>JAANMX010004333.1_pt1 | contig 11325 bp, 9 predicted proteins | sample 7279681 | NCBI WGS metagenome assembly JAANMX01 (sample SAMN14094542, study PRJNA606508) | bioreactor metagenome | isolation source: A lab-scale SPAN reactor treating ammonium-rich wastewater day 351 | place: Ireland: Galway | collected 2018-01-01
CAGCAGGCGGCCTACCGCGCGAACCAGGACATCGTGTGCCGCTTCGTCAATGCAAGCCGGCCCCGCCTGACCGTCCGCAAACTTGTAACCAATGACAATGGCGGCACGGCGACGGTCACCAGCTTTGGCCTGGCCACGAGTGCGGGTGCCTTGAGCTTTGGCGCCCCCACCGGCACCGCGCCGACATTGACCTATACGTCGAACACGCTGACTGTGGACGCCGGAACCTATTCGCTCACCGAAAACGATGTGGCGAACTACGTGGAAGGCAGCTGGAGTTGCAACGGTACCGGCGTGACGATGGGCGGCACCGCATTCAACGCCGGCTCGGTGACACTCGCCAATGGCGCCGTTGCCACGTGCGCCATCACCAACAATGACAGCAACGTCGCCGACCTGGCAGTCGTCAAGACCCGGACACCGACCGGTGCCGTGACGGTCGGGCAAACCGTCAACTACACCCTCACCGTCACCAACAACGGTCCGGCCACGGCCACCGGTGCGGTCATCACCGATGCGCCGCAAAGCGGCCTGTCCTGCCCGGCGGGCAACACGGTGAACTGCTCGGGACCGGGTTGCCCGGCAGCCACGACGACGGTCGGGACGCTCACTTCCGGATGGACCCTGGGCACGCTCGCGTCTGGCCAGAGCGTCACGTTGACCTTCAGCTGCACAGCGCTGTAGCGCTTCCGCGCGAATCACCTGCGCAGCGACGGCCCTGGCCTCGCGGCGACGGGCGATCCACGGCATCGATTGGCGCCCACCGGCGCATGCGGTTAGGCTGGCGCGGCTTTCGGATGAAGGGGACCGGTTCCATGCTGTCGTCGCGTTTGTTGTTGCGGGCCTGTGTCGCGGGCCTGTTCGGTGTATTGGCCACCGGTACCCTGGCCCAGGCCCTGCCGAAACCCGTCGAGTTCTATTTCGACGAAGACCGCGCCGCGAACCAGCCGGTGGTGGTCGTGAAGGGGGATGACGCGGCGGTCGTCGACCGCCTGGCCAAGATGCTGGAGCGCAACCCGCGCGCCTACGAGCCGCTGCTGCAGCTGGCCGGCATCGCGATGCGCGACAGGCGCACCGACCTGGGTCGTTCGCTCTACCAGCGCGCCATTGATGCGATGGGCAGCAACAACCGGCTGGAGCGATCCGCGCGCTGGCATTACGGCTGGAGCCTGCACCGCGCCGGGGACGACGAGGCGGCGCTGGAGCAGTGGGGCCAGCTGGCCCACAAGGGCCCGACGCGCGGCGAATGGGTGCCGACCACGCTGGCGCTCGCGCTGTGGAAGCTCGGCCGCAAGGACGAGGCAGTGAATTGGTATGCCGCCGCCGTGCGCACGCATCCGGACCGCTGGAGCTCGCCGGCCGACATCGCCGCGCTGTTGCCGGATTGGAGCGAGGCCGACCGCGCCACCCTGATCGAAGTGCAGCACGCCTGGGCCGCGAACCCGCCGGCCTGGCCCTGACCGTCTGAAGCCAAGGGCGCGGCATCGCCCTTGGCCATCACGTCGCGATCAATCCGCCGGCACGGTCCGGCTGGCGGCCCACTGCCGCAGCGCGTCCACCTGTTCGCGCATCACCACCGACAGCGGACGCGTCGCGCGGATTTCCTGGCGCAGGGTGAAGTCGGTGACCGGCATCCCCACGCCGTGCGCGGCATAGAGCGCGGACACGATCACCTGTTCGATCTCCGCACCGGAGAAACCGTCGCTGGCCTGCGCCAGTGCCGGCAGGTCGTAGCCGGCCGGCTCCAGCGCGCGCTTGGCCAGATGCAGGCGGAACAGCTCGGCGCGGGTGTCGGCATCGGGCAGGTCGACGAAGAAGATCTCGTCGAAGCGGCCCTTGCGCAGCAGTTCGGCCGGCAGTTCGTCGACCTGGTTGGCGGTGGCGACCAGGAACACCCGCGACTTGCGCTCGGCCATCCAGGTCAGCAGGTAGCCCAGCACCCGCCGCGACAGCCCGCCGTCGGTCTCGCCGCCGTCGGTGGCCAGCGCTTTCTCGATCTCGTCGATCCACAGCACGCAGGGCGCCAGCTGTTCGGTCGAGGCCAGCGCTTCGCGCAGGTTCTTCTCGGTCTCGCCCTGGTACTTGTCGTACAGGGTGCCGAAGTCCAGCCGCACCAGCGGCACGCCGAAGCCGCCCGCCACCGCCTTCGACAGCAGCGACTTGCCGCAGCCCTGCACGCCGAGCAGCAGCATGCCGCGCGGCGGCGGCAGTCCGGCCGGCGGCGGATCCTGCACGAATGCCAGCCGGCGCTGTTCCACCCAGCGCTTCAGCCGTGCGGCGCCGCCCACGTCGGCGAAGCGAGCGGTGTCGTATTCGTAGTGCAGGTGGCCGCTGCGGTTGAGCAGCTCGAACTTCAGCCGCGCCAGCTCCGGCAGGTCGTCGAAGCCCAGCGCGCCGTCGCGCCAGATCAGGTGGCGGGCGATCCGGCGTGCGTCGGTCAGGGTCAGGCCGTGCAGGTTGCGCACGATCTGGCGCACCGCGTCGGCATCCGCCTCCACCCGGCGGCCGCCGTTCTGGGTGGTGTAGTCGCGGGCCTCGTCCTTGACCAACTTGAGCAGGGCGTTGGCGTCCGGCAGCCGCAGCGGGACGCGCACCGCGAACGGCTCCAGCGCCTCCGGCAGCTCCACCTTGGTGCCCACCAGCACCACCACGTGCGGCTGGCAGCCGCGCCGCTGGATCACGTCGCGCAGGGCGCGCTGGTAGCTGGCGTAGCCAAGGTAGGGGGTGGCGTCCAGCAGCAGGTAGATGCCGCGCTGGTTGGCGTCGCGCATCGCGTTGAGGGTGGCGCTGAGGTCGGGCGCGGTGTCGCTTTCGTCCTCGCGATCCATGTCGACCCGGCGCAGGCCTTCGGTGACGCTCCAGCGGTACAGCGCGCGCCAGACGTGCATCAGCGATTGCCGGAACAGCTCCAGCACCCGCGCTTCGTCGGGCGTTTCGATGACCAGCAGCGGGGTTTCCGCGCGGATCAGCGCGACCAGGTCCAGCAATTCGCTCATGGCGGTGCACGATAACGGCGTGCCGCCGATGCCACAATCGGCGCATGAGCGAAGACATCACGCAGGCATTGGCCGGCCTCCGCGAACGTGCCCTGCAGCGCCTGCGCGCGGTCGGCTGCGATCTCCCCGCCGAGGCGGAAGACGCGGTGGCGCGGCTGGCCGTCGCCAGCGACTTCGCCATCGACGTGCTGGCCGCGCAGCCGGCATTGCTGGCGCAGCTGCGCACCGATGCGCGCGCGCCGCTGGCCTCGCCGCTGCTGGAGGCAGATGCGCAGGGCGACTGGCCGCGCCTGCTGCGCCGCTACCGGCAGGCGGAATCCGCGCGGCTGGTCTGGCGCGACGTGGTCGAAGGCGCGAGCGTGGAGGAGATCCTCGCCGGCAGCAGCGCGCTGGCGGAAACCTGCCTGCGGCTGGCGCTGGAAGCGCTGGAAACCGACTTCGCCCGCCGTTTCGGCACGGTGCGCGATGCCGGCGGCGCACCGCAGCGGCTGGTGGTGTTCGGCCTCGGCAAGCTGGGCGGCCGCGAGCTGAACTTCAGCTCCGACATCGACCTGGTGTACGCCTACGAACACGAGGGCGAATCCGACGGCGCGCGCGCGCTGCATGCGCAGGACTACTTCGCGCGACTGGGCCAGCAGTTGGCGAAGCTGCTGGACGAAGTGACGGCGGACGGCTTCTGCCATCGCGTCGACCTGCGCCTGCGTCCGTTCGGCAACGCCGGGCGCGTGGCGCTGTCGTTCGCGGCGATGGAGCTGTATTTCCAGCGCGAAGGCCGCGACTGGGAGCGCTACGCCTGGCAGAAGGCGCGGCCGGTGGCCGGCGACCTCGATGCCGGCGAACGCCTGCTGGAGGCGCTGCGGCCGTTCGTGTATCGGCGTTACCTCGACTACGGCGCGCTGGACGGATTGCGCGCGATGAAGGCGATGATCGCCGCCGAGGTGGCGCGCAAGGACATGGCCGACGACATCAAGCGCGGCCCCGGCGGCATCCGCGAGATCGAATTCCTCGCCCAGGCGCTGCAGCTGATCCGCGGCGGGCGCGAGCCGGCATTGCGCAGCCGCTCGCTGTTGGCTGCGCTGCGCGCGCTGGCGCAGGCGGGGCACATGGAGGCGGACGCGGCGGCGACGCTGGCGTCGGCCTACCGCTTCCTGCGCCGGCTCGAGAACCGCCTGCAGATGCTGGCCGACGCGCAGACCTATGCGCTGCCGGAGGGCGCGCTGGCGCGCGCGCGCATTGCGCTGGGCCTGGGCCATGCCGACTGGGCGGCGCTGACGGCGGAGCTGGACGCGCAGCGCGCGCGGGTGTCGGAGGAGTTCGACGCGCTGCTGGCGCCGCGCCGTCGCCGTGCGTCCGATGGCGATGCCTTCGCGGCGTACTGGCGCGCGCTGCCCGACCACGGCGAGGCGGCGCAGCTGGACGCGGCCGGCTTCGACAACGCCGCGGAGCTGCATGCCAGCCTGTGCGATTTCGCCCGCGCCCCCGGCGTGCGCGATCTTTCCGATGTCGCCCGCGCCCGCCTCGATCGCGTGCTGCCCGCGCTGCTGCAGCAGGCGTCCGCCTGCGCGCAGCCGGAAGCGGTGCTGCGCCGGGTGCTGCCGCTGCTGCACACCATCCTGCGCCGGGCCAGCTACCTGGCGCTGCTGGATGAGCAGCCGGCGGCACTGGCGCGCTTGGCCGACACGCTGGCGCGCAGCGCGCTGCTGGGCGAGCGGCTGGCCGCGTATCCGCTGCTGCTGGACGAACTGCTGGACGTGCGCGTGGGCGGGGAACTGCCGGATCGCGACGCGATGCGCGCGCAGTGCGAAGCGGTGCTGCGCGACGGCGATGCCGAAGCCTCGCTGGACGCGCTCAACGAAGTGCGGCAGGCGCTGAGCTTCCGCTTCGCGCTGGCGTTGCTGGATGGCCGCATCGACGCGCAGGACTGCGCGCGCCGTCTGGCCTGGCTGGCCGATGCGGTGGTCGCCTGCATCCTGACGCTGGCCGAGGACGAACTGCGCGCCGCGCACGGCGGCATCGACGGCGGCCGCTTCGCCGTGCTCGGCTACGGCACGCTGGGCGGCGAGGAGCTGGGCTTCGGCTCCGACCTCGACCTGGTGTTCCTGTTCGACGCGCCGGCCGATGCGCATTCCGCCGGCGCCAGGCCGCTGGACGCGCCGCGCTGGTACGCGCGGCTGGGCCAGAAGATCGTCGCCCTGCTGGGCGTGCGCACCGGCGCGGGCCGGCTGTTCGACGTGGACGTGCGGCTGCGCCCGGACGGCGCCAAGGGCCTGCTGGTGTCCAGCCTGCCCAGCTTCAGCGACTACCAGCGCCATCGCGCGTGGACGTGGGAGCATCAGGCGCTGGTGCGCGCCCGCGCGATCGCCGGCGACGCGTCGCTGGCGGAGGCATTCGAGGCGCTGCGCGCGGAAGTGCTGTCGGCGCCGCGCGACGGACTGAAACTGATCGACGATGTGGCCTCGATGCGCCGCCGGATGCGCGCCGAACTGGATCGCAGCGATGCGGTGATGCTCGACCTCAAGCAGGGCGAAGGCGGCCTGGTCGACCTGGAGTTCCTGCTGCAGTTCCTGGTGCTGCGCGATGCCGGCGCGCATCGCGAATTGCTGGCGTCGCGCGCCACCCGTGCCCTGCTCGATGCCGCGCAGGCGGCGGGCAGTCTCGACGCCGCCGTCCACGCCGAGTTGGTGCAGGCGCATGCCGACCTGTTGGACACCGGTCTGCGCTGCACCCTCGACCGCCGCCCACGCCGCGCCGCGCGCGACGAACGCATCGAGCATGCGCGTGGGGTGATCCTGGCGGCGACCCGCGCAGCGCTTCCCGACCTGTAGGAGCGGCTTCAGCCGCGACCGGAAATCGGGTCGGGTCTGAAGGCCCTCCTACGCGGGAAGCGCCAGGCGCTGCCGGATTTCCTGCGCGACCCGCGCGGTTTCCCGTAGCGGCTCGGCCGCGAACGGCTCCATCGCATCGTCCAGTGCGCGGGCGCACCCGCGTTCCAGCAGGGCGTCGATGAAGTCGCGCGGACGCCCCTGCACACATTGCGGCGCCCAGACGTACAGCGGCGCGCGGGTGGCTGCCGCTTCGCTGAGCATGTTCACCGAATCCGGCGTGCAGACGATGCGGTCGGCGCAGGCCAGCAGCCCGGCGTAGGGATTGGCGCCGTCGCCGGTGTCGCGCCAGCGCAGGCCGGGAATGCGGTTGTCGATCCAGTCCATCGCCTCGCGCCAGGCCGGCGGCGTGCGTCGCGAAGCAATGGCGCTGAAGCTGCCGCCTTCCGCGCGCGCCTGTGCCGCCAGCCGCTGCAGCAATGCGTCGAAGCCGGCGTCGTCCAGCGGCGCGTGCCGGGTCGGGCCGCCGACCAGCAGCACGCTGTGCGGCGCAGGCAGCGCGGCCAGCGCCGGGAAGGCGGCGATCGCGCGCAGCAGGTAGTCGTCGTCGACCGGATGCAGGCTGCCGAGGGTGGTGATGACGTTGCCGCCGCGCAGGCCGTCGTGGGCGGGCGCCACCACGATGTCCCAGTGCCGTGCGTCGATGCGCGGATCGAGGATCTGCACCGCCTTGCCGCCGCGCGCGCGCAGCAGCCGGGTCGCCAGTGCCGCCTGCCGGCCGCAGCCGATGGCGAGCCGCGGCGGGGTTTCGCACGCGGCGCGGAACGCCGGCCCGAATGCGTTGCCGGCGCCGGGCAGCCGGCGCGGCGCCAGCCAGCGCCACGGCGCACGCGGTGCCAGCACGGTTTCCGCGGCGCGGTTGTCCAGAGCGTGTGCCAGCGCCAGTGCCTGGCGGGCGTTGCCGGCGCGGCCGTCGTGCAGTGCGCGGAGATCGGGAGTGGGGAGCGGGGTTGAGCGTTGTTGCGCGATTTGCATCTATTCGTTCCGAATATGCTGCATTACGTGCGCCAATGGAACTATACACTGTGCGCATTGCCCTCACACGATACAGAGATTGCCATGCCCCAGCCGCTGTCCGACGCCGCCCTTGACCAGTTGTTCCGCACCGCCCGCACCTACAACGCCTTCACCGGCGAAGTGTCGGACGAGACCCTGCACAGGCTCTACGACCTGCTGAAGTTCGGCCCCACCGAAGCCAATACCACGCCGGCGCGGATCGTGTTCGTGAAGTCGGACGAGGCCAAGGCCAAGCTCGGCCCGGCGCTGAGCGAGGGCAATTACAAGAAGACGATGGCGGCCCCGGCCGTGGCCATCGTCGGCTACGACATGCGCTTCTTCGACAAGCTGCCGGTGCTGTTCCCGCATACCGACGCCAAGCCCTGGTTCGAGCACCGCGAGCAGGACAACCTGGCCTGGGTGGCGATGCGCAGCAGCGCGCTGCAGACCGCCTACCTGATCCTGGCCGCGCGTTCGCTGGGCCTGGACTGCGGGCCGATGACCGGTTTCGACAACGCCAAGGTGGACGAGGCATTCTTCGCCGGCACCCCGATCCGCTCCAATATCCTGGTCAACCTGGGCCACGGCGACCCGGCCAGCATCTTCCCGCGTTCGCCGCGCCTGGGCTTCGATGAAGCCTGCCGCATCGCCTGACCGTTTTCCCCATTCGCCTCCACATTACGGAACCCTCGCCATGAACAAGCTCCGCACCCTGCTGTTGCCGCTCGCCATTGCCGCTGCCGTCGCCGCCTGCGCCAAGCCGGCCGAACCCGCCGCCGCTGCCACGGCCCCCGTCGAAGCCGCTGCTGCGTCCGCCGAGACCGCGCCCGCCGTCGAGGCCATCAAGCCGGTGTCCGGCACCTACCAGCTCGATCCGTCCCACACCGACGTGCTGGCGCAGTGGACGCACTTCGGCTTCTCGCAGCCCAGCGCGCAGTTCGGCATCAGCGAAGGCGCGCTGACCTGGGACGCGGACGACGTGTCGAAGTCCAGCGTGCAGGTGACCATTCCGGTGACCGCCATCAACAGCTTCGTCGCCAAACTCGATGAACACCTGAAGGGCGGCGATTTCTTCGATGCCGGCAAGTTCCCGAACGCCAGCTTCAAGAGCACCAGCGTGGCCGCCGCCGGCACCAACAAGCTGACCGTCACCGGCGACCTGACCATCAAGGACGTGACCAAGCCGGTGACGCTGGAGGTGACCCTCAATGGCGCCGGTGAGCACCCGATGCTGAAGAAGCAGGCGATCGGTTTCTCCGCCACCGCCACCATCAAGCGCAGCGATTTCGGCGTGGGCGCGTATGCACCGAACGTCAGCGACGAGGTGCAGCTGCGCATCACCACCGAAGGTACGCTGGCCGACGCGCCGGCCGCCGCGCCGCAGGGCTGATGCCATGATCGTCGAACGCCCCTCCGGTGCCCGTGGTGAAGTGGACCTGGGCTGGCTGCGCAGCCGGCACACGTTCTCCTTCGGCCATTACTACGATCCGGTCTGGATGGGCTTCGGCGTCCTGCGCGTCATCAACGACGACACCGTCGCCCCCGGCGGCGGTTTCGCCCCGCATCGCCACGCCAACATGGAAATCGTCAGCGTGGTGCTGGACGGCGCGCTGGCGCACAAGGACAGCACCGGCAACGCCGGCGTGATCCGCGCCGGCGACGTGCAGTGGATGAGCGCCGGCCACGGCATCGAGCACAGCGAATACAACGGCTCCGACGCCGCGCCGGTGCATTTCCTGCAGATATGGATCCAGCCGGAGCGACTCAACCACGCGCCTGCCTACGAACAGAAGCATTTCGCGCCGGACGCGCGGCGTGCGCGCTGGGCGACGCTGGTGTCGCCCGATGGCGTCGACGGCGCCATCGCCATCCGCCAGCAGGCGACGCTGCGCGCGACCCGCTTGCTGCCCGACGATGCGGTGGATTTCGCGCTTGACCCCGCGCGGCGCTACTGGCTGCACGTCGCCACCGGCGAGGTGGCCGTGGGCGAGCGCTTGCTGCGCGCGGGCGATGCGCTGGGCTTTGCGGAGGAGGCGGCGACGCTGGACTTGCGCGGCGTTGGCGACACCAGCGACGTGCTGCTGTTCGAGTTGCCCCTGTAAGAGGGGCGCGGTCGATGGCTTCGGATGCTCTTCCTTCTCCCTTCGGGAGAAGGTGCACGCAGAGCGGATGAGAGTTCGGCGACGCCGGCTGCATCACGCCTGACCGAACCTTCTCCGAATTCCGAGAGGGGCGATGGCATCTGGCCCCCGCCATTCCTGCCGTATGCCCGCATCACCTACCCCCTGCGGTAAACTGCCACGGTTCCGCACTGTCGCTACGATCATGGCCGAGTCCCGCACCGCTTCCACGCCCGCCCGCGCCCCGCAGACCCACGAGGTGCGTCGCGCCGACCTGCCGTTGAGCTGCCCGCTGCCGTCGATGGCGGTGTGGAACGAGCATCCGCGCGTCTATCTGTCGATCGTCGAAGACGGCGGGCGCAGCCAGTGCCCGTACTGCGGCGCCATCTACGTCCTCGTCGATTGATTCCGCGGCGCCGGCGATGCGCCGCCTGACCGTGGTGCAGCTGCTGCCGGCGCTGGAAGCCGGCGGCGTCGAACGTTCCACCCTGGAGATCGCCGAAGCGCTGGTGCGCGCCGGCCATCGCGCCATCGTCGTGTCGGCCGGCGGACGGCTGCTGCCGCAGCTGGAAGCGCTGGGCGCGGAGCACGTCGCGCTCGACATCGGCCGCAAATCCCCGCTGAGTCTCCGCCATGTGCCGGCGCTGCGCCGGCTGTTCCGTGAGGCCGACATCGTGCACGCGCGCTCGCGCCTGCCGGCGTGGCTGGCCTGGTTCGCGCTGCGCGGCCTGCCGGCGACCGCGCGGCCGCGCTTCGTCACCACCACCCACGGGCTGAATTCGCCTTCGCGCTACAGCGCGATCATGGCGCGCGGGGAACGGGTGATCTGCGTGTCGAACACGGTGCGCGACTACCTGCTGCGGCATTACCCGCGCGTCGATCCGGCGCGGCTGGTGGTGATTCCGCGCGGCATCGACCCGGCCGCCTTCCCGCGCGCGCCGAGGCACGATCGCGCCGCGCGCGAACGCATCGCGGCGCGGCATCCGCAGCTCGGTGGCGACGGCCCGCTGCTGCTGCTGCCCGGGCGCGGCACGCGCCTGAAAGGCCATACCGATGCCATCGGCTTGCTTGCGGCGCTGCGCGCCGACGGCGTGGATGCGCGGCTGTGGATGCCGGGTGCGCAGCAGGCCGGGCGCGAGGCATATCTCGCGGAATTGATGGCGCAGGCGCGCGCGGCCGGCGTCGCCGAAGCGCTGGCGATGACCGCGCCGACCGCCGCCATTGCCGAGGCCTATGCAGCCTGCGACCTGGTGCTGCAGCTGTCGCGCAAGCCGGAGGCGTTCGGACGCACGGTGGTCGAAGCGCTGTCGGTCGGCCGGCCGGTGCTGGGCTGGGCGCACGGCGGGGTTGGCGAACTGCTGGCCGAGCTGCAGCCGGACGGCGCGGCGGCGCCCTTCGATGCGACCGTCCTGGCCCAGCGCGCGCGCGCGCTGCTGGACGATCCGCCGTCGCCACCGGCGGCGATGCCCTATACCCTGCAAGCGATGCAGGAGGCGACCTTGGCGCTGTACCAAACGATGGTGACCGCATGAACGCACGGACGACGGACAGCGTGCCCGCCGCCGGCTGGCACTGGGCGCCGGCCTGGGTGCTGACGTTCGTCGCGCTGTGGCCGGCGCGCGGCATCGCTGAAGCGGTGCTGGTGCTGGGCGCGCTGGCGGGATTGTGCAAACTGGTTGCCAGCCGTTTCCGCGGCGGCAGCGCGCTGCTCGGCGGCCCCGCCTGGGCGCTGACGTCGGTGTTGTTCGCGGCCTATTGGCTGCCGGAGGCGATTTCCGCCATCGATGCGCAGGACGGCACGCGTGCACTGCGCGAAGTGCTGATCGACCTGCGCTACCTGCCGTTCCTGTGGGTCGCCGCCGCTGCCGTGGCCAGCGAGGCGGGGCGGCGCAGGACGTTCGGTGGGCTGGCGATCATCGCGCTGGTGTGGACGGCCGATGCCCTGGTCGAGGCGATCATCGGCACCAGTCCGCTGTTCTGGTTGCTGGACCAGGCCAAGCACGCGATCAGCGGGCACGGCATGTGTACCGCTAACGAGGCCGCGGCGGCGGATCGCCTGGGCGGCGTGCTGGGGCCGTGCAACCTCAAGCTCGGCATCGTGCTGGCCAGCCTGTCGCCGTTCGCGCTGGTGCTGGCGTGGCGCCGGGCTGGCGCCACCGGCTGGCTGCTGGCGGCATCGGCCATCGGCCTGGTGGTGATCCTGGCCGGGTCGCGCGCGTCCTGGTTGACCTACGGATTGGTGCTGCTGTGGACGGGCTGGCAGGCGCTGGGCTGGCGCAAGCTGCTGGCGGTGTTCCTGGCCGGCGCGCTGGCGCTGGCGGCGGCCACCGC
>JAANMX010004336.1_pt1 | contig 11311 bp, 9 predicted proteins | sample 7279681 | NCBI WGS metagenome assembly JAANMX01 (sample SAMN14094542, study PRJNA606508) | bioreactor metagenome | isolation source: A lab-scale SPAN reactor treating ammonium-rich wastewater day 351 | place: Ireland: Galway | collected 2018-01-01
TGAAGGATTATGACAAAGCGGTTTTTTATTTCAAACAAAATCTCATCATTGATAAAAAGTTAAACAATCCCACTTGGATTGCAGATACGTATATCAATCTTGCAGAGGTAGAAACGGCGAGGGAAAATTATGAAAAGGCACACGAATATCTTCAGGAAGCAATCAATATTTTTTCAGAAACCCAACAATTTAATAACTCCCTGAAAGCATATGCAGCTCTAAAGAGAATATATGAAAAGCAGGACAATTTCAAAAAAGCGCTGGAAACAAACGAAATTTATCTGGAGAAATATAAAAAGCATCTGAACGAAGAAAGCGAGAAATCTTTTGCTGAATACGACGCACTTTTCGAGACCAAAAAGAAAGAAAAAGAACTTTCGGAAACTCAGCTTCAGTTGCGAGAAGAAGAATTACGTTCCCAAAGAAAAAACATCTGGCTGCTTTTGCTGGGCAGTCTTATTGTGATTACTTTGGGGATCGTGCGTTATTTGCAGATTAAATCAAGATTAAAACAGAAAAAACTACAGCTCGAAATATCACGGGAATTGCACGACAGTTTAGGTTCGCAGCTTACTTTAATCAGTTCTATTTCAGATAGTCTGAAGAATTCCGCAATAATTTTGGATGAAAGCATTAGTAAAAAAATCAACACATTGTCCGAGTTCTCCGAAAATACCATTAATGAATTGAAAAATACCATTTGGGTTCTGAACAGTTCTGAGCTGAAGCTTCACGAGCTAAAGGTGAAACTCCTCAATTTTATTAGTCAGGCGTCTGAAGCACAGGAGAAAGTAAAGTTTCATTTTTCATTTGATATTCAACATGATGTTCAGCTGAATTCCAAGCAGGCTATCAATTTGTACCGAATTTTTCAGGAAATTCTGAATAATGCCATCAAATATTCACAAGCGGAAGATATTTTTGTAGTCGTAGAACAGGCGGCAAATCATCTTTACATAAAAATCAGAGATAACGGAATTGGTTTTAATTGGGAAACCGAAAAAAATAAATCACTCGGTTTAGCGAATATTCAGCAACGCATAATGGAATTAGGGGGGCAATTGGGCATTGAAACTTCGGCGGGAAAAGGAACTCAATTTGAAATTACTGTAAAATTATAATGTCAATCAAAACCCTCATTACAGAAGACAGTATAACAGCATTGCGGGCACTGGAAATAAAACTTTCAGAATTTCCCGAAGTGGTAATAAAAGGAACTGTTAACAATGGACAGGAAGCGCTGGATTTTCTTTCAAAAAACCATAGGATAGACATTGTTCTCATGGATATTGAAATGCCCGTAATGAACGGAATACAGGCTACGGAAATCATTAAACAAAAATATCCGCAGATTAAAATTATCATCATTACCATGCATGATGCTGACCATTATGTATTTGATGCAATAAAAGCGGGTGCGGACAGTTATATTTTAAAGGACACCAAAGCTGATAAAGTATTCGAAACCATCTTGGATACACAAAACGGTGGCGCAGTAATGTCTCCTTCTATCGCGCTGAAAACCCTTAGTTTTCTTCGCGGTTCTTCTTTTTCCGGACATGTTTCTGAAGACGAGAGTCCCCAGCTCTCAGACCGAGAATCAGAAATTTTGGAGCAGATCATGAAAGGACTCACCAACAAAGCCATTGCAGACAATCTTTTTATATCTCCATTTACTGTAAAGAGGCACATCGAAAATATTTACAAAAAACTACATGCTCATAATCGTGTAGAATTGCTTCATAAAGCAAACAAGAAAAAATTTTTGGGCTGAACAGCCCATTGACTGATAGGATATTATGACGCAAATTTGTTGAGTAGTTATCAAAATTAATATGTGCGATAAAGGCATTTTTGATTTTTTTATTCACTACAACTAAAATTGCCCAATAATCTGTCTAACCCCAAAAATATGTCAATATGAAAAATTTTATTATGAAAGCATTTGTGATTGCTTCCATTACAAGTGTTATCTCATGTACCAATGATAATGATCCTTTACCAATAGTTCCCACAGGAGGTTTAGTTCCCAAAACAATTGAAAGAAGTTATTCGCAAGGATGGCCAACTTCCACGGTTACTTACACCTATGATGGAAATAAGATTAAAGAAATCAACATCAATCCACAAGTCGACGTAAGCAAAGGAAAATTTACTTATACCGGCGACAACATCACCAAACTAGAAGTTTTTAGCGGGCCAAATTTTACGCCTTATACTGTAAGTACATTTGAATATGCAAATGACAAACTTTCAAAAGTTACTTCTATTTATAACAGCAATACCACGGTTCGCAATTATACATACAATACAGATGGAACGGTGACAGAAGTAACAACCGGCGCCTATAATTCCAACAAAAAATATACGTTGAGTTCTGGGAACATTGCCAAAACAGAATATTTAGACACCAATGGCAACGTAGTTTCTACAGATACCGCAACTTTTGATGCAAAAAATAATATTCATAAAAACATTACAGGACTTAGCAAAATTTTCAATTTGGAAGGACTTTTCTGGGATTTGATTCAGGCAGATGCCAATAACAGATTGATTTATAACCAGGGTACTATCAGTACTACTTATACCTACGAATACAATAGTGACGGTTATCCCACAAAAAGAGTAGAAACAAAAGGAACAAACACCACTACAAGCGTAATAACCTATTAAATTTATAAAAACTAGGAAGAGCCGGTTTCATGTTGGATCGGCTTTTTTATATAAAACATGCCTGGTGAAGTGCTTCATCAAAAGTCTCAATTTTTTCATTGTAAATTTTTACTTCTAAAATAATAAATTGTCTAGAGATTTCTAATAAAATTAACTTACCGAGGGCAGAAAATAGATAAAAAATAAGTTTACAGCTTTAATCCGAAAAATATTAAAAAAATGAAACAATTCTATCTTCTGACAATAGTCTTGTCGGTATTTGCCAATGCGCAACTCAGTATAGTAAAGGATGTGACTTTAGCTGGATTAAGTCCTACGTCAAACAAACAAGCTTTCTGGCAAAATAATAAATGGAACGGCAAATATTATTTTGAAGCCGGGACTACCGTTAAATTAGTGGTCACAGATGGTACTGATGTTGGTACTATGATGATTAAAGATTTAGGTATTACTGGCGGAACCATCACTAAGATTATTCCAGCACAGGATTTCTTTTATTTTCAAATAAATGTTATGGTTTTTTCGCCTTCATTTGCAATGCATGACGAACTTTGGAGATCCGACGGGACAGCAGCAGGAACTTTTTTACTGAAAGAATTTAGTAATACCACATCTTATCCTTTGGATATAGGAAGTGATTTATCAGATTATTACAATTATTCCATTCTTGGCAATGAAATGTTTTTTTCCGGATATACTACGGCAAGCGGAAAAGAATTATGGAAATCCGACGGAACCGTTGCGGGGACAGTATTGGTAAAAGATATTACGACAGGAGCAGGAAATACTCCAATGGACGCATTTACGAGATTGGGCACGGATGTGTATTTCTTTACAGGTACTGGTCAACTTTGGAAATCTGACGGAACCAACGCCGGAACCGTCAATATTCCCCTACCTGCAGGATTAGTCGTTTATATGTATAATACCATGGTGGAATTTAATGGTAAATTAATTTTTCTTGGTTATGATGCTACAAATGGTATGGAACCTTGGATTACGGATGGAACTACTTCGGGAACCCATATAATAAAAAACATTTCACCCCAAACAAGCTATTATTACACTTGGAAAAATTTTGCATTTAGAAAAATTCCCGGTGGTATCCTCATTCCTATACAGACCACCGGGGACACCTCCAATACTATGCTAACGCTTTGGAAAACAGATGGCACAGATGTCGGCACTGTCCAGCTTTCTCCCACCGATGCTATTCAAGGATCTACATCGGACACTTTTGCTATGAATAATGAAAGTCTTTACACTTACAATGGCGGAACGATGCAGACGATCTTTAAAACCAATTATCAGGAGAACGGTTATCAAATTCTACCCCATACCAATCCTGCAGTAGAGTCGTTCTTTAATTTTAAAAATACGTTGTGGTTTAGTTCCGGATTTATTAATTATACACAAGATCAAAAAGAACCTTGGCGCAGCGATGGGACCCAGGCAGTAAAAACATTCGATATTCGTCCAGGATTATTACCTTCTTTACCTTTCGGTTATTTTGAGATAAACAATAATCTTTTCTTTTTCGCAAATGACGGAAGCGGAAATAAACTGTATAAATTTGTGGAAGATTTTACATTTAATGGTTCCGTGAATACTAACTGGAGCAACAGCGCAAACTGGAATTCGGCAGCAACACCTCTTTCAACTGAAAACGTAACCATACCTGCCGCCACCAATGTCATTATTGATGCTGAAGCTTATGCAAACAATGTATTGCAAGACTCCCCGATTAACCTATCAGGTGGAAATCTAAATATTGGTGGAAGCCTTAATCTCGGCGCAAAAATAACGTTAAACGGAAATAATCTCAATTTGAAGGGCTCATTTTCGCAAGTTAAAAACGGAAATGCCTCCAATTACGTTGTCACGAATGGAACAGGCACCGTAAATGTTGAAAATCTGAATGCCGCACGCAGTGCAGTAACGCTGCCAATTGGAACTTCCACAAATTTCAATCCGGTAACCATTTCAAACACGGGAACTTCAGACACATTCTCTGCAAGGGTTTCAGACGGAATTTCAAATGCTCCTAACGGAGTTGTAAATGTTACCTGGGATATTTCGGAAGGTGCTGCTGGAGGAAGCAACGTGAATCTCAACTTTGTTTGGAATGCGGCTCAGCAGAATGCCACCTTCAGTGCGGCTAGCGCAAAGGTCGGACATTACTACAACGGACAGTGGAACCAGGAAAACAGCGGCAGTGTAACCGGCACCGGACCGTATGATATAACTGCGACGGGCATCACCACCTTCTCTCCATTTGGTGTGATGAGTTTCGGAGCGCTGGCGACGGCGGAGGTCCGCAATTCATCAGTACACGTTTATCCCAATCCGTTTAGTAATTACCTTCAGGTGGAAACGGAAGAAAATGGCACACTCATGCTCTTTGATGCTTCTGGAAAAGTGATAGATGTTGCCATGGTAAAAAAAGGCAACAACAGGCTGGAGATGGGTGTGATTCCTGCCGGACTCTATCATTACGCTTTGAAAAATCTGAAAGGAGGAACTATAGCTTCCGGTAAACTGCTTAAAAACTAAAACCATGAAAAACATATATATACTGATCGCCCTGGGCGTATTCACTGCCACAAACGCGCAGCTTACATTGGTGAAACAACTTTCGAATGCTGAAGTTCCCAAATATGAAGATGTGGAACTACCACAGATCTTTAACAATAAAATGTATTATATCGGGAAGCCGGCCAACCCGCAGGAATGTAAACTTTATGTAACCGACGGAACCTCAGCAGGTACCCAGCTGTTAAAAGACCTGGGAACTATTTACACCACCGGAAACGGAAACTACAGTACCATAGGATCTTTTAATCAGACAGCAGACCGGCTCTATTTTCTTCGCTCACAACACCTTAACCCTTCTGCCGGGGGTGCCCCCACGGAAATGACTACGGAACTGTGGGTGACAGACGGCACCACGGCGGGAACCCTGAAGCTCATGAACAAAACCACACCGGTGGTCAATTACAGTGCAGTATCGCCCATTTCTTTATTTGGACGCGGCAGAGTACAGGAATTGAACGATAATTTTGCCGGGAACAAGCTGATTTTCACGGCGTACGATCCCGCGAGTGCCACCGTTTCCAACGGAAATCAGATCGCATGGGTGACCGACGGTACCGTAGCGGGAACACAGCCGCTTCTTACCGCTGGCGGAGAGAAAATCTACGGTGGTGGTACAGGTGGTACCAAAGTCAATGGTGAGTATTTTTTCGCAGGCCGTAGTCAGGTCACCACAGATCAGGGCGGATTTCTGTATAAGACCAACGGCAACACTTCGGGAACTGTAAAGGTAAATCCCTCCGCATCGAACTGGTTTGTAGGCTCACATTTCAGTAAACCCCTGAACGGCCAGTTCCTGTTCTGGGCTACGGATAATCTGGGCCCATCCTGGAACCAGCAGAATTACGAAATCTGGAAATCCGACGGAACTGCCGCCGGGACACAGCTTTTCTATGAGACGGCCAGTGGCGCAGATTCCAAAAAACCTTATTATGGTAATGTACTCGATTTTGTGAACGATGGCCAGAAGTTTTATTTTATGCTGAAACAGGATCCTGCCAATAATGAGCAGAATGAAGTGTGGACAACGGACGGAACGCTGTCGAATACCAAAAAGATCCGGGATGCCACCAACTATCTGGTTGACTATACCATAGTATCCAACGGGCACATTTTTTTCGAAGAGTTCATACAGTCGCCATCAACCTTCAGATTGGTTCACTCCGACGGTACTGCTTCAGGCACCACGGTGGTATCCACCAAAAATACCAACCGTCCCAGTTTTTCTTTGTATCAGGGAGCGGCCTATTATAAGGACTTTGACCAGATGGTGCCTTATTTTTCTAATCAGGTGGCCGACAATATGGAAGTCTGGCGCAGCGACGGTACGGTGGGAAATACGGCGCGACTTCTAGACGTGCTGCCGGGTACAACTACGGTTTCCTCATATACCATCTCCAACTCTTCAAAACCTACGAATTTCTTCATCCTGGGCGACAGCCTTTATTTCGTGACAGAAAACCCGAAGAATTTGTATAAATTCAAGGGAGACTACACCTTTAACAACTCTGTGAACGGTAACTGGAGCAATCCCGCTAACTGGAATGCGGGTGTGCTTCCTGGATTTACAGATCCTGTGAATGTACCATTGGGATACAACGTTAATATGGATGCCACCGGCTACGCCGGAAACCTGAATCTCAATTCGTCGCTTAACCTTGCATCCGGTAATTTGAATGTGGGGGGTAACCTCAATCTTGGCTCGAGTATCACGCTGAATGCCCAATCACTTATATTAGGACCGGCGGCACAGGTTACCAACGGAAATCCTACCAATTACATCGTGACCAATGGAACGGGAACAGTAAATGTTGAAAATCTGAACGCTGCACGAGGCGCAATCACGCTGCCCATTGGAACTTCCACAAATTTCAATCCGGTAACCATTTCAAACAGCGGAACTTCAGATACATTCTCTGCAAGGGTTTCAGAAGGAATTTCAAATGCTCCTAACGGAGCTGTAAATGCTACCTGGGATATTTCGGAAGGAACTGCTGGAGGAAGCAACGTAAGTCTCAACTTTGTCTGGAATGCGGCGCAACAGAACGTGAACTTCAGTGCGGCCGGTGCAATGGTAGGACATTACTACAACGGGCAGTGGAACCAAGAAAACAGCGGCAGTGTAACTGGCAGCGGTCCCTTTTCGATTACAGCGTCAGGAATTTCCAGTTTTTCACCGTTTGGTATCATGAATTTCGGTGCGTTGGCAACTGTGGAATCTTTTCATTCAAAACTTTCGGTATATCCGAACCCTTTCTATGATGTGTTAAGTATTATGGCAGAAGAAAAAGGGTGGGTTGAGTTCTTTGATCTGTCGGGCAAAATGACAGGCAGGCACAGATTAGAAAAAGGAGAAAACCGGTCAAATAAAGACGCATTGAATCCCGGAATTTATGTTTACCGGATCACCAATGATTCCGGAATGAAGGTGGCTTCGGGAAAAATAATTAAAAAATGAAGATTTCATTAGTTTTAAGGTGATTGTCAAAAATAAATAAAACCTTCTCAAATGCTCATGAGAAGGTTTTTTTGGCGGATTTTTTTCTAAAAATCGTATCCGATTTTAAAACTTACATTGGGAATTATTGTTTTTCGATAATCCAGCTTCCGGATAGCTCCCCCATTTTCCAGTTGCCCGTATTAGTGATGAGGCTGCCCTGTATCATAAAACCGGTTGTTGGTGATGTAAGGCCCAACAAAGCTCCTGTTTCGAGCACTTTGCCGCCTAAATAGTCATCAGTGTTTCTCCTCCCGAAAATACTTCCGCTGTTGCCTACTTCTAAAACAAAGGTTCCTTCTTCATCTCCTGTATATTTAGCAGCCCAATTGCCTTTAAAAGGCGATTCATAATTCTTCATGTTTTGTCTTTCCCAATAAGCATCACAGGAAAGCACGGATAGCAATACCACTATAATAAACAAATATTTTTTCATTATATACAATTTATTTAAAAAAAACAAAGAAACAGAAATAGAATATGCAGGCAAAATCTTTTTTTTTTAATTTCTCATAAAATGTCATAATTTTGGCCTCTTGTAAAGTTGAAAAAATTAATTTGAATATGCCGAAAGCCCTTCTTTATTTTCTTATTGGAACTGTTCTTAGTTTTCTGCTCAATCATTATTTGCTGGGCAGCCAGGGCTGGATGATAGATTTGTACAATGGCACCGCCTTCGGATTGGGTTGGGGAATGGCTTATTTTGTAGACAAACCCGAATGGCCATTGAGCAAGAAAATGGGAATTTCTTTTATCGGAATTGCAGTGCTTTTGCTTACCGGATTTCTCTTTTTCGATTTTCAAACTGCCGTTCCGTCGGTCATTAAGTTTTCTACAGTATTTGTAGGATATTATCTCATCGCCAGTTTCAAAAGCTCCAAATCGCTCCGGAATTAAAGGCATTTCCTTATTTATTGAGTAGCAAATAGATTTGGCCGCCCAACTTTATTTAAAGATTACAAAAAGGTTTTCAGATTGAAAAAAAAATTTCTACCTTTGCACACCCTTATTGGGAAAATTATGTTTAACCGTAAACAAAAAAGTGTGAATACATTAAGTTACAAAACCGTTTCAGCTAACAAAGCTACCGCTAATAAAGAATGGGTTGTGGTAGACGCTGAAGGGCAACCATTAGGAAGATTAGCTTCCACGGTTGCGAAGATTTTGAGAGGAAAGCACAAAACGAACTTTACGCCTCATGTTGATTGTGGTGATAACGTAATCGTTTTGAATGCTGGGAAGATTACTCTTTCAGGAAACAAGTGGGCAGATAAAACGTACATCTGGCATACAGGATACCCTGGTGGTCAGAAGTCGCAGACTGCAGAAGAGCTATTGAAAAAAGACCCGATGAAGGTTTTGGAAAAATCTGTAAAAGGAATGCTTCCGAAAAACAAACTGGGATCTGCTATCTTTAAAAACCTTTATTTATATGAAGGTACAGAGCATAAGCACGAAGCTCAGCAGCCAAAAACTATTAATGTTAACGAATTTAAATAACAAGTATGTCTACAGTTCATAAAATCGGAAGAAGAAAAACATCAGTAGCCAGAGTTTATGTGAAGCCGGGAACGGGAAACTTCGTAGTAAACGGAAAAGATGCTAAGGATTATTTTTCTACAGACGTGATGGTTTATAAAGTAAACCAGCCTTTTATTCTTACTGAAACTGCAGGCCAGTATGATATTACCGTAAACGTTTTCGGAGGGGGTAATACAGGACAGGCTGAAGCCATCAGACTGGGGATTTCCAGAGCGCTTTGCGAAATAAACGCAGAATTCAGACCACTTTTGAAGCCTCATGGTTTATTAACCAGAGATGCAAGAATGGTGGAAAGAAAGAAACCAGGTCAGAAGAAAGCAAGAAAGAGATTCCAATTCTCAAAACGTTAATATATGCTGTCGGCTGTATGCAATCTGCTTTCAGCTTACCATATTACGAACAATTTATTAAATTATTACGCTGGAAGCTGAAAGCTGAAGCAACTAACAAATTGCCCCGTTTAGTTTAGCATCCAAACTCTTCTCCCATCTAAAGAAAAGTTGATTGCAAAAAAGCGGAACGTAAACTAAAAACAAAAAAGAGACATGGCAAAAGCAAATGTTAAAGACCTTTTAGAGGCGGGTGTACACTTCGGTCACATGACCAGAAAGTGGAACCCAAATATGGCTCCATACATTTTTATGGAGAAAAACGGTATTCACATTATCGACTTACATAAAACAGCAGTAAAACTGGACGAAGCGTGCAACGCTTTAGAAAAAATTACTTCTTCAGGTAAAAAAGTTCTTTTCGTAGCGACTAAAAAGCAGGCGAAAGAAATAGTGGCAAAACACGCTGCTGAACTGAATATGCCTTACATTACTGAAAGATGGCCCGGAGGAATGCTTACGAATTTCGTAACCATTAGAAAGGCTGTTAAGAAAATGAACCATATCGATAAAATGAAGAAAGACGGAACTTTCGAAACTTTATCAAAAAAAGAAAGACTTCAGGTTGACAGACAAAGAGCTAATCTTGAGAAAAATCTGGGTTCCATCGCTGACATGGTGCGTTTGCCTTCGGCTCTTTTCGTGGTAGATATCATGAATGAGCACATCGCGGTAACGGAAGCAAAGAAATTGGGAATACCTGTATTTGCGATCGTAGATACCAACTCTGACCCGAGAAAAGTGGATTACGTTATTCCAGGAAATGATGATGCTTCCAAATCGATCGACATGATTCTTTCGGTAGTATCTGAATCCATCAAAGAAGGGCTTTCTCAAAGAAAAGCAGACAAAGAAAAAGCAAAAGAAGAAGGAGAAAAAGTGACTGCTGATGCAGATGCTGATTTCGATGCAGAGTAATTTGCTTTAAAAATAATTAATATTCATCTCCCTGAAAGCCAGGGAGATTTTTTTATTTATATCACAATTAATGTTTACTTTTGTTTCCCTTTTTTGAATCATGATGAAAAGAAATTTTATTCTCATTTTTATATTTCTGTGGAGTCTTTTCTCTGCACAATTAGATACCGATCACTGGTTTGCACCCATGGCAGCAAAGGCCGGAACGGGCGGATTCACAAGTTATCTTTATCTCTCCACCAATGAAGTGACTCCGTTTACGGTCAGTATTTATAATGATAACTCCCTGTACACTTCTGTACAGATCAGCAAAGGAAATCCCGCTCAGGTATATATTCCTGCAGGCCTAATGATGGGGATTTATCAAAGTGAGCTTTTTATTCCGTCGCAGAAAGGATTGAATGTAAAAGGGGCGAAGAAATTTTTTGCCAATTATCGTTTTTCCATTCCTAACCACGCCGAAATTATTACTTCAAAAGGACTGGCCGGATTGGGGACCACTTTTTATGCTGCGATGGCGGCCAACACAGCAACGGCGGCTTATGTAAACTCCACCATTGGTGTTATTGCTACAGAGGACAATACAGTGGTGACGGTTTCAGGATATAATCCCAATGTTATTTTTTCCGACGGAACCTCTTCGCCAACGAAAGTTTTTACGTTAAATAAAGGTCAATCGTATATTCTGGATGCTATCAGC
>JAANMX010004339.1_pt1 | contig 11294 bp, 9 predicted proteins | sample 7279681 | NCBI WGS metagenome assembly JAANMX01 (sample SAMN14094542, study PRJNA606508) | bioreactor metagenome | isolation source: A lab-scale SPAN reactor treating ammonium-rich wastewater day 351 | place: Ireland: Galway | collected 2018-01-01
GCAGCACCCGTTGCACCTGAATCGCCCGCGCCAGAAGCCCATCGGTCGCATCGATCACTCCCGCTCCCACCAGCAGAAGAAAGGCATACCGTATCTCCCCCTCGGCAGCTGCCATCAAGGCCAGAATGCCCAGAAACGCTCCACTGGCAGTATACAGATGAACCAGCCAGGCAAGGGGCTTTTGGAATTTATTCATCAGAATCTTTCCAGAACCGTATTTTCCGCCACTTCATCCCTCAGGTTAAGTCCACTCAGATACATTTTCGATGAAATTCCATACTCCCGGCCCCTTCTCTTTTTGCGTCTTGGTGCTAATATGTGCAGTATGAGAGTATTGGACTCGGCAGCAAATCTGTCGGCGGAGAAAGAGAGGGGATCTCATCCCAGGCGCGGGTATTGGCTGGGTCCTTTGCTGGCGGGAAAGCCCCTGATGGTGGCCCTGCCCTTGAAACGCCAGCAGGAAGGGGGGCTGCTGGCTTCGTTTTTCCCTTTCCTGGAGCAGGGCGGAGAGGTGTATTGCCTGGATGCGGGCAACCGTTTCAACCCCTATCCCCTGGCATTGAGGTGCCGGGCGCTGGGGCGCCCGCCGGAACCCTGTCTGGAGAAGGTCTTTGTTTCGCGCGCGGCGACCTGCCACCAGATGGTTGCGGTAGTGGAGGAAATGCTTCTTCCCCTGGCTCGCAATCCCGGGCAGAAAGTGGTGATGGTCCTGGGAATCGAGACTCTTTTTGTCGATGAGGATCTTCCTCTGTTTGAACGGCGGTATCTTTTTCGCCGTGCTCTCTCGGGAATCCACGAAATTCGGTCGGCTGGGATCGGATGCGTGGTGACACATCATCCGGAGCAGGAGGAAACCCTCCCCTGGCACCGGGTGGTTCACCAGACTCTCAAACCCATACCCCTGGAGGACCCCGCTCATGGGCAGAACCATTCCCACCTTCACAAATTACCTGGAAAATGAAATCTCTTCCTGGGCCTCTTTTCGCCGTGCCCTGACCCGTGAAGACCGCGAAGCCTTCGACCAGCTTTTCCGCTATGCCAAGCTCCATATCGCCGAAGCTTCCTGCGCAGCACGCCCCATCCCATTCGATGCCCTGGTCCTGGCCATACTGCTCGAGCAGCAGAAGGAGATCCGGCGCCTCAAAGCCGAGAATGCCGCAGCTGGAAAGACCATGAGCCTGATCCCCATTCTGCGAAGGGTGGTTTAGAAAAAGCTGCCCGGATCAGGATCCGCTATTCCACCACAAGCACATTGTGGATTGCCAGATCGGCAATCTGAGCAGTCAGCACACCATCCTGCCAGGTCCATTCAAGCCCATAGGGATCCGGGGCCAGGTAGCAGCGTTTCGGTTTCTTCTCCATCGGAAAGGTGACTGTGAATGCGCCGGTATTGGGAACACTTTCCACCATGTGGCGATTCGGAGCGAGATACCCGGTGGTCGAACGGTTCACCAGCTGGATCAGGTTCTTTCCTTCCCTGGTGCGTGCCGACATCTCGATCCACCAGGGGCCATCGACATGAATCAGGCCTCCACTCTGCAGGGCTGCGATGGCATCGCCGATGAAGCGCCTCACAAGCGGGTAGTGGGATTGGTTGTAAGCACGGAAGACCGGGCCATGGATGGCAACAACAGTTCCCTTTCCAAAGGAATTGACCGTGGCCGCCGGGGATCCGGCCAGATTAACTGAAGGCTCCTGCTGATTGAGCAGAGGAGCGAGCTCGCGTGCGGTGGTGGTTTTGACCCTGCACCAGCCACCCTCTACCGGAACACACCCATTGCCAGCGGGAACCCAGGCCTGGGGCAGCTTCTCCTGGGAGGCTTCGCAGCCGGTGAGTTCGGGGTATTCCCGGGCGGCATCGGAGCCGCTGATCAGGAGGTGCCCCCCCTGCTGCACATATTCTTTGAGCGCAGAGATCACCCGGTCCGGCAGCTGATCCTGCTCGGGAACGATCACCAGGGGATAGCCTGCCATGCGGGCGATGAGCTGGTCCTCATTGAGGATATCGGCGGAATAACCATTTTCAAGAACCGCATGAAGCGCGCCTTCCATCGGACGATGCGCGCTCAATCCAAACAGGGGATCATTGTTCCGGTAAAAATAGGACTGGCTGTGGAGTATTGCCACCTGCGGGAGGGTCTCGGTTTTATGGCACAGTTCCTGGCGCTGGCGGCAGAAGGCGGCCACCTCGGAAAGGATATCCTGATGCCAGCCGGTTAACCGCCCCGATCTCTGCGGCTGGTCATAGATGAAAACTGCCCCTCCCTGGGCCAGGACAGTCGAGACCTCCTGGCAGAGATGGGGGGTGGTCTTGGTGGTCCAGAGCTGATTTCCGGTGCGCAGGAAACTCCAGGCCATCAGGTCCCAGGTCTTCCCACGGCTGCCGATGAACCTGGCTTCGGCACTGGCTCTTTCAGCACCGAAAGAAGGGTCGAAATCGCCGCTGAGGTAATCCACAGGGACTGTGATCTCCTCCGGCATGCGAACACTGTACATCCAGTTGCTGCAGACCAGGACATTCGGATATTTCGCATGGATGGCCTCGGTGTATTGGGCAACATGCTCGACAAACAGCTTACGGTGAAATGCCAGCCAGTCCTGCCAGCCATCCTCCTGAGCATTCATCGGGATGACCTCTTTTCCGGTCCGCTTTTTATATTCCGACTTGCACTGTTCGCAGTAGCAGGGATAGCTGGCCCAGCACTCCCCATCCACCCACATCCCATCGATCTGATAATTCTCGATCACCTCGAGCAGCTGCGGGATCAGCAGATCCTCCGTATAACGGCTCAATGGGCAGGTGTTGTTTGGATCCCGGGAACCATCCGCCTGGATTCGCGCCCATTCGGGGTGCAGTTCGATGGCCCGGGTATCCCACACTCCCGAATAGTGAATTGAGAGCGGGATGCCCATGTCACGAGTCACCTGCCGCCAGATTTTCAAGGCATCATTGACAATTCCGGGAGAGGGTGAACCGACTTTGGTGGGGTACCCGGCATACCCTGGATGCCCTTTGCAGTCGTACTGAACAAAATCGGGATGAACTTTCTCGAGTTCCGCACGAATATGCTCATAGGTGGTTTCTCTTCCGAGTTCGGTATCTCCTGCATTGGGATGGAGGTCGTAGTGCAGCCCGAAGAAAGCATCCTCATGCCAGTTCTCCGCACCTGCCGGCATCCCACACAGAATCAGCATCAACACCCAGATGGAATTACGCATTTTATCTGCCTCCTGGTATTTTGGAGATCATCAACCAGAATGTGTGTTCTTTCAACAATGCAGGGGGAATGAAAAGAAAATAGCAGGCGGCCTTTATGAATCCGGCCCTTTGAGGGTGTTCGCGCCCATGGAGGGCTTTTCACCCGATCCCCGATCCGAAAACCCGGCGGACAGGCTCACTCCATTGGGTCTTCATTGCGCCGAATGAGTCCGCAATGCATTCCCTGATTGTGCGGTGATTGCCGAACACCCTGGAAGACCAATGGCAGATCAGATAGATGGCGAGAAGCCTCCCCAGCGCAGAAATCCCGAACACAAGATGAAAATGCAGCACTTCGAAATCCCCGATGTGAAACAGAACCTGCGGCAGATAGGTGGTCAGAACTCCCCCCAGCAGAGACCCCACCACGAATCCCGGCCCGGAAAACAGCCCGATCAATCCAAAGGTATACAGCCGGTGAGTTTCTCCACACAGCTTCTGAGGCCAGCTGAAGGAAGCGATGTTGAATCCAGCCCAGAAAAATCCACCGAGCACGCAGACAATCCATGCTGGCAACAGGAACCCTTCTTCAGCCGGCATCCAGATCCACACATGCACAGCCACAAAAAAGCCGCTGGCGATCAGTGTGATCCGATCGCCGACTCGATCCCGGGCCTGCCCCCAGAGCCGGCTGCCGAGCAGCGCCGCCATGCTTGTGATGATTGAAAACAGCCCCATCTGGGCCACATTCATCTTGAGGACTTTGACCATGTGGACACCGTAATAGGCGGCTCCGACACCCAGTGCAAATTGCCAGAGGGTGAAAAAAGCGATGTATTCCTTGAGCAGCGGTTTATTCAGGGCGATGCGGAACAACCGGCTGATCCGCAGGTGCTGAGGTGTTTTGACCGGCGGCTCATACTGCCTCAGAATCATGCGGACTGCGAAGACCGACGACAGGATCGCCGCACAAAAACAGATCGTATACCCAATGTAGCCAGCCCCGCTCTCCCGGAAATGGTTGAGGATTTGCGAGCCGGTCAGGAGGGTTACCAGGGAGGTCAGACCCATGTATGCATTCCGCCTCCCGAAATAGGAGCCGCGGATGGATGCCGGAGTCAGGTCAGCCATCCAGGAGAACCAGGCATTGTTCGCAATCACTGCGCAGGCATTCGAAAACAGCAGGGTCAGGATCATGATGGCATGTTTGGTTTCGGGCGCCCAATCGACATACAGAAGGAGGATCAGGGATATCCAGGAAAGCCGGTGCGCGAAGGCAAAGAACCCCGCCACCGGCTTGCGGCGGTTCAGTTTTCGGACCAGCCAGGGAGAAACGAAATAGGTGAACTGCAACAGATACGGCAGCGATTCCACAACCCCGCATTCCAGGTTTGAGGCCCCCAGATCGAGCACATAATTGGTAAGAAATATTCCCTGGGTTAATGCGACATGAATGGTGGCAAAGATCGCCTCGATCGTGGAGCAGTGAAGCGCCTCACGGATGGTGTGCATCTCGCTTCGAGGCGTTCTGCTCCCTTTATCCAGATCGATCAGAGAACTCATCAGAGGGTGATATTTTACCCGGTTTTCCCTTCTGATTGAACCGATTCAGAGGGCTGGAGATGACCGGCGGGTCAAAGACTGGTATCCTCTCCACCTTTCCATGGGTGGAAAATATCGGTTTCTTTGTGCAGAATCCTGTTATGGAAATCATCATTGATAAAATTCTCGACCAATCATTTCTGGAGGATTGTTCTGGTGTTTAACAAACTTGCCTCACTGCTGCCTGCGAATATTGTCTTGGCTGCTTTCTTCACCGTTCTGTTTCCGTGCCTGCCGGCTGCTTTCAGCCAGCCTCAGAGGCCATCGGGCAGTGACCTGATTCCCTTCACAAACCGTTGGACTTCGCCCGATTACAAAGCCCCCGACCTGCTCAGCATCCTTGGCTGCGATGCGGCCCGTTGGAAACCACGCATCTCCAGCACCCTGGTGGAAACTCTGGGGGGATTCAACATCGCTTATGATTCTGCCCGTGACCGCATCGTTCTTTTCTTCGGAGTCGATGACTCCGGATCCAACCTGATTTCTGAAACCTGGGAATGGGATGGGACCAACTGGGAAACTCTGGCAGTCGGCGGGCCTGAACCGCGAGTCAACCAGAGCATGATTTATGATTCCAGCCACAGTGAATCCATCCTCTTCGGCGGACAGGGTTATGATGAGCAGCATTTTTTCATGAAAATGCTGGGTGATACCTGGGGCTGGAATGGCGATACCTGGAGCCAGAAGCAGACAGCCCATTCACCTTCGCCTCGTGCGGGACACGACCTCGCTTTTCGATCACCGGCTGGGGATACCGTGCTTTTCGGTGGGGATAACGTCGATTCCTTGGACTATTCAGGACCATTCCTGAATGACACCTGGACCTGGGATGGAGCGGACTGGTCTCAGGCCTCCCCGCTCCTTTCACCTCCGCCACGATCCCGCCATGCCATGGTTTACGATTCCCATCGGGATCGTGTGGTCCTGTATGGTGGCCAGGGAGAATCCGGAATCCTGGGGGATACCTGGGAGTGGGATGGTTCCAGCTGGCTCCAAATCAACACAGCTGTGTCGCCTCCCCCACTGCGTGCCCATGCCATGGCTTATGACTCCGAAAGGCAGAAAGTTGTCCTGTATGGCGGCGAACTCGGCATCGGGTTTTCTTATGAAACCTGGGAGTATGATGGAACCAACTGGGCCAAGATCAAAGCCGGAAATCCGCCGGTGACCGACAGCGTCGTCATGACCTATGACAGCCTGAGAAAGGAATGCTTTCTCTTTTCAGGAGAACCTCCGGTCACTAACTTTGTCTATGACGGGAAACCCAATTGCACTGAATGAATCCACTCTCAAGAAAGATGCCTCCACGACAGGCAGGATCAAAAGATATGTCAGATGGTTCAGGTGTTGAGACTCATAAACCCGATTACAAGAAAACCCTTGGGCTCCTTTCCAAGGAACAGGCCGAGGCGATTTTCCCTCAAAAAGCCAACCTTCCTCAAAGGGAGCCTGAGATCCTGCGGTTCTGGGATCAGGAGGAAATCTACAGGCAGCTCCGCAAGCTCCGCCATGGCGCCCCGGTCTTTGTCCTGCATGATGGGCCACCGTATGCCAATGGCAGGATCCATCTCGGGACCGCGCTGAATAAAATCCTGAAAGACATCACCCTCCGTTCCCGTGCCCTGGATGGATGGGATGTCCCCTTCACTCCCGGCTGGGATTGCCATGGCCTTCCGATCGAGCACAAGGTCATGCAGGAGCTGCGCAAGGAAAAGTCAGAAATATCGGGCGCCCTCGAGCTGCGCAAACGATGCCGGGAATACGCCCTTGAATACATCGATATCATGACCGAAGACTTCAAACGGCTGGGAGTCCTGGGTGACTGGAGTGATCCCTACAGGACCATCGATCCCTCTTTCGAAGCCCATGAGCTCAACCTCTTTTCGCGCCTGGTGGAAAGGGGGATGGTGTACCGGAATCTCAAGCCGGTTTACTGGTGCCCCGGGTATGAAACCGCTCTGGCCGAGGCCGAGGTGGAGTACCAGGAAAAGACCTCTCCCTCGATCTATGTCAAATTCCCCTCGATCGATATCGACAATATCCTCAATGGGAAGTGCGGGGACTCTGCAAAGCCCCTCTCTGTCCTGATCTGGACCACCACTCCCTGGACAATCCCGGCCAACCTCGCCATTGCGCTCCACCCGCGCTACCGCTATGCAATCATCGAAACCGCAGAAGAGCGCCTGCTGGTGGCCCAGGACCTTGCCGGACGTGTGATCCAGGAAGCCGGGCTGAACCCGGTTGCGGTGCATGAAGCTCCATTGGGAGCACAGTTTGAAAAATTACACTGCCGCCACCCCTTTGTGGACAGGGAGTCCATTCTCATCCTGGGTGAGCATGTGACCCTCGAGGCTGGCTCTGGTTGCGTCCATACCGCCCCCGGCCATGGGCATGATGATTACCTCATCGGCATGAAGTATGGGCTGGATGTTTATTCTCCAGTGGACTCCAGGGGGCGGTTCACCGCGGAGGTTCCTGAATTCGCCGGGATGCCGGTCGAAAAGGCCAATCAGCCGATCATCAGCCTGCTCAGAGAAAAAGGGGCCTTGCTCCACGAGTCCTCGATCGTGCACTCCTACCCTCATGACTGGCGTGAGAAGAAACCGGTCATTTTCCGCGCCACTCCTCAGTGGTTCATTTCACTGGAAGCCCATGGGCTGCGGGATTCCCTGCTGCACACCATCGACCAGGTTCAATGGATTCCCAAATGGGGGAAAGACCGCATGGTGGCCATGCTCGAAAATCGAGTCGAATGGTGCATCTCGCGCCAGCGCGCCTGGGGGGTTCCGATCCCGGCGATCTATTTTCCCGATACCGAAAATGCCCTGCTCGATCCGGCCTTCATCCGGGGATTTGCGGATATCGTTGCCGAAAAGGGAGTGGTTGTCTGGTTCGAACTGATCGAGGGTGTCGAAAACCCCGGCACCGAAAAGCTCCGTTCCCTGATCGAACACACACTCGCCATAGCGGGAATCACGGATCGCTGGGAGCTGGGGAAAGACACACTCGATGTCTGGTTCGATTCCGGTTCCAGCCATACTGCGGTGCTCAATGAACGTTATGGCCTTTCGTATCCGGCCGATCTCTACCTCGAAGGAAGCGACCAGCACCGCGGCTGGTTTCAGAGCAGCCTGATCACCGCCGTAGCGGGAGAACTGGGCGCACCCTACAAGGCTGTATTGACCCATGGTTTTTTTGTGGATGAAAAAGGGGAGAAACTCTCCAAGACCAAAGGCAATTACATTGAAACCCGTGAAGCAGTCGATCAGTATGGCGCTGATATCCTCCGCCTCTGGGTCTCTTCCGAAGATTTTCGTGGGGATATTTCTGTTTCCACCAATATCCTCAAACAGAGAGCCGAAGCCTATCGGCGTTTTCGGAATACCTGCAGGTTCCTCCTCACCTCTCTGTATGATTTCGGCCAGGAGTGGATTGTCCCTGAAGACAGCCTTCTCGATCTGGATCGCTACCAGCTCCTTCAGTGGCGGAAGCTCGAAAAGGACATACGCTCCGCTTATCTCGATTTCGAATACCATCGAGTCTATCACCTGGCCAATTCTTACTGCACAGTCAATCTGTCGGCGCAGTTTTTCGATATTCTCAAAGACCGCCTGTATACCTTCGCCAAACGAGGCCTGGCGCGCCGCAGTGCGCAGACTGTGCTGCTCGAGATCTCACGCGGCCTGTTCCGTGCTTTGTCCCCGCTGACCAGTTTTACCAGTGAAGAAGCCTGGCAGGCTCTGCATCGATTGAATCTGGTGCAGGAAGACGAGCTCAGCCTGGAATTCCGTGTCACTCCCCAAATGACCAATGCGTATGGCTCGCTGTCATACGGAGCTTACACGATGGTGCTGACAGAAGCAGCGGCGACGGCACTCAAGACAAAAAACCGCAAAGACAGCGTACTGGAAAACATTACCGTCTATTTCCTGAAACCGGTGCAGTTGGACGCAGCATTGCTTATTCGGCCGACAATCCTGGACATTAGCCGCAAATCAGCGAAAGTCGATGTCGAAGTGTTGTACGAACAGCAAGTGATCGGCAAAGCGATGCTGACCTTCCAATTGCTCGACCGTTAATGAGCATTGCCTTGACAGGGTAGAAGAGGCCTCTGCATTAATCAAAAAAACAACCTCTCCGCAAGGGAGGGGCTGTTTTATGGGTTAAGGCGTGTTTCTTCATCGAGAAATGCTTGGTAATGGCGGTTCGCCTTGAAATTATGGACGATCAGCGCCAAGCCAAGAACGATAAAGATGCCGGCAATGATATAAGTAACGACAGTTTGAAAAATGAACAGCTGGTTGATGCCGAAAAAGGTGATAAAGCTGCCAAGTGCAATCTGCGCACGGCTGGCATACCAGTTTTTGCGCACCGGCAGTCGTGTACGAATCTGTTTCGTTTTATAGTATAAATAGAATACAGCAGAAATGATAATCAAAAATACGAATATGAGCATGGGGAACCTCCTGTTATGCAAATCTATTTCCATTGTAATGGGGATGATCAGAAAATGCGAATGGATTTCCCTGTCCACTGGAGGATTGAAGTAATGTATAGTCAAATCATCGACACAATTAAACAATTCGATACGATCATCATCCACCGCCATGTGCGTCCGGACCCGGATGCATACGGATCCCAAATCGGCCTGAAATACATATTGAGCCGCAACTACCCAAACAAGCGCGTGCTTGCGGCAGGGGAGCACGATTACACGATGGATTTTCTCGATTTTCCCGATATGGTCGAAGATGCTGATTTCGAAGGCGCATTGGTCATCGTGACGGATACCGCAAATACCGACCGAATCGACGACCAGCGCTATCACAGCGGGGCGAAATTGGTGAAAATCGACCACCATCCGAACGATGACGATTATGGGGATATTTGCCAAGTTGATACGAAAGCCAGTTCATCTTCTGAAATGATTTTTGAACTGTTTACCTATGGGCAAGCGGATGAAGGTTGGACCATGCCCGATGCCGGTGCCAGACTGCTCTATGCAGGAATCATTGGGGATACGGGGCGCTTCCTATTCCGGAGCACAACACAAAAAACCTTCGACGTGGCGGGCGAACTGATCAAATATAATTTTGACCGCAACGAGCTCCATAACGGCATGTACGAGATGGACCGCAAATTGCTTCATTTACAAGGATATATGTACCAAAATTTCCAAATAGACGAAAACGGCGCAGCTTTTGTGAAAATCACACAGGACATTTTGGCGAAATTCGATGTGACCCCGACAGATACGTCTTTGCTGGTCGGTTCACTAGGCAATGTCAAAGGCATCAAAGCTTGGGTCATTTTAATAGAAGAAGATACTGAAATACGTGTCCGCCTGCGTTCCAAAGGGCCGGTCATCAATACGCTCGCAAAAGAATTCGGGGGCGGCGGGCATCCGATGGCATCTGGCGCAGTCGCTTATTCGTGGGATGAGGCGGACCGCGTCATCCTTCGCCTGGAGGAAATTTGCGCGAAGGCATAAGGAAAGAAGGTGTTAGAATGGTCTACCCGCATATCGTAACGGCGGCTGATCCGCTGCAAAGCACGATTCGCCTCGAAGAACTGTTCACAGTTCTCGCCGAACAAGGCGCTGATGCAGCAGCCTTAGTAAATTCCAAATTATACGGGGTCCTGCCATTTTGGGACGCCTGCAAAAAGGCCGGCGTCCACGGGGTGCTCGGCCTTTCCGTGCCCGTCGACTTTGACGGCACCGCGCTTCCTGTGGTGCTCTATGCGCAGAACAACACCGGCTACCAGATGTTATTGAAACTGACGAGTGCCTTATCGACTCGTGATGTGGAAGCCATCCCTCAAAAATGGCTGGTAGCTTATCAGGAAGGCCTGGTATGCGTGATTCCTGACAATGCGGCGTGGGTGCTGACAGACCGCAGCGAAGCGCTCGGAATGCTGTCAGGGTTATTCGGCGAGCGCTTATTAGCCAGCATCGAGCGGCCTGGCGGAACTGTACAGGAGACTGAAGAAGCATTTATCGATTTCTGCTCGACATTCAACCTCAAATTCATGGCGAGCCATGAATGCCGTTACGTGAAGCAAGAAGATGCGTTTGCCTATGAAGTGGCGAGGTCAATCGGGGGCGGCTTCAAGTTAAGCGACCCTGAACGCCCGAAGCCTGAACATTCAGCGGCATTCGTGCCGACGCAAGCACAATTATCGGAGTGGTTTTCAGATCATCCTGAATGGCTGGAACAAAGCCGTGCGCTGCTGATGAATTGTCGTGTCACCATCCCATTGAACCGCCAATTGCTGCCGAAATATCCTGTGAAGCAAGGCAGTGATAAAAACGAGCTCATCCGCACGCTTTGCTTGAAGGGGCTGGAAGAACGCATCGGCAAATTGGCACAAAGCTATTCGGATAGGCTCGATTACGAACTTGGCATCATTTCGGCTATGGGCTATATCGATTATTTCCTCATCGTTTCCAATTTCATGGCTTATGCAAGAAACAGGGGCATCCTGACCGGCC
>JAANMX010004340.1_pt1 | contig 11288 bp, 6 predicted proteins | sample 7279681 | NCBI WGS metagenome assembly JAANMX01 (sample SAMN14094542, study PRJNA606508) | bioreactor metagenome | isolation source: A lab-scale SPAN reactor treating ammonium-rich wastewater day 351 | place: Ireland: Galway | collected 2018-01-01
CGCCACCGTCCGCATGTCCCTCAACGTCCGCGCCGGGAGCCTCTACGTCCTGGGCGAGGTGGGGGCACCCGGACGCCGCGAGATCCCCGCCGACGAGGTTTTCACCCTCACCCGCGCCATTGCAAGCGCCGGGGGCATCGGTAAGTTTGGGAACGAGAGGAAGGTCGAGCTGAGGCGCAAGAAGCCCGATGGCAGCGTCGAGGTCACGATCCACGATTATAAGCGGATACTCAAAGAGCGGCCGCAGGATGACGTCGAGCTACGGCACGACGATGAGATCTTCGTGCCCTCGAAGCTGATCAGTTTCTGAGCCCCGAGCCAATCATGCACGCGATGGAACCACAGAACGGCAACCAGCCCGGGATGGCCCCGGCGGATGAATTTGCCGGGATGGATGGGTCCAACGGACGGAACCCCGGTGGGGCCCGCGTGATGCAGGCCAACCTCTGGGACACCTTCCAGCGCTCCCTCTGGGCCCTCCGCCGCCGCGCCTGGGTCGTCGTCCTGATATTCACCGTCAGCATGGCGATCGCCGTCGTCTACCTCAACAACCAGCCCGACGTCTACCGGGCCATGGGCAAGCTGATCGTCGCCCCGAGGATCGCCAACATCGTCGCCGAGGCCTACTCCGACATAGACCCCCGCTTCTACGCGACCCAGACCGAGATCATGGAGGGCTCCATCCTCCGGGCCCGCGTCAACCGTCGCCTCTCCCATTTCCAGGACCGGTACGGCCGCCTGCCCGATTGCAAGCTCCGCGCCGAGCTGCCCCGCATCTCGTCCATCTTCCGCGTGTGGGCCGACAGCCCCAACGGCGAATTCGCCCGCCAGTTCGTCGACACCCTCTTTGACGAGTTCATCAAATACAAGCGCGAGCAGAAGATGGGCCTGTCCGGATCCGCCCTGGAGACCTTCGCCCGCGAGATCAGCGAGAAGGCCAAGGAACTCAAGATCGCCGAGGACGAGCTCTTCCAATTCCAGAAAAAGAATCCCGACATCTACGTCGAGGGCACCGCCTCCGCGGCGCAGAAGCAGATGTCGGAGCTATCCGCCCAGGTCGTCAGGCTCCAGACCGACATCGACCTCCTCCGCAAGCTCAAGGATTACTTCTACCAGGCGCGGACCGGCGCCGGCGGCGGGCAGATCCTGCCGACGCTGAACGACGAGCAGCAGAAGTACTTGCAGAACAGCTCCTGGATCGATGCCCGGAAAGAGCTCGACACCCTCCTGGCCCAGAAGGCGCAGATGGGCACGATGCTCAAACCGGCGCACCCGAAGCTGAAGAGCAACGCCCAGCTCATCGAGATGGCCGAGCGGCGCCTCGCCCAGGAGACCGAGAAGGCCGAGATCCAGATGCAGCAGGACATCGAGGCCAAGGATCTCCAGCGCGGGGTCTACGAGAAGCAGATGAACAGCCTGACCACGCAGAACCTGACGTCAGTCGAGAAGTTGACCGAGTACCAGAAGCTGGTCAACAACGTCGAGCGCACCAAGCGGCTCTACGACGAGATGGTCTCGAAACTCAGCCAGATCAACGTCAGCATCGACACCACGCAGGAGAACATCCAGATCCACGAGCCGGCCATCCTATTTTCCACCCCGGTCAGCCCCAACCGGCGCCAGACGCTCATCATTGCGGCGGTCATCGGCATCGGGCTGGGCTGCGGCCTGGTGATCGCGATCGACCGGATCCTCCACAAGGTGGCGACGCCCGAGCAGGTGGAGACCGAGCTCGGCCTCGATCTCGTCGGGGTCATCCCGAAGATGCGCATCTCCTCGCGGAAGGCCGCCGACCGGCTCTTCTCCGCGCATGACGAGCAGGCCGGCTTCGCGGAATCGTTCCGGACGCTGCGCGCCGTGCTGGTGCAGCAGCGCAAGCACCGGCAACTCCAGGTGCTCCAGATCACCAGCCCGCAGCCCTCCGAGGGCAAGACGTTCATCTCGGCCAACCTCGCCGCCACGCTCGCCCTGGGCGACATCGGCAACGTCCTGCTGGTCGGGGCGGACCTGCGCCGCGGCGACGTCCACCGGATTTTCGAGATCAAGTCCAAGAGCGGCCTCTCGGAGATCCTCCAGGGCCAGTCCGATTGGAAGAGCCAGATCTTCTCGACCCAGTTCGAGAACCTTCACGTCATCGCCTCGGGCAAAACCCCGCCCGACCCGGCGCGGGTGCTCCAGGCGCCGCTGATGGCGCAGCTCGTCGAGGACTGGCGCACGTATTACGAGTGGGTCATTTTGGACTGCCCGCCGCTGGTGGCTATCAGCGACTCGATCATCATGGCCCCGCTGGCCGACGCGACCCTGATGGTGCTCCGATCGGACAGCACCCCCACCCGCGTGGCCTTCACCGCCCTGGACATCCTCTCCCGTCGCGCGCGACCGGCCCTCGGTGCCGTCCTCAACGCGCTTGACCTCCGCCGTGGTTACTACCCGTCCTACGGGTATTACCGCTATCAGAGCGGGACGTATGCCTACGGCTATGGTGCCGCAGGGGGTCGCGGGGCGGGGGAGAAGAAGAAGGCCGCGGCGTCACCGGAGCCAGAGCAGCCCGTGGGCGCCTCGCGGGGGTGATGACCACCGGCCGTGGGTTTGCAGCACAGCGAGGATCGGCAGGGAACGGCGCGCCAGGGGCCAGGATGGCGCGCGGCGCTGGAGCCGTGCCTCGCGATCCCGCTGGGCGCGCTGCCCTCGCTCGCGGCCCTGAGTTCGGGCGGTCAGGAGTGGCCCGATCGCTTGCCCATTTTCGTGGGCGTGGCGGTGATGACGCTGCTGGCGGTCGCGATCTTGCCCGCCTCCGCCTGGCACCTCCATCGCTCTGACAAGATCCTGTTTTTCGCCGGCCTGTGCGTGGGGACGTTCCTCTTGGCGCTCGACCTGAGCGGGCTGCTGATGGTCGCGGGCTCGGGCGATGAGGAGATCGTGTTCCGGCGCAACGGCTGGGACGGGTCCTCCTTTTTCCTCACGCTGCTGTGCTATGGCCTGACGCTGTGGGTCGTGCAGATCGTGGTGCGCCGCCACGACGACGGGCGCGAGTGGATCGTCGCGTCGCTCCTGACGTTTGGCGTCGCCTATTCCGTGGCGAGGGCCATCACGGTGGCCGCGGGGGGGACGTTTCCCGGGGCCGATAACACCGGCTTCATCAATCGCAACGCCTTCGCCCACTTCGCGCTATTGCACGCGAGCCTGGCGCTCGGGATCCTGGTGTCCGGGCGCCGCCACGGCCGCCCGCACAAGAACGAGGTCGGCGGGCGCCGATTTTCCGTTGCGGCGCGCGTCCCGCAACTCCTGACTCTGGCGGCCGCGGCCCTGCTGGCGCTCGCGGCGGCATCGACGACCTCCCGCGGGGGCCTTCTTTCCTGGGCCGTTGTCCTGGGCGGGTGGCTGGCCATCTCGCGGCGCACGCTCAGCGCGCGCGGGGGCCTCCTGGGGATCATCGCATTCATGGTGCTGGTCACCGCGGCGGCCTGGTTCGGGCCCGAGGTGCTCTCGCGTTTCCAGACCGAGCACATGTCTTTCGCCACGCGCCTGGAGGTCTGGAAGCGCTGCATCACCCTCTCGCTCGATAGCCCGTTTTTCGGCTTTGGCCCGGGAAACTTCACCGACGCCTTCAATAGCCGGTTTACGCTGGGCGGAGGCAAGGTTTTCACGCACGCGGAGCACAGCTACCTGACCTTCGTGATCGAATTCGGATGGGTGCTGCTCGCCCTGCTCGTCAGCTGGCTCGTCTGGAACCTGGGGCGGGCGTGGGCGGTGCGCCGCGACTCGTGGCGGACCTATTGCCTGGTGTCCATCACCCTGGGGATGTTTCTGGTCCACGGCCTCGGCGAGACGCTGTGGCGATTTCCGGCGATCGTGCTTGTGGGGAGCATCGTGCTCGGATTCAACCGAGGGCGCTCCTCCCTCCCGCACCGGGGGATGCGGCGCCCGAGCCCCGGGCCGTGGAACCTCATGGCCGTTGGCGCCGCCCTGCTGTTGCTGGCGGCCGCCGGCTACGGGCATTGGGTCCAGAAGAACTTCCTCGATGCGATGCTGGCGCTCGATGGCGGCCAGCCCGGCCGCGCCGCGAAGCCCACGCAGGCCCTGCTGAAGGGCTCGCTCGACGAGCGGTTGCTGCTGCTCCGCCTCGGGCGCCGCTGGGTCCAATATCTCGATCGCAGCGGGACCATGGAGCCCGAGACGCAGCTCATGGCGCGCCTGGTGAGCGACGAGCTGATCCGCCGGCAGCCGTCCAACTGGGAGGCGTGGACCCTCTGGGTCTGGCCCCGCCTCGAGGACGAGAGCCAGGAGGCCGAGGTCACCTTCGGCATCCGCAAGGCGTTGACTTGCCTGTCGCACTGGGAGCCCCTCTACGTGCGGGTCGCCAACCAGGTCAGCCGGTACGCGCCCTCCCTGCTAGACAAGGTGTACGATGCCCTGCCCACCTCGCAGCAGGTGATGCTCTGGCAGAGCCTCTCGCGGAGACTCGGGACCATGAATCGCCCCTTCCTGACGTGGGCCGCCCAGAAGCACATGGCGCCGGAGATCCAGTCCGAGGTGCTGCGCGCCGAATCCCGATTCGAGGCCTCGCACGATACCGTGGCGCGCCTCTCGGAGGCGTGGGGCAATCCGGAGATCCCCTGGGGCGAGAGACGGGCCATCGCCGAGCAGCTGATCAAGAGCCTCGGCCCCGAGAAGTGGTTCGACGAATTCCCCCCGGACCTGGAGAATAATTTCGAGGCGCAGGTCTACCGGCTCGGCAAGGGACTCCAGTACCAGCTGCGCGACCGCGTGAAGGAGCGCCTCCTCGGGATGCGGATGCCAGAGCAGCCGGAGCGGACGCGCACGGCGGTGGAGTTCATCGAGTTGCACGTGGCCGCCGGGCTGTACGAGGAGGGGAAGGCACTCTGCCGGAGGATGCTGGTCGGTTCGCGCACGGTGCGGCGCGCGGCCGACCGGAGCCAGGCGGTCAAGGAACAGTATGGCCCCTATGAGCCCCGCGCGGCCATCGACCTCCTCTGGAACAAGGCCCGGGGAATCGGCTCGCAGGAGATCTGGCTGAACCTGATCAACTTCCTGCTCATCCACGAGGAATACCCGCAGGCCGCCACCGCCGTGCGCCACTTCCCCGGCACACAGCAGCAGGTGGACGAGAAGAAAGAGGTGACCCTCTATCGGGCGCGGATCGCCGAGGCGACCGACAAGCCGCAGGAGGCCCTCAGCGCCCTGGTGCAGCTGATCTATCTGGAGCTCCCGCCGGGGAGTTGAGGCGCATGCCCGAATCGGCCTGGGATCGGCTTGCCGTCTGCGTCGTCACCCTCAACGAGGAAGCGAATCTCGCGCGCTGCCTCGGCAGCGTGGCGCCCTGCGGCGAGATCATCGTGGTGGATTCCGGGAGCACCGATGGGACCCGGGCCGTCGCGGAGCGCTTTGGGGCGCGATGGCTGACGCGCGCGTGGGATGGCTTCGGTCCCCAGAGGGCACATGCCGCCGGCACCGCCACCCGCCCCTTCGTGCTCTTTCTCGACGCGGACGAGTGGTTCGAGCCCACCCTCCGCGATGAGGTGGGGGCCTTTCTGGAATGTCCGGGCGCCGAAAAGCGGGTCGGGATCTTTCGTCGGGAGAGCGAGTTCCTGGGGCGCGTCATCCGCCATGGGGATTGGGCGGGGGATTTCGTCGCGCGCCTCGCGCCGGGGGGGGTGGCGCACTGGGCTGGCGCCGAGCCTCACCCCCGCCTCGAGGCGCCCGGCCTGACCCCGCACCGCTTCCGGCAACCGCTCCGCCACAGGCCGTACCGCGACCTCGACAACTACACCCAGAAGATCGAGGGCTACGCCAGGACCTGGGCGACCGAGGCGGCGCGCGCGGGGACGCGGGGGCGAACCTGGCAGGGCATCCTGCGCGGCGCGTGGCGCTTCTTTCGGGGCTATGTGTTGCGCGGCGGCTTTCTCGATGGCCGGGCCGGCTGGATCATCGCCAGGCAGAACGCGCGCATGGTCTACCTCAAGCACTTGTTCTTGTCGCGGGACCTTTCGTGAGGCAAAACCGCCCCGTGGCACTGAACAAGACGATCTCGGAGTCCGACCTCTCGGAGGCGGCGGTGAAGCGGCAGGCGACCGCCCTATTGCGGTTTGGGCGTGGGCTGTTGCTGCGGGGACAGCGCTACGCCGTCAATGGGGTGTCAAAGCCCCGCTGGCGCGTCCGCTGGCACAAGATGTGGGAATACTCCCGGGGGCTGGCCCATGTCCCCTGGCAACCGGACTGGAAGGTCATCGACTTCGGCGGCGGCGCGACGCTCCCGGTGTATTTTCTCGCCAGCCGCGGCCTCCGCGTCAGCAGTTTCGACATCGACCAGGCCCTCACGGCCGAGGCCCAGGCGATGGCCGCGAGGCACCGCTGGCCCCTCGAGGCCACGACCCGTGACCTGACCCGCGCTCCCCTTCGCGACGACGAGACCTTCGATTGGGCCATGTCGTTTTGCGTGCTGGAGCATCTCCCGCGAGAACTCCAGCTCGACATCGCGCGCCAACTGGGCCGCTGCCTCCGACCCGGGGGCTACATGACCCTCACCTTCGACTTCGGCGACAAGGCCCCCGTCGGCGGGGCCCTGCGTTCCGAGGAAGAGGTCCGCGCGCTCGCCGAGGCCACCGGTCTTCAACCCATCGATGGCACCCTCTTCGTCGATACCGGCGACCGCTTCGCCCTCGATAAGAAATATCCCGGCGCCCGATTCACCTTCGGTTCGCTGTTCTTGCAGAAGCGCTAGCTCGAAAATTCCAGACGTAGCCACGGCCGTGAGGCCGTGGGCCCCCACCGCGCGGCCCCGCCGTGACCGGAGGGGCTACATTTTCACCCGCGGTCTCGCCCCGCGCCTGTCGCGCGGCGGCAAGGGATTGTCGCAAAAGGCAACGTGATTTGGTGTGCCGGGCCGGGCCGGCTGCGATACCGTGGCAGGCGCGACAACCCGAGGACACCCCGCGATGCAAGAGAGCGGAAATAGGACCGGAGGGCAGGGCCGACTGCGCTGGTGGCTCTGTGGGCTGCTGTTCTGCGCCACGGCGTTGAGCTTCCTCGACCGGCAGGTGCTCTCGGTGCTGGCCCCCGTCGTGACGGCGCAGCTCGGCATGGATAACGTCGCGTACTCGCACGTGACCACGGCCTTCCTCCTGAGCTACGCGGTCATGTTTCTGGTGGGCGGGCGCATCATGGATATCGTGGGGACGCGCCTGGGCATGGCGCTCTCGGTGGGTCTGTGGTCCGTGGCGAGCGCGGCCCACGCGATGGTGCAGGGCGCCGGACAGCTGGGCTTTTGCCGCTTTCTGTTGGGCGTCGGCGAGGGCGGATGTTTCCCCGGCACGGCCAAGGGCATCGCCGAATGGTTCTCGCAAAGGGAAAGGGCGATGGCCATGGGCATCGCCATCGGGGGTGCCAGCCTCGGCGCGGTCGTCGCCCCGCCGATGACAGTCTGGCTCGCCGATCGGATCGGCTGGCGCGGGGTGTTCCTGACCACCGGCCTAATCGGAGCCGTCTGGGTGGTCGCGTGGTGGGTGATGGCCGCGGGCGCGGCGCGCGCAAGCGGCGCCGGGTCCGAGGCGCCGACCACCGCAACCGCGGCCTCCCCCGCTCCTGAGATGCGGGACGAGCGCCCGCCCTTCCTCTCCCTCCTGAAGCACCTCGACGTCTGGGGCTTTGCGGTCGTGCGCTTCATCGTGGATCCCGTGTTTTATTTCTACATGTTCTGGATCCCGAAGTACCTGAGCGAGGAGCGCGGCATATCGCAGGCGGCGATCGGGGCGCTGAGCTGGATTCCCTTTCTGGCGCTCGGGATCTCGAATGTCGCGGGCGGGTGGGTCTCCGACCGCATGGTGCGCGGCGGTCTCGGGGCGCAGGCCGCGCGGAAATGGATCATGGCCGCCGCGGCGCTGGTCACCATCGCGTCGGGTTTCGCGGGCCGGGTCAAGGGCCTCGAGATGGCGCTGGCGATGATGTCCCTGCTCATGTTCGCCCACGGCTTCTGGATCACCAATTATGTGACCCTCATCGGTGACCGCTTCCCGAAGGGCGCGGTGGGCACCGTCATGGGCCTCGCCGGCGCGATCGGCGCCATCGGGGGCATGCTCGCCAATACCGCCATCGGCCATGTCGTCGAGCGCTTCTCCTACGGGCCGGTGTGGGTCGCCTCGGGACTGATGTACCCCGCGGCGCTCGTGGTGCTGCTCCTGACCGTCCGGGGGGCGAAAGGTGGCCCATCATGAAATTGCGCAACGTCACCCTGGAGATGAGCCCGAAGCCCTTCCGCGTGATGCGCGAGGAGGCGATCGCGGGGGTCGCGCGAGAAATCTTCGGCCAGTGGTCGCCGTTGACGCGGCACGCGGAGCAGATCTCCGTAATGCTCTGGACCGCCGATGGCTCGGAGATCCTCGACTATCGCGGGCGCGCCGAGGACGAGATCGAGTGGGCCCGGTACATTGGCTTGCCCAACTCGGGCAAGGAGCCGGTCAAGGGCATTCCTGGGGACAAGCACCTGCACAGCCAGGCCGTGTATTATATGGATGACCCGCCGACGCTCACTTACGGCGGGCTCGCGACCCTCGTGCGCGTGCTCAGGCGCGTGGGGCATGAGGTCACCGGAAAACCCATCCGCGTCGGCGCGACCTTCGACCCCGGTGGGGAGTTCGCCCGCTCGTCGTTCAAGTACAAACGGCACAACGAGATTTGCATGGGCGGCACGATGGGCAAGGGGACCTTCGTCTGCTGCTACGCCACGCTCAACGCCGACAGCGAAAGCTATGCCGGATTTCCCGATGGCATCCCCCAGGGCATGCCGCTGGGGACCTTCCTGGGTCGCCAGTGCCAACATTTCCTGAAAGACCTGGGCTTCGATTACATCTGGCTCTCGAATGGCTTTGGCTTCGGCCTCGAGACGTGGAAGGTCGTCGGCCCCATGTTCGACGGCAAGGCCTTCTCGCCGGCCGCCGCCGCCGAGATCCGGGAGAAGATACTCAATTTCTGGCGATGCTTTCGCCGGGAGTGCCCGGACTTTCCCGTGGAGACCCGGGGCACCAATCTGGTGACGGGTTCCGATCTCGCGACCAACGCCACGCCGCTGCGCGATATCTACAACGGGGGATTCAACATGGTCCCGCCGCCGAATTCGCCTTGGGCCGCGCTGAATGGCGACTTCGGGCTGGAGCTGGTGGGGTACATGTCGCGGATCGCCGAGCTGCCGCCGGGCAAGGGGTTTCCCTTCCGGTTCTACACGCACGACCCGTGGTGGCTCAATAGCCCATGGCTCGACCGGTACGGGCGCGAGCCCCACGACATCTATCTCCCGATGGCCGTCGCTCGCATCGACGCCGGGGGCCGCGTCGAAAACCCGGATTCCATCGCGTTCCTCACGATCGATGACTCGTACGGGCGCACGCCCGAGCAGGTGCCGGAGGAAGTCATCCCGCACATCCGGCAGGCGATGCGTCACGCGCCCGACCGGCCCGGTCCGCTTGTCTGGGTCTACCCCTTCGACGAGTACCACGACATGACATTCGGCCCGCCGCCCGGAAAAGGGGCCGCGGGCGGGCATGGCCCCGAGCCCGCGGCGGACAAAAGTGGCCGGCTTACCGAGCCCTTCTTCGGCGACTGGTTCCTCCGCGCGGCCGTGAACAACGCGCTGCCGCTCAATACGGTCGTCTCCACGAGGAACTTCCTCACCTCCCTGAAGGCTGATCCCGCGCTGTATCGCGAGTCGATCCTCGTCACGCCCGTGCCAGATGCGGGGACCGAACTGTCCAAGGCGCTAATCCGTTTTGCGCACTCGGGCGGGCGGGTGCTTTTCTATGGCCCGCTCAGGCGCGCGGGCGACGATCTGCTCGCGATGCTGAATCTCGGGCGCGCCGGGCCGATCGATGGCGAGCTGGAGCTATTCTCGGGCGTGCCGCTGGACGAGCTGGCCGAGGGAACGCACCCGCGGCGCCTCAACCATCGCCCGCTGATGTCCGCCGGGGGCATCGAGGCCACCCTCGCCGATCCGGCCGACGAGCGCACGCACGCGCCGTTCCGGGTCGCCCGGGATGACGCGCGACGCGTGGCCGCCGTGTGGCGCCCCGTGCCCGACTGGAAGGGTGGCCTGGTTGCCTGGGTCCGCGGCACCAACTCCAGCAGCTACGCCGGCGGCCACCTGCTGACGCCCGATGATCCGGCGACCTGGTTCCAGGGCGACCTCATGATGCGCCACCTGCTCGGGGCCTTCGGCTGGCACATCGGCCTGCGCCAGAGCGGCCCGGCCCAGGCCAACGCCATCGCCCCCGCCTACCACGGCAAGGCGCCTCCCGTCGCTAGCCCCATCCTCACGATCGCCCGCCACGACAATGGCTTCTTCTTCTCCGGCTGCATGCGCAACACCAACGTCGAGTTGCGGCTGGGGGCCCCCTGGGGCGCGCCGATCTTTTCGGGGATGGAAACAGAATTGCGCGAGGGATTATCCTGCTATCGCATGCCGCGGGCCTGGCACCGCGAGTGCCGCGTCTTCGTCCGCCAGGAGGCGGGCGAGATCTTCTGCATCGAGCGCCATTCCGGCGAGATCGGCATCGCCCGCCGCCTGAAGGTCATGGGCCTCCGGGACGCCACGCTGCGATTCTACCCCGAACGCGGGACCCGCGAGAAAGTCACCCTCCTGAACAACCCGAAATCGGCCGACGGCTACACGCCCATTACCCGGGAGACACTCGTCAAGACGCGGGCCGGCGACGACGCCGAGGGGCATTACCTCGAGGCGAAGCATCTCACGGGAATTGTGACGATCTCGTGGTGAAATCTATGAGATACCGAACCTTGATCACCCAAGTCGTCCCCGCCGGGATCGCGCTGGCGATCCTCTCCGCCGTTTCGTATGGCGCGCCCCCCGCAGGCGGTGACGCGCCGATGCCCGGGTCGCGCCCCAGCGTGGTCGCCATCTACTACCCGCACTGGCACAGCTACGACCACGGCAGCGCATGGAAGGGCGAGGGCTGGACCGAATGGGAGGGCGTGAAGGCCGCGGTGCCGCGCTTCCCCGGACACGCGCAGCCGAAGAAGCCATCCTGGGGTTACTTTGACGAGAGCGATCCGGCGTGCGTCTCGAAGGAGATCGACCTCGCCGCGGATCACGGCATCGATGTGTTCCTCTACTGCTGGTATTGGTACAGCGGGGTCCAGAACATGCAGGAGGCGCTGGAGCGCGGCTTCCTCAAGGCGCCCAACCGGGGCCGCATGAAATTCGCCCTGATGTGGGCCAACCACGATCGCCGCGACCAATTTTGCCCCGAGTTTGGAAAACC
>JAANMX010004341.1_pt1 | contig 11288 bp, 7 predicted proteins | sample 7279681 | NCBI WGS metagenome assembly JAANMX01 (sample SAMN14094542, study PRJNA606508) | bioreactor metagenome | isolation source: A lab-scale SPAN reactor treating ammonium-rich wastewater day 351 | place: Ireland: Galway | collected 2018-01-01
GGCCCCCCCCCGTCGTAGTAAGAGCGCAGGTATGCGCATCGCCACTGGTGATGGCGACTGCACCGCTTCCTAACCCTACTACATCGACCGGGGTATTGGTGTCGGTTGTCGTGCCGTCACCTACCTGCCCGAAGTGGTTCCATCCCCAACATTTAACTCCGCCTGTCACGGTCAAGGTACAGGTGTGAGAGCCGTTATTGCCGCCGCCAGCAACGATGGCGGTCATACCGCTGCCCATCCCCACTACATCTACCGGAGTACTCTTGTCCACCAGCATACCGTCGCCCAATTGACCATTGTCGTTTCGTCCCCAGCACTTGGTCCCACCCGCCGTGGTCAGAGCACAAGTGTGAGATCTACCAGCAGCAATGGCAATTGCCCCACTACCTAACCCCATAACATCCACCGGGGTACTCTTATCCACCAGCGTGCTGTCGCCTAGTTGGCCGTAGTCGTTGCGTCCCCAACACTTGACGCCACCTCCTATAATCAGAACGCATGTGTGAGAACCACCAGCGGCAATAGCAGACACACCACTGTCCAACCCCACTACATCCACCGGCGTACTCTTATCCACCAGCGTTCCATCGCCCAGTTGGCCGTAGTCGTTGCGCCCCCAGCATTTACCTCCGCCTACCGTACTCAGAGCGCAAGTGTGGGAATCGCTAGCGGAGATGGCGGCTATATCGCTGCTCAATCCCACCACACCCACCGGAGTGGCCACAAAATATCCCGCCGTGTCATTACCCACTTGACCTGATGTGTTGATTCCCCAGCACTTAACCCCGCCCGCCGTACTCAGGGCGCAGGTATGGGAGTTGCCACCGACGATGGCAGCCACACCGCTACCTAACCCTACCACATCCACCGGGGTATTCTTATTGGCTCTCGTGCCATCACCCAGTTGACCAGCCCAGTTGGCTCCCCAACATTGGACCCCACCCATCATACTCAGGGCGCAAGTATGAGCACCGCCACCGGCGATGGCGGCCACGCCGCTTCCCAGCCCAGCCACATCCGTTGGGGTACTCTTGTTCCCTCCTGTGCCATCACCCAGTTGGCCGTATCTGTTGCTCCCCCAACACTTAACACCGCTCGTCATAGTCAGGGCACAGGTGTGAAATCCGCCAGCGATAATAATGGTCACGTCGTCCAACCCATTTACATCTACTGGGGTGATCTTGTTCGCTGTTGTGCCATCTCCCAATTGGCCACCTCTATTGTTTCCCCAACACTTACTCCCACCCGTCGTACTCAGGGCGCAAGTATGGGAGTAACCAGCAGTAATGGCGGTTATACCACTTCCCAAACCTATCACGTCTACCGGGCTCGACTTTAGCGTTGTCGTACCGTCACCTAATTGCCCGGAACTATTGTATCCCCAGCACTTGACTCCGCCCGCTGTACTCAGAGCGCAGGTGTGGGCACTTTCCCAATCTCCCTTACCAACAGCAATGGCGGCCACGCCGCTGCCTAACCCTACCACACCCACTGGGGTGGTTTCGGGTCCTCCCGTTGTGCCGATGCCCAGTTGGCCGGAACCATTGACCCCCCAACACTTGACCCCACCTGCTGTACTCAGGGCACAGGTGTATAAGTAGCCAGCAGCAATGGCAGTCACACTGCTATCCAGGTTCACTACGCTCACCGGACTACTCTTATCTACAATCGTGCCGTCGCCCAATTCACCAGCGAGGTTGTGTCCCCAGCACTTAACCCCACCCGCCGTGCTTAGGGCACAACTATGGGAGCCACTAAAACCGCCTCCAGTAGCGATGGCAGTCACACCACTGCCCAGCCCCACCACATCCACTGGGGTGAATTTGTCTATCGTTGTGTTGTCACCAAGCTGACCGTAGCCGTTGTTTCCCCAACACTTGACCCCGCCTGCTATAGTTAGGGCGCAGGTGTGAGCGTAGCCAGCGGCGATGGCGGCCACACCACTGCCCAACCCGACTACATCCACCGGGGTATTCTTGTCCGACGTGCTGCCGTCACCCAGTTGGCCGAAATCGTTTCTTCCCCAGCACTTGACCCCGCCCGCCGTTGTCAGCGCACAGGTGTGGTTGCCACCAGCTACCACCTGCACAATGCCGTCCAGAGGAACTAACGCCTGGGGCTGGGATTGGGCATTGTCAGGCAGAGCAACTTCACTGGCCTGGAGGGACGACAGCGACCAGACCAGCCAAAGAGCAAGTGCAGTCAACAGCCCCAACAGGGCTATGGCTGACCAAACGATTTGCGACTTCGAGCCCGTTGTACGTTGAGCGGAAGTGAGTGTCACAGAGCGCATAGAGTTCTCCCCTTCAAGAATAGGATTGGTACCGCTATGGAGGGCTTATGGCAGCGATGGAGAGAGGATGGAAGCCCGAGGAAATTACATTCTCATTGTAAATCCGCCCGTCAGGTGTGTCAAGTGCAGCGCGTGCAGAGGATGGGCAGGATCGCTGATTCCGGGAATCGCCCAGACGTTCTTGGCTTTGCAGGCTGGATGTGGGCGATTCAAACCGTTACCCAACCCCCAATGCAGACCTACTCTCCGAAGAGGATCAGCGCGCCATCCACGAAACCCCTATTTGCTGGCGATTCCTGGTATGCGCGAGTCCATTCTGGAAGGAATGCAGACCCCCATCGACGAATGCAGCGATGAGGTGGTGTGGTGAGCTGGCGCGTGGTCTTTGCCCAACAGGCCCAAAAGGATGCAAAAAAACTCTCCGCTTCCGGTCTCCAAGCCAAAGCCGAGGAGTTGCTGGAACTTCTCCGCCAGAATCCCTATCAGAACCCGCCACCCTATGAAAAGCTGGTTGGCGATCTGGCCGGGGCCTGTTCCCGCCGTATCAACATTCAGCATCGCCTCGTCTATCAAATTCTGGAAGAAGAAGAGACTGTGAAAGTGCTCCGTCTGTGGAGCCATTACGAATGATCCGTAGACCGCAGACAGCGGACCGCAGACCGCTTCTTGCACCTTATCAGGTGCGGTCTGCCGTCAGTGGTCGGCGGTCTACAGGCAGTGCGGGCACGCCCATTTCCCCTCCCTCGAATGCAGGCGCGTACCTTCACGCCTTTTGGGCACTTTCCCCTGGGGCGTTGAAAAGTTGCACCAAACAATTTCACTAACGCTAACGAGCAAAATCGTGCGTCTCCTGCATCACTCTTTCGCGCAGCCAGGTCTGGACAAGCATCTGATAAGGAATTCCGCGGCGTTCGGCGGCGTCCACGATAGCAGCGAAAAGATCGGTGCGCAGGCGCACGTCCAATGGCTTTGTTGTGAAATGGGTTCGCTTCACAACAAACGTCTCGTCAGCATCTTCCATTTCATCCATATACTCTGCCGTGTCGTGGGTGTCAACCCAGTCGGCCAGTTCTTCTTCCGTCCGAAATTCTGGTAGTTTGGGCATACTGATCTTCTATTCTCCGATACAACTATCGCTGTCGATACCTGCGTTTCTCAATAGGCGTCATATCTCGGGCTGTGACTACACGTATGCGATTACCAGCCTTCGGCGCAAAGACGACTACCAGAAAACGTCCCTCATCCGTTTGTCCGTAAGCCAGATACTTTCCTTCGCCGCCCCGCTTCAACCGGGGTCTATTGGTAATTACTTCTTCCGCTTCGTAGGGTTCAACGCCGTGATTTGCAATGTGCTCAACGTTATCGTCGTCCCACCAAAATTCATCTTCCGGCATAGACACCTCACCCTGTGCATTCGCATATCTGAAACAGATTATACCATAGGAATCTTTGCCCTGTGCTATAATGGCTTCTAAACCTCACAACGCGCGTACCTTCACTTCTTTTGGACACGACCCTATGCAGAAGTCAAAAATCCAGTCCTGGTGCGAACATATCATCGAAGCGGGCTGGCTGGCCGCGTTGATTGTGGCCCCCCTCTTTTTCAATGTCTTTTCCAGCCGGGTCTTTGAACCCGACAAAATCAGCCTCGTCCGCTCCATTTCGCTGGTGATGCTCCTGGCCTATCTGGTGCGTCTGGCTGATGGCGGCCCTTTCTGGCTGCCTGCCCAGTCGTCCGGCCCAGAAAGTACAGCCACAGAGACGGACAACCCGGCGCAAAAGCGGAGTGTGCTGGCGCGCTTTATCCACATCCCGTTGCTGCTTCCTCTGACCCTCCTCGTCCTGGCATACGCCATCAGCACGGCCCTGAGCGTGGCCCCGGCAGTCAGTTGGTGGGGGTCCTACCAGCGCTTGCAGGGCACCTACAGCTTCCTTAGCTACGTCATCATTGCTGTACTCACGGCAGCCCATCTGCGCCAACCGGAACAGCTACGCCGCCTGCAACATACAATTATCCTGACCAGCCTGCCCATTGCCGTCTACGGCATCATCCAGCACTACGCCATCGACCCCCTGCCCTGGGGCGGCGATGTGATCACCCGTGTCTCTGGCAACGCGGGCAACCCTATTTTTCTGGCCGCCCATCTGATCATCGCCCTTTTCCTGACACTGGAGCGCATCTTCAGCAGCTTTGCCTTTCTGCTCAGCCCGGAAAATGGGCGGGATGCAGACTCCCCGCCGGTCCACGACATCCCCAGCGCGCTGGTGGGCGGTTCCTATCTGTTCATTTTTATCGTCCAACTACTGGCGATTTATTGGACCCAGAGCCGCGGCCCCTGGCTGGGGCTGGCTGCGGGGCTGTACGTCTTTGTCCTTCTGCTGATTACCGGTCTGCGCCCCAGGGGATACCGGGCCTGGACCGCGGGCTGGGTTGGGCTGGGTGTGGCTGGCGCGGCATTCCTGCTATTGATCAACACAACCAATCTCTTTCCAGGGTTGGCGAGCGTGCCCAATTTGGGCCGCTTGACCACACTCCTGGCAATGGAGGGCAGCACAAACGAAGTCCGTCTGCTCATCTGGGGCGGCGTCTCGGAGATGATCACCCCCCACGACCCGCTGGTCTTTCCCGACGGCGAAGAGGATCGGGTCAATCTGATACGGCCTCTGGTCGGCTATGGCCCAGAGGCTATGTGGGTAGCTTTCAACAATTTCTACCCGCCCCGGCTGGCCCAGGTGGAGGCGCGCAACGCCAGCCCGGACCGTTCTCACAACGAAACCTGGGACAGCCTGGCCATCACCGGCGGCTTTGGCTTTCTGGCCTACGTAGCCGTCTTTGTCTCCCTCTTCTATTGGGCGTTGCGCTGGCTGGGACTAATCACCTCCCGCCGGGACCTCTACCTCTTTCTGGGCTTCTGGCTGGGCGGAGGTATCCTGCTCAGCGCCATCTTTATCATCTCCGACGGGAGTTGGCGTTTCTTTGGCGTGGCTCTGCCCACAGGCTTTATCATCGGGCTGATCTTCTACGTAACCCTGGCCGTCTTTCTCCACCCGGAGGCCAAAATCGAGGGGGCCAACCGCCGACGCCAACTGCTGATCGTCGCGATTCTGGCCGCGATTGTGGCCCACTACGTGGAGATTCACTTTGGCATCGCCATCGCCGCCACCCGCACCTATTTCTGGATTCTCAGTGCGGTCCTGCTGGTGTTGGGGATGGGGTGGGTGGTTCCCGAGGCGTTTGCCGAGACACCCCAACCGGTGACCGCGGAAAAGAGCGGGCGCACTCTCCGCCGCTCCCGCACACGCACAGCCCCAGCCCAAAAGCGGGAGGAGGGCTTCTTCTCTGCCCTGCCGGCTACGGTCATGCCCGACCTGCTGGTGATGCTGACGCTCGTCTATCTCTACACCACCAACTTCCAGGGGTCCAGCAGCCCCTTTGAGATTCTGACCCGCAGCCTGGCGACACGCATGGCAGGGGGGCAGCCCGTGAGCAGCCCCGGCATCCTCTTTTTGATCCTCTTTACCTGGCTGATTATGACAGTCATCGGTCTTTCTGTGGCCGCGCTGCGCAGTGGCGAGGGAAGAACAGCCGGCTGGTGGCTGCGGGGATTCCTGCTCTATTCGGGGGTGCTGTGGGGTGGCTGGCTGATCTACGGGCTGATCCAGGCGGGACGGCTGGCCCCCGGCTCCGCAGGCAGCCAGCTCACAGAGCAACTCAGCCACATCGCCGGCCATTTCAGCCTCTACACCTGGCTGGTCGTCATTTGGATCATCGCCGGGGGCACGGTCTTCGCCTGGGCCAACCTGACCGAAGCACGACGCAAGGCTATGTCCCGAGCCCTCGTCACCGTCTTCGGCGGCGCGGTTCTGGCGGTCATCACCTTTCTGATTGTGGGCAATGTCAACGTAGCCCTGGTGCGAGCCGATGTCTTCTACAAGCAGGGACAGCAGTTCGACAGCACCGGCGACTGGATCGGCAGCGTGGAACTCTATCGCCGCTCCCTGGCCGTGCGCCCCTCGGAAGATCACTATATGCTCTTTCTGGGGCGCAGCCTGCTGGAACAGGCCAAACGGGCCCAGCCCGAAAGCCCGCTGACTATGCCAGCCGAGTTGACAGTACAGATGGTTCTGGGGCTGAGCGCCCAGGAAGTCTCGCAAATGAAGCAGGAAGACCTGCTGCGCGCCGCGGAGACGATTCTGCTGGAGGCCCAGCGGGTCAACCCGCTCAACACCGACCACACGGCCAACCTGGCCCGGCTCTACCGTAGCTGGGCCGATCTGGAAAGCGATCCCGCGGCCCGGGACCCGGCCCTGCAAAAGAGCCTGGCCTATTACGACACAGCCGTAATGCTCAGCCCCAACGCGGCCCACCTGTGGAACGAGCGGGGAGCCACCCTGACACTGATGGGGCGCAGCGAAGACGCCGAAGCCGCCTATCTCCACAGCCTTTCCCTGGACGACCGTTTCGAGAACACCTATCTGCTGATGGCCGAATTCTACGAGCGCTCCGGGCAGTTAGAAAAATTGACCGATCTGCTGGAAAAGGGGCTGGAACTCATCCCCAACAGCAGCCAATTACGCAGCTTTCTGGGTGTCGTCCTGGCCCGCACCGGGGATATGCAAGGCGCGCTGGAGACCAATTTGAGCATTGTGGAGAAGAACCCCACGGACCTGAACGCGGTGCGCAACCTGGCGATCCTCTACCGGGATATGGACCAGCCCGCGGACTCCATCCTGTGGGCAGAGCGGGCTGTGGAGTTGGCCGGCAGCGACACCAGCATTGCGCTGCCTATCCTGCGTCTGCTGGTGGAACTCTACAGCCGCCAGGGCCAGCCCGAAAAGGCGACCATCCAGTACGAACGGATGCGGGCGCTGGCCCCGCAGGATGCAGGTATCCTCAACACCCTGGCCTCCCTCTACATTCAGGAGCAGCGCTGGAACGAAACCATTCCCATCCTGCAGGAATTGACAACGCTCGAACCGGCCAACTATCTCTATCCCCTGCAGATGGCCCAAATTTATGTCCAATTGGGCGATCCCAACACGGCCAAGAGCTTTGCTCAAAAGGCGCTGGAACTGGCCCCGGACGCGGAAAAGGCAGGGATTGAGCAATTTCTGGCAACACTGGGTTGAAAATGATAAGGTGACAAGAAGAGGGTGACATAGCAGGCGCCTTGTCTCCTTGTCTCCTTGTCTCCTTGTCTCCTTATCACCCTCGGAGTAGGAAGCCATGACCCCATTCATTCTGATGGCCGCCAGCGCGCTGATCTTTGCCATCGGCGGGACGCCTGTAGCCCGTTGGGCAGCCCTGCGCCTGGGCATCATCGACCAGCCCGCGGCCCGCAAAATCCACGTGGCCCCGGTGCCCCTGCTGGGTGGCGCGGCCATCTACGCCGCCTTTATCCTGGCCCTCTTCTTTTTTGGCGATCTCTTTTATGTCAACGAAGTGGTGGCAATCTTTATCGGAGCCAGCCTGTGCAGTCTGGTGGGCGTGCTGGACGACAAAAAGGGGCTGGGTAGCTACACGAAGCTGGCGGTCCAGGCCCTGGCCGCGGGCGTCCTCATCTTTGGCGGGGTGCAGGTGCGCCTTTTTGGGAATTGGCTGGACATCGCCATCACCCTCTTTTGGGTCGTGGGAATCACCAACGCCTTCAATCTGCTGGACAATATGGACGGTCTCTCCGGCGGGATCGCAATGATTGCCGCGGTCTTCTTCACCCTCTTTGCCGCGCTGAGCGACCAGTATCTGGTGGGGATTCTGGCCGCGGCCCTGGCCGGGGCCTGCGCCGGCTTTCTCGTCTACAATTGGAACCCGGCCCATATCTTTATGGGCGATACAGGCAGCCTCTTTCTGGGTTTTCTGCTGGCCGCGGTGGGCATCAAACTGCGCTTCCCCTCCAACAGCGTGGCCGTCACTTGGCTGATCCCCGTGCTGGTGCTGGGGCTGCCCATCTTCGACACGACCCTCGTCTTCATCAGCCGCCTGCGCCGGGGACTCAACCCCCTGACCACACCGGGAAAGGACCATCTGAGCCACCGGCTGGCCCGGCTCACAGGCAGCCGCCGGGAAGCCGTCCTCATCTGCTATCTCATCTCTGGGGCCATCGGCCTGGCCGCGGTCTTTCTCACCCAGGCCGTCCTCTCCGAAGCCATCGTCATTGGGCTGGGCCTCTTCCTCCTGGGCGTCAGCGCCGTCTGGTGGCTGGAGTTTCGCCAGGGCGGGGTATGATGCAGCCCATCCGCCACTGGCGTCTGGGCTGGCTGCTCCTGGCCGCCGCCCTCTTTCTCCTCCTGGCCGCCTATCAGTTGGGTCTGCCCGGCCTGCACTACGACGAAGCCAAAGAAGCGGGCGTCAACGCCCTGGAACTGCTCGCGGACAGACCGGTCACAGCCTTTCGCGGGGCAACGGTCACCCTCTTTGGCACGGCCCTCCCCCTGATGGTTCAGGACTACATCGGCGCGCTGAACGTCTACCTCAGCCTCCCCTTCCTGGCCGCCACGGGCATCGGCGTACCCAACCTGCGCTTTTTGCCCATCCTTCTCGGCCTGCTGGCCCTGCTCGCCCTGGAACGGGCCATCTCCGAATGGCTGGCCCTGACCCGCTCGGATTCCAACCCGCCGGCCATCTCCCTGGCCGGGCTGTTTGCGGTCACCCTCCTGGCCGCCTCCCCCAGCTTTGTCTTCTGGCAGCGCCAGGGCATTTTCGTCACCAACGCCATCCTGCCCTGCACCTTTGCCGCGCTCTGGCTGGCCCTGCGCTGGCTGCGTACAGGCGGGCCCGGCGCGCTCATCGCCGGGGCCTTTGCCGCGGGTCTCGCCCTCTATGCCAAACTGCTGGCAGTCTGGGTCCTTGCGCCTTTCGCCCTGCTGCTGGGGGGCTGGTGGTTGCTTCGGCTGCGGGAAAAGGGGGGGACGATCAGCCCCACAGCCACCCCGCTTCCCCACGTCTCGTTGGTCTCTCTGCTGGTCGCAGCAACGGCTGGCACAATCCCCCTCCTCCCATTGCTCCTCTTCAACTGGCAGACGGGCGGCACCTTTGCCAGCATCGGCGGCAACCTGAACCAGAGCTACTACGGCGTGGAAAACGCCGCCCTCCTCGCCAACCTGCCCGTGCGCCTGGCACAGATGGCTGGCGTCCTCCGGGGGGATCACTTCTGGTATCTGGGCGGAATCCACGCCAACAGCCTGGCCCCCTGGCTGGCGGGGGTTGCCCTGCTGCCCGCCCTGCTCCACCCGGAGGGGCGCAGATGGGTCGCGCCGCCCCTGGCCCTGGCCCTGCTGGCCGTGGGGGCCAGCCTCTTCACAGTCAGCGATCTCTTCATCACCCACTACGCCCTGCTCCATCCCCTGCTGGTGGTGCCGGTTGCCATCGCCCTGGCCTGGCTATACGACTGGAGCCGGGCCCGTTTCCCCCTCCTTCCCCTGCTGCCGGTTGCCCTGCTCACCCTCTGGCTCGGCGGCGATCTGAGCGCCACCCTCGCCTATCACCAGACCCTTGCCCAGAGCGGCGGTCTGGCCGACCATTCGGACGCCACCTATCACCTGGCCTATCACCTGCGCTACAACGGCCTGGGCGCGCCTATCGCCCTGGACTGGGGGCTGGATGCGCCGGTCCGCTACCTGAGCGCAGGCACAGTCACCCCCATCGAGATTTTTGGCTATGCGTCCCTGACCGAACCGGACGAAGAATTCCCCACCCGGCTTGACCCCTTTCTGGACAACCCGGACAATGTATATCTGCTCCACGCGCCGGGGCAGGCGGTCTTTGGGGGGCGGCGGGAGGCCTTTTTTTCCCTGGCACGGCTACACGGGCGGGAGCCACGGCTGGAGGCAACCTTTGCCCAGCGGGATGGCCTGGCGCTGGTTGAGTTGTGGCGGCTGCGTTAGGCTATTGACGCCCCGCCGGGCTGGTGCTAGAATAGGGCGGTGATGAATGAAAAACAGGAAGCACCTACCCATCTACTTGGCGAGAGCAGCAGAGAGCGCGGGCAGACCCAGACGATTGACGGTTCTCGGGGCCGCCGCGGTCTGCTTCTCCTCTTTGCCCGTCTGCTGCGCCCCGCCCTGACCACAGCCCTGGCCCTGCCGATTCTCTGGGGGCTGGCCCTGGCCCACTGGCACGGCGCACCCCTCAACGGCTGGTCCATCGCCCTGCTGCTCACCGCCACCGGCGCCTTTTGCATCGGTCTCAGTCTGGCCGGTCACTACGCCGACTTTCAGCGCTGGCTGGCCCAGGAGCGCTCGACACCCGGTGGCGAACAGCTTTTGCCCGAAGAAAGACAGATCTCCTCTGGGCAGGATGTCTTTCAATTGCTCTACAGCCGCCAGGTGCGTCCGGGCGCCGTGCGCAGTCTGGTGCTGCTCTCTCTCTGGATCACCCTGCTGGCCTCCCTCTGGCTTGGCGAGCTGGTGGGCTGGCCTCTGTTCTTTTTCGGTCTGCTCAGCGTCCTGTTGGCTGTGCTCTCCCTGCTGCCCGGTGTGCGCTACTCTCGCTGGCTGTGGATTGTGGGTGATCTGGCCGTGCTGGCCGCGGTGGGCTTTCTGCCTGTGCTCAGCGCCTATTACGCCCACCGGGAAGTGATCGACCGCTGGGTGCTGCTGGCAGCCGTCGCGCCCAGCCTCTTGGCCTGGCTCACCTGGACCAGTTACAATCTGCTCAGTTGGCGACGGGACTGGCGAATCCGCCGGGGTACGGCAGTGGCGATCTTTGGCCCGGAGCGGGCCCTGGACGCTGGCGCGGTCATAGGCGTCGCCGCCTTTACCTCCGTGCTACTGCTGATGGCCCTGGGCGGCCTGCCCCTCTCTTCCCTGCTGGTGCTGGGCAGCTTGCCCATCTTTCTGCGTGCCTTCACCCACACCAACCAACAACCTCTGACCCCAACGACCGCCGCCTACGTCATCGACCGCTCCACCCAGGCCGCCATACTGGCCGGGCTGCTCTGGATGCTGGCGTTGTGGAATGGGTAGGGGGCTGGGGGCTGGGGATTGGGGACTGGGG
>JAANMX010004344.1_pt1 | contig 11283 bp, 7 predicted proteins | sample 7279681 | NCBI WGS metagenome assembly JAANMX01 (sample SAMN14094542, study PRJNA606508) | bioreactor metagenome | isolation source: A lab-scale SPAN reactor treating ammonium-rich wastewater day 351 | place: Ireland: Galway | collected 2018-01-01
AACTCGAAGGTGGTGATGTCGTCGTTGTGGATCAACACCAGCCACGGCTCCTCCCCTGCGGTGCGCAGGTCGATGTCCGGGCGCTGGATGGTTTCGGTGTCGGTCTGGTGGGTGGGGTGGGGCATAAGAAGGGACGGTTTGGTGAATGGAAGCCATTGGATATCCCGTCTATTATAGGGCTACCGGGCCAGCGGTCCAAGTGTATCCACCATCCATTGACAGACAATCGGTCCGCCGTGGCGATCTGTGGGAGAGGTTAAGCACCGGGTGGGATAATCCGATCTCCCCCAAGAGTTCTGCAATAGGTCTCAAAAGACCTCTACCTGCCCCCCACCACCTACCCCTCCCCGCCCAACATACCCGCCAACTCCCTGGCGAATGCCAGCAGACCTTCCGCATTCGGGTAGGTCAATACAGTGGCGAAGAGTGGTCTCCCTTCCGCTTCGCTCTCTCCTGCGCCGTGGGGTGGAGGAGCAGTGACAAGAATCCCCTGGCCCTCCACCGCATCCAACAGTTCGCCCAGGCGCGGATGCTGGGCTAATTGGGCCAGACGATCCAGCGGCCCAGGCAAAATGAGACAACGCACCCGGGGAAAGAGGGAAACCGCCTCTTCCAAAGAGAGATCGGGCAGCAGGCCCAAACCAAATGAACCGGCCACAGGTTGGCGGTGCAGACCCACCACTTTGACCGGCAGACCCACCCGGCGCAACTCTGTCACAAAAATCGCCGCTGCGCTCCCTTCCAGGTGATGTGCCCAAAGAACGAAAGTCAGTCCGTGATGCTGCATTGCCTGGGCGTCCTTGCCATAGAAGACGATAAAAGGCACAACCGATTGCCCCCCTTCACAATGGCACAGAATCGTTCTCCCCGCCTATCACACCTCTCTCAAATAGGTATCAATCACTCTCCCGCTCCCCCAAAATCCGGTTGCCCTGCGCCCGGATTTGTGGTATCGTATCCCCATTGGTACCTGTTCAGCCACCCCACCCTACCCCTCTCCATTCCAGGGAGGGAAGTGGAGCGACTCCTCCCCCACAGTGGGGGAGGTTGGGTGGGGGTGAGCAGTTACCCCCATTGTTCTCCCTACGCTCCCCACCCCTCCACAGGAAGCGCGATTGCATGGCTGTTGCCCCCCTTTCCGCCGACACCGTCCAGGACGCCCTGAAGCGCTGGCATGACCCGGACCCCGACTCGCCCCTGGCTTCCCTGCGTCTGATTCGGGATATGGCCCGACCGGGCCACACCCCCCACGCACTGGTCAACCAGCTCCTGCTCAATCTGCTCAACCAGATGGAGAAGCTACAGCCAGACTACGCCCTTGTGCTAAAACTGCGCTTTCTGGACGCGCTGGAAGTCTATCGGGTGGCCAATCGCCTCAATGTGGGGGAGGCGACTGTCTATCGCAGGCAGAAGGAGGCCATTGCCCACCTGACCGAACTGGTAGCAGCCGAAGAAGCGGAGGCCCAAGCGGCCCACCTGGCCCAAATGGCCGCGCGCATGGAGGCATCCTCCTACGAGCAACTTTTCGGCGCGGACGAACACCTGGCCCGCTTGCAGGAACTCCTCGCCCAAGACGCCCCGCCCTGGCTGATCCTCCTGACCGGTCTAGGTGGTATGGGCAAGACGGCCCTGGCCGATGCCCTCCTGCGCCGGATGATTCAGTCGGACAGTGTCCCGGAAATCGCCTGGACCACTGCTCGCCAACAGCAGTTCCAGTTGGATGGCACACTCGTGCCCGTTACCAACGCCGCCCTGACACCCGCAGCCCTTCTGGAAAATCTGGCCCTGCAACTGTTGGACGGCCCTCTGCCCAGCCCCTTTTCCCAGGAACGGGTGACCCAACTTCTGCATAGCCATCTGCAAAAGCACCCCCATCTGATCGTCGTGGACAATCTGGAAACCGTCCAGGATGTGATGGTTCTGCTGCCCGTGCTGCGCCAAATGGCAAACCCTTCCAAATTTCTGCTCACCTCCCGCCAGAGCATCCCCAGCGCGGCCTATCTCTACCACTACCCGCTGCCACCTTTGCCCTGGACCGACGCCCTGGCCCTGGTACGCTTCGAGGCCGCCAGCCGCAATCTGCCCCTGCTGCTCAACGCCAGGGAAGCAGAACTCTACCCGATTTTTGAAGCAGTGGGTGGCAACCCCCTGGCCCTGCGTCTGGTGGTTGGGCAGACCCACCACCACCCCCTCCACACCGTCCTGGAAAAGCTGGCCGGGGCACAGGGGGCTTCCGTAGAGGCGCTCTTTGGCTACATCTATCGGCGGGCTTGGGAGCTGCTGGACGACGACGCCCAGCAACTCTTTCTCTCCCTGCCCCTGCTGCCAGAGAGCGGAGCCGACCTGTCCTTCCTCGCCATCATCAGCGGTCTGGCCCCGGCCCCGCTCAACGACGCCCTGGAAACGCTCCTGCGCCTCAACCTGCTCGATCACCGCAGCCACTCCCTGCGCCAGAGTTTCTATACAATTCACGGCCTGACCCGCACATTTCTGCTGGAACAGGTGGTCCGATGGCAAGTTTAGCCGAACAGGACCTACTGGCCCGTCGCTTCGCCGCCAGCGTTGTGCGCGGTATGGGTGGTCTGTTGGGGATGATTCCCGCCGACGTCAGCCGTCTGCCCGACCAGCAGACCTGTACCCTCGCCCTGCATCTGTTGGACTTTGCCCTGGAACTGGACGAAGCCTGGCCCCAGGCCCGGGAATTGCTCCTGCGCCTCTCCCCCCAGATGGAGCAGGCCGGCCACCGGGACAATTGGCTGCCCTATTTGGAACGGGCCATTGGGAGCGGCCCTGCCAGGCAAGACCCGCTGACCGCCGGGGAGTTTGCCTTCTATCTGGGCCAACTACACGAATTGCGCTCCCGTTTTGCCGAAGCCCGTAACGCCTTTGCCCAGAGCGCTGCCAGCTTTGCCCTGGGCCAACGACCCCAGGACGCAGCCAGGGCCATCAGCCGCAACGCCTATGTGGCCCGGTTGCAACGCCGTTTTGACGAAGCCGAGCAACTGGTGGCCCAGGCCCGGCTGCTGGCCCCAGACCATCGCCCCATCCAGGCCGCCTGCCACCTGACATTGGGTACAGTCGCCTTTGACAGACGGGAGTGGGCAGAGGCAGAGGCCCATCTGCAACAGGCCGCGGCCCTGTGGGAGGCGGAAGGCGACAGACGGATGATCGCGCTGAGCCTGCGCAATCTTGGCCCCGCGCTGCATATGCAAAAACGCTACGAAGAGGCCGCGGCCTGCTATCATCGGGCGTTGGAGATCTTGCACGAAATAGCAGACCCGGTGAACCAGGCCGTTACCCAGATGAATCTGGGGATTATTCGTTATCTTCAGGGAGAATTTGAGGAGGCATTGGCCCTCTATGCAAAGGCCGAGCCGATCCTGCGCCGGGTGGAAGACCCCTTGCGTCTGGCCAGCCTGCTGGCGAACCAGGCTATGGGCTACCGCAAACTGGCCCGCTGGGACGAAGCGGAAGAGTGCTGTCGTCAGGCCATCGCTGGGTGGGAAGCCCTGGGTAACCTGCGTTCCACCCTCAATGCACTGGATACTTTGATTTACATCCTGCGTGGACAGGGCAGACTGGCCGAGGCCAAAACAACACATACCACAGCCCTGGAACGGTTGCAGGCGATGGAAGCCGGAGCGACCCGGGATGTTTTGCAGGCAATGCTGGACGAGCATCTGCCCTACCTGGAGAAATAGTAGTTCACGGAAACGTAAGTCCACCCATACTTGCGAATGCTCTCGCCGGGTCCGTGACCCGGCGGTGTCTGACAGTCCTATTGATTAACCAAAACCTGGCCCAGGCCCACAACCACAGCCAGGGTTTTTTGAACAGCAACCGGGTGAAGGCCATTCCCTTAGCGCCGACTCAACGCTCATCCGGCACAGCCCCAAAAAGAGAGTTCCTGTCCCTGACCTTCCACAACGATTGCGCCCGAGAAGCCACTGGCTGGCGCAAAAGCGGCCATCTGCCAACGGTTCGCCGGCTGCGCTTCTTCTTTCACGCGCAGGAGAGCGGCAGCCTCTCCCGGCAGCAGAGAGACGTCAAACTGGGCCAGGGGGTAGGTGAGTCCATCGCCAATCGCTTTGACAAAGGCTTCTTTGCGGGTCCAACAATCATAAAAAGCCGTCTGCTGTTGTGCTTGTGGCAGGGAGTGCAGGTCGGCCAATTCCCTTTGGGAAAAGAGACTCTCCGCCAGGGCGTGGAGATCATCCAGGGGTCGATGTCTTTCGATGTCCACGCCCACGCGCCCTTGCCGGCCAAAGGCAAAGAGGGCTATCTCGCCGGAATGGGAGAGATTAAAAGAGAGTTCGGCGGTGGGGAGAGCGGGTTTGCCCTGGGGATTGTAGACAAAGCGGATGTCACCGGCTGGCCGGCTGAGATAGGCAGCCAGCAGGCGGCGCAGAGCGCCCCGGGCCAGGGTGTAGCGCCGCTGATCCCTGGGAAAATGAAACCGCTCCGCTTTTGCCAGCTCATCCGGCCCAAGCAGGGAACGAGACGCGGCTATCTGTTCGGGGCCAACCAGCAAAGACAAGCGCCAAAGGTGAACCTGACCGGGGGCCAGCGCGGGATGGGTAGCAGGCAGTTGCCATTGGGTGGGAGAATCCATCAGCCAGCCCCGTCCAGACAAGTTTTTGTCAGATAGTGGTCCATAACGGCCAGTTTAGGGGAAACAACAAAGCGAGAGTTGGGTATGAGCAGCAGAAGTGGCCGGGCGAAACCACAGATTCACTGCTTCGGATGTTAGATTCATTGGAGTCTGCTGTCAAGCAAGGCCACTTGCAAAATTAAGTCGTAGTCCAGGTGATGCCCATAAGGGGATGTCCATAACGACGGCTGAACAACCCACTCTTGGGTACTGCCGGGATGTGAAGTACAATTCACTCTGTCCTTGTGCCGTCCTGTCGTTTCACCACCCTGCGCCCATGTCCCAAGAACCCACAACCCTGGAAAAACTGGCCGGCCTGCCCTGGAGCTACGCCACCAACGCGGCCAATACGGTCTTTTCCCAATTTGTCTACTTTGGCTCCGTCTTCGTCCTCTTTCTGGATCATCTGGGCCTCTCCAAAACCGAAATCGGTTTTGTTCTGGCCTTGACCCCCCTGGCCGCGCTCATCGCGCCTTTCGTCGCGCCCTACACAGCCCGCATTGGCTACAAACGGGCCTTTGTCCTCTACTACGGCGGACGCAAGGCTGTCACTGTACTGCTCCTCCTCACCCCCGTCATCCTCAGCGCCTATGGCGGGCGGGCGGCCTTCTGGTTTGTGGCCGGGGTGGCCGCCCTCTTTTCCCTGAGCCGGGCCGTGGAAGAGACCGCCTACTTCCCCTGGTTACAGGAGTTTGTGCCCAATTCTGTGCGGGGCAAATACTCGGCCACCAGCAATATCTTCACCGCCTTCACCGGCTTTGTCTCGGTCTGGATTGCCGGTCTGGTCATCGGCAATACCAGCGGGCTGAACGGTTTTATGCTACTCTTTGCGGCCGGGATCGTGGCCGGTTTCGTCTCGGTTTGGGCCTGCACATTCATCCCCGGCGGTGCGCCCAACCCGGCCGAAGCCACAGGGGAGCGCAATCTCTGGGCCGCGCTGCAAGACCCGGACTTCCGCCGCTATCTCCTGGGCCTGGCGCTGATTACTCTGGGCACGGTTCCCCTGGCCTCCTTTCTGCCCCTCTACTTGCAGGATTTGGTCGGTCTGGACGCCAGCGCGGTGGTCTTTATCCAGATGGGCACACTGCTGGGCACCCTCTCGTCCAGCTATGGCTGGGGCTGGGCCGCGGACCGCTACGGCAGCAAGCCGGTGATGCTGACCGGGGCCGTGTTGCTGGTTGCCCAGCCCCTGCTCTGGTGGCTGCTGCCCCGACAGATGGCGTGGAGTCTCTACCCGGCCCTGGGCATGGCCTTTCTGCAAGGCGTAGCCAATCTGGGCTGGGGCATCGGCGCGGCCCGCCTGCTCTTTGTGACAATTGTGCCCCCCGAAAAGAAGATGGATTATATGGCCCTCTACTTCTTTTGGGCCGGGATTGTGAGCGGGGGCAGCCAATTGCTGGGCGGCCGTGTGCTGGACATTACCCAGAGCATCGCGGGCCAGTGGGGCCCCCTGGTGCTGGACCCCTACACCCCCATCTTTCTCGTATCCCTTCTCATGCCTCTGGGCAGTATTCTGCTGCTGCGGGCCATCCGGGCCGATAGCTCCTTCTCTACCAGCCAATTCGCCGGCCTCTTTCTGCGGGGCAATCCCTTTTTGGCTGTGGGGTCTCTGGTGCGCTTCCACTGGGCCAGGGACGAAGAAGACACAGTAGCGGTCACCGAACGGATGGGCACGATCCGCAGCCGCCTGGCCGTGGATGAATTGCTGGAGAGTCTGGCCGATCCCCGTTTTAATGTGCGTTTCGAGGCGATTCTGGCCATGGCCCGTATGCCCGCGGACGAGCGGCTGATTGGCGGGCTGGTGAAGGTATTGCAGGGCAAGACCCCGGCCCTGAGCGTTCTGGCCGCCTGGGCTTTGGGCCGAATGGGGGACGAACAGGCCCACACCGCGCTGCACGCCGCCCTCAACACCTCTGCCTATCGTTCGGTGCAGGCCCACAGCGCCCGTTCCCTGGGCACCCTGGGGGATCATTCGGCTGTGCCTGTGCTGCTGGCCCGGTTGAATGGGGAAGAAGACGAGGGCTTGCAGGTAGCCTATGCCTCGGCCCTGGGCAAGCTGGGCGCGGTGGAGGCCACGGGGGAGCTGCTGGCCCTGTTGGACCGTTGCGAGGATGAGATAACCCGCCTGGAGGTGGCCCTGGCCCTGGCCCGGCTGGTGGGCAACGAGCGCCACTTCGTGCGTCTTCTGCGCCAACTGCGCGCCGAACCGGGTACCGGCGCGGCCCAGGCTGTCACAGCGCTGGCCCGCCGACTGAATGGGGAAGGAAGCATCGACAGCCCGGCCAACGCCCTGCTGCTGCAAAGCGCCGATGCCTTTGCCAAAAACCAGATGGAGAGCGGTGCGGCCCATCTGCTGGCCGGAATCGAAAGAGTCTCCCCCCTGGCCGAGCCGGGTGCCGAGGAGATTCGCCATTTCTGCACAGCCCGGCTGGTGGGCAGCCAAAACCCGGCCACCGAATACCTGCTGCTGCTGCTCTTCGTCCTGGCGGCGGGTTCGTGATGGGCGCGCTGGAGCAGCCAACATCAATCAGCGCTGGCGTGTAGGGACGCGCCGGTAACCCCTCACCACCCCCTAGCCAACGACGGGGCATTCGGTTGTTTGAGGGACGCCCCCTCCTCTCCCAGCGGTAGCGATGGTTCGTTTGTGCTGTTTTCGGCGCTGGGAGAGGAGGGGGTTTGGGGGCGATTGGTGGGTTGCCTCTCCCCGCCCTCCATTCGCCCCGGCTGGGAGAGGGGCCGGGGGTGAGGGCAGCGCAAGCTGACAGTTTGCGTTACATCGACCCCGGCACTCTGAAAAACACGACCAACGCCATCGACAGACTCCCCTCTCCCAGCCCGACCCACACAACCCGCCCACCATTCGCCCCGGCTGGGAGAGGGGCCGGGGGTGAGGGCAGCGCAAGCTAACAGCTTGCGTTACTCAGCGATCGGGTATTGGGGTGCGGCGGCGAAGGCCCGGGCCATTACCACCGCGGCGAAGGCCCGGCGGGCTGGTTCGTCGGGACAGAAGGTCTGGCCGTCGCCTCGGTTGGGGCAGAAGGGATCGTTTTCGGCCAGGAAACCCTTGCGGGCCCCGGCTTCGATGGCCCGCTGGATGGGGCTGTCGTGCTGTACATCTACAAAAATATCCCCTTGTACAGGCGCAAGTTCCCAGCCCAGGGATTGGGCCAGAGAGAGGAGCAGTTCGCCCCGGCTGACCCACAAAGTGGGGCAAAAGACAGGCTGTTCAGCCTGGGAAGGACAGCGGTTGCTTTCCAGCCCCACGCCGGTTGCCCCAAGCACTTCGGCCCATTTGTCCCGCCCCCCGTTGAATTCCTGTCTGTCTGCATAGAGACCTTGGGCATCCGGCGGTGCGTAGCTGCCCCCGTAGATGTGACGCAGGAGGAAGACAGGCACGACCTCCCGGTTCACCATCTGGTCCGGGCAGAAAGGGCGATCCTGGAAGGGTTCGGTGTTGCTGCGGCAGCCCTGGGAAATTTTCAGTTCAAACCAGCGCTCGATCTCGGCCCCGCCCCAGGAATCGGCAGAGACGTCGCAATAGCGGTTTTGGGGATCGCAGTCGCCCACCGAGACTGGGCGGCTGTCCCGGTTGTTGCGCGGGTCCACATCGCCCACGCCGGGCGGCGGCACAACCTCCCACACGACGAAATAATCACCCGGCGGCAGGGGGCGAGGGAGTTCCACTTCGGCGTAGATGTACCCGCTGCTGGCAGCAGCCCCGGCCAGGGGGGAGAGGAGGGTTGACTTGACCAGCGGGGCGTCGATGGGTGGCCCATTGAAGCTGGCCGCGAGCCAGACGGCCAATTGAGCGCCCTCTGGCAGCGGGGTCGGGTTCAGATTCTGCACTTCTGCATCCACCCCAATAATGCCGCCGGCATAGTAGGCGGCGCGCAGGGGGGAGATGCGGGTGGTACGCAGGCTCAAATCTGTGTGGGGGCAGAGGGGTTCGCCCTTAAGACCCAGTTGGGCATCGTCCAACAGATAGGCCACCGGCCCTGCGCTGTTCAGGTAAAGCTCCCAGCGCACCCACGAGTGGCTGGCCTGGCCGATGGCGAGGCTGACCTCCACGCACTGCCACCTGCCTTCCTCTGTGGAAATGTCCACCCCACTATTTTCCTGGGGCGAATCACCGATGGCCCAAAGCGCCAATCGACCATTCAGCCGTGAGCCATCTTCCGAGCGTAGCCAGAGGGCGGCCTGGATTTCGTCCCCTTCTGTCAATGCAAAACCCACATCCTGAAAAATCGAATGGCAGTCGGGTGCATCCCGGCGCACAGCCAGCAGACGCGAACCGTTGTGGCTCTGTTCGCTGTGGCGCGCTTCGCCACCACAGGGGGCGATCTGCCAGCCGGTCAGCTCGGCATCCTCAAAATCCCCATTCACCAGAGCCAGGGCTTGGGAGGGGCAGCGTGCGGTTTCGCCCATCTCAACCTCGGCTGCGTCAATGGCATAGACAGGATCGAGCGCATTTTGGTCAAAATAAATCTCCGTCCGCAATGTGGTATAGGAGCTGTCTGGCACTCGCAAAGATAGCTCCACACAGCGCCAGGACGGCCCCGCGCGAAACTCAATGCTCTCGGCGTGGGTTGTGCTCCCACTCGCATAGAGCGCCAGAATCCCTCCGACCGACTGATTTGCCTGGGATTTGATCCAAACGCGCGCGGTGAAGGGTTGATCTGCCGCGACACGAATCGGGATATCCTGCAGGAGGGAGGTGCATTTGTCGGCCCGTTGAACTTGCAGGTAGCGCAGGCCATCCTGGGACCCGGGGGCATCTTCGATGACCGCAAAGGGACAGGGACTCTGCCACCACTTCCACCCGTCCGGTCCATTGCTGTCATCTTCAAAAGAACCATTTGTCAGTCGGGCGGGCGGGGGCGGGCAGATGACCCCGGCCCCAAAGCGAATGGCTGCCGTGTCGATGTCGTAGCTGTTGGGCGTCTCTCCCTTAAAATAGAGTTCAGCCCGGGCCACCCATTCGAACTGGGGATTGTAGTTCAGTTCTGCTTCAATACAGTGCCAGCCGGCTTCCTGCACCCGAAATGCGACCTCCGCTCTCTCTTCCACGCCAACTGTATCCAGGGGTGCGCGCCCGCTCCAGATCACCAACTCACCCTCAATCGGCACACCTTCCGGCGAGCGTATCCAGAGAGCTACGCCGATCCTATCGGACCCTTTGGGCAGTTGACCCAACTCCTTGCGCAGAGAGGTACATTCTGACGACAGCCGTTGCACCGACAGGTGGCGTCCCGTTTTCCCCAGCGCGTCCCCGTCCTGAAGCGTATAGAGGCAGCCATCGCCGCCCACGAAATCCCAGGGCGCAAGACCGCTCTCGAAGTCCAGATTCTCCAGGGCGTTGGGCGTGGGGAGATCAGTCGTGGGAGTGCTGGTAGGGATGGCGGTGGGCGTGGGCGTGTGGGTGGCGGTGGCGGCGGCAAGGGGTTCGGTCACAGATTTGTCGGCAGTGGGTATAGTGATAAACCGGGCATAGAGCAGGTAGAAGACAAAGGCCAGCACAAGCACCGAGACCCCGGCGAACATCCGTTGCGCGGTCAGCCACGAAGCCGCAGCCAGACCTTCGCTACCGGCGAACCCATCGGCGGGTACTTCGTCGCCGCTGATTGTGATGCGCGGGTGGGGCTGCGAGCCAGGCAGAGAACGCTGCGGGTCTGCCCCGGCCAGGCGTATGAAGTCGACCCGCTCCTCTTTTTCCAGGGGCGGCCACTCCCATTCCTCTACCAGTATCTCAAAGATGGCATCGAAACGGGCCAAATCCTGGCCCAGGCCCAGATCCCGCAGCAGATAGAGGGCGACCGGGCCCCGGTAACGCTGGCGGGGGGTGGACTGACCCATCTCCCAGGCGGCCAACGTTTTGCGGCTTTGGCGTCCGCGCAGACCGCAACATTCGGCGGCCTGGGCCTGATTCAGCCCGGCGGCCTCGCGCAATTCGATTAGAACAGTCAGTCGGAGTGGGTTTGGCATGGCAAATGTCGGGTTTGACGGCTTTCTCTGACGCTATTGGGCGGTGACAACCAGCCGCTCGTATGCAACACTGTACCTATTCGAGCCGGCCACGGTTCGCTCCAAACCGATTGATTGAGGGACACGCGTGGGCTGCCCCATCCGGCAGCCGGGATCCCTTTCTCGATGAATCTCCACCCCAGGGAGGTCCATTGAGATGTTCGGTAACAACAGCAAGGGTTTCAAAGAGTGGGTATTCGTTGTCTGTTTTCTGCTGATGGCTGTGGGTGTTGGCATACCCCTGGCCGCCAGCGCAGAGAGCGGGAGCAACGCAACCGCATTTCGGCACACACCCCAGCCCCAGGAAGGGGGCGGCGACGGCTTTGTGGGGTAGTGTGACCGCGAATCGGAGGATGTCGCGAATAGTTGGTCGGTAGGGGGTACGGATAGCACATCCGTCACCCTCAGCAAACCAGCCATTCGCGCCATCCCCCTATGCGCGGTCACACCCCAGCGGCGATGGATGACCGCGAATGCTGGGAGTACGCGAATGGTTGGTCGCGGAGCGGTGCGGAAAGAACGTAACCAGTCAGGACACCGCTCAATCAGCGCTCACTGGTCTGTCACATCCCAACGAACCAACCATTCGCGCCATCCCCCTATTCGCGGTC
>JAANMX010004345.1_pt1 | contig 11283 bp, 4 predicted proteins | sample 7279681 | NCBI WGS metagenome assembly JAANMX01 (sample SAMN14094542, study PRJNA606508) | bioreactor metagenome | isolation source: A lab-scale SPAN reactor treating ammonium-rich wastewater day 351 | place: Ireland: Galway | collected 2018-01-01
GGATGCGTGACAGGCGCGCCCTGCGGCGCACCACGAGCATGTTCCAGTCCGCTACCGGCAAGCGCCCCGCCTTGTGACAACAGATCGAGCTCGCCGGGCGCCAGCTCTTCGCGGATTTCGGCACAGATGCGCATGAGGTCCGCGCGGGCGGCTGCCACGTTGCGCTGGCAGAAGGCCAGCCGCATGCCGGGCTCCACCATATCGGCCAGGGCCACGCCGTGGCGCACTCCATCGAGACCGATGATGTGTCGCACCCGCGTGTCGGTTCCGAAGTGGCCCGTGCGCCCCGCGGGAGCGCCATCGGCATCCATGAGCCCCGCCAGCGTGGTGCGCACGCGCTGCACCGCCTGCTGCGGGTCGCCTTCGAGTGATACATCCAGGGTGTGCAGCAGAACATCGAGCGCCGGCTCGCCATCGAGCTGCAGCACCACGTTGTCCTTGGCTGCGGTGATGCGGTGCGTCGGTCCCACGGGCTGACACCCCTGGGTCACGCGCGAGAGCAGCGCCACGTCGGCGCTGAAGGCCACCCCCGAAAGCCCTCCGCCAAAAACGCCGCCCGCAGCCCCCTGCCCGGCCAGGTTGCCGCTTCCGCCCACGGCAAACTGCACATTGGCGCCCCGGCTCGCCGACAGGCCACCAAACACATAGCCGCTGGTAGTGCGCTCGGCCATCTCGGTGATCAGGCCTGCGACATCGGGCGTGTGGCCGTCGGCATGCACCAGCGCCGTGTGCGCCACAAAACCGCTGGCTCCACCGCGCGGCAGCGGGGCCACGCCGGAAAACACACGGTACTGGTCGCAGGGCAGTTCGACCAGCATCACCGCCAGGGCGGGCTCATCAAAATACTCGGCGTTGCTGGCGCACACCCCCACCCCCACGGTACCGCTCCAGTCGGTGACTTCGGGCAGTTCGGCGCTCAGGTGGTCCAGCAGTTCCTGCGCCTGGGCGGCGTAGTGGTCGGTGATGTAGAGCAGCCCCAGCGCAGGAGCCTGCGCATACGCCGGCAGGGCCATTTGCGCGCGCAACTGGGCCAGCACCAGCGCAGCCGCCATCCGCCATTGCGGATGGGTCGCGTGTCCGGTGGGGCAGAGTTTCATGGGAGCCCTCAAGGGTGGCACGCCTGGAGCGGCGGAGCACTCAGCGCGCTGCTTTCGACGCCGGGCGCCGTGCTGCGGTTTTTTTCGCGGCAGGCTTCCGGGCCGGTGCCTTGCGCGCTGCCGCCTTGCGGGCCGGTGCCGCCTCCGGGGTGGCTACCGGTTTCGCGGGTGCAGCTCGGCGGGCCGCGCCCTGCACGCTTTGCACCCCCTTGACCGCCATCTGGCTGGCCATGCCGGTGGCGGTTTTCAGGGCCTCCTTGGCCAGGCCGGCGGCCATGTTGCGGGTGGTGTCGAGGGCTGTCTGCTTGGCCGCATCCTTCATGGCGCTCGCGGCAATCTGCTGGAACTGCTGTGTCAGAGCGCCCCACCACTGCATGGGGTCCACCATGCTGGCAGGCGCGGCCGCCGCCTTGGCTTTGCTGCTTTTCGGGGATTTTTCGGGGGCAGCGGGCTCGGGAGAGGCCATTTCGGCCACACGGCTGGCCGCCCCGGTGACCGCACTGGCCGCGCTGGCGATGGTTTCACCCGCCTTGTGCACGCCATCCATCACGGTGTCTGCGGTCTTGAGCTTGAAGGCATTGGCCACGTCGCCCATGCTGAAGTTCATGCCCTTGAGCGTGGCCAGGGTCATCTTCTGCACTTCGAGCGCCTGGATGGTGGCAGCCAGGGCGCGCGAATTTTGCTCCAGCCAGAACTGCACGGCCTTGAGTTCGTCGATGCGCTTTTCCAGCTCTTCAACGCTGATGGTGGGTGCCACCCAGTTGGACAGATTGGGCAACTGCGGGATGTTGCTCGAGGCGCCCTTGGCCAGACTTTGCAGAAAGTCGAAACCAGGCACGAATTTGCCGAAACCAGTGATGGATGTGTCGCTCATGGCCGCTCCGCTGTAGTGGGTGACAAGGATGTGGACAGCTTACTCCAATGCGGGCCCGGCGTGGCGGCCCACCGGGGTGCCGGGGGGAGGTATTTGCACCACCGCCCCCGGCCCTACCGGCTGCGGCACACAGCCGCCCTCAGAATCAGTGCTTCATGCCGGCACCATGGCCCGCGTGCGCGCCGGGCGCCTGGGCGGACACCGGCACCTCCAGCTGGAGCTGGCTCTCAACACCCTGGGCATTCTTGAAGACGAGGGTCAGCGGCACAGCAGTGCCTTTGGCCAGGGGGGCCTTCAGATCCATCAGCATGACGTGGTAGCCGCCGGGCTTGAGCTCCACGGCCTTGCCAGCCGGCAAATCCAGAGCAGGCACGGCACGCATCTTCATCACGTCGCCTTCCATCTTCATTTCGTGCACTTCGGTCACTCCGGCGGCAGGTGATTCGGCGCGCACCAGGCGCGTGGCTTCGCTGGCCGTCAGACGCATGAAGGCGCCGGTGGCCTTCTGGCCCGGGACGCTGGCGCGGGCCCAGGCGCCTTCGGCAGCGACGGGTGCGGCGGTCTGGGCGTGCGCGGCGCCGGCCAGCAGGGCGGCGGCGAACAACAGGGAAGTGGTGATGCGTTGCAGTTTCATGGTGATCTCCGATAGAACAAACAGGGTGGGGACAAAGCCCAGGCAGGCCGCCGGGTGCTGGCAGAGCCTGGCTGCGGCACAGGATCTGCATGGGAGATCCTGCAACACCGCAAAAATATGAACGAAATCGGCTGTTGCGCCCGTCAATCAAGCGCCAATAGCTATCAATTAAATAGCTACGATGTCCGGTGGTCCCCGCGCTTGCAGGGGAGCGGCCGTACGCGCTGCCCTGGGCACGGCCGTCAGAGGTGAAAGACCATGCCCTTGCGGGGATGCACCGAACCCTGTCCCGACCGGTCCGGGCGCCGGAGCGACCAAAGGAAGGCAAAGGGGGCAATCGAGGCTATGGCCCCCCGTGGGGGACGCGTCCGGATCGCCCGCCAGCATGAATTGCCCCGGCCCGGAGCCGGAGCAGATGCGCTCGATGGTGGGCGGCCCTCCGAACGGGGAGGCCGCCGCCACGCCCAACGACAACGCCCACCACGCCAGCATGAAGCAAGCGAGCCAGCGGAAACGGCGCAGGGAGTGCATGCCCGGATTGTAGGAGTCCCGGGGTGGCAAGGCCCGGGCTGTGCCTTCAATGCTTGATGTTCGTCAACCAGCCCGGGCATCCAGCCGCGCCCGCAGGCCGCTGGCCCGCTGGGTGCGCTGGGCCACGGCCTGGGCCAGCAGGCCGGGCTGCGCTGCCACCAGCGTGAAGGCCTGGCGTGCACGCGTGATACCGGTGTAGACCAGCTCGCGGCCCAGCACGGCGCCCGCGCGCGGCGGCAGCACCAGCACGGTGTGCTCGAACTCGGAGCCCTGGCTCTTGTGTACCGTCATGGCGAACGCCGTTTCCACCTGCGCCAGCCGCGCCACACCGACCGAGCGCAGTTGCGAGCCGTCGGCGAAGTACACGCGCAGGCCGCCGCCCGCCGTGGCCGAGGGCAGCGCGATGCCGATGTCACCGTTGAACACGCCCAGCGCCGCGTCGTTGCGTGTGACCATGACCGGGCGCCCGGCATACCACTCGCCCCGGGTCTCCAGCAGCCCCGCGCCGCGCAGCGCGGCCTCGACCGCGCGGCTCAGACCGGCGGCGCCCCATTCGCCCTCGCGCACCGCGCACAGCAGGCGAAAACGCTCGAACGCCGCGAGCACGCTGCGCACCCAGTCGCCATGCTCCGAAGCGTCCAGGCCCCCGGGCCGCCGCGCCATGGCGTCGAGGTAGTCGCGGTAGCAGGCGCTGGCGCCCGGCCGGCCGTGCAGCGCCAGCCGCACCACGGCCTGCGCGCTGCAGCCCTCCAGGGCCTGCAGCGCGCCCGAGGCGTCGTCGGCCAGGACGCGGCGCGCCCCGGCAGCATCGCCCCGGTTCACCGCCAGCGCCAGCTGACCGATAGGTCCGCCAAAGCGCCTGCTCTCACGCAGCATCACGGTGTGCCGGGCCAGCGCGGGCGCGGCGCCGCTGGCGTCGAGGTACTCGGGCGGCAGGGTCTGGCCCGCCACGGCAAGCGCATAGCGCGCCGTGTCGGCGTCGTAGCGGCCCGCCTCGGCATCGCGGCACAGGTCGCCGAGCACTGCACCGGCCTCGACCGAGGCGAGCTGGTCCTTGTCGCCCAGCAGGACCACGCGCGCATGGACGGGCAGCGCGTCGAGCAGCGCGGCCATCATCTCCAGGTGCACCATGGAGGCCTCGTCGACGATGAGCACGTCCACGTCCAGCGGGTGCGCCGCGTGGTGGCGGAACTGGCGCGTGTCCGGCCGCGCGCCCAGCAGCGCGTGCAGGGTGCGCGCCGCGCCCATGCGCTGCGCAAAAGCATGCAGGTCGGGTGTCGAACCACCGGCCCAATGTCGGTCTGCGCTTGCCCTCGAATCACAGCGCTGCGTTGCATCCCTTACCAATACTCCCGGTATTGGCTGCGGAATGCGCCTTGCGCTGCGATCCGATGGTGGCGCACAGTCTTCGACATCTGACCGGTGGTTCGACACTGCCTCCCCCAGGCGCGCCTGCAGGCCTTCGAGCGCCGCGTCGATGGATTGCTTGAGCCGCGCCGCCGCCTTGCCCGTGGGCGCCGCCAGCGCCACGCGCAGGCGCTCGGGCTGCGGGTCCACCGCCAGCAGCAGGGCCAGCAGGCGCGCGGCGGTGTAGGTCTTGCCGGTGCCCGGCCCCCCGGTGATGACGGACAGGCGCGAGCGCAGCGCCATGGCGCAAGCGAGCTTCTGCCAGTCCACGCCGCGCCCGGCCGGCGGCGCCCCGGCGGCGGGCGCGAACAGGCGATCCAGCCACTGGCGCGCCACGGCCTCGTCCACCGGCTGCAGCGTGGCCGTGCGCTGCGCCAGGGCCTGCACCACGCGGGTTTCGTAGGCCCAGTAGCGGCGCAGGTAGAGCAGGGGCGCCTCGGCGCTGCCGCCCAGCACCAGCGGCTGGCCGGCGTCGTCGCCCTGTTCGGCCTGGCGCACCACGGTGCTGGCGCGCAGCGCCTCCAGCCACTGTGGCAGGCCGCGCGGCAGCGTGGCCCAGAGGACCTGCAGCGACTCCTGCGCCGGTGCGGGCCAGCCCAGCACGGCAGCGGGGTCGCGCACCAGCGGCGCCAGCGGCAGGCAGGTGTGGCCGCGCCCTTCCATGTGCGCCAGCAGCGCCGTGGCCACGGGCAGCACGGGGGCGGCTTCAGGGTCGAGTTCGGCCACGAAGGCGGCGAGCGCGCTGTCGAGCCGGCGCAGCCAGCCGGCGTCGCTCCACTGGCGCAGGGTGTCGAGCGTGGGGTTCATGCGCCCTCCTCTTCGCGGTCGAGCAGGGCTTCGAGCGCATCCAGCAGCGCCAGCGGCGGCGCCACCAAGTGCACGCCTTGCGCGGGACCGTCGATGCCGCGCAGGAAGAAATACAGCGCGCCGCCCAGGTGCTGCGCCGGCACGTAGTCCGCACCCAGCCGCGCGCGCAGCAGGCGGTGCAGCGCCAGCAGGTAGAGCGCGGCCTGCACGTCGTAGCGGTGTGCGGCCATGGCGGCAGCGAGCGCCTCCTGGGTGTAGGCGCTGCCCTCTTCGCCCAGGTGGTTGGATTTGTAATCGAGCACCCAGTAGCGCCCGCCGTGCTCGAACACCAGGTCGGCAAAACCCATGAGCATGCCGCGCAGCTCGCGCTCGGGCAGCGGCGGGCGCTCCTGGCCGGGCAGCAGGTGGGCGCGGCACAGCGCATCGACCTCGGCAGCGCGCAGGCGCTGCACAGGCAGCCAGAACTCCATCTCGGGCAGCACCTGGCGCAGCGCGTGCAGCGGCACCCCTACACCGTGCAGCGGTGCCTGCACCACGGCGGCCAGCCACTGCACAGCGTCGTCGGCGTGCGCCGCATGGCCCACGCGCTCGCAGCGCTGGCGCAGGCGTTCGGCCAGCGATGGGTTGCTCTGCAGGGCAAAGCCCTCGCCCGCCAGCCATTCAAGCTGGTCGTGCAGGAAGTTGCCAGCCAGCGCGCCCCGGGCAAAGCGGTGCCACACTGCGGGCGGTGCCTCGGCAGCCGCGGCGAACAGGTCGCCGGTCTGCCCGACGGCCATGACCGGTGTCTCGCGCACCTCCCGCTCCACAGCGTTGGCCACCAGCGGCAGCCCGGCCCCGGCTTCGTCATCGGCAGGCCTTGGGCCCTGCAGGGGCGCCAGCGGCGCGCCAGCCTGCGCCGTACCGCGCACCAGCTGCGAGAAGCTGCCGATGCCCCAGCGCCGCTCGAACGCGGCGGCATACGCTGGCTGCGTGTGCAGCGGCGCGGGCGGTTCACGCGGCGCCAGGCGCGTGCGTGGCACCTCGTCCAGGGCCGCGTGCAGCGCGATCTGCGGCGCCCCCTCGGCCAGGGCCTGCAGGGGCGCCCGCCAGTCGTCAGCGCCCAGGGCCGCGCCGCCGCCCAGCAGGCAGCCTGCGGCGCTCTGGTGCGTGCGGCACTGCAGGCTGTTGCCCACCCGCAGCGCGGCAAAGCCCAGCCATAGCGCGTGGCGCGCGCGCGTGAGCGCGACGTAGAGCAGGCGCAGATCCTCGCGCAGGCGCTCGTGCTCGGCCTGGGCCACGGTGTCGTCGCTCAGCTGCAGGTGCAGCGTGCGCTGGCCGTCCGCGCCGGCCAGCTGCACAAAGCCGGTGGAGTGGCGCGTGACCTCGCGGAAGCTGCAGGCGAACGGCAGGCAGACCACGGGGTATTCCAGGCCCTTGCTCTTGTGCACGGTGACCACCTTCACCAGGTCGGCATCGCTTTCCAGGCGCACGATCTGTTCGTCGCCGCTGCTCCCGCCTTCCTGCACCTGGGTCTGCAGCCAGCGGATCAGCGCGTGCTCGCCGTCGAGCCCGGCGCTGGCGGCCTGCAGCAGCTCGGCCAGGTGCAGGAAGTTGGTCAGGCGCCGCTCGCCGCCACTCTCCTGCAGCCAGCGCGCGGGCAGGCCGAACTGGTGCAGGGTCTGGCGCAGCAGGGTCAGCACGCCCTGGGTCTGCCAGACGCCGTGGAGCTGGCGCAGCTGCAGGCTGCGCGCATCGAAGGCCTCGTCGCTGGCGGCCAGCCAGGCGAGCTCATCGAGCGACAGCCCCAGAGTGCGCGTGGCCAGGCCGGCGCGCACCTTGCGCGCATCGAGCGGATCGGCCACGGCGTGCAGCCAGTACAGGAGGTCGCGCGCCTCATCACTGACGAACACCGAATCCTTGTCGGACAGGTAGACCGAGGCCACGCCGCGCCGGTGCAGTTCGCGCCGGATGGCCTCGGCCTCGGTGCCGGTGCGCACCAGCACGGCGATGTCGGCCGGGCGCAGGCGCTGGAATGGCTTTCCCGGCTGTGCAAAACCGGCTTGCGCATCGTTCAGCCAGCCGACGATCTGCTCGGCGCAGCGCGCGGCAAAACGCTGGCGGTGCGCGCCCGCGCTGTGCAGTTCCAGGTCGTGGTGGATGGAGAGCGCGGGCACGGGGCCGGTGGCGGTCTGGAACTGCTCGGCCCGGCCGCGCGCCTGCACCGGGACGAAGGGCAGCGGGTTGTCCTGCCCCGCTGCGTCGCGGAACAGGAAGGCGCCCGCGCCCGCGCGTGCCTCGGCACGCCCGAACCAGTGGTTCACGGCCGCCACCAGCGCCGTGGTGGAGCGGTGGTTGGTGCCCAGCATGTAATGCCGCCCGGCGGTGGCGCGGCGTGCGGCGAGGTAGCTGTGGATGTCGGCACCGCGGAAGCCGTAGATCGACTGCTTGGGGTCGCCAATGAGCAACAGCGCGGTGTGCGCAGCGTTGTCGGCCGTGCGGTAGAGCCGGTCGAAGATGCGGTACTGCAGCGGAGAGGTGTCCTGGAATTCGTCGATCAGCGCCACCGGGGTCTGCGCCACCATGCGTTCGCGCAGGCGCTCGCCGTTCGGCCCGGCCAGCGCCTGGTCCAGCCGCTGCAGCATGTCGGCAAAGCCGAAGGTGCCGGTCTGGCGCTTGAGCTGGGCGATGCGCTGCTGCACGCACGCCGCCGCGTGCAGGCGCAGCGCCACGGCGGGGTCGGGCAGCGCCTCTTGCGCGGCCTGCAGCGCGGCCAGCGCTTCAAAGTGCATGGGCAGCGCGATAGGCGGCGCGCCGTCCTTGCGCGCCTCGCGCAGGCCGTCCGGACTCAGGCGGTGCCACGCCGTGTCGCTCAGCGCAAGCAGGTCATCGCCCGTGCCTTGTGCCCATTCCGCCAGGGCGGCAACCCAGCCGGTGTAGTGGCGCTGCGCCAGCTTGCGCTTGTCCCAGTCGCACTGCTTGGGGGCGGTCTGGTCGTCCAGCCACTGCTGTATCTCCCCCGCGCGTCCGGCCCAGTCGGCCTTGAGCGCAGCGATGGCCGTGCGCCGCGCCTGCCGCTCGCGCAGCACGCAATCGGCCAGGGTGCCCGCGCCCGCGCCTTCGGGCAGGTCCTGCGCCACCAGGCCGCGCATGTCGGCGACCAGGGCGTCCACGCCCCTCCAGACCGCGAGCACCGTGTCGAGCGCCTCGCCCACCAGCGGGTAGCACTGCTGGCGCCAGTAGTCCTGCGCAGCCTCGGTCTGCACGGTGCGCTCGTCGGCGCTGAGTTCCTCGTCGAACAGGCTGCCGCTGTCGAAAGCATGCTCGCGCAGCATGCGCTGGCACCAGGCGTCGATGGTGTGCACGGCCGCGTCGTCCATGCCCTCTGCGGCCAGTGCCAGGCGCCAGGCGGCCTGGGTGCGCGCCGCGCCCTCGGGGTAGCTGGCCAGCAGCTGCGCCAGGAAGCGGTCGCCGTCGGGCACGGGGACCTCGCCCCGGAAGCACCGGGCGGCTTCGATCAGGCGCGCGCGGATGCGGTCGGACAGCTCGCGCGTGGCGGCGCGCGTGAAGGTCATCACCAGGATTTCGGCCGGGCGCAGCGCGCGGGCAAAGCCGTGCTCGGCGCCATGGCCGAGCACTAGGCGCAGGTAGAGCGCGGCGATGGTCCAGGTCTTGCCGGTGCCGGCGCTGGCCTCGATGAGGCGACTGCCCCAGAGCGGGAAGTCGATGGCATTCAGCGTGGTGGCCTGGGGCGTGCTCATGCCGACGCCTCCGTGGCCGGTGCCGGGGCCGACGTGTCGGCGCCGCCACCCGGGTGCGCCTGCACGCGCACCTGCAGCGTGGCCCAGTCGGCCAGCGGCCCGCAGACGCCGTGGGCCAGGGCCTCGAAGCGGCCGTCGGCGGACAGCGCCTCGAAGTCGGGATAGATGCGCGCCAGGCAGGGCTCGGTGCCCTCGCCTTCCTGCTGGAAACTCCCCTCGTAGGTGCCGGCGGCATCGCCCCCCGCCACCCAGGCCAGCGCGGTGCGCAGCGGCAGGGGCAGCGGCGCGTTCATGCCTTCGCGCCAGACCTGCAGCAGTTGCGCGAGCGTGGCCTGCGCCTCGGCAGGCAGCAGCGGCGCAAAGTGCAGCGTGGCGTCGCGCCCCACGAGCAGGCCGCGCACGCGTGCACCGCTGGCGGCGGCGGCCAGGCTGCGCACCCAGGGCACGAGCAACGCTTCGGCGCGCACCGTGCCCTTCTTCGCGTCCCGCAGCAGGCGCGAGGGCGTCCAGTCTAGCCACACAGGCTCCTCGCCGGAGCCCTGGCGCAGGTGGTCGAGCCAGTCGTCCAGCACGGTGTTTGAAGAAAATTGGCCTCCAGCGCTTTCTGGTTGTGCGTCAATAGCTACAACCTTGATAACATTTGCCGTGCAGCGCAGGGGCACGCGCTCACAAGATGCAGGGTGCTGCGCCTGCGCGTCGCACCAGGCCTGCAGCAGGGGCCGCGCCTGCTCGGCCAGGCCCGCCTGCGCGCGCTCGCCCAGGCCGCCCAGCGGCAAGCGGCCAGCGCGGCGCAGGCGCTGCAGGCGCCCGTCCAGCAGGGCATCCAGTCCGGCGCCCGGTTGCGACTGCAGGTCGGCCAGCACACCGTCCAGCAGCTCGCGCAGGGTGCCGTATTCGTCCAGCCCCGCGAGGGCAAAGGCTTCGTCATCGGCGCCCTCCTCCTCGCCCAGGTCGAACACCACGCCCAGGCGCTCGCGCAGGAAGGCCTTGACCGGGTTGCGCAGAAAGGTGGCGAGTTGTGCCACGGTGAGCGGCACGCGCGGGTCGGGGGTGAAGGGCGGAAGCGGCGGTGCGGCCTCGACCGGCGGCAGCACATCCTCCGGGCCATGAGCGGCGCGCCATTCCCGCGCATGGGTGAACAGTGCCGGATCGCCCTCGAAATAGCGCCGGCTGAAAGGCTGCAGCGGGTGCTCGGTGGTGCGCTGGGCCAGCACTTCGCCGCTCCAGCCGGCGGCCAGATAGTCGCGCAACTGAGACACCAGCACCGAGGGCGGCTGCGCGCTGTTGTCGCGCACGCTGCGGCCGGTCCAGCTGACGTAGAACACGCGCCGCGCCGACAGCAGGGCTTCGAGCATGAGCTGGCGGTCGTCGCTCTGGCGCGAGCGGTCGCCGGGGCGGGCCTGGCCGGCCAGGGCCATGAGGTCGAAGTCGCTGTGTGGCGCGCGGCGCGGGTAGTCGCCGTCGTTCATGCCGAGCAGACAGACCACCTCGAACGGGATCGCACGCATGGGCATGAGCGTGCAGAAGGTCACGCCGCCGGCACGGAAGCGCTGGTTCAGCGAGGGCTCCTCCAGCGCGTCCAGCCAGGCCTCGCGCGCCACGGACAGCGGCAGCTCGCCGTCGAAGCCGGCCTGGGCACAGGCGTCCTGCCATTCGTTCAGCGCGGCGTCGAGCGCCAGCAGCACCTGGCGGTCGGGCTCGTCGGTGGCCTGCGCAATACCGGCCAGCAGCGCGCGCGCGCGCACCGCCCAACCCTCGGGCGTAGCCACCGTGGCGGCTTCGCGCCACCAGTGTTCGAGCTGGCCAAACAATCCGGCCAACGCACCCGCCAGGTCCGCCTCCAGACCGCCGACCTCGGCGTAGGGTTCGATGCCGGCGAACACGGCATCCCCACCTGCGTAGCCCAGCAGCATGCGGCGCAGGCCGAAGGCGCCGGTGTTCTGCTCGCCGCAGGCGCCCAGGCCCAGGTCGGCGCGCTGCGCGGCGTTCAGGCCCCAACGGATGCCGGCACCGGCCATCCAGCGCGCCAGCTGTTCCCGCGCCTCGGGACGAACGCCAAAGCGCGCCGCAATGGCGGGAACGTCCAGCAGGTCGCGCAGCTCACTCAGGCGGCAGCGCTGCTGCGGCAGACGCAGCAGCCATTCAAGCGCGGCCACCAGCGGGTGGCTGGCGCGCGCGCTCAGGTCGGCAATGTCG
>JAANMX010004346.1_pt1 | contig 11282 bp, 6 predicted proteins | sample 7279681 | NCBI WGS metagenome assembly JAANMX01 (sample SAMN14094542, study PRJNA606508) | bioreactor metagenome | isolation source: A lab-scale SPAN reactor treating ammonium-rich wastewater day 351 | place: Ireland: Galway | collected 2018-01-01
GTTGAACTCACCACGTCTCTCATCATCGTAGACCGTTCTTGAATCCCAATAAGTTGCACGCCCCGCAAAAAAAGCGAGGCGTGCAGTGTAACCAAAAGTGTAACCATCAACACTGCTTCCGGCGGTTTTAAGCACAACACCACACGACGAAGCACGGCCCACCTAACCCAATGGTGGATCAGGCTGTTCTGTGAGTTTTGATGTTGTGGGGTGAGGGGGAGAAATTACTTCGGGATTGATTCGTAAACCGCAGGTCGGTGGTTCGATTCCACTCGCCGGCTCCACAAATATCCCCGACGAATCAACCCGTTGGCGGCTTGCGACACCGCTGCTCTCACCCCTCAATTCTGCCAGTGTAACCGTCTGGTTTTTTTGTCGAAAGTATCTTTGCTCGGCGAGTGGCAATCGCCCTCCCGCTTACCGACGTCCCGCTTTTGGTTCCTATTACTTGGACTGAGCGGCCTATCTTGACAGGATATTCGGAACCTCCTAGCCTAGGCCGACTAGCCGGTTACTCAGGAATTTGCCCGATGGATGACCGCATCATTATCGACCCCCAAATCTGCGGCGGAAAGCCCACGATTCGAGGCACCCGCATTATGGTGAAGAACATTCTCGGCATGGTGGCCGGTGGCTATACCATGGCTGGGATCATTGAGGCGTATCCCGAACTGACCAACAACGATGTCACCGCGCGCTTGAGTACGCCAGCCAGGTGATCGACGAAGAGAAAGTGATTCCGCGTGCCTGACCGCCTGCCCATTCTTCTCGACCAAAATGTCTCCTACCGCGTGTCGGTCATCGGCAGTCGGCCCTCGCTCTCCAGACATTTCGTCCAAGGATGGGACAGGGCTCCGACGCCGGCTCCCACCATGGCGAACGGCATGGCCACGACGAAGAGCGGAATCCCGATCCCGTATCCAGCCCACTGAAGGAGGACGCTGTCCCGTTTTTGGCCCGCCTCCACCATCCGTTCCGCCGGGTAGAGCGGGAAGGTTCCGTATTCGCTTCCGAGGCTGGCGCTCTCCCCCACCGTTCGGCATCGTGCCTCACTCACGGTCGGCAATAGAAGCATCGTTATGACCATGGTAATCACCGTGATGTTCACTGCCAACCTCCTTCATATTTCTGCGATGCGTGCCTGCCCAAACGTACCGCAAGATGAATGCCGAGCGAACAAGGGCTGATGGCCTCAAATTCTTCCGACGAATCTCATGAAAGAACAAGGGCTGTGCGGCATACTCGTTCGCGGTGGGGGCGGTGAGCATAGGCACAAAGATCCGTTCGTTGAGCGGTTTCGCACGCGGCGCACGCATGTCGCCCGCACAGGGAGGCTTGCCCTTCTTGTTGGTGCCGCCGGGCTGTGCTACCCTGGCGGCGTGTAGTCGGTCAAGGTTGGGCGAGGCTTCGGCTCCATCATGAACCAGCATCCGTTTCGTCTCTGTTGCCGCTTCGGATCTAAAGTCTTCATGCTGGTCCTGGCGTGGGTAGTGGTGGTCGGTCTTTCATGGGCCGACCTGCTCGACCTGCAGGACGACATGCTCAGCCCGTTGGCCGATTTGCAACAGGCCATCGAGCCGGACCTTGATGAACTGCGGGACGATCCTTGCGCTCCGCGCCTTGAGTCCGACACCCTTGACCCGATGGCTGCGTTCCAGCTTTCGTGCGTCGCTGCGCACCCCTTCCAGACCAACGCTGCGGTTCCGCTGACCGATCGGTTGTTGGCCAAACTTTCCATCCTTCGAATTTAAGATCCTTCTTTCAGTCCTTGATTCCGCTGTTGCTCGTCCTTCTTACGAAGGCGGAGCAGCGCTGCGGTCGGATGCCGTTTCATGCGTGGTTATTCGTGAGGCCACAGGAAGGGTTCTTATGATTGAACGGTTGGTGCGTTTGGCGCTGGCGCAGCGGCTGATCGTCTGTCTGGCCGGATTGGCGATGCTGTTCGGCGGATTGTATGCCTTCCACATTCTGGATGTCGTCGCCTATCCGGATCCTTCGCCGCCCATGATCGAAGTGATCACGCAGTATCCCGGTTGGTCCGGCGAACAGATGGAGCGGGCAATCACGCTGCCCATCGAAATTGCGCTGCAAGGCATGCCGGGCCTGGCGGAGATTCGTTCCCTGTCGATTTTCGGATTGAGCGACATCAAGGTCTATTTCGAATTCGGCACCGACTACTTCAAGGATCGTCAGGAGATCCTAAACCGCCTGCAGCTCACCACTCTGCCCCAGAACGTCCAACCCACCATCTCGCCCTGGTCCGCCATCGCGGAAATCTATCGGTATGAACTGACGGGACCCCAGACGTCCCTCACGGACCTGAAGACGATTCAAGACTGGCAACTTCGTCGGGAATTCAAACGCGTGCCCGGCGTGATCGACGTAAGCACCTACGGCGGCACGACCAAGGAATACCACGTCGAGTTAGACCCTGGACAGCTCATGAGCTACAACGTGACGCTCGACCAGGTGATGGATAGCTTGGCGAAGAGCAATACGGATGTCGGAGGCAACTATCTGACGATGGGAGCGCAAAGTTTCAACATCCGCGGCATGGGGCTGATTAAGACGCTCAATGATATTTCCAGCACGGTGGTGACCGAGAAGGAAGGCACGCCGGTGTTCATCCGCAATCTTGGGAAGACCAGCATCGGGTCGAGGGTTCGGTTGGGCAAGGTCGGCATCGACGACCGGGACGATGTTGTGGAGGGCGTCGTGTTATTGCAGCGGGGGGCCAAGGCGCTTGAGGTGCTCGACAAGGTCCATGCCAAGGTTGAGGAACTCAATGCTCGCAAACTCACGCCTGGGGTCGCGGTGAAAACGTTCTACGATCGAACGGTGCTGATCCACACGACCATCGAAACGGTCGTCGATATCTTGATCGCAGGCGTGCTGCTCGTGTCGGTCATTCTCTACCTGTTTTTAGGCCATTTCAGGACTGCGCTCATTGTGGCCTTGACTGTGCCGGTGGCCTTGCTCTTCACATTCGGCATGATGGTGCTCGGCGGACAGTCGGCGAACTTGATTTCGCTCGGCGCGGTCGATTTCGGCATCATCGTCGACTCCACCCTGATCATGGTGGAAAGCATCTTCTACCACCTCGCACATGGGACGCGTCAGGAGAACATGGTATCGCTGCAGATCATGCGGGCGGCGCGGGAGGTGGGGCGACCGATCTTTTTCGCCACGACGATCATCGTCGTGGCTTTCCTGCCGCTGTTCACGATGACCGGGGTGCCGGGGAAGGTGTTCGCGCCGATGTCGCTGACCTATGGATTCGCCCTGAGCGGCGCACTGTTGATGGCGTTCACCCTGGCGCCGGTGCTGTGCTCCTTGCTACTGACGGGCCCGATCAGCGAACGCGACACCGCCGTGGTGGAGTGGATCAAGCGCCGGTATCTTGCGCTGCTGGGGTGGGGATTGCGTCATGAATGGCTCGTGATCGGCATCGCGCTCCTATTCCTCCTCTCGGCGATCGCGGCGGTGCCCCTCATCGGCGGTGAATTCATGCCGGCGCTGGAAGAAGGCAATATCTGGATGCGCACGACGTTCCCTGTCGATATTTCCTTCGAAGAGGCCGCGCATCTGGTGACGGATATCCGAGCGGTCTTCCGTCAGTTTCCGGAGGTCATCAGTGCGGCTTCGCAGTTGGGGCGTCCGGATGATGGGACGGACCCCACGAGTTTCTTCAATGCGGAATTTCTCGTCACGTTGAAACCGTTCAAGCAATGGCGTTCCGAGGTGCCAAACAAGAAAACGCTGATCGACCAGATCGAACGACGGCTGGCGGGCATCCCCGGCGTCACCTTCAATTTTTCGCAGGCTATCCAGGATAACGTGCAGGAGGCCATGTCGGGGGTGAAGGGGGAGAATGCCGTGAAGTTATACGGAAGCGACCTTCAAACCCTGGAGCAACTGGCCAAGCGGATCGAGCAGGTCATGCAGGAGGTTCGCGGGGTCAAAGACCTAGGGGTGCTGCATCTCTTGGGGCAGCCGAATCTCGTCATCGAGGTCAATCGGGATGAGTGTGCGCGGTACGGACTGAAGGTCGGCGACGTCAACGCGGTGGTGCAGGCGGCGATCGGGGGCCAGGCCGTCACACAAGTCTACGAGGGAGAACGCTGGTTCGATTTGGTCGTGCGGTTTCTGCCCGAGTTTCGCCGTGATCTGGAGTCGATCGGCAATATCGTGGTCAGCACACAGGAGGGCGCGAGGATTCCGCTCAAGCAGTTGGCCTCCATCACGGAACAGACCGGCGCGTTCATCGTCTACCGCGAGAACAACGAACGGTACATCCCCATCAAGTTCAGCGTTCGCGGGCGCGACTTGGAGAGTACGGTGCGAGAGGCGCAGGAGCGTATCGCGCAGCAGGTCACATTTCCCCAGGGGTATCGGATCGAATGGCACGGTGAGTTCGATCAATTGCAGGAGGAGAAGGCGCGGCTGTCCAAAATCGTGCCGATGACCCTTGCGATCATCCTGTTCTTGGTGTACCTCGTCCTGAACAATGTGCGCAATGCGCTGTTGGTGCTGGCTGCCGTGCCGTTTTCGTTAGTCGGTGGCGTGTGGGCCCTCTTGGCCACGGGAACGAACTTCAGCATTTCTGCGGCGGTGGGGTTCATCTCGCTGTTTGGGGTGGCAGTACAAGGCGCCTTGATCCTCGTCAGCCGCATGCAGAGCATGCGGGAGGAAGGCTATGAACTGCATCAGGCGATCATGAAGAGCGCGGAAGTCCGCATGCGTCCGGTCCTGATGACGTCACTCGCCGCTGCGATCGGACTCCTGCCCGCGGCGGTCGTCGGCGGGATCGGTGCGCAATCGCAGCAGCCGTTGGCCAGGGTGGTGGTGGGCGGTATGTTGACCTCCGCGGTGCTGATTCTCTTCGTATTGCCCGTGTTGTATCAATTGCTGCACCGCGGACAGGAACGGGTGCAGCCGGGGGGATGTCGGCCAGCCGGCTAGGCCCCGTCCAGCGCCCGGTCAAGATTGAAGGCGGCGCTGATCAGCGCGAGATGGGTAAAGGCTTGCGGGAAATTGCCCAAGGCCTCGCCGCTGTTGCCCGTTTCTTCCGCATAGAGGCCCAGGTGGTTGGCGTATCCGAGCATCCGTTCGAACAGGAGTTGTGCCTCATCCAACTTCCGCCGATCCGTCCGTCCGAGGCGCGTCAACGCTTCCACGAGCCAAAAGCTGCACATGTTGAAGGTCCCCTCTGTGCCGTCCAGCCCGTCGGCTCCGGTTGCGGCGTCATACCGGTGCACTAACCCGTCGGAGACCAAACCACCTTCGTCGGGCGGCCGGTTGATCGCATCCAACATGCGGCGCATTCTCGGATCGGACGGGGAGAGAAAATGGACCAGCGGCATGATCAGGTTGGAGGCATCCAGCGAATCGCTGCCGTACGATTGCACGAAGGTGCCGCGTGACTCGTCCCATCCCTTGGTCATGATCTCTTCGTACACTCGGTCGCGCATGGTCAGCCACTTCAGGTGGTCGGCCGGGAAGGATCGTTTCTGCGCGAGCCGCAGTCCGCGGTCGAAGGCGACCCAGCACATGAGTTTGGAATAGACGAAGTGCCGGCGTCCGCCGCGCACCTCCCAAATGCCCTCGTCCTCGCGGGTCCAGTTCTCGCACAACCAATCGAGCGAGTGCCGGATGTGGGACCAGTGGTGGTACGAGATCGGATTGACGTACTTATTGTAAAGGTAGACGGAGTCCAGCAGCTCTCCGTAAATGTCCAACTGTAGGTGTTGATGGGCGCCGTTGCCGATTCGAACCGGCCGTGACCCTTTGTAGCCGTCCAAATGGTCGAGCCTGTATTCGGTCAGGTCGGTTCGCCCGTCGATGCCATAGACGATCTGCAGCGGGCCCGGCTCGGGCCGATCGTTTCTGGCGCGCGCATCCAACCATTCCATGAACGCCGTCGCCTCGCGCGTAAAGCCGATGCGAATGAGCCCGTAGAGCGTGAAGGCCGAATCCCGGATCCACGTATACCGATAGTCCCAGTTGCGCACCCCACCGATTTCTTCCGGCAGGCTGCAGGTCGGGGAGGCGATGATGGCGCCGGTGGGCTCGAACGTCATGAGCTTGAGCGCAAGCGCGGAGCGGGCGATCATCTCCCGCCAGCGGCCCGTGTAGCGGCTGTGGGAGATCCAGTCATGCCAGAACTGCACGGTGGTTTCGAAGGCGCGCTGCGCGTGATCGTCGGGCAGCGTGGCTCCGCAGCGTGCTCCCTGTTCGATCTCCCGGAGCACGCAGACGGCATGTTCTCCGCGGCGAAGCGTGAACTCACAGAAGACGCCCCGTTCGTCCTGTTTCAGCGGCAAGGTGGTCGCAAGTCCCAATGTGAGGGGAGGGGTCGAAAAGACGGCTCCCTCCGAGTGCAGATGGGTCTCGTGCGACCTGCGCGCGTAATCAAAGGCCGGATGACACTCCAACCGGAAGGTCATGCGGCCGCGCACCACCTTGATGCGTCTGATCAGTTGATGAAAGAGGTCCGGCCCGGTTCCGCCGACCGGCATGAAGTCCTCGATCTCGCCCACGCCTTCGCTCGACAGAAACCGCGTGATCAAGACATTGCTGTCGGGCCAATAGAACTGCTTGGTGGTGATCTCATTGCCCACGGGGGTGATGCTGAAGCGGCCGCCCTTCTTGTCGTCGAGGATCGCGGCAAACACGCTCGGGGAATCGAAATGCGGAAAACACAACCAATCAATGCTGCCGTGGCGCCCCACCAACGCCGTCGTGCGCATGTTGCCGATGATGCCGTAATCCTCGATGGGGTGGTAGGCCATGGAGCGTCCGCGTAATGGAGGAGATGCCGGAGTCTTCCGTGACCATAGCAGAAACGGAGTGAGTTGAGCCAGGCTCATTCGAGGCGAATAGGTATGGCGACGGGAGAACGAGCGGGAAAGGAGCGATCACTCGACGGAAGCAGTCTGGATGATGGTGAGCGCCGTGCGGGGGGGAAAAGCAGCGCCCAATGCGACCTTGCGCGCCGGTCCATGGAGGGTGACGGTCATCGTCTTGCCGTCCCACCGCCAGTCGGCCGACCCGCCCGGCAGCGCCAGTCCCGATACGGACAGCGGATGACGCAGCCAGGCTGCAGGCACCCCTGCGCCGATGACGACCGGGGCGTCTTCGGCACTGTCATCGACAGAGGCCAGCATGTCCTGTTGCAGCAACAGGAGCAGCGCGGCCGTTTCATAATCCGGCGAGACAACATCCTGCCTGTGCCAGCCGCGCAGATATTGCCATCCATCCGCCACGTCGGGTGTCGCCGGTCGTGACCTGTCCCACGTGTACAGTCCCGGCGACGCCTGCTGTTGCCACAGGTGATCCAGTAATGACCATACCGCATCCGGTCGGCCCGATCGTAGGAGGCGATGCGCCTGGGCCAAGGTCGCAGCCGGTCCGGAGTCCGCAAGGGTGGGGCGATAGGCCGCGAGCGGATAGAGGGAGAGCGGCCGGCTGATCGGGGCCAGGACGGTTCGTGGGTGGATTGTCGACAAGTGACTCATCCAGCTCTCCTGCAGTGCCCTCGCCTCCGCCCGCCAGCGTGCCGCCTCCCGTCGCTTACCGAGGCGGGCCGCAAAGTCGGCGGCCGCGGTCAAACCATGATGACTCACGGCATTGACATACTGCGTCGGCCAATCCATTCCCACCCGGCCGACGATGACGCCGTCGCGCGAAGGCTGCGCGAGCATAGCCGTTCTCGCCTGCTGACCGTGTTGCAGATCGTAGGGTGAAGGCACGGTGAAGGGCTCCAGGATCGGATGGGTGGCGGTCCTCATGGCTTCGATGTGCGAGGCTTTCCGCTGAATGTGCGGCCAGAGCCACCGGTCGTGCTGCGTATCACCCAGATAGGCGGCGGCTGTGGTCAACGCCCAAATGGCCAGTCCCGGCGCGTCGGCTTCTGGTCCCGCACCTCCGGCGAAGTCATGGATGGCCAGGAAGCGGGAAAGCACCCAGCCGACGTTGGGATCGCCGACTCGCGCAAGGGCGGCCGTAATGTACGAACCCTCTCGCTGCCAAGCGCGTACGAAGAAGGTCGGATCGCCGGGCCTGGTCTCTCCGCCGACCAACCCCATCATGAGATGGAATCGTTGTGCTTCCATGGACGCGCGAAAGCGCGGATCTGGAACCTCGACCTGCAGCGAGGGAGACGACGGTTTGTAGTATCGGCGCATGTCGATGGGGATCCGAAGGTCCGTCAGCAGCAGTCGATATTCCTGGTCCGGTGTGTCGGCAGTGGGCGCCAACGTCAAGCGGGCATAGCCCCAGCCGGAGTCTCCGCTCCAAGCAGCGGCGGAAGAGCGGGCGGTCAGGCCGCCGGCGTCATTCTCCTCACCCAGGCTGATGTCGGTAGGAGACGGCGTCACGCGCACGACCCAGCGGCGGTTGATGGTCACCTCGTCACCGTCGCGGCTGAGCGCGGTGACCGGTCCGCCGGCCGGGCCCACGCTCCGCAGGAGGATCGCGGGCTTATAGGGACTGTGGTGTTTCAGGCGGAGTTCCCAATGTGTGGCGTCGAGACGCGACCAGGTGGCGTCGTAATAGGAGGTGTGCGTCCTGATGGCGGGGACAGGGGACTGGTCGGAAGGCTCGAACGTTTGTTGAATCTTGCTCATCGGCAGCGTCTGGCTGGTGACCACCGGGCGATCTTCGGCATCGCAGAGCCACAACGAGACCCCGAAGCTGGGCGCCTGCGGGCTGAAGTCTCCGCCCGGCTCATGATAGGCGTGCTCGGCTTCAGGAGACCCTGGGACGGCCAAGAGGATATGTCCCACGGACCGCGGCCACGGGCGGTCGGGGTCCTTCTGCATCCGGTCGAGCATGGCTTCGCGTTGCGGCGTGAACTGCGAGGCCATGGCGACCGACTGACGGAACTGCTGCCAGTTGTTGATGCCTCCGCAAAGAATCAGCAGCCCGGCAACCGCGAGGACCCAGGGGCGTCGGCGCCCGAACGCCCCGAGGGCGGTCAGGGAGAGGAGCAACGGAAGGAAATTCATGCTGTACGTAAAGGTCTCTTCGCCATAGACCATATGGAGGGCAAGTTCGAACAGCAACATGGCCGTCAGTACCAGTCGGAAGCGGAGGTGGTGGCTCCATGTGACGAGCCCCCACAGGCCGGTGAGGAGCAGCGCGGACCAGAGGCCGACCGCCGCCAAGCCGAGCGGACCCCCGGACCCCGGCGTGGAAAACTGAAAGGCAAGGCGCTGCGACAGACGGAACGAATCGTCGCCGTATTGGATGTACCCATCGTCATCCATCAGTCGCACGGCCGGCGCGACCACCGTGTGGAAAGCGAACGACGACGCGATGTGGTGCATCTGTCCCGACTGCGGATGGTTGATCCAGTTGGCCTCTTTGCGGCTCCCGATGAAAAACTCCGCCGAGGGAAAGAACAACTTCTGCGCGCCCCAGAGCAGCACGACCAGGCAGAAGGCGTTGATGGAGAGTTGGATCGCCTGCTTCAGCGGCCAGCGCGCCACGGTCGACAGGAGGCCGCTCGCCCAGTTGGTGACGGTGATGCTGAGGCTCAAGGCGCTCGCTGCGACATAGAGGGAGGCTCCGACTCGACGCTGCTCGGCGAGGAGCAGCACGGTCAGGGCAATCATGATCGACCAGGATCCCCACGTACAGGAGTTGGGCACGGGGAGCCAGAAGAAAGCCGATGCGCTGGAGAGCCCGAGCAAGGTGAAGAGGCCGGCATCGAGCCGAGGGCAGCCCAGGAGCCGTAACAGCAGATAGAGGGTTGCGCTCCAGGCGCCGCCGATCACCCCCGTTACGTACAGGGCTGCCTGCAGCGGCGGGAGGGCCAGCGCCTGCCGAATGAGGAACACGGGTGTGAAGGTCAGGAGCGAAAACAGGGGATGCACCGACGTGCGGGAGTGGTCGTCGGTGCGGGAGATCATATTGGACACTTCGCGGATCGTATCGGCTTCGAACCAGAAATCCATCGAGTGGAGGAGAAACGAGGGCATCGTCCCGGCAAGGGCGGCTGAGGCGGTGCCGACGGCGAGTACCAAGATGGCCGAGATGAGCCAGTCGGCTGCCGTCAGGGATGCAGGGTCCGGCGGGGGGGCCGGCGCCGGCGATTCTAGCGGCTCGCGCAGGTCGACCGAGTCATCCGGCTCCGGAAGAGGAAGGGGCCGTGCGGTATTGCCGTCGAAGACCATGGTGCACGCGTGATCGGATGATCCGGCTTCGGACTGAAGCGGGAGAAGGGGCGTCGTGCTGGTGCGTGTTGGTTAGGTTTCGCGGGCTGGTTGCCGATAACGTCGAACGGCTGTGCTCTACTACCTCACATTCTATGCGACTGCCGCCATGCTGGGCCTGCTGTGGAGGTATGCCTTCCGACAAGGCGACGCTCGTCCCACGCTCCGTTTCGTCGTGGGGGCCGGAATCGGTGCGCTCGCCCTGTGGATGTGGAGGTCGTCCGAACCGACGGTGCCCTTCTCCGATTTCACGGCCGCCTACTATCCGGCCGGTCGCTTGGTGTTGGAGGACCTGCCGCGTCTCTTTCAGCGCTGCTGGGATACGCCGGTCTGTGGCTTCGTCAACATCCCGATCGTGGCGTTCCTCTTCACCCCCTTTTCGATCTTGACCCTGCGCCATGCGCAATGGCTGTTCCTCGGCTTCTCCCTGACCTGTCTGGTTCTCAGTCTGGGCTTGCTCTGGTCGATTGCGGAACGCACCAGGGCGCGGCGCTGGGCGATCCTCTCGTTGTTCGCGCTGAACGGACCGCTCATTTACAGTCTGAAGGAAGGCAACCTGACGCACTGTGCGCTGTTGCTGTTGGTTGCCGGCGTGGTCTGTCTGGATCGAGGCTGTGAGCGAAGCGCAGGCCTGTGGTTTGCGTTGGCGGCCGTCATCAAACTGCCGTTGCTGCTCTTCGGCGTATATTTTTTCGGAACGCGCCGCTGGCAGGTGGTGTGGGGGTATGGGGCCACGGTTGCGGCCCTATCGTGCGCCTCATTGGGGTATGCGGGCTGGGCCAGTCATGCCGACTGGTATCGTGAAGTGATCCAACCTTTTTCCAAGCAGGGGCTGACGGCCTTCAACGTTCAATCCGTGGAGGGCCTGTTGTTGCGTCTGCAGGACGGCGCCGCCCTCTATGATTGGAAAGTCGTGCCGGTTTCGTCGGACATCAAGACGATCGGCCGCGCCGCCACGCTGCTGTTGCTGGCTGTTTCCGCCGTGCTGTTCCTGCGCCATCCTGGGGTCCGTCCACGTGAGACGATGTATGTGGACCTGTCGATGGTCCTGTGCCTGGCCTTGAT
>JAANMX010004348.1_pt1 | contig 11280 bp, 9 predicted proteins | sample 7279681 | NCBI WGS metagenome assembly JAANMX01 (sample SAMN14094542, study PRJNA606508) | bioreactor metagenome | isolation source: A lab-scale SPAN reactor treating ammonium-rich wastewater day 351 | place: Ireland: Galway | collected 2018-01-01
CTACGTCCGCAGCAATCTGTTCTACTTTAATTTTTTCGCCGGAAGCAACGCGATACTGCTTGCCGCCGGTTTTTATGACCGCGTACATGTTGACCTCTTCGTACTCTAGTACTTGCGTACCTTGAAGAAGCTTCCATGGAAGGATTTCCACAGAGCCAGGGATTATAGCACTGCCAGATGCACCCCCTTGCCCCCTGCTTGTGGCAGCCGCACATCCCATGCAACGAGGGTGGCGCGCTTCCTATAATCCACAGCATTGCTTGCGACCACCATCTTGACTGCCACCACCCCCCCGCCCGTTTCCGCCCCCTCTCCTCTTGCGCTTATTGCCAACGACATGCGCGAGGTGGATCTGGTGATCGCCCACCGACTGGCCTCTGACGTTCCACTGGTCGGCCAGATATCCCAATACATCATTGCAGCCGGTGGGAAACGCCTGCGCCCTGCTTTGCTGCTTCTGGTGTGTGGCGCCCTGGCCTACAAAAATCCCCAGCGCTTTAACCTGGCCGCCGTGGTCGAATTCATCCACACCGCAACCTTGCTGCACGATGATGTGGTCGACGCCTCCACACTGCGTCGCGGACATGCCACAGCAAATGAAACTTTTGGTAACCCCGCCAGCGTCCTGGTGGGAGATTTTCTCTACTCGCGGGCTTTCCAAATGATGGTGGACGCAGGGCAAATGAGGATCATGCAGATCCTTGCAGACGCGACCAATGTCATCGCCGAGGGCGAAGTCATGCAATTGATCAATATGCACGACGCCTCACTGAACGAGGCCGGATACCTGCAGGTAATCCGCTCCAAGACGGCCAAACTGTTTGAGGCCAGCGCCCGCCTGGCCGCCGTTCTTGCAGGCAGCGATGTCGTTATCGAGGAAGCCTGCGCAACTTACGGTCAAGCCCTGGGCACCGCCTTCCAGATCATTGACGACGTGCTCGATTACGATGGAGACGCCACCGAAATGGGGAAAAACCTGGGTGATGACCTGCGCGAAGGCAAGGCAACGCTCCCCTTGATTGCAGCCATGCAGCGCGGCTCTACAGCCGATGCAAGCACCGTGCGGCACGCCATTGAAAACGGCAGCACCGAACAACTCGACGCCATCCTGAATATCGTCCGTAGCACGGGCGCTCTCGATATTGCACGGGACGCAGCTGCCGCAGAAGCACGCCGCGCCATTGCCGCAGCGAAGCACCTTCCAGCCAATGGATACAGCGCCGGATTGATACAATTAGCCGCTCAGCTACTAGGGCGCCGCACCTGATTCTCAGGAACAGAGGGCTCAGCCTATCGGGGTGTAGCTTAGCCAGGTAGAGCGCTACGTTCGGGACGTAGAGGCCGGAGGTTCGAATCCTCTCACCCCGACCATATCCCAATATCCAGCTGCATCCAGCAAAACGCCTCGTCGATTTTCGCTGTGATTTACAGCCTTGCGGCGATCAGCGATGATAGGATGGTTCATATAACTTTCCTCCTATCCATCGGTTACATGGCTGCAGTCGACTCCGCCCAGAAAGATTCCGCTTCGATTTCCCTTCCAGGTTTGGGCAGGGCATTGATTTCTGCGGGCAAGCTGACTCCTAAAGCCGCCGAAGACATTTACAAGAAGTCGCAGGCCAGCCGCACAAGCTTCATTGCCGAGGTCACAAGCACCGGCGGCGTCTCGGCCGCAGACTTGGCCCACACGGTTTCTGCTGTTTTTGGCGCGCCACTGCTGGATCTGAATGCCATCGACCCCTTGCGTCTGCCCAAGGATTTGCTTGATGCCAAGATTTGCCAAGCGTATCGCGTACTGGTTCTCAGCAAACGCAACAACCGGTTGATCGTCGCGACAGCAGACCCCACGGACCAGGAGGCGGCAGAAAAAATCAAGTTCACGACCCAGATGGGTGTGGACTGGATCATTGCCGAATACGACAAGTTATCCAAACTGGTGGATGCCAACACAAAATCCGTTGGCGAAAGCATGGACGCTTTCAATACCAGTGGTGATTTTGAATTTGACGATGTCCCCATCGAAGAATCCACCGAATCTGCAGACACCGGCGCTGGGGATGTCGAAGATGCACCCATCGTCAAGTTCCTGCACAAGATGCTGCTTGACGCCTTCAATATGCGCGCGTCTGACTTGCATTTCGAGCCTTACGAGCACCACTACCGGGTCCGCTTCCGCATCGATGGAGAATTGCGCGAAATCGCATCGCCGCCGATTGCCATCAAGGACAAGCTGGCCTCTCGTATCAAGGTCATCTCTCGCTTGGACATCTCTGAAAAACGGGTGCCACAAGACGGCCGCATGAAGCTCAAAGTGGGGCCTGACCGGGTGATCGACTTTCGCGTCAGCACCTTGCCGACTTTGTTCGGCGAGAAGATCGTGATCCGTATTCTCGACCCCAGCAGCGCCAAGATGGGTATCGACGCCCTCGGCTACGACGCCGTGGAAAAAGAGCGCCTGCTCAAAGCTATCGAACGTCCTTACGGCATGATTCTGGTGACCGGACCCACGGGCTCCGGGAAAACGGTGTCCCTGTATACGTGCTTGAACCTGCTGAACAAGCCGGGGGTCAATATCGCAACAGCGGAAGACCCATCTGAAATCAACCTTCCTGGCGTCAACCAGGTCAACGTGAACGACAAGGCTGGACTGACCTTTGCCGTGGCCCTTAAATCCTTCCTGCGCCAGGATCCTGACATCATCATGGTGGGGGAAATCCGCGATCTGGAAACAGCCGACATCTCCATCAAAGCCGCCCAGACCGGCCACTTGGTGCTCTCGACACTGCACACCAACGATGCGCCCACAACGTTGACGCGGATGCGCAACATGGGCATTGCCCCCTTCAATATTGCTTCCAGCGTAATTCTGATTACAGCCCAGCGACTGGCACGACGCTTATGCCCCCAGTGCAAGGCACCTGCAGACATCCCCCACGAAGCGCTGATCGAGGCAGGCTACGCAGAAGAAGACATCGATGGCTCCTGGGTACCCTACAAACCTGTGGGCTGCTCTGCCTGTAATAACGGCTACAAGGGGCGCGTAGGCATCTACCAGGTCATGCCCATCACCGAAGACATCCAACGCATTATTTTGCGCGATGGCAGCGCACTGGACATCGCAGAGCAAGCACGGAGTGAGGGCGTGCGCTCGCTGCGCGAGTCCGGGCTGCACAAGGCGCGCCAGGGCCTGACCTCACTCGAGGAAGTCCTGGCCGTCACCAACCTATAAGAACTATCAGACAAGGAAGCGCAATGGCAACCGCTGCATCACGGAGCATCAAGGATTTTGTCTTTGAATGGGAGGGCAAGGACCGCAACGGAAAAATCGTTCGGGGTGAAATCCGCGCATCGGGGGAAAACCAGGTGCAAGCCTCCTTGCGTCGGCAGGGCGTTTTCCCCACAAAGATCAAGAAGCGCCGCATGCGCTCGGGCAAGAAAATAAAGCCCAAGGACATCGCACTGTTCACGCGGCAGATGGCGACCATGATGAAAGCAGGCGTACCCCTGCTGCAAGCCTTTGACATCGTAGGGCGCGGAAACACGAACCCCAGCGTGGGCAAGTTGCTCAACGAGATCCGCGGAGATGTGGAAACCGGCACCTCGCTCAACGGGGCATTCCGCAAATACCCAATGTATTTCGATAGCCTGTATTGCAATCTGGTCGAAGCTGGCGAAGCCGCCGGTATCCTGGAAGCTCTGCTGGATCGGCTAGCGCTTTACATGGAAAAGACGGAGGCGATCAAATCCAAGATCCGGTCTGCGTTGATGTACCCTATTTCGGTTGTTATCGTGGCGTTTGTCGTAGTAACGGTGATCATGCTCTTTGTGATCCCGGCATTCAAGGAGGTATTCGCTAACTTTGGAGCCGAACTACCAGCCCCAACACTATTTGTAATGGCAATCAGTGACATATTCATAAAGTGGTGGTGGCTGATTTTTGGTGTCATCGGTGGTGGTTTTTACTTCTTCATGCAGGCATGGCGTCGTAATGAGAAGATGCAAATAGTGATGGACCGGCTGTTACTGCGCATCCCGATCTTTGGCGACCTGATCAACAAATCTGCCGTCGCACGGTGGACCCGCACACTCTCCACCATGTTCGCCGCTGGCGTTCCGCTGGTTGAAGCACTAGATTCCGTTGGAGGTGCCGCCGGCAATTCGGTCTACGCCATGGCAACCGACAAGATCCAGCAGGAAGTGTCCACCGGCACCAGCTTGACTGCCGCCATGAGCAATGCCAATGTATTCCCTTCTATGGTGATACAGATGTGTGCCATTGGTGAAGAATCTGGCTCCATTGACCACATGCTGGGCAAGGCGGCTGATTTCTACGAGGCCGAAGTCGACGAAATGGTAGCCGGGTTGTCAAGCTTGATGGAGCCCATCATCATCGTATTCCTCGGCACCCTGATCGGCGGTATTGTGGTGTCGATGTACCTGCCGATCTTCAAGCTGGGCCAGGTCGTCTGATGCTGCTGGCACCGTGGTCGGATGCCGCGCTGGCGGGCATCCTGGGTTTGCTGGTGGGCAGCTTCCTGAATGTCGTGATCTACCGCATTCCCAAAATGATGGAGCGCCAATGGGCCGCTGAATGCGCTGACTATGCGGCAACGACTGCTGGCAACCAAGCCCCCGCGGCAACGCAGCCAGAGGTTTTCAACCTGTCCCGGCCACGTTCTCGCTGCCAGGCTTGCGGGCACCAGTTGCGCTGGTACGAAAACATTCCGGTGCTCAGCTACATATTCCTGCGAGGCCGCTGCTCCTCGTGCGGGGTCGGCATCAGTGCCCGCTATCCGATGGTCGAGCTCTTCACGGCAGGGTTGTTCTTCTTCTGCGTGCAGCACTGGGGCGCCACACCGGCCGGACTGGCATGGTGTTTCTTTTCCGCCATGCTGGTCGCCCTGGCCTTCATCGACTGGGATACCACCCTGTTGCCCGACGATCTGACCTTGCCGCTGTTATGGGCAGGCCTGCTGGCGTCAGCCCTGCAATGGATCGAGGTGCCTCTTTTCAGTGCAGTGATGGGCGCAGTTGCCGGCTACCTCTCACTCTGGCTGGTCTACTGGGGTTTTAAACTGGCCACGGGCAAGGAAGGTATGGGTTATGGCGATTTCAAGCTGTTCGCCGCGTTGGGTGCCTGGTTTGGCTGGCAGGCGCTCGTCCCGCTGATCCTGATGGCCTCCGTGGTGGGGGCCATCATCGGTATCGCACTCAAAATTGCCAGCAGCCTGCGCGAAGGGGGCTATGTTCCTTTTGGCCCCTTTCTGGCCGGTGCGGGTTTTCTCGGTATGGTTTTTGGCCCTCAGGCCATTCTGGACAACCTGCTAAAGACCCTGGGCCTGTGAACCGCGCGCCAACTTCCTCTGTACGGATAGGACTGACCGGCGGTATTGGCAGCGGGAAAAGTACGGTAGCCCGTATCCTGGTCAACCGCGGAGCAATTCTCCTGGATGCGGACCAGATCGCCCGAGAGATGACCCAGCCTGGCGGTCTGGCCATGCCGTCGATTGTTCAAACCTTTGGATCCGAATACATGGATGCCAGTGGGGCCCTGGACCGTGCACGCATGCGTAACCTCGCTTTTTCCAGGCCTGAGTCGCGCAAACAACTCGAAGCTATTCTCCACCCCCTGGTTGCCCAATGCACTGAAAGCCGTGCCTGCGCTGCAGAAGCAGCGGGGCGGCGCCTGCTGGTATTTGACATCCCCTTACTGGTGGAATCAGGGCACTGGCCACGCCAGCTCGATGCAGTGGTGGTGGTTGATTGCCGAACCGAGACACAAATCGACCGCGTCATGGCGCGCAATGCCCTTGACCGAAAAACCATTGAAGGCATCATTGCTGCGCAGTCCAGCCGGGCTGTCCGGCGCCGGGCAGCCGATGCAGTCCTCTACAACGACCAGTTGTCCCTGGAAGCACTGCAATCCCAGGTGGATGCACTCGCCACACGGTTCGGGCTATGATGAGCGCCCAGGAAGCAGCCCGCAGAACATGCTCGCGATCCCCATGAAAAAAACGCCCCCCCCTATGCCACCATACCTCGGTAGGCCATGGCTACGCGGCGCAATCCCGACAAGCCCCCTTCGTCCTTCAGGGCGGCCCCCCACCCGGAACCTGGCAGCGTGATTCTTTACGAATACCCCTTCAACGAACGCATTCGCACCTATCTGCGACTGGAACTGCTGTTCCGGCGGCTGGGCGAACTCATCGCTCGCACCGAGGCACTGGACCACCACTTTGCCTTGACCACCATCTTCGAGATCATGGACGTCGCCGCCCGTGCTGATCTGAAATCGGATGTGCTCAAAGACATTGAAAAACAGAAACATCAGCTGGACGGCTACCGTGGCAACCCTGCCATCTCGGAAGCAGCGCTGGACGGCATCGTAGCCCAACTCGACCACTGTTTCACCCGCCTGAACACCCAGACCGGCAAGACAGGCCAGCCCTTGACGGAAAACGACTGGCTCATGGCCATCCGCAGCCGGGCCGGTATTCCGGGGGGCACCTGTGGTTTTGACCTGCCTAGCTACGCTGCCTGGCAGCACCGCCCCGCAAAGGAGCGACAGCAAGCACTCGAAGGCTGGGTCAGCACGCTGGCTCCGTTGGCAGAATCCATTTTTCTGCTGCTCAAGCTTCTGCGCGACACAGGCGTCGCCCAAAAGGTGGCTGCCGAACGGGGGCAACTGCAACAAAACCTGCCCCAGGGCCGCACCTTTCAGTTGCTGCGCCTGCGCATTGACCCCGCACTGGGATTAGTCCCCGAGATCAGCGGTAACCGGCTTATGGTTTCAGTGCGCCTGATGCAGCAGCAAGCTGATGGGCATTTGCTGGCCAACACGGAAGACGCCGTTTTTGAACTGACTCTGTGCGCCTGAGGACGCTGTGGAACCATGTCACCCCAGCCACCCACTGATTCTTCATTCGCTCGCCAGGTGGCCTGTCCCGCCTGTCGCGGCCCCAGCCTCTATAGCCCACAAAACCCCTGGCGCCCTTTCTGCAGTGAGCGTTGCAAGCAGATGGATCTGGGCGCCTGGGCAAGTGAAGGGTTTCGCGTCCCTGCCGAGGCACCTCCCGACGAGGCGCCCTTTGGTGACCCGCGAACGAGTATTGAGTGAAATACGGCTCTAACGCTTACTCAGCAAGCGTTAGAAGCTACTTTTTTAATAGTATTTCAGGATCGAACGGTACGCCACGCTCCTGGGCCAGCCAGTCCAGCACAGGCACGGCGCCCGGCAATACCGGGCGCACCACAGGGGGCCAAGCTTGCCAGGACATGGCCTGGCCTTCGCGCATCTCCAAGTCGCCCGTCCATTCCCACACCTTGCACCAGTGCAGCCGCACGAGCGCGTGAGGATAATCGTGTTCCGTCACTTTCCAGACCTGCGCCGGGCCGATGGTGACGCCAAGCTCTTCGATCAGCTCACGGCGTAGCGCCTGCTCGACGGTCTCGCCCGCTTCGATCTTGCCGCCCGGAAACTCCCAGTAACCGGCATAGGCCTTACCGGGCGGCCGGGTGGTGAGCAGCAAAGCGCCATCACGGCGCAACAGGATGCCCACCGCCACTTCAGTGTGCGTGCGCGGTGCGGGGGACGTGGCGGCTTCAGCCACCGTGGCGCCCTGCATAGTCGCGGGCAAACTGGTAGGCCACGCGGCCGCTGCGCGAGCCACGCTCCAATGCCCAGACCAGCGCTTCGGGGCGCGCTGCCTCAATGGAGGCCGCAGACACTCCCAACGACGCCAGCCACTGCGCGGTGATGGCCAGGTATTCGTCCTGGCTGAAAGGGTAAAAGCTCACCCACAGACCAAAACGCTCCGAGAGAGAAATTTTCTCCTCCACCCCTTCTCCCGGATGGATTTCGCCATCATCGGTATGCGTGTAGCTGAGGTTCTCCCTCATGTATTCGGGTAGCAGATGGCGGCGGTTGCTGGTCGCGTAGATCAGCACATTGGGCGTGGCAGCCGCTACCGAGCCATCCAGAATGGACTTGAGTGCCTTGTAGCCCGGCTCACCGTCTTCGAAGCTCAGGTCATCACAGAAGACAATGAATTTTTCGGGCCGCCCGGCCACTACTTCCACGATGTCCGGCAAGTCGGTGAGATCGGCTTTGTCCACCTCGATCAGTCGCAGCCCCTGCGGTGCATAGGCATTCAGACAGGCCTTGATGAGCGAGGATTTCCCCGTGCCACGCGCACCGGTCAGCAGCACATTGTTGGCCGCGCGCCCTTCGACAAACTGCCGCGTGTTGCGCTCGATCTTTTCCTTCTGACCGTCGATTTCCTTCAAGTCCGCCAACTGCATCGCAGCCACATGGCGCACAGGCTCCAGCGTGCCGTGGCCACTGCTGCGCTTGCGGTAACGCCAGGCGATAGCCCCCAGCCAGTCGGGCGCGCACAAGGGCTGCGGCAACACGGACTCGATGCGTGCGATGAGTTGCTCTGCACGCATCATCAGATGGTCAAATTTATCGTTCATTTCGGCACCAAGAGCTTACACATCAAGCGCTAACAGCTAGCAATTCAGGAGCGATAATCCGCATTGATGGTGACATAGTCATGGCTCAGATCGCAGGTCCACACCGTCTCTGCAGCATCACCACGTCCCAGCACAACGCGCACCGTGATTTCGCTCTGCTGCATGACGCGCTGTCCGTCTTCTTCTCGGTACTCCGGGTTGCGCCCGCCTTTCACCGCCACATGTACATCGTCAAGGTACAAGTCGATGCCGGTCTGGTCCAGATCATCGATACCGGCATAACCCACGGCGGCCAGGATGCGGCCCAGGTTCGGGTCGCTGGCGAAGAAGGCCGTCTTGACCAGCGGCGAATGCGCAATCGCGTAGGCCACCTTGCGGCATTCCTCGCCCGTCTTGCCTCCCTCGATGCGGATCGTAATGAACTTGGTGGCACCCTCACCGTCCCGCACGATGGCCTGCGCCAGTTGCTGCGCAATGTGCAACATGGCCGCCTTGAGCGTCCGGCCCTCGGGACTTTCCAGTGAGTTGATGAGCGCATTGCCCGCCTAGTGCGTGGCGACGACCATGAAGCAGTCGTTGGTCGAGGTATCGCCATCGATGGTGATGCGGTTGAACGACTGATCGGCAAGCTCACGCGCCAGTTGCTGCACCAGGGCGGGTGCCACACAGGCGTCGGTTGCCAGAAAACCCAGCATGGTGGCCATGTTCGGGCGGATCATGCCAGCGCCCTTGCTGATCCCCGTGACCGACACCGTGGCGCCGCCCAGTTGCACCTGGGTGCTGAACGCCTTGGCCACCGTATCGGTGGTCATGATGCCTTCGGCCGCACGGCCCCAATGGTCGGGGCGCGCATCGGCAAGAGCAGCAGGCAGCCCAGCCGTAATGCGGTCAACTGGCAGGGGCTCCATGATGACGCCAGTGGAGAACGGCAGCACTTGCGTGGAGGCGACACCCAGCTGCGCGGCCAGTGCATCGCAGGTGGAGCGGGCACGCTGCAGCCCATCCTGGCCGGTACCGGCATTGGCGTTGCCGGTGTTGACCACCAGGGCACGAATGCCTTGGCCCTGGTGCAACGCCAGGGATTCACGGCACACCTGCACGGGCGCTGCGCAAAAACGGTTCTGCGTGAACACGCCGCCGACGGTCGCCCCTTCATCGAGCAGAAAGACCGTCAGATCCTTGCGGTGGGCCTTGCGCACGCCCGCTTCGGCGACGCCAATGCGCACCCCGGCGACCGGGTGCAGGTCCGAGGGAACGGGAGCGGAGAGATGAACGGGCATGGTGTTTCCTTCCAAAAACTCGGCCGATGATACGCAGTCACCGTGCCACCGAAATGAAAACACGGGCCGAAGCCCGTGTCAGATGCGAAAGCAGGTTCAGGCGAGCTTGCCGTGGCACTGCTTGTATTTCTTGCCGCTTCCACAAGGGCAAGGATCGTTGCGACCCACGCGGCCACCGGCTGCCACTTTTTGCTGCACGCTCAGTGTTCTTTCATCCACCGTGGTTTCCACCTCGCCGGTTTCCGTCGGCGCGGTGTAGGTCACATTGGCAATGTTCTCAGCCCGTTGCTCCATGTCTTCGGCCACTTGGTCCAGTTGGTCAGGCGACTGCACCTGCACCGTCATCAAGATCTTTGTGACCTCGTTCTTCACCATATCGAGCAGTTGGCGGAACAGTTCAAAGGCTTCGCGCTTGTATTCCTGCTTGGGCTGCTTTTGTGCATACCCGCGCAGGTGGATACCCTGGCGCAGGTAGTCCAGTGCGCTCAGGTGATCACGCCAGTTGGAGTCGAAAGTCTGCAACAACACTACACGCTCGAACTGGGTGAAATTCTCCTGGCCCACCAGTTGCACCTTCGCCTCGAAGGTGTCATGGGCGGCTTGAACGACCTTCTCCAGAATTTCATCGTCGGTGACGGAGCTGGACCCTTCCACCAGCGACTGCAACGCCATCGGGATCTGCCACTCTTCGGCCAGCACCTTTTCAAGCGCCGGGAGATTCCATTGCTCCTCGACCGATTCCGCAGGAACATGTTCACGCACAATGTCGCTGAAGCAGTCCTCGCGCATGGCAGCGATCACGTCGGACAGATCGGCGGCATCAAGAATGTCATTGCGCTGCTGGTAAATCACCTTGCGCTGGTCGTTGGCCACGTCGTCGTATTCAAGCAGCTGCTTGCGCACATCAAAGTTACGCGCTTCGACCTTGCGCTGCGCCGATTCGATGCTGCGCGTGACGATGCCGGCCTCGATGGCTTCTCCATCGGGCATCTTGAGCCGATCCATGATGGCCTTGACACGGTCACCCGCGAAGATGCGCATCAGCGAATCGTCCAGGCTCAGGTAAAAGCGCGAGGAGCCAGGGTCACCCTGGCGGCCCGAACGGCCGCGCAACTGGTTATCGATACGGCGTGACTCATGGCGCTCAGTGGCAATGATGCGCAGGCCGCCCAGTTCTTTGACCTTGTCATGCTCGACCGACCAGTCGGCGCGCGTCTGGGCAATGCGCGACTGCTTCGTGCTCTCATCCAGGGTTTCATCGGCCTCAATGGCAGCGATGTCCTTCTCGATATTGCCGCCCAGCACAATGTCCGTTCCGCGGCCTGCCATGTTGGTAGCAATGGTGATCATGCCGGCGCGCCCGGCCTGGGCCACGATGTCGGCCTCGCGGGCGTGCTGCTTGGCGTTGAGCACCTGGTGCGGCAAGCCCACCTTGTTCAACAGCTCATCGATGATCTCGGAGTTCTCGATCGAGGTGGTACCCACCAACACGGGCTGCCCGCGCTCGTGGCACTCGCGGATGTCC
>JAANMX010004349.1_pt1 | contig 11280 bp, 18 predicted proteins | sample 7279681 | NCBI WGS metagenome assembly JAANMX01 (sample SAMN14094542, study PRJNA606508) | bioreactor metagenome | isolation source: A lab-scale SPAN reactor treating ammonium-rich wastewater day 351 | place: Ireland: Galway | collected 2018-01-01
ATCCTTCTCACAACCAAGAACCCGCAGAGGGTACTGAAACGTTCTCGTACCAGTCCGTGTACACGTAACAGCCGGCTTCTCACAACCAAGAACCCGCAGAGGGTACTGAAACACGTAATACGTGATGCGGTCGATGTATCCCTCGAACTTCTCACAACCAAGAACCCGCAGAGGGTACTGAAACTGCATGGTCATGCCTGCGAGCATGTTGGTCACTCCTTCTCACAACCAAGAACCCGCAGAGGGTACTGAAACCAGGTCTCCGAGCGTGCCGGCGATCACATCCACCCTTCTCACAACCAAGAACCCGCAGAGGGTACTGAAACAGATGAGTTGGTGCGCGCAATCAGCCTGACGCCGTTCTTCTCACAACCAAGAACCCGCAGAGGGTACTGAAACGTCTCAATGCCGTGTCTTTTGAAAAGGTTGCTGATCTTCTCACAACCAAGAACCCGCAGAGGGTACTGAAACACATTACGGCCAATTCGTCAACGACCGGCTGCTGCCTTCTCACAACCAAGAACCCGCAGAGGGTACTGAAACTCAACTGGCTGCGGATCGCGCCGGGGACGTTCAGCCCTTCTCACAACCAAGAACCCGCAGAGGGTACTGAAACGGCAGTAGAGATTATCCAGACGGGGGCGCGGCTCCTTCTCACAACCAAGAACCCGCAGAGGGTACTGAAACTTCTGGCGTGACGCGGAACTCAAGCTCCGGCACAGTCTTCTCACAACCAAGAACCCGCAGAGGGTACTGAAACATGCTGGCGAAAGTACTCGCCGGCACCAAGACACACTTCTCACAACCAAGAACCCGCAGAGGGTACTGAAACACATTGCGATGCGCTCTGTCCCACGTTCGTGATTCCTTCTCACAACCAAGAACCCGCAGAGGGTACTGAAACTTCAGCTCGCGCGCCTGCGCCATGCAGCGGTCCAACTTCTCACAACCAAGAACCCGCAGAGGGTACTGAAACAGCCAGAACACCGGATCGGACAGCGTGCCGGCCTACTTCTCACAACCAAGAACCCGCAGAGGGTACTGAAACTTGGCGTCCGCCGTCAGGTCGCCGCTCACCGACACCTTCTCACAACCAAGAACCCGCAGAGGGTACTGAAACACCTCGAAGAACAGCAGCGCGACGAACGCGGTGCTCCTTCTCACAACCAAGAACCCGCAGAGGGTACTGAAACACCGCCGAGCATGTGATTCGGAATGATGTAGCCGGCTTCTCACAACCAAGAACCCGCAGAGGGTACTGAAACGCGCCACCGTGTACGAGGTCTGCGCCGCGCACTGGCTTCTCACAACCAAGAACCCGCAGAGGGTACTGAAACCGAGAATGTGGAGGTAGGCCTCAAGGTCGTCGATCCTTCTCACAACCAAGAACCCGCAGAGGGTACTGAAACGTGGGATCCGCTGCTGCGATACATGGCGGCGAACCCTTCTCACAACCAAGAACCCGCAGAGGGTACTGAAACGATGAAGATGTCGCACTACCGGGCGCGCTACGGCTTCTTCTCACAACCAAGAACCCGCAGAGGGTACTGAAACAGCGCATGTTCAGGGCGATAGCGATGTTGTGATCGCCTTCTCACAACCAAGAACCCGCAGAGGGTACTGAAACACGTCTGGTCAATATCTCGTACCCTAACCGCCGGAGCTTCTCACAACCAAGAACCCGCAGAGGGTACTGAAACGTCGATTGATGAGCGGGCCGTAGATGCTTGCCGCCTTCTCACAACCAAGAACCCGCAGAGGGTACTGAAACAATCGGCGGAAGTCGGATCGATGTCTCGCGTAAACTTCTCACAACCAAGAACCCGCAGAGGGTACTGAAACGGGTTGGTGCAGCCGGGACGCTGGCAGGTGGGGATCTTCTCACAACCAAGAACCCGCAGAGGGTACTGAAACTGGGATGAACAGCGTGCGCATAGAGGCGCAATTAGACCTTCTCACAACCAAGAACCCGCAGAGGGTACTGAAACTTGGACTTGGCTTCGATCTCGGCCGCTGCGCCTTCCTTCTCACAACCAAGAACCCGCAGAGGGTACTGAAACCGCGTCTCGACCAAGACGCCCAAGCGCCACGCGCCTTCTCACAACCAAGAACCCGCAGAGGGTACTGAAACTACGGCGTCGACCTCGTTTTCAATCCAAGCCACGACTTCTCACAACCAAGAACCCGCAGAGGGTACTGAAACTGCTTGTAGAAGTCACAAATTCAGGAAGTGGGAACACTTCTCACAACCAAGAACCCGCAGAGGGTACTGAAACAATGCACGCGCTAAAGACACACACCGAGCAACAACCTTCTCACAACCAAGAACCCGCAGAGGGTACTGAAACCAAGGTCGTCGATCTTGGCGAACGCCGCATCGCGCCTTCTCACAACCAAGAACCCGCAGAGGGTACTGAAACAACGCACGTGCGACGGGAGGTCATACAGGATCAACCTTCTCACAACCAAGAACCCGCAGAGGGTACTGAAACATTGAATTGCGAAACGGCATGACGAAGCACTATGAACTTCTCACAACCAAGAACCCGCAGAGGGTACTGAAACCCAACATCGCCCCGTTAGAAGATTGCATCCTGCACCTTCTCACAACCAAGAACCCGCAGAGGGTACTGAAACTGCGGGTCAATGTGTGGCCGATCATTGTCCGGCACCTTCTCACAACCAAGAACCCGCAGAGGGTACTGAAACAACCGCTCGGTCAGCAAACTATCTGCTGCGACATACTTCTCACAACCAAGAACCCGCAGAGGGTACTGAAACGTTGCTGCCGCTGCACCGTGGGCCAACGAACCCGACTTCTCACAACCAAGAACCCGCAGAGGGTACTGAAACGTCTTCCTGGAACGCCACGATCTGCCCGGCTGCCGCCTTCTCACAACCAAGAACCCGCAGAGGGTACTGAAACTTCAAATTTTTATTCTGCACCTCGATTTCTTGATTACTTCTCACAACCAAGAACCCGCAGAGGGTACTGAAACACGCCGGCGACGACTGGAACGCCACCAACTGCGCCCCTTCTCACAACCAAGAACCCGCAGAGGGTACTGAAACGTGCTCAGACTGAAACACCGACTCCGACTCCGACCTTCTCACAACCAAGAACCCGCAGAGGGTACTGAAACTCTACCGGCGTCCCCCAGCTGATCGGCGTCACAAACTTCTCACAACCAAGAACCCGCAGAGGGTACTGAAACATTGGGTTCATGCTGGCAAGCGGCTTTGTCGTGCTCTTCTCACAACCAAGAACCCGCAGAGGGTACTGAAACCCGAATGGCACGCCGCCCGGTCAGTTGGCCCGGCCTTCTCACAACCAAGAACCCGCAGAGGGTACTGAAACTGCACGACACGAAGCGCCTTGTCGTCAGCTAGCACGACTTCTCACAACCAAGAACCCGCAGAGGGTACTGAAACCACTATGATTAAGGTCACTGAGAAGGAACTGGTAACTTCTCACAACCAAGAACCCGCAGAGGGTACTGAAACTTCGCTCTTTTGTCGCAGGTAAAGGTTCGCTCAGTACTTCTCACAACCAAGAACCCGCAGAGGGTACTGAAACTGATAAGTTTGAGATACTTAGCGGGTACCTCCGCCTTCTCACAACCAAGAACCCGCAGAGGGTACTGAAACGCTTCGTTATTGCTAAAAACTCTCCGTCGCAGTAATCTTCTCACAACCAAGAACCCGCAGAGGGTACTGAAACTTATTATAGGTGTCACCACACGTTTCCAATCTCCACTTCTCACAACCAAGAACCCGCAGAGGGTACTGAAACGTTTGTCAGCGGTCCGTTTTGTTTGCCGCTGGTATTCTTCTCACAACCAAGAACCCGCAGAGGGTACTGAAACAGCCAGAACACCGGATCGGACAGCGTGTCCGCAATCTTCTCACAACCAAGAACCCGCAGAGGGTACTGAAACATACGATCCGCTCGCGCACAGGCGGCAGCACCGCCTTCTCACAACCAAGAACCCGCAGAGGGTACTGAAACATACACCGCGGCCAGCGGGGTGTCGGCGTCAATCCTTCTCACAACCAAGAACCCGCAGAGGGTACTGAAACACCCCTCCAGCCCGACGGCTGCGGTGTATTCGAGGTCTTCTCACAACCAAGAACCCGCAGAGGGTACTGAAACGCTGGTGGATGCCAACGCCTCGGAGGGGTCGGGCATCTTCTCACAACCAAGAACCCGCAGAGGGTACTGAAACGGAAGTCCGGCCGGCTGAACTGCGTCAGGATGTACCTTCTCACAACCAAGAACCCGCAGAGGGTACTGAAACGCCACGGGAGACGATGGCGACGACCCTGTACGAAACCTTCTCACAACCAAGAACCCGCAGAGGGTACTGAAACTGGTGGATGGTGGCCGGGTCGATCCGGCGCAGCTTCTCACAACCAAGAACCCGCAGAGGGTACTGAAACGCGAACGTGGACGCCGGCACCGATGGACGGATCGGCTTCTCACAACCAAGAACCCGCAGAGGGTACTGAAACGCCGTACGGCTTGACCGCGCCGGCTTGCGTCTGCTGCTTCTCACAACCAAGAACCCGCAGAGGGTACTGAAACCGATGATCGTGACCTCATAGTTGAAGAGGTCACCGTCTTCTCACAACCAAGAACCCGCAGAGGGTACTGAAACGTCGTAAATGTAAAATTTCGTTTTGCTGCTGAACGCCTTCTCACAACCAAGAACCCGCAGAGGGTACTGAAACTTGCGGATGCTTCCTTTGTCGTGGTTCAGTGTCCATCTTCTCACAACCAAGAACCCGCAGAGGGTACTGAAACTTGTGCGCTACCAGTTTCTCTTCGGCAGCTCTATCTCTTCTCACAACCAAGAACCCGCAGAGGGTACTGAAACGCCGGCTTTCCCGATCCGCTATTCGAGTAGTCCCGCCTTCTCACAACCAAGAACCCGCAGAGGGTACTGAAACAACGAAGCTCGGCTCGACGAACACACTCTCAGGAGCTTCTCACAACCAAGAACCCGCAGAGGGTACTGAAACCCGACTCGTCGCCGACCAACCCGACAATGTACACCCTTCTCACAACCAAGAACCCGCAGAGGGTACTGAAACTCGCTGATTACTCCAACCCTAGCGTCGTCTGCCGCCTTCTCACAACCAAGAACCCGCAGAGGGTACTGAAACTCATTTCCTCCGTCTCCGTCGTAAACCCAGAATTCCTTCTCACAACCAAGAACCCGCAGAGGGTACTGAAACTGCGGATCGCCCGAAGCTCACGGTCAAGAGTCGAACTTCTCACAACCAAGAACCCGCAGAGGGTACTGAAACGTCGGCGGTCCAGAAGGCCATCAATGCCGGCCAGTTCTTCTCACAACCAAGAACCCGCAGAGGGTACTGAAACCTTCACGCTCTTCGCGACGGGGAGGGTGCGCCATCTTCTCACAACCAAGAACCCGCAGAGGGTACTGAAACCCGTGGGTGACCGTGACCGTACCGCAAACCACCAACCTTCTCACAACCAAGAACCCGCAGAGGGTACTGAAACCTCACCTACGGGCAGTTCGCGGCGCTGCGCTCGCACTTCTCACAACCAAGAACCCGCAGAGGGTACTGAAACGTCACGCTGATCAAAGTGCCGGCCTCCAGCGTCGTCTTCTCACAACCAAGAACCCGCAGAGGGTACTGAAACCACGGGTAGCCGCCACTACCACACACACGCAGATAGCTTCTCACAACCAAGAACCCGCAGAGGGTACTGAAACTTAAAGCGTTCTGCCGCGTCGCCGAGTTCGATTGTCTTCTCACAACCAAGAACCCGCAGAGGGTACTGAAACTCAACCCGGCCATCGCCGCGCAGGCGCTCGGCCACTTCTCACAGCCAAGAACCCGCAGAGGGTACTGAAACAATATCCCAAGCGTTTTTGGGATATGTGCCGTTACCTTACTCACAGCCAAGAACCCGCAGAGGGTACTGAAACGCGGACGCACGCGCCAGCCACAGCCGCTGCATTTGCTTCTCACAGCCAAGAACCCGCAGAGGGTACTGAAACATGCGTTTTGCAACGCGGTGTTCTGTGCGCTGAGTTCTTCTCACAGCCAAGAACCCGCAGAGGGTACTGAAACCTTTCGCCATCGCCTCGACTGCCGGGATCATGGCCCTTCTCACAGCCAAGAACCCGCAGAGGGTACTGAAACTGCGCACCGCCAGCCGCGACGTCGGGCGTCGCACTTCTTCTCACAGCCAAGAACCCGCAGAGGGTACTGAAACGTCCTGGGATGCCGTGCAGCTCCCCTCCGGCGATTCTTCTCACAGCCAAGAACCCGCAGAGGGTACTGAAACTTCGAGGGCCAGCGTGCGGGCCTTCTCGGCCATGTACTTCTCACAGCCAAGAACCCGCAGAGGGTACTGAAACTTGCAACCCGCCTGTGCAGAGAGGTAAATTCCGTGTCTTCTCACAGCCAAGAACCCGCAGAGGGTACTGAAACTACGTGAAGCCTACACGAAGGGGTTGGCCTCCGCCTTCTCACAGCCAAGAACCCGCAGAGGGTACTGAAACAAGCCATTTACGGGATCAAAGAGTTAAGCATTGACTTCTCACAGCCAAGAACCCGCAGAGGGTACTGAAACTGAACGAAGCGAAGCGCCTTGTCGTCAGCTAGCACCTTCTCACAGCCAAGAACCCGCAGAGGGTACTGAAACCTGTGGCGACAGGCCGATGATCGCACGTCGGTTACCTTCTCACAGCCAAGAACCCGCAGAGGGTACTGAAACATGTTTCCCGCGTGTCGCAGAATGGGCAGCCGACCGGCTTCTCACAGCCAAGAACCCGCAGAGGGTACTGAAACTGACTATCCAGTTTGGTATCAGGACACGAACACAGCTTCTCACAGCCAAGAACCCGCAGAGGGTACTGAAACTTCGGATCGAAGCTCGCTCACTCAAGACGGGCAAGCTTCTCACAGCCAAGAACCCGCAGAGGGTACTGAAACATTGGTCATATCGCCGGCGGCGGCGCAGATCAACGTCTCTCACAGCCAAGAACCCGCAGAGGGTACTGAAACACGCGCACGCCGTCGTACCATACGGCGGGTCGGTAACCTCTCACAGCCAAGAACCCGCAGAGGGTACTGAAACATTCGACAGCGAGTTTGATGTCAGGAAACGCGAAGTCCTCTCACAGCCAAGAACCCGCAGAGGGTACTGAAACCGGTGGTAACGATGTGTACCACCTGTGGCGCGCGCCCTCTCACAGCCAAGAACCCGCAGAGGGTACTGAAACGAGGTCTACGGCGATACCGAGGGGATACGGTCGTCCCTCTCACAGCCAAGAACCCGCAGAGGGTACTGAAACAGAACGCGGGTACGGCCATTGCGGTGGCGCTGCACACCTCTCACAGCCAAGAACCCGCAGAGGGTACTGAAACACGATGTCAAACCCGGCCAGCGCAAACGCCAGGTCAACCTCTCACAGCCAAGAACCCGCAGAGGGTACTGAAACCTCGGTGTGAGGGGCTTACCGCGCCAACGAAGTAACCTCTCACAGCCAAGAACCCGCAGAGGGTACTGAAACGTGATGGTCGCGCCGTATTGGACGGGGGTGTAGGCCTCTCACAGCCAAGAACCCGCAGAGGGTACTGAAACAGCTGTCAGTCCGCACGCGGCACTCGACGCGTCCGCCTCTCACAGCCAAGAACCCGCAGAGGGTACTGAAACGCAGGCTTCCACGCTCATCGCGCAAGGTGCCGTTCAGCCTCTCACAGCCAAGAACCCGCAGAGGGTACTGAAACTGGCGAAGGCATAAGCATTGTCACGCGTGTCTAGGCCTCTCACAGCCAAGAACCCGCAGAGGGTACTGAAACCCGGCGATGCCGACGGCGTAGACGCGGACAGCACCCTCTCACAGCCAAGAACCCGCAGAGGGTACTGAAACTCGGTAACGATCAGGTTTTCCGGTGTGCGCGCGCCCTCTCACAGCCAAGAACCCGCAGAGGGTACTGAAACCTCGCTTGGCTAGACGAGCTCGACGAGGATGATCCACCTCTCACAGCCAAGAACCCGCAGAGGGTACTGAAACTTAAGTTTTTATTTTGTCTCTCGATCTCTTGGTTGCCTCTCACAGCCAAGAACCCGCAGAGGGTACTGAAACTCAAGGGGCGATGGGGAGCCGGACCGAGTGGATCCTTCTCACAACCAAGAACCCGCAGAGGGTACTGAAACGATTGATCGCTGTGCGCAAGACGACGCGCTTCGATTCTTCTCACAACCAAGAACCCGCAGAGGGTACTGAAACTATGGCGAAGGCGAAACCGACGACAGCGCGGGCGGCTTCTCACAACCAAGAACCCGCAGAGGGTACTGAAACAACGTCGGCGTGATCACCGCGCCGACGTTTCCGATCTTCTCACAACCAAGAACCCGCAGAGGGTACTGAAACCAGTCATAAAAGGCGCCGCCGGCGATGCTCACGACTTCTCACAACCAAGAACCCGCAGAGGGTACTGAAACGGCGGAACCGTTCCACCGCTTCCTGCTCGTTGTTGGCTTCTCACAACCAAGAACCCGCAGAGGGTACTGAAACGTGGTTCCCGTGGGAACGCCGAAACCCGTGCAGTCTTCTCACAACCAAGAACCCGCAGAGGGTACTGAAACGTGCAGTCGGCAGCACTCGATCGCGCACACGTAGCTTCTCACAACCAAGAACCCGCAGAGGGTACTGAAACTTCACCGGCGGCGTGGGTCGAGGCGCACCGCACGCTCTTCTCACAACCAAGAACCCGCAGAGGGTACTGAAACCGCATACGGCCCGAAGGCCGCAAAGTCGTTGTACATCTTCTCACAACCAAGAACCCGCAGAGGGTACTGAAACTCTTGAAGATTTTGTTATATCGATTTCAGCAGAAGCTTCTCACAACCAAGAACCCGCAGAGGGTACTGAAACACTCACACAAGACGACGGGGTTATTGTAGTCGCGCCCTTCTCACAGCCAAGAACCCGCAGAGGGTACTGAAACCACGTATGCAGAGAACCCGTCGGCTGTATATCTCAATCTTCTCACAGCCAAGAACCCGCAGAGGGTACTGAAACGGTATCGAGGACACCGGCGGGGCGGGCACGCGCATCTTCTCACAGCCAAGAACCCGCAGAGGGTACTGAAACAAGTCGTTTGGGTTATCGATGCTCTGCCGTTCCCGTCTTCTCACAGCCAAGAACCCGCAGAGGGTACTGAAACCCGTACCCCGCCGGACACTATACGTTCGTGGACGCCTCTTCTCACAGCCAAGAACCCGCAGAGGGTACTGAAACATCCACAGGCCGCCGCCGTTCTGCGCGTCCCACTCTCTTCTCACAGCCAAGAACCCGCAGAGGGTACTGAAACACCCGCGATCGCGCGGGGTTACGTCGCCCATTTTCTTCTCACAGCCAAGAACCCGCAGAGGGTACTGAAACCCAAGTCGGTGCGGATAGAATTCGAGGACGGCGCGACTTCTCACAGCCAAGAACCCGCAGAGGGTACTGAAACTGTGACGTTGCCCGATGCAACGTTGGCGACCGTGCCCTTCTCACAGCCAAGAACCCGCAGAGGGTACTGAAACGCCGCAAACGGCACGAACTGCGGTAGTGGTGTACTCCTTCTCACAGCCAAGAACCCGCAGAGGGTACTGAAACTCAGCTATCCCGAGAGGCCACGGCGCGCGGTCATGCTTCTCACAGCCAAGAACCCGCAGAGGGTACTGAAACCGAAGCAGGAGCAGGGATCGGGCAGGAGGTTACGCTTCTCACAGCCAAGAACCCGCAGAGGGTACTGAAACGTCACAATGTCGCTGTTCAGCCGATAGCTGGCGTGCTTCTCACAGCCAAGAACCCGCAGAGGGTACTGAAACATCCGCGTCCGTAAACGTCACGACGATCAGGATGCCTTCTCACAGCCAAGAACCCGCAGAGGGTACTGAAACTGTAGGCGGCGGGACGCCATCGTGTCGATGCGCGTCTTCTCACAGCCAAGAACCCGCAGAGGGTACTGAAACACGCCGGAGCCGGAGCGAAAGCGCGGGCAGCCGCCTTCTCACAGCCAAGAACCCGCAGAGGGTACTGAAACACGACCTCGTCGAAGACGTGCGCGCGCAGGCCGGCCTTCTCACAGCCAAGAACCCGCAGAGGGTACTGAAACACGGGTGGAAGCATGGAGTTTGCGGTACTTGCGGCCTTCTCACAGCCAAGAACCCGCAGAGGGTACTGAAACGTCTCACCGGCCGCGCCCAGCGCGCTCGCCAACGCTTCTCACAGCCAAGAACCCGCAGAGGGTACTGAAACGCGAGCAGGAGACGGCGGACATTACCGCCGGCGCGCTTCTCACAGCCAAGAACCCGCAGAGGGTACTGAAACCGAGCTGGCGGCCGGGGCGAAGCAGCCGAGCCAATCTTCTCACAGCCAAGAACCCGCAGAGGGTACTGAAACTTCAGCACCGTAGAGACTAGACTGAAATAGAAAACTTCTCACAGCCAAGAACCCGCAGAGGGTACTGAAACCGCTTTACGCAGTTCGATAGCCCGCTGGCGGCGCTCTTCTCACAGCCAAGAACCCGCAGAGGGTACTGAAACCGATCCACTACGGCATGTGCCGCAACATAGGCGTTCTTCTCACAGCCAAGAACCCGCAGAGGGTACTGAAACACAGCTCGCGCCACTTGGCGAAGAACCCCTCACGACTTCTCACAGCCAAGAACCCGCAGAGGGTACTGAAACTGACGCATGACGACCCACCGCGATGTAGTCCCGTTCTTCTCACAGCCAAGAACCCGCAGAGGGTACTGAAACATATGGGAGGGGTACGTTGACCGGGTTACCTATTCTTCTCACAGCCAAGAACCCGCAGAGGGTACTGAAACTGAAGCTGCGTCAGGTATCCATCGAAGGGGATGTAGCTTCTCACAGCCAAGAACCCGCAGAGGGTACTGAAACTCCCAGCCATCCGCTGCGAGATTGAGACCCATCGTTCTTCTCACAGCCAAGAACCCGCAGAGGGTACTGAAACATCAGCGTTCCGCCCGAAGACGCCGGCGACCCCGACTTCTCACAGCCAAGAACCCGCAGAGGGTGCAGTAGGACGACTGCGTTCAGCGAACCGATCACCGTTGATGATTTCACATAACCGTTTTGAACGGTTTGAAGCCTCTAGAGTCACGCTGAATCAGCCGGATGCGCTGATCTGTGGCAGCGCGGAGATTGCGGCGCAGAGGACGGAAAGCAAAACAGGCGGCGTTTCCGCCACCTGTTCATTGTGGGCAATATAGGACTCG
>JAANMX010004352.1_pt1 | contig 11275 bp, 8 predicted proteins | sample 7279681 | NCBI WGS metagenome assembly JAANMX01 (sample SAMN14094542, study PRJNA606508) | bioreactor metagenome | isolation source: A lab-scale SPAN reactor treating ammonium-rich wastewater day 351 | place: Ireland: Galway | collected 2018-01-01
GCAAGAAGGCGGTGAACATGCCCATGGCATTGCTGCCCCCGCCCACGCAGGCGGCCACGTAATCGGGCAGGCGGCCATGCTTGGCCTGAAATTGCTCGCGGGCCTCGCGGCCAATGATGCTTTGAAAGTCGCGCACCATCATCGGGAAGGGGTGCGGGCCTACCACCGAGCCAATGGCGTAGATGTAGTCGGTGGGGTTGGAGAGGTATTCCTCAAATGCGCTGTCCACCGCTTCCTTGAGCGTGGCGGCACCGCGTGTTACGGGCACCAGCTTGCAGCCCAGAATGCGCATCTTGGTGACGTTGGGGTGTTCTTTCTCGATATCGACCTGGCCCATGTGGATTTCGCAGGGAATGCCCACCAGGGCGCAGGCCGTGGCCAGCGCCACGCCGTGCTGGCCTGCGCCGGTTTCAGCGATCACCTTTTTCTTGCCCATGAATTTGGCCAGCAGCGCCTCGCCCAGGCAGTGGTTGATTTTGTGCGCCCCGGTGTGGTTGAGGTCTTCGCGCTTGAGGTGGATTTGCGCCCCGCCCAGTTGCTGCGACAGGCGGCGGGCGTGAAAAATGGGGCTGGGGCGGCCCACATAGTCGGCAAACAGCTGGGCCAATTCATCCTGAAAGTCCTGTCGCTGGGTGATTTCGGCGTAGGCGGCGTTGATGGCATCCATGGCCTCTTTGAGGTGGGGCGGGACGAGCTGGCCACCGTAGGGGCCAAAAAATCCCTGGGCATCGGGCATGGGGGCAAAAGAGGCGGGAGCGTTCATGGTGAGTCTCAAAGGCAAAGGGAAGACGAAAAGACAAAGGAAAGCCGTAAAGCGGACATTCTCCCTGTTTTTCCTACCATATTTTTGGAGTACTCCAGGCCGTGCTTTTTGGCTTTTCAACCCAGGGGAAACCAGATAGCCATTAGCAGTGGTTTTTATTGACAATCATCGCCACTGGCGTGGCCAGTATTGCCAAAGTGCTGTGCCACAAGTACCGCGCTTTGGTGGCTATTCACACGCACGCAACCCGTGCAAGGAGATTACTCTATGACAGCGTTACGGCTGCACGTGCCCGAGCCTACCGGCCGGCCGGGCGGAAAAACCGATTTTTCCTACCTCATGGTCTCGCCCGCAGGCGCGGTGCGCAGGCCCCCCACAGACACCCCCGCTGCGCAAACCGCTGACCTGGCCACCAGCTTGGTGCGTGTTTTGGATGATGAGGGCAAGGCGCAAGGCCCTTGGGCCCCGGCCATCCACCCGGAGCGCCTGCGCCGGGGGCTCAAAGCCATGATGAAGACGCGCATCTTTGATGCCCGCATGGTGCTGGCCCAGCGGCAGAAAAAACTTTCTTTTTATATGCAGTGCCTGGGTGAGGAAGCCATTGCCGTGGCGCAGGCGGCCGCCTTGCAAGAGGGGGACATGCACTTTCCCACCTACCGCCAACAGGGGCTGCTGCTCTCGCGCGACGATATTTCCATGGTCGAGCTGATGTGCCAGCTCATGAGCAACGTGCGCGATCCGAACAAGGGCCGCCAGTTGCCGGTGATGTATTCGTACAAGCGGGCCGGGTTTTTCTCCATCTCCGGCAACCTGGCCACCCAGGTGCCGCAAGCGGTGGGCTGGGCCATGGCCTCGGCCATCAAGGGCGATACCAAGATCGCCTCGGCTTGGATTGGCGACGGCTCCACGGCCGAATCGGACTTTCACACCGCGCTGACGTTTGCCCACGTGTACAAGGCCCCCGTCATCGTGAACGTGGTGAACAACCAGTGGGCAATTTCCAGCTTCCAGTCGATTGCCGGGGGCGAGGGCACCACCTTTGCCCAGCGCGGTGTGGGGGTGGGCATTGCCTCGCTGCGCGTCGATGGCAACGACTTTTTGGCCGTGTACGCCGCCTCGCAATGGGCGGCAGAGCGTGCCCGCAGCAACCATGGCCCCACCTTGATCGAGTGGGAAACCTACCGTGCCGGGCCGCATTCCACCTCGGACGACCCAAGCAAATACCGCCCGGCCGACGACTGGAAGCACTTTCCCCTGGGCGACCCGATCGAGCGCCTGAAACAACACCTCATCGTGATTGGCGAGTGGAGCGAGGAACAGCACGCACAGGCCCAGCAGGAGCTGGAAGCCGAAGTGCTGGCCGCACAAAAAGAGGCCGAAAGCTACGGCAGCCTGCTCGATGGCCGCGTGCCCAGCGCCGCGACCATTTTTGACGATGTCTATAAAGAAATGCCGGAGCACCTGCGCCGGCAGCGCCAGCAGATGGGGGTGTAAGCCATGAGTGAAATGACCAGCAATGCCGCGCCGCAAGAGGCGCAGGCAGTTTCTTCCATGACCATGATCCAGGCGCTGCGCTCGGGTCTGGACGTGATGATGGCCAAGGACGACAACGTGATCGTCTATGGCGAGGACGTGGGCTACTTCGGCGGCGTGTTCCGCGTCACCGAAGGCTTGCAGAAAAAATACGGCAAAACGCGCTGCTTTGATGCGCCCATCTCCGAGGCCGGCATCGTCGGCACCGCCATTGGCATGGCCGCCTACGGCCTGCGCCCGGCCGTCGAGATCCAGTTTGCCGACTATGTGTACCCGGCGTACGACCAGATCGTCTCCGAGCTGGCCCGCTTGCGCCACCGTTCGGCGGGCGACTTTTTTGCCCCCATCACCATCCGCATGCCCTGCGGCGGCGGCATTTACGGCGGGCAAACGCACAGCCAAAGCCCCGAGGCGGTGTTCACCCATGTGAGCGGCCTGCGCACCGTCATGCCCAGCAACCCGATTGATGCCAAGGGAATGCTGATTGCCTCGATGGAGTGCGACGACCCGGTGATCTTCCTGGAGCCCAAGCGCCTGTACAACGGCCCCTTTGACGGCCACCACGACCGGCCGGTGCAGCCCTGGAACAAGCACGAGCTGGGCAAGGTGCCCGAAGGCTATTACACCGTGCCGCTGGACAAGGCGGCGATCTTTCGCCCCGGCAAGGCCGTCACCGTGCTGGCCTACGGCACCATGGTCTGGGTGGCCGAGTGCGCCGCGCGCGAAACCGGCATCGATGCCGAGGTGATTGACCTGCGCAGCCTGTGGCCGCTGGACCTGGACACCATCGTCGAATCGGTCAAAAAAACCGGCCGCTGTGTGGTCGTGCACGAGGCCACGCGCACCAGCGGCTTTGGTGCCGAGCTGGTGGCCCTGGTGCAAGAGCACTGCTTCTACCACCTGGAAGCGCCCATTGAGCGTGTGACGGGCTGGGACACCCCCTACCCGCACGCCCAAGAGTGGGCTTACTTTCCTGGCCCCGCCCGTGTGGGTGCGGCTTTGCAACGCGCAGTGGAGGCATAAAAAATGGGTATTTACGTTATTCGCGTGCCCGATATCGGCGAAGGCATTGCTGAGGTGGAACTGGTTGCCTGGCACGTCGCGCTGGGTGAGAGCGTCAAGGAAGACCAGCCCGTGGCCGATGTCATGACCGACAAGGCCAGCGTGGAAATTCCCTGCCATGTGCATGGCAAAGTGATTGCCCTGGGCGCGGCCGTGGGGCAGATGATTTCGGTCGGTGCCGAGTTGATTCGCCTGGAAGTCGAGGGCGAAGGCAACTTAAAAGAAGATGCTGCACCGGCGGCATCTGCGGCTACAGCTACACAAATTGCAGCTTCTCCCGCAGAAAAATCAAAGCAATCAGATACAAAAGCATCTGAAAACATTGCAATACCAGCGGTACAAGCTCCGAAACAAGCATCTGCTCCGGCAGCCCGCCCTGCCGCCCGCGCCCCCGTGGCCCAGGCCCGCAAGGAAGGGGAGCGCCCGCTGGCTGCGCCCTCGGTGCGCCGCCGCGCCTTGGACATGGGGGTGGACTTGCGCCTGGTACACGGCAGCGGCCCGGCCGGGCAGATTTCCCACGCCGACCTGGAAGCCTTTGCCGCTGGCCAGGGCCCGGTGGTGGGGGGCAACCCGCAGTATGTTGAGCGCCACGGCGAGGAGGTGATTCCCGTCATCGGCCTGCGCCGCAAGATTGCGCAGAAGATGCAGGAGGCCAAGCGCCGCATCCCGCACTTCAGCTATGTGGAAGAAGTGGACGTAACCGAGCTGGAGCAGCTGCGCCAGCAGCTCAACAAAATCCACGGCGCTACGCGCGGCAAACTCACGCTGCTGCCGTTTTTGGCCCGCGCCATGGTGTTGGCGCTGCGCCAGTTTCCGCAGATCAACGCCCGGTATGACGACGATGCCGGGGTGGTTACCCGCTACGAGGCCGTCCACCTGGGCATTGCCGCGCAAACCGACGGCGGCCTGATGGTGCCCGTGCTGCGCCATGCCGAAAGCCTGGACCTGTGGGCCAGCGCCGCCGGGATTGCCCGCGTGGCGGAGGGGGCCAAATCCGGCAAGCTGGGCCGCGATGAGCTGACCGGCTCGACCATCACCCTGACCAGCCTGGGGGCGCTGGGCGGCATCGTCAGCACCCCGGTGATCAACCATCCAGAGGTGGCCATCGTCGGCGTAAACCGCATGGTCGAGCGCCCCATGCTGCGCAACGGGCAAGTGGTGGCGCGGCAGCTGATGAATCTGTCCTCGTCGTTTGACCACCGCGTGGTCGATGGCATGGATGCGGCGCAATTCATCCAGGCCATCCGCGCCCTGCTGGAAACCCCGGCACTGCTGTTTGTCGATTAACCGGGAGAGGATAAAAAGATGAAAGAAATTTCCACCAAACTGCTCGTCATCGGTGGCGGCCCCGGCGGCTACGTGGCCGCCATCCGCGCCGGGCAACTGGGCATTCCTACGGTGCTGGCCGAAGGGGCCAGCCTGGGCGGCACCTGTTTGAACATTGGCTGCATCCCATCCAAGGCGCTGATCCATGCGGCGCAAGAGTTTGCGCACGCCCGCCAGTTTGGCGCGGGCACCTCGCCCCTGGGCATCAAGGTGGCCAATCCACAGATCGACATTGCGCAAACCGTGCGCTGGAAGGATGGCATCGTCGCCCGCCTGTCCGGCGGTGTCGGGGCGCTGCTGCGCAAGGCCGGGGTGCAGGTACAGCGCGGTTGGGCGCAGATCGAGGATGGCAAAACCGCTGTCATCACCCCGCACGACGGCGGCGAACCGGTGCGCGTGCATTGCGAGCATTTGCTGCTGGCCACGGGCTCGGAGCCGGTTTCACTGCCGTCCATGCCCTTTGGCAGCAACGGCGGGGCCATCTGGTCGTCCACCGATGCGCTCTCGCCCGATGTGCTGCCCAAGCGGCTGGTCGTGGTTGGCGCAGGCTATATCGGCTTGGAGCTGGGCATGGCCTACCGCAAGCTGGGCGTGGAAGTCACCGTGGTGGAAGCTGCCCAGCGCGTGCTGCCCAGCTATGACGAAGAGCTGACCCAGCCCGTGCTGGAAGCCCTGAAGCGCAGCGGCGTGGTGCTGCACCTGGGCTGCAGCGTGGCCGGCTACGACGCGCAGCAGGGCGTGCACGTGCGCAATGCCCGGGCCGACGAATTTGCCCTGCCGGCCGAGCGCGTGCTGGTCGCCGTGGGCCGCCGCCCGCGCACCCAGGGCTTTGGCCTGGAAGGGCTGCAGCTGGACATGGCGGGGCGCTTTGTCGCGGTCGATGCGCATTGCCGCACCTCCATGCGCAATGTCTGGGCCATTGGCGACGTGACCGGCGAACCCATGCTGGCCCACCGCGCCATGGCCCAGGGCGAATGCGTGGCCGAGCAGATTGCCGGCAAGAACCGGCGCTTTGAGCCCATGGCCATCCCGGCGGTGTGCTTTACCGACCCCGAGGTGGTGGTGGTTGGCCAAACCCCGCCCCAAGCCGAGGCGGCGGGTGTGGAGGCCATCACCGCCACCTTCCCCTTCGCTGCCAATGGCCGGGCCATGACGCTGGAGGCCACCGGCGGCTTCGTGCGCGTCGTGGCCCGCAAGAGCGACCACCTCATCCTGGGCTGGCAAGCCGTCGGCCAAGGCGTGGCCGAACTGGTCGCCGCCTTTGCCCAATCCCTGGAAATGGGCGCACGCCTGGAGGATGTGGCCCACACCATCCACGCCCACCCCACCCTGGGCGAAGCGGTGCAAGAAGCCGCGCTCAAGGCTCTGGGCCAAGCGCTGCATATTTAGTGCCGTGCCTGCGGGCTTAAGGCCATAAACAAACAGGCGCTGCGGGCAACCACAGCGCCTGTTTTTTTAGAACGTGGTGCCCCTCACTTCTTGAGCGGAATCGGTGTCTGCGCGGGCACGGGCACCACCGCAACGCTGTTCTGGGGCGAGCCTTCGATGAGTTTTTCAGAATACGTCAGGTACACCAGCGCGTTGCGCTTGGCATCCACTATGCGCACCACGCGCAGGCGCTTGAACAGGATGGACGTGCGCTCGCTGAACACCTCCTGCTGCTGGGGCAAAGGCCCCGCAGCAAACTGCACCGGCCCGGTGGCTGCGCAGGCGATCGAGGCCTCTGAGCGGTCTTCCGCCAACCCCAGACTGCCCTTGAGGCCCCCCGTGCGGGCACGCGAAACGTAGCAGCTCACGCCCTGCACGTGAGGGTCGTCGTAGGCCTCGACCACAATGTCGTGGTCGCGCCCCAGCCATTTGAAGGCGGTATCGACATCGCCAATTTTTTCGCCGCTGGCCGCCGCCCACGTCGGACACGCCAGCACAGCGGCCAGCAGCCAAGCGCGGTGCCTCATGTGCACAGTAGATAAATAGGGCATAGGGCGTGGCCTCCTTGTGTCAATGGCGAAGAACGATTGTAGAGCGCCCCCCACAAAAAACCCCGCCTTGCACCACCGACCACCGCCCTACCCTGCCCACGGCACGCGCACCCAATAAAACGCCCATCTGCCCTGCCGATGCCTGCGCACAGCCATCCATGGGCAGAGGGGGCGGTTTGCTTGGGCTGTTGCTCTGGGCGGTTACTTCATCGTGATGGTGGTGTTCACCCCGTCGTTGCTGTTGCCGTGGTCTTCGTACCAGCGGGCGGTGACGGTTTTGGTTTGCGTCCAAAACTGCACGGCCTGCTTGCCATTCGGCCCCAGGTCGCCCAGCTTGGACGCGCGCGAGCCGGTAAAGCTGAAGTAGGCCACGGGCACCGGAATGGGCACGTTGATGCCCACCTGGCCCACGTTGATGTCGTGCTGGTACTTGCGCGCCGCCCAGCCGCTGCTGGTGAAGATGGAAGTGCCGTTGCCGTTGGGGTTGCGGTTGATGAAGGCAATCGCTTCTTCCAGCGTATCGACGCAGACCACGTTCAGCACGGGGCCAAAAATCTCTTGCTGGTAGATGTCCATCTGCTCCGTCACATCAGCAAACACGGTGGGGCCGACAAAGTTGCCGTTTTCATAGCCGGGCACCACGCAATCGCGGCCATCCAGCAACAGCTTGGCCCCCTGGGCCACGCCCGAGTCGATCAGGCTAACCACCCGCTGCTTGGCCTTGGGATTGACCAAGGGGCCCAGGTCAGCGCTGCGGTCGGTGCCGGGGCCGACCTTCATGGTTTTGGATTTTTCCACCACCTCGGGCAGCCAGTCGCGCGCCGCGCCCACGAAAACCGCCACCGAGTTGGCCATGCAGCGCTGGCCCGCCGCACCAAAGGCCGAGCCCAGCAGGTTGTTCAGCGCGTGCTCCTTGGGCGCATCGGGCATGACCACGCAGTGGTTTTTCGCGCCCATCATCGATTGCACACGCTTGCCCGCCTCGCTGGCGCGGCGATAAATGTGCGTGCCCACGTGGGTCGAGCCAATAAAGGACAGCGCCTTGATATCCGGGTGGTCACACAGCATGTCGGCCACCTCAGGGCCGCCGTGGATGACGTTGAGCACGCCCGGCGGCACACCGGCCTCGTGCGCCAATTCGACCAGGCGCATGGTCGAGCTGGGGTCTTGCTCCGACGGTTTGAGCACAAAGGTGTTGCCGCAGGCAATCGCCATGGGAAACATAAAGCACGGCAGCATCACCGGGAAGTTAAACGCCGTGATGCCTGCGCCCACGCCCAGCGGTTGCAGCAGGTTGTACACATCCACGCCGGTGGCGGCGTTTTCGGCAATTTCGCCCAGCTGCAAGGTGGTGATGGCGCAGGCGTGCTCCACCACCTCCAGGCCCCGGCCCACTTCGCCCTCGGCATCGGGCAGGGTTTTGCCGTGCTCGCGGGTAATGAGCTGGGCCAGCTCGGCCGTGTTTTCGCGGATCAAGTGCTGCAATTTCAGCATGATGCGCATGCGCGCGCCCAGCGAGGTGCTGCGCCAAGTCTGAAAAGCAGCGTGCGCGTTGGCCACAGCCAGTTCCACTTCTTCGCGCGTGGCAAACGGCACGCGGGCGACAACCTCCTGCGTCGCGGGGTTGGTGACATCACGCCATTCGGTCGTCTGGGATGGATAGGGTTTGCCGCCAATAAAGTGGTGGATGGTGGTCGGGGTAGGAGTGGGGGTGGTACTCATGGTGAAAGCTCCAGGGTTCACTGCTTAACCAGCGGGCAGGCCGATTGGGCCAGGGGTTTAAAGGCAACGTCAGCGGGGATGGTGCTGATGGTTTTGTAGTAATCCCAAGCACCCTTGGATTCATTGGGGGCCTTGACCTGGAACAGGTACATATCGTGAATCACGCGGCCATCGGGGCGGATACTGGCGTTGCGCATCACCGGGTCGTCAATGGGCAGTTCACGCATTTTCTGGGCGATGACTTTGGAATCGTCCGTCTTGGCGGCGGCTACCGATTTCAGGTAGTGCAGCGTGCTGGAATACACCCCGGCCTGCACCATGGTGGGCTTGTAGCCCTTGTGCAACTTCTCGAAGCGGGCGGCGAAGGCTCGGGTCTGCTCGTCCATATCCCAGTAAAAGCCTTCGGAGAACATCAGCCCCTGCGCCTGGCGCAGGCCCAGCGAGTGCACATCGGTCAGAAACATGAGCAGTGAGGCCACCTTGGTACCTTTGGCCCCGGTGATGCCAAATTCGCGGGCGGCCTTGATGGCGTTCACCGTGTCCTGTGCGCCGTTGGCCAGGCCGATGACCTGGGCCTTGGAGTTTTGCGCTTGCAGGATGAACGAGGAGAAATCGCTGGCGTTGAGCGGGTGGCGCACGCTGCCCAGCACCGTGCCGCCGTTGGCCTTGACCATCTCGGAGGCATCCTTTTCCAGCGAATGGCCAAAGGCGTAGTCCACCGTGACAAAAAACCAGCTCTTGTCGCCATTCTTGGTCAGCGCCGCCGCCGCGCCAGAGGCCGAAGAATAGGTGTCAAACATCCAGTGAAAGCCGTTTTCCGCGCAGTCCTCATCGGTCAGGCGCGTGGTGGCCGGGCCGCTGTACATGGCGATACCGCCTTTTTCGCGCACCAGCTTTTGCACGGCCAGGGCGGCCGCCGAATTGGTGATATCCACCATCGCATCCACGCCATCGCGGTCCAGCCATTCGCGGGCGCGGGTGGCGGCAATGTCGGCCTTGTTCTGGTGGTCGGCGCTGACCACTTCGATCTTCAGCCCCTTGCACTGGGCTTGCAGGCAGTCGTCAATCGCCATCTTGGCAGCGACCACCGAACCGGCCCCGCCCATGCCGGAATAGGGGCCGGCCATGTCGGTCAGCACCCCAATTTTGATGGTGTCGTTGGAAATCTGGGCCTGTGCGCTGGTGCCCACAGTCAGGGCCGCCAGCGCTGCCAAAGTGATGGCGTGTCGCGTAAATTGCATGGTTTGTCTCCTGGTTTTATAGGAACGTGTGACGTTCTGCGGGCCAAGGCTGCAGCACAGAGCGCACATGTTCTGGGCTTGGTCGGCCACGGGATGGCCGCGCCAAGAAGCACTCTAATGGAGCATTAATGCAAATGCATCAGGTATTTAGGCATACACTTCTTGCAAAAATGCACCACCATGACCGCACACCAGATTAATTGGGACAATTTGCGCCTGTTTTTGGCCGTCGTTCGCGCCCAGTCAGCGCAAGAGGCCGCACGGCGCTTGGGGGTCGATCACTCCACTATCACCCGGCGTTTGCACCGCCTGGAAAAAGAATTGGGGGCCCAGCTGTTTGAGCGCACGCCCAGCGGCCATGTTTTGACCACGGCCGGTCACCGCCTGCTCGAGCACGTCGAGCGCATGGAAAGCTCCATGGTGTTGGTGGGTGAAGATATTGGCGGCGACAGCCACACACTCACCGGCACTGTGCGCCTGGGGGCCACCGAGGGCTTTGGCAGCTTCTTTTTGGCCCCGCAGCTCAGCCATTTTTGTGAGCGCCATCCGTCCATCGAGGTGGAGCTGTTGATCATGCCGCGCTTTATCAACCTTCCTATTGCAATAGAACTATAAGCCCAGTAGTCAAATATTTTTTGGATTGCGATATCCATTACAAATTGATTATTACGTATCGGGCTGTTGAACATATAATCCATTCTAAGGTCAAACACACTTCCTGCAAGTGTAAGTTCTCTTCCTGTAAATCCAACATGATATTCGTTAATAAACCTTGCTGCGTAAAATTTGCTTCGCAGTGCTCCTAATATTTTTACAGGATATCTGAATTCCCAATTTATGAATCCGCCATCTAACATATATGGCTGGTATTTAATTGTCCCATCAGGATTTCTAACAATGTTACCGGCATTTACAGTATTCTTCTGATATTTCCTTATTAAGGCAGAATCAAAATCCGATGTTGTACTTAAATATCCTACTTCAAAGAAGTTACCAAATGGTATAATGTAAGATAACTGAACTCCTTCAGTTACAAAAAGATTATTATGGTTTTCAGAGCTTTTGAGTTCAGTCATTGCGTCAACACTTAAAAAAGCACCGACTTTAGCTCCAAGAATATGGAAATTGACTTCAGAGAAGTTTGTTTCAAGTGCTCCGGAATAAGGTGTACCAAAACCAATTGATAAACCGATATCTTTCTTCAATGGGATCCCAAATCTTTCTCCTCCCATTATTTGCACATAAGGGTTGATATATCCTAATGTAGGTGATATTTGAAATACGGTTGGCGGATTTAAAATGTTATTAAAACGTAATTTATCAATAACTCTTGTGAAGACACTACCATAGTTTATAGTTTCTTCTAAATTAAGTTTAAAAGGATAAGTTATTATCCGAGCACGCGTTTCTGGTTTTAATGCTAGTAGTGGATAGAGACTCCCTTTCACTGATATAGTTTGATCGGTTACATTTCTCAGATCAACTACAATTTCTGCTTTCGGATCCGGAGGGTCTATAAACAGCTCTTCCTGAATATGAATAAATAAACTATCATCAAGTGGTTCCATTTGATAGTACAATATTTGTTCCTCTTCTTCCTGAGCATTTATGGTTATTGGAAAAAGAAAAACAATCAAAGCAAGTATGGT
>JAANMX010004355.1_pt1 | contig 11274 bp, 6 predicted proteins | sample 7279681 | NCBI WGS metagenome assembly JAANMX01 (sample SAMN14094542, study PRJNA606508) | bioreactor metagenome | isolation source: A lab-scale SPAN reactor treating ammonium-rich wastewater day 351 | place: Ireland: Galway | collected 2018-01-01
CGACGACCGCGACGTGACCGCGGCCTGCTGGCCCGACCGCGCCGAGCGCTGCTTCATGCTGCGCTCGATGCTGGACGCCGGTGTCGCTCTGGCGCTCGGCTCGGACGCCCCGGTCTCGCCTCTCAACCCCTGGCTGGCGATGGCCGCCGCGGTGCATCGCTCGGCGGACGAGCGCGAGCCGTGGAACCCGGCCGAGGCGCTCACCCCGGCCCAGGCGCTCGCGGCCAGCACCGACGGTGCGACCACCGTGGCGGTCGGATCGCCCGTCGACCTGGTGCTGCTCGACGCCGACCCGCTGGCCGCCGCGGAGGACAGCGCCGCGGCCGGCGCGGCGCTGCGCGGGATGCCGGTGGCGGCGACGCTGGTCGGCGGGCGGATCGTGCATCGGGAGCCCGACCTGGGAGGGTGACGCTGGCCCCGCATCATCCCTGGCCCGACCCGGGATCTCGGTCGGAGCGTCCGGCCCGGGTGTGGAGATCCCGGCGTTGGCCGGGATGACGAGGAAGCGATTCACACAGGGGATCTCGGTTCGTGGACCGGGTCACCGGCGCCGCTCGCCGTCCGTCCGGTGACCGCCTGCCCCTGGTGTCGCGCGGCGAAGTGTGCTTATGGTCGGAACGGTCGACAGAGCAGTCGGCCCTTGAAAGGAGCACCCCCATGCGCCCTCAGCCTCGTTCCCGTGCGCTCGGCCTGGTCGGCCTGGCCCTGATCGCCACCGCGCTACCGGCCGGTCCGGCGACCGCCACGCCACAGCCCGGAGCCGCGCTCGATCCTGTCCGTTCGCAAGACGACCAGGACCACCGGCGGCGAGGCGGTCTTCGCCGGCGCCAACGAGCGGTACATGGAGGCCATGTACGCCTGGGTGGGGCAGATCATGCAGGGCTACACCCCGGCCCAGGTCCGCCGGATCGCCGCCCAGGCGCGGACGGCCGCCTTGACGGCGCCGATCGGCGCCACCCAGAGGGTCGGCTCCAGCACCGAGACCGCGTGGATCCGCTACTACCCCGAGATGGACGACCTGATCCGTACGCTGAAGAAGGCCGGGATCGAGCCGAAGCGGCCCGTGGCGGTGCGCTGCCGGTCGACCACGTGCTGGGTGTCGGCGGGGCGTCGCTGACCCTCGCCGGCTTGCAGCTGACGGCTCCGGCCGATCGGGTGCTCGACGTGGGCTGCGGCTGCGGCATCCAAGCCCTTCGCGCGCGCCGTGTCGCCGCGCACGTGACGGCGACCGACATCTCGCGCCGTGCGCTGGCGTTCACCGAACTCAACGTGCTGCTGAACGGGCAGGGCGGCGTGCAGACGCGGTTCGGCAGCCTGTTCGAACCGGTCGCCGGCGAGACGTTCGACCGCGTCGTCTCGAACCCGCCGTTCGTCATCACCCCGCGTGTCGCGGGCGTGCCCGCCTACGAGTACCGTGACGGCGGCATGGCGGGCGACGCGCTCGTCGAATCGTTCGTGACCGGGGTCGCAGCGGTGCTCGCGCCCGGTGGGGTCGCACAACTGCTCGGCAACTGGGAGTACCGTGCCGACGCCGACGGCCTCGAACGGGTGCGCGAGTGGGTCGAACGGGCACCGGTGCCGCTGGAGGCCTGGATCGTCGAGCGGGAGCTGCTCGACCCGCTCAGTTACGCGGAACTGTGGGTGCGTGACGGCGGCACCACACCCGGATCGAGCGAGTACGCCCGGCTCATCGACGCCTGGCTCGACGATTTCGCAGCGCGCGGTGTCACCGGCATCGGCTTCGGGTACCTGCTGCTGCGCCGCCCGGCATCGGGCACACCCACCCTCGCGCGCTACGAGCGGATCGCGCAGCCCGTGCCCGGCGCGCTCGGCCCGCACCTGACCGAAGCGCTCGCCGCGTGGGATCGGCTCACCGCGATGGATGACGTGGCGCTCGCGGCATCGACCCTGACGGTCGCCCCCGACGTCACCGAGGCACGCCACCACGCACCGGGCGAGGAGGACCCCCGGGTCATCGAGCTGCGGCAGGGTGGCGGGTTCGCGCGGTCGCTCGAGGTCGACCCCGGGCTCGCGGCGCTCGTCGGGGCGTGCGACGGCGACCTGCCGGTCGGTGTGCTCATCGATGCGATCGCCGACCTGCTCGACGTGGATGCCGCGGCCCTGCGCGCCGATCTGCTGCCGCGCGTGCGCGAACTCATCTTCACAGGGTTCCTCGCACTGCACTGAGCCGTCGATGCGCTTGCCCTGACCCATCGCGACTTGCGCCGAGCTTGCCCGTTCCGCCGCGAGCTTGCCGCTTCCTTGCCGAGATTGCCGGCGAGTTCGCGAACGAACCGGCAAGCTCGCGAGCGGACCGGCAAGCTCGCGAAGGAGGGTGACGCACCGCCGGTAAGCTGAAATCCATGCTCAATATGGCCGAGGGCCTGGCCCGGATCGGCGCGCTCGCCGCCTCTCCTGTGGTCGCGACCCTCGCCGACGCGTTCGCCGCAGCAGGTCACGAACTGGCGATCGTCGGCGGGCCGGTGCGCGACGCCCTGCTCGGCCGCCGCACGAACGACCTCGACTTCACGACCGACGCCCGCCCCGACGAGATCCTGCGGATCGTCGAGCCGATCGCGACCGCCACGTGGGACATCGGTCGCGCGTTCGGCACGATCGGCGCGAAGATCCGCGGCGAACAGGTCGAGATCACCACCTACCGTGCAGACAGCTATGACGGGGTCACCCGCAAGCCCACGGTCGAGTTCGGTGACACGCTCGAGGGCGATCTGGCGCGTCGCGACTTCACTGTGAACGCAATGGCGCTGCGGGTTCCCGGTCCCGCGCTCGTCGACCCGACCGGCGGTGTCGAGGATCTCGTCGCGGGCGTGCTGCGCACCCCGAGCGACCCGGCGGTGAGCTTCGGCGACGACCCGCTGCGCATGCTGCGCGCCGCCCGCTTCGCCTCGCAGCTCGGGTTCGACCCGGCGCCCGCGACGGTGGCGGCGATCGAACGGCTTGGTGAGACCCTGCGGATCGTCAGTCCCGAGCGTGTGCAGGGCGAGCTGGTGAAACTGCTGCAGACCGACGATCCGACCCGCGGGATCCGCATCCTCGTCGACACCGCTGCCGTGTTCGTCGTCGACGTCCTGCGGGCGCACGAGCGCCGTCGGCACGAGGTCGTCGCCGTCGATGCGCGCGAGCCCCAGGTCGACCAGGCCCTGCGACGTCAGTGTCGGCAGCGCACGGTCGGCGACCGTCGCGGGCGTCGGCTGCCCGAGGAACAGCAGCCGCGCGAGCACGGCGAGCGCGTCGTCGCGCGCCGCCAGTGCCGTCAACGCCGGACCGATCAGCCCGCGCCCGATCGCGTCGTCGGGCACCGCACCCCACGCCGCCCGCACCGCCGCAGCCGTGTACCCGGCCGCATCGAGGTCGGCGCCCAACGCGGCGCACAGGGGCTCGGTGGGCGTCGGGTCGGCGTGCATGGTTCCATTCAACCCGCTCACCCCACGCGTGCGCGCAATCGGGCGTCGTGCGGCCGGTCACTCAGGTTCCGCAGTGCCCGTCGCCTTAGAATCGCGTTGTCGTGCGGTCCGGGATCGCACAGAAACCGCATCCCTATGACCTTGACTTCGCCGGTGACAGGCCCGCGCCCCGCGCCCCGCCTGCGCAGACGCGTGTGGTCGGGTGTGCTCGCCGCACTGCTCGTGCTCGGCGCCGCCCCGGTCGCCGCCGTCGCGGCCGTGACCGGTCCGCCCGAAGCGCCGCCGATGACCTTCACGGCCGCGCCCGAAAGCGACGCGCTGTGGAACCCCGACCAGCCGTTGCAGGTCGCGGTACAGGCGGCGAATCCGACCGATTCGACGGTCGCCGCCGGCCAGGTGTCGGTGTCGCTCGGTGACAGCACGCTCGCCGACGCCGATGACGTCGCCGCGTGGATCGCCGAAGGCACGGATGCCGGCGAACTCGTCGAAGCCGCCCAGACCCTGCTGCCGTCGATCGCCGCGCACGGCGAACTCGACGTGACCGTCGACATCGACGCGTCGACCGCCGAGGACCGCGCACCCGGGGTGTACCCGCTGCTGGTCACCTACGCGTCGGCGCAGGGCGAACTCACCGCGCGCAGCGTCGTCGTCGTGCCCGATGCCGACGCGTCGCCGCAGGTCGCGATCGTCGTGCCGATCACGGCCGGACCCCTCACGACCGGTCTCGCCACGGCCGAGCAGCTCGAAGCCCTCACGGCGGATGACGGGGCGCTGCGCGCCCGTCTCGACGCCGTCACCGGCACCGCCGCGATCCTCGCCGTCGATCCGGCCGTCCCCGCCGCGATCCGTGCCCTCGGCTCGGCAGCGCCCGAATCGGCGACCGACTGGCTCGACGACCTGCTCGCACTGCCGAACACGCGCTTCGCGCTGCAGTTCGGCGACGCAGACATCGCCACCCAGCTCTCGGCGAGCGCCGGAACCCTGCTCACGGCGACGACCCTCAGCCCGTACCTCGACGCAGAGAACTTCACGGCGGCTGTCGAAGAGACCCCGACGGCCGACGCGGCCGACGTCGACGACACCGAGACCGGCGCCCTCCCCGACGACGAAGCGCTGCTCGAGATCGGCCCGTCCCGCGACGGCGTGTACTGGCCCGCAAGCGGCAGCGCCGGCAGCGAGACGATCACCGGCATCCGACGCGCCGACGACACCGCCGTGACGCTCGTGCCGTCCTCCGTCACAGGTGCCACGGGTGCGGTCGCGGGCCGCGGCGAAACCGACGACGGGGCAGCGCTGCTCGTGGCCGACAGCCGCGTCTCGACCGCGCTGTCGAACGCCGTCACGATCGCCGACAGCGTCGACCGCGCCGCCGCACTCGCCCAGGTCACCGCGTACACATCGCTCGCGACCGCGCAGCTCGACGATGCGCCACTGCTCGTCGTCGTCGACCGGGCGGCATCGGCTGATCGCAGTGCCCTGCAATCCGCGCTCTCGGCCGTCACCGGCGTGCCGGGCACCAGCACCGTCGATCTGAACGAACTGCTGGCATCCACCCCCACCCGGGTGCAGCTCGTCGAGATCGAACCCGACACCGGTCGAGCCGACGTGCTCAACCAGTTCCGCACCGACGAAAGCGAACTGACGAGCTTCGCGACCATCCTCGAAGACCCGCAGCTGATCACCGCAACCGAGCGCGCAGAGATCCTCCAGCTCATCGGCAACGGCTGGCGCGAGACCCCGGTCGCGTGGCGCGATGCCGTCACGGCACACCGCACGCAGACGCGCACGACCCTCGACGCAGTCAGCATCGTGCCACCGGCCGGCATCACCCTGCTCGGATCCAGTGCGCCCCTGCAGTTCAGCATCCGCAACGACCTGGCGTGGCCGGTGTCGCTCGTCCTCATCGCCTCGCCGAACGACCCGCGCCTGCGGGTGCAGAACACCACGACCGTCGAGGCGGGCCCGCTGCAGAACACCCGCGCCGACGTGCCCGTCGAAGCCCGCGTCGGCAGCGGTGAAGCCACGATCGACCTGCAGCTGCGCAGCCCCAGCATGGTCGCGATCGGCGACACCCTCACCGCCGACGTCTCGGTGCGCGCCGAATGGGAGACCGTCGGCATCGTCGTCATGGGCATCGTCGTAGGCGGCCTCATCGTGCTCGGCGCCGTACGCACCTGGCTGCGGCTGCGCGCCCGCGGCGGCCCCCGCGACGAAGACGTCGTCGCGCACGAGAAGGATGCCGACAATGGCTAGCATCGGCCGCGCCAGCCGAGGCCGTAGAGGGTGTCGTTGGCGATCGACATCGCGTCGGCGAAGTCGGTGAACGAGGTCACCGAGACCACCGGTCCGAAGATCTCCTCCTGGAAGATGCGCATGTCGTTCGTGCCCTCGAACACGGTCGGGGCGACGTAGTAGCCGCCGCTCAGTTCGCCGCCGAGGTCGACCCGCTCACCGCCGGCGAGCAGCTTCGCGCCGCCCTCCTTGCCCATCTCGATATAGCTGAGGATCTTCTCGAGTTGGTCGTTCGAGGCCTGCGCGCCGATCATCGTCTCGGGGTCGAGCGGGTTGCCCTGCACGATCTTGCCGACACGGTCGAGGCCGTCGGCGAGGAACCCGTCGTACATCGACTTTTGGATGAGCGCACGCGACGGGCAGGTGCACACTTCGCCCTGGTTGAGGGCGAAGAACGTGAAGCCTTCGAGCGCCTTGTCGTAGTAGGCATCCTTCTCGCGCGCCACGTCGTCGAAGAACACGTTCGCCGACTTGCCACCGAGTTCGAGGGTCACCGGGATGAGGTTCTGCGACGCGTACTGCATGATGAGCCGCCCGGTCGTGGTCTCACCCGTGAACGCGACCTTGCGAATGCGCTTGTGCTGCGCGAGCGGGGCGCCGGCTTCGATGCCGAACCCGTTCACGATGTTCACGACGCCCTCCGGCAACAGGTCGCCGATGATGTCGAACAGGAACAAGATGGATGCCGGGGTCTGCTCTGCCGGCTTCAGCACGACGCAGTTGCCGGCGGCGAGCGCGGGGGCGAGCTTCCACGTGGCCATCAGCAGCGGGAAGTTCCACGGGATGATCTGCCCGACCACACCGAGCGGCTCGTGGAAGTGGTACGCGACGGTGTCTTCGTCGAGCTGGCTGAGCGAACCCTCCTGGGCCCGCAGCACGCCCGCGAAGTAGCGGAAGTGGTCGACCATCAGCGGGATGTCGGCGTTGAGGGTCTCGCGGACCGGCTTGCCGTTCTCCCACGTCTCGGCGACGGCGATCGCTTCGAGGTTCTGCTCGATGCGGTCGGCGATCTTGTTGAGGATGACAGCGCGCTCGGCGGGCGTCGTCTTCTTCCACGACTCGAACGCCTTCCAGGCGACGTCGACTGCGCGGTCGATGTCTTCGACGGTGCCGCGCCCGACCTCGCAGAACGGCTTGCCGGTCACGGGCGTGATGTTCTCGAAGTACTGGCCCTTGACGGGCTCGACGAACTCGCCGCCGATGTAGTGGCCGTAGCGGGAGCGGTAGTCGGCGACGGCACCCCGCTGGCCGGGTGCGGCGTAGACGCTCGAGACGCCTTCTTCGACGATGGTCATGATGGTCTCCTTCGACAGTCCATGAGCGTCGCGCTTCGGTGCTGCGACGTGTCGGGCACGCTACGCCGCGCAACGTTGCATCCCGTTGCGAGGGGTGCGGTCCGCCCGGCAGCGCCCGGCATTCGGTTCACGCGTCTGCGCCAGTTCGCGGCGACTGCGCCACCGATCGATGGCGCGGATGCCGGAATGTGGCGCAGTCGTGGTGACTGAACCCGCCGCGACGTCAGCGAAGGGCGCGGTCGACCGCCGCGAGCAGTGACGTGAAGCGTTCGTCGGCGGGCAGGTCTTCGAGCAGCACCGCGGCGCCGTCGGGGCCGGCGAGCGGCACCTGCCAGTTCGGGTACTCCTTGTCGGTGCCGGGCTGGTTCTGCACGCGACGTTCGCCCACGGCATCCACGAGGGCGACGCCGAGCAGGCGCGACGGGGATGCCGCGAGGAACACGTGCAGCGCCTCGATGATCTGCTGTTCGTCGGCATCGTCGTCGATGAGTCCGCGGCGGCGCAGCGCGTCGAGCATGCGCCGCCGCTCCTCGTCGGCCTCGGCGAGCGCCTCATCGACCGGCTGCGTGAGCAACCCCAAGCGGGCGCGCAGGGCGACGTGCTCGTCGGCGAGGTAGCCGGCGGTCGGCGGCAGGTCGTGCGTGTTGACCGTCGCGAGCAGGTCCCGCCGGTAGCGCTCGGGCGGCAGCGGACGGTCGCCCTCCTGCTCGAACCACAGCACGCTCGTACCGAGGATGCCGCGGGCCGACAGGTAGTCGCGCACCCACGGCTCGACGTTGCCGAGGTCTTCGCCGATGAGCACCGCGCCGGCGCGCTGCGCCTCCAACGCCAGCACGCCGATCATCGCCTCGTGGTCGTAACGCACATACGTGCCGGCGGCGGGGCCCAGGCCCGCCGGAATCCACCACAGCCGGAACAGCCCGATGATGTGGTCGATGCGCAACGCGCCCGCGTGTCGCAGGAGGGTGCGGATCATGTCGCGCAGCGGCGCATACGCGGCCTCGGCCAGCGCTGCGGGCAGCCACGGCGGCTGGTTCCAGTTCTGCCCCTGCTGGTTGTACATGTCGGGCGGGGCGCCGACCGTGATGCCGGCGGCGTACATGTCACGCAACGACCACGCATCCGACCCGCGCGTGTGCACGCCGACAGCGAGATCGTGCATGATGCCGATGCCCATGCCGGATGCCACGGCTCCCGCCTGCGCGGCCTCGACCTGTTCGTCGGCGATCCACTGCAGCCAGGCATGGAACGCGACCCGCTCCGCAAGGCGCCCGCGCAGCTGCGCGACGAGTTCGGAGCCGATGTCCCACGCGTCGGCGGGGCGCTCATCGGCGGGCACGTCGGCGTAATGCTCTTCGAGCGCGCACCACAGCGCGAAGTCCTGCAGCGCCTGCCCCTCACGGGCGAGGAACGCGTCGAGTTCGATCTGGCGTGCCGCCGAGCGCGGTGCGGCGAAGACGAGTTCCAGAGCGGGGCGCTTGGCGGTCCAGACAGCATCGCGGTCGATGCGCTCGGCATCCGTGTTCATCGCGGCGACCGCTGCCTGCGCCTCGGTCACGACGGCGCGGTCGCCCTCGTCGAGGTACGCGACCTCACGGATGTCTTCGGGGCGCACGTACAGCGGGGCGAGGAAGCGCCTGGTGGCGGGTAGGTACGGCGACGGTTCGATCGGCACGGTCACTTCGGCTGCGTGGATCGGGTTCACGAGCAGGAAGTCGGCCCCGCGCTGCCCGGCGATAGCGGCGAGGTCACCGAGGTCGGCGAAATCGCCCATGCCCCACGACCGCTCCGACCGCACGGAGTACATCTGCGCCATCAGGCCCCAGCCGCGGTCGCCCGAGCGCACAGGCGGGTCGGGCAGTCGCGGTGGGGTGACGGCGAGCACGCCTTCGACGACGCGGCTGTCGGCGCCGCCGTGCGCCCGTTGCGACACCTGCACTGTGTGCCAGCCGAGCGGCACATCGTCGGGCACGGGAACGCGCACGCGCCACGTCCGGAGGCCGTCGACCTCGCGTTCTTCGGGACGCTGCACCGGAATCTCGAGCACGCGGCTGCCGCCCGTCTCGAACCGAATGGTGACGGTGACGTCGTGGCCGTCGGCCACGTGCAGCACGAGGTCACCGGCGCCGGGCCGGACGACGGTCGATGCGGGCACGAGCGCCCGCCACGGCTGGTCCTGCACGTCGGCGAGTGCCCGCGCCACGGCATCCGCATCGTGTGCGGCGACCTCCATGGCGGTCAGGACGGCCACGAGGGTCGAGGCGGGCACGACGACCTCGTCGCCGAAGAACGACCAGTAGCGCGTTGCGATGCCGTGGGCCTCGGCGAGCGCCGTCAGCTGCTCGCTTGGCAGGTCGGATGCCGTGTCATCGCTCATCGCCGGTCCTTTCGTCGCACCCATCCTCCCACCGCGACGCCACCGGACGCACTATCCGAACACACGGTCTTCGGGTCATCCGGTCTGTGGGCGACCATGGGGTTCTCGACCGAGTTCTGGAAGCAGGAGAAGTGGGCCGCGCTCGGGTCTCGGCGTCGCCGAAGGAGTTCGCGGACGTCTGGGGTCCGGGCGTCGGCATCGACTCGGCGCACACGATCGGCATCGAGCAGCTGCTCCGCAAGGGCAGGCTCACCGGTCACCTGAAGGGCTGCGGCGGCCTGCCGGACGGCTCGGACGCGATCATGACCTACATCGACGGCAAGCGTTGCTTCATCAACCAGACGATCCTCGGGGTCAAGGGGCCGCGCGCGCTGAAGCCGATGCCGCGCGCCTTCCGTCCGGTGCTGGCCGGCGGTGACGCCACCACGGACGTCTCCATGCTGCGCGACGCGGTCGGCGCGCACGTCGTCCTCAACCGGAACCGGGACGAGCTGATGTGCCACGCCTACGACAACGCCGACGGCCGGTGGGCGGTCAACCCGATGTTCATCCAGCCGCTGCCGCAGAAGCAGGGCCTCTACCCGTGCTCGACGACGGCCTACATCGACGCGCACGGCAACCCCGGCCCGGTCCGCCGCAACGACGGGTCGATCATTCCCGATCAGGCCGACACCGTCTTCGGCGCGCCCTGAGGAATCGCTGAGCAATGCGTCTGGTTGAGCTTGTCGAAACCCCTGGTCAGCACCGGCTTGTCAGGGTCTCGACGAGCTCGACCAGCGCGGAATGCCGCCGATCGAGCCTGACGAAATCCGGGTCTCGACCGCTGTCCGATTGCTACGTTGCTGCAATGAAGGCGGTGAACGACCCAGAGCAGCGGCCGTGACCACGGCGGCCCGGACGCCGTCCGCGTTCCAGGACGCGCTGGCGCAGCTGTCGCCCGGCTACTTCGCGCTGGTGATGGGAACCGGGATCGTCTCGATCGGCCTCCACCTCACCGGCTTCGACATCGCGTCCCTGGCGCTGCTCGGCGTCGCCGCGTTGTGCTACGCCGTGCTGTGGGCGCTCTATCTGTGGCGCGCGTTCCGGCACCGCGAACGGATGCTGACCGACCTTCGCGGGCCCGAGATGGCCTTCGCCTACTTCACCGTGGTCGCCGGCACCGACGTCCTGGCCGTCCGGCTCGCCCAACAGGGCCTGATCGGCGTCGCCATGCCGCTGTTCTTCCTGGCGGCGATCCTGTGGTTCGTGTTCGGCTACGTGCTGCCCTGGCAGGTGTTCATGACCCGCGACGGCAGGCCGATCCTGGCGCGCACCAACGGCACCTGGTTCATCTGGGCGGTGGCCAGCCAGTCCCTGGCGATCGGCATGGCGCAGATCCAGCCTTACTTCGAGGCGGGCAATCGGTGGATCGGCATGCTGGCCGTGCTGTCCTGGTCGGTGGGCGTCGTCCTCTACGCCGGCGTCGCGATGCTGGTCCTGCTGCGGATCATCCACTTCGGCATCAGCCCGCGCGAGCTGGAGCCGCCCTACTGGGTGGCGATGGGGGCGATGGCGATCGCGGTGGTCGCCGGCACGAACATCGTCGACATGCAGTCCACGCCCATGGTGGACGCCACCCGCAACCTGATCGCCGGCACCGTGGTGGTCTTCTGGAGCTTCTGCGTGTGGCTCATTCCGATGCTGATCGGCGCCGGCGTCTGGCGGCACTTCGTGCATCGGGTGCCGTTGACCTACGTGCCGACCTTGTGGTCGATCGTCTTCCCCGTGGGCATGTTCGCGGTCGCTTCGATCAACCTCGGCCGGGTCGATCGGCTGCCCGCGGTCGAGACGATCGGGGACGGCGCGCTCGCCGTGGCCGTGCTGGTCTGGGCCGTCGTCTTCGTCG
>JAANMX010004356.1_pt1 | contig 11271 bp, 9 predicted proteins | sample 7279681 | NCBI WGS metagenome assembly JAANMX01 (sample SAMN14094542, study PRJNA606508) | bioreactor metagenome | isolation source: A lab-scale SPAN reactor treating ammonium-rich wastewater day 351 | place: Ireland: Galway | collected 2018-01-01
AATGCTTCGATGATGTCGCCTGAACTCACAGCGCAAATGCCACTCCCTGCCATCATCCCGTAGGGGTGGCACGAAACATACTGGGGCGTCAAGGACACGGTGGACGCCATCGCCGCCGCCACATTTGGGAATGACTTCAAAGGCTCGCCGCTGGAGATTGTGCTTACCGCCATCACGGAGCAGAAGCAGGTGTTCAAGGGCGCGGCGCATCCATTTTACTGGAAACCCAAGCTGCGTATTCCAGATATTTACGAAAACCCGGCGAACAAGCAGAAGTTCGGTGCCTTTCTGCAAGCCTGCCTTACCGCGACTCGCGACGATCAGGTGTTCGCCGAGATGAGCCGTCTCGGTGCTGCACAAATCAAAGGCCTCGGCCCGGCAGTTGCGAGCGTCATCTATTTTTGCACCCGACGATTGTTCCACCGTTCAATACGGCGATGGTTAACGGCTTTAACGCGCTGTTCGCCGACAAAAAGAAACTCGGATCGTGGGCAAGCCCCGGCGAATCGCGCGGAACGCTTTCATCCGTTCCGCGCCGTTGATGAACCACGTGTTATAGACCGATTCGGAATCGTTCTTGTAGCGGTTGATCAACTCGATGAGGCCGGACTTTTCCATTTGTTATGAGCCAAAGTCTGATGGCGGTAAATACGCCTGTCCTGTTTGCGCACCGAAACGATTTGAGAATGACTGAGCGAGCAACAGTTGCAAAGGCGGGAGTTGCGTTCGACCAGTATCAGCACGTCGTTGCGGGAGCATCACCTTGGCTGCGGTAAGGCGTTTGCTCGCCCACATCAATTGCCAGTTCCTTGAGGTTGCGGGATTCCAGATATGGCTTCGCCACGGTTGCGAACGGTTCGGCGCCAATTCGTTCCAACACTTCTGACAACGATTCACTGGAACGGCGCTCGCGCTTGTAGAGCAGCACCACATCCGTGACACAATCGGGCACGCGCCGAGCGGGGACAATGCCAATGTCGTTTGCGAGACGCGGGTATTGCTGATGGCTACAACCCCCGAGCCAGAGGCGATACGCCGGAATCAGCGCGCCGTCGCGGCGTTGGGCGAGTCCCTCAAGACCGATGTCAGCGATGACATGGAGAGCGCAGCCGTTGGTGCAGCCGCTCACACGAATGCGCAACGGTTTGTCACCATTTGCGCCGCCGATTCCCGCGAGCTTCTGTGCAATCACTTGCGCCAGCGCCCGCGAGTTTGTGAATGCATTGGAACAGGCGTTCGAGCCAGGACAAGCCGTCAAGCGGTTCGGCGTATTTTCAGGCGCAAGCCCGGCTTCGAGCAACGCAGATTTGATTTCCGAAAGCTGGTCGGGTTGAATGTCGCGTAGCAGGAAGTCTTGTTCTGGCGTGATGCGCAAAGTCAGTGCGTGTCGTCCGACCGTGGCTGCGACCTGGCGGAGCTGGCTGCTATTAATATTCCCGCCGAGTACTGATGCGCGCACGGTGCATGACAACTCGGCTCGTGAGGGCCTGCCGGACAGGTTAAGCGAAGGCCAGTTCTTTCCGGCGGTATTGAGCGTGTCCCATTCTTTCAACACTTCCTCGCGCAACCGCTCCAAGCCTAGCGAATCAAGGAGGAACTTCACCCGCGATCGGCGGCGATTCTGTCGGTCGCCCAAGCGATTGAACATGCAAAGAAACGCCTCAGTAAAAATGACGATGTCATCCGCTGGAAGAAATTCGAGCAACTCTTTCGCGAGTCGAGGCAGGGCGCCCGCCCCTCCTCCGACCAGGACTCGGAAGCCGGGATGGCCCGAAACATTGGTGCGCGCCTGGAAGCCGAGGTCGTGGAGCGCGGTGTTTGTGCAATCGTCGGTGCAACAGGAGAAGCCGATTTTGATTTTGCGAGGAAGGGATTGGAAATCTGGATGCCGCAGAAAATGCCGATTCAGCAGCGCTGCGAATTCGGTCACGTCGAACGGTTCGCCGGCACCTTCGCCCGCGTGCGGGCATACCATAATTCCACGCACGGTGTTGCCGCCGCTTTCATGCGAAGAAAGCCCGACGGCCGCAAGGGAAGCGAGCGTTTCCAACGTTCCGTCGAGCGACAAGTTGTGGATTTCCATGCCCTGGCGCGTCGTCAAATGACATTCGCCGTCGGCGCAACGATCTGTCGTCTCGGCCAGCGCGTTCAATTGCGCAACCGTGAGAATACCGAGTGGCACGCGGAGGCGCACGAAGTAGCGGTCCGGCTTGCGCTGTGTGTAAACGCCCAAGTGGACAGTGTGGCCGCGAAACTCGGGTCGCGTGAGTTCGCCGCGTTGCAACCGGCCGATCAGCACGGCCAGCTCATTCAACTCTTGTTCGATGGGGATTTGCTCGCTCATCCGAATTGCGCCTTTCCTATTTGTTGCCGCCTTTTAGGACACGATAACTCTCGATCTTCGCCAGCCGCGCCATGTGAGGGCCGGGGTCATTTTCAAACGCCTCCATGCAGTGCGGACAGCACAGATTCACCATGGTTCCGCCATTATTGATTTTGGCGAAACCGCGATCACCCTGCACGTTCTTGCCGCACACCACGCACGCTGGCGTGTCGTCCTGCGAACCAATTGTGTCTTCGATGCTCATGTGACTCAAGATTTCAAGCCGCCGTATTTCTGTTTCAGCGCTTCAGCCGCCTCGGACTCGCTGCGGCCATTGCGCAACTGCTCCTGGATGAAGGCGCGTTCTGTCTGAGCGGTCTCGCAACTGCAAATGTCCAGCCGCTTCTCGCCGCACGTTCCGCAGGAGCAGGCGAACCGGGCAGCCACGCGAGCCACGGCCGGATCAAGGACAGAAGATGCCGTTGCGTTGAAACCTGAGAACGCCGCCGAATCGATATCCGGGTGGATATTCAGCGTCGCGTCGCGTCGAGAAGCAGAGTAGTCCGGATAGTGGCGAGGTTCGCGGTCGTGATTCCACACCAGCACGATCGTGCCGATGGTGATGACGCCGATAAAGAATCCGATGCCCAGCGGGGCGAAGAGACTGTTGTTCGGTTTGTTGTTCGGTTGCTTCGACATAATTCAGTTCGGGAGTTGTCTTGTTTCAATGCCCGTATTCGTGGTTGTGCTCCATGGGGAGGTTTTGCGGTACCACCGTCGAGCCGGGCCGAAATTCGGCGTGCCGGACTTCACCGCCGAGTTTGGCGATGAGCGCGCCAGTCATCAGACTCGCGACCGCCAGGGCGACCACGGGAATTCCGGCCAGCCTCAGCTTTGCCGGACGTTTCCAGACGACAGCAATACCAACCGCAGCCGCCAAAGCCGTGAGGTAGTAAAGCCAGGCCCAGCGGTCAGCCAGGAGCATGTGCTGTTTCAAGAGCGATGCGCTCTCGGAGTCCGAGATGGCCCGAATGCGGTTGTAGGCGGACTCGCCGGACTGGATCACCGGCCAGGCTGAAGCCGCCATCACCGCCACCAACACAAGGCTACCCAACACCGCGCCCCGGCTCCTGACAACCAGCGCAACGACGAGCGTCAACGCCGCGACTGCCAGGCCGACGATGGGCAGGTGGTTCAACAGGACGTGAAGGTATTCAGGTTTTTGCAGCAGGTCGTTCATATTCGGTTCCGCCGGAATTTAATGTGCGGGTTCAGGTTGCGTTGCGGCGGCAGTGTCAGGCGGCAGTTGGTTTTGACGCCGGATGGCTCGCGAGCGCCAAATGTAGAAGATGGCCGGATACACGATCAATTCCATGAGCAAGGAAGTGGCCACGCCGCCGATCATCGGCACCGCGATACGTTTCATCACGTCGGCGCCGGTGCCCGTGCTCCACATGATCGGGACCAGGGCAATGAAGGTGGTCGCGACGGTCATGACCTTCGGCCGGAGCCGCTTCACGGCCCCGTGATAGATGGCGTCGCGGAGGTCCGCGCCGTTGCGCATCCGGCCTTCCTTCTGCCCTTTTTCGTAGGCGATATCGAGGTAGAGCAGCATCACCATGCCGGTTTCGGCATCCAGACCCGCCAGCGCGATGAGTCCGATCCAAACCGCGACGCTCATGTTGTAATCGAGCAGGTAAATGAGCCAAAAGGCGCCCACCACCGAAAAGGGCACGGCCAGGAGCACGATCCCTGTTTTCACAAACGATCGGGTGCTGAGATAGATGAGCAACGCCACAATCAACAACGTCACCGGAACGACGAGCAGCAGCCGCTCTTTGGCCCGGAGCATGTATTCGTATTGGCCGCTCCAGAAGATGCTGTAGCCCTCGGGCAGCGTGATGGTGCCGTCGGCACTGGCTTGGTTGACGGCGCGCATGGCGGCCTGCACGTAGGTGCCAATGTCAATCCCCTTCACGTCCACGTAAATCCAGGCGTTGGGCACGGCGGCTTCGCTCTTGATGGCCATGGCCGCGTTGACCACTTTGATCGTCGCCAACTGGCCCATCGGCACCTGGGCGCCGGTGGGCGCGGGGACGATCAAATCGCGCAACGCTTGCAGGTCCTGGCGATAATCACGCTCATAGCGGAGGTTGATGGTGTAGCGTTCCAAGCCCTCGACCGTGGTGGTGATCGGCATGCCCCCGAGAGCCACGGCCAGCACCTCCTGCACTTCACCCAAGGTCAGACCGTAGCGGGCGATTTCGTCGCGGTTGATGTCGAATTCAAGATAACGGCCGCCAATCACCCGCTCGGAATAGGCGCTGGTCGTGCCCGGCACCTGTTTCACCACGGCCTCAACCTCGGAACCGATCCGCTCCAACTCCGCCAGACTGGGACCGGCGATTTTGATCCCCACCGGCGTCTTGATGCCCGTGGAGAGCATGTCAATGCGCGTCTTGATGGGCATGGTCCAGGCGTTGGCGAGACCCGGGAATTGGATGGCGCTGTTGAGCGCATCCACCAGTTCCTCAATCGTCCGGCGCCGATGCGCGATGACCTTGCCGCTGTCATCCTTGATGTCCACTTTGGGCCAATCCTTCTCTTCGTTCAGCATGATCGTGGTTTCGATCATGTCGAACGGCGCGGGGTCCGTGGCGGTTTCGGCGCGGCCGATTTTGCCAAAGACGTGATGCACCTCGGGAAAGGTCTTGATGATCTTGTCCGTTTGCTGGAGGAGCTCGCGGGCTTTGGTCGAGGAAATGCCGGGGAAGGTGGTCGGCATATAGAGCAGGTCGCCTTCGTAGAGCGGCGGCATGAATTCCGAACCGATGTTCTGATATGGAAACAGTTTGCCAACCTTTTGTGAGAATTCCCTCGTCCGGCCCTCGGGCAGGCGATTTGTCACCAGCGAGTTCCACGGAAAGAACACCCAGATGACAAGCACGACTGCGGCGGTGATCACGGACCAGCGCCATTTGATAACGAAGTCAATCACGGGATGGTAAATCCAGGTCAGAAACCGGCTGATGGGGTTCTTTTCCTCGGCCGGCGCTCGGCCCCGGATGAACAACCCCGCCAGCACGGGGGCGAGCGTGATTGCGAGGAAGGCCGCCGCCGCCATCGAATAGGTCTTGGTGAAGGCCAACGGTTTGAACAAGCGGCCTTCCTGTTCCTGCAAGGTGAACACCGGCAGGAACGAAACGGTCACCACCAGCAGCGCGAAAAAAATGGTCGGCCCCACCTCGACCGAAGCATCGCGGACGATTTCCCAGCGCGGCTTCCTGCCTTCATCCTGCTCGGAATGTTTGTGGACGTTCTCGACGAGAATGATGACGCCGTCCACCAGCACGCCAATGGCGATGGCAATGCCGCCCAGCGACATGATATTCATGCTGATGCCCTGGAGATGCATGACCAGAACCGAAACCAGCACCGCAACGGGCAGGATGACAATCGGCACCAGCGCGGTGCGGAAGTGGAGCAGGAAGACGATGATGACGAGCGCCACCACTATGCTTTCCTCCAGTAGCGTGTGCTGAAGCGTCTTGACGGCGCGATCAATCAACGCGCTGCGGTCGTAAGCGATGGTGTAGGTGACATCGGATGGCAGGGCCTTCATCGCGGTGTCGAGCTTTTGCTTTACCTCCTGGATGACTTTGCGCGCGTTCGCCCCGTAGCGGACCACGACGATGCCGCCGACCGTTTCGCCTTCACCGTTTAGTTCCGCGAGGCCGCGGCGCATTTCTCCGCCGAGTTGCACGGTCGCCACGTCGCGCAACAGTATGGGAACCCCGCTTTCGCCGACGCCCACGGCGACTTTCCGCAGCATCTCGACGTTTTCGATGTAGCCCTTGACGCGCACGATGAATTCCTTTTCGGCCATTTCAATGGAACGGCCCCCGACTTCACCGTTGCTCATCTCAATGGCCGTCTTCACCTGGGAAAGGGGCAGGTTATAGGCCCGCAATTTTACCGGGTCCACCGTCACCTGATATTGCTTTTCAAAGCCGCCGATGGAGGCGACTTCGGAAACCCCGTCCACGGCGGTGAGTTGATAGCGCAGATGCCAGTCCTGCATGGAGCGCAGTTCCTGGAGGCTGTGATTGGTGGAGTTGATGGCATACATGAAGGCCCAGCCCACGCCGGTCGCATTGGGACCGAGCGAGGGGGTCACCCCTTTGGGCATCTGAGTGCTGAGTTGGCTCAGATACTCCAACACCCGGCTGCGCGCCCAATAAGGATCGGTGCCATCCTCGAAGATGACATAGACAAACGAGTAGCCGTAAAACGAATAGCCGCGCACCACTTTCTTGAAGGGCACCGAAAGCATCTTGGTGGTGATGGGATAGGTCACCTGATCCTGGATGATCTGCGGCGCCTGGCCGGGATATTCCGTGTAGATGATGACCTGCACGTCGGAGAGGTCAGGAATGGCGTCAATCGGGATGTTTTTGACGGAATAAACGCCGCCCACCACCAGCGCCAATGCGCCCAGCAGGACGATGAACTTGTTCTTGAGCGAGAAATCTATGATGCCTTTGAGCATAAAAATGGTTTAGCGGGTGGAAGGAAAAATTTTGGTGCGTAGCGCAGGTTTCCAACCTGCCGTATCGCCGACTTCCAGTCGGCAGAGCGTTGAGAAGACCAGCGGCGTTGAAAATTCGCAGCGGCTGCGGATTGGAAATCCGCGATACAGCAGACTGGAAGTCTGCGCTATGGAGCGATGGTTCGTGGAGCAGTTACGGTTCATTTGCAGGCGTCGCTCAGTGCTGATGTTGCTGGGTAGTTGTCGCCGGATTCGGATGCTGTTTGCGCCAATGTTCCTCAGCCAGTTTGGCGTGCTTTACCTGACTGGTTTCAATCAGCTTCATCTCACACTCAGGACACTTGCCGGGCTTGTTAGAAACGATGTGGGCGTGGGACGCCATTGGACATGTGTAAAGCGGAGAAGGAACGGCCACTTGGGCGGACGTGCTGGAGGAAGCGTCTGGATGCTGTTTGCGCCAGTTGTCCTCGGCCAGTTTGGCGTGCTTCACCTGGCTGGTTTCCACCAGCTTCATTTCACACTTCGGGCATTGGCCCGGTTTGTCGGAAACCACGTCGGCGTGTTCCTCCATGGGACAGGTGTGGAGCGGCGAAGGCACTGGCGCTGCGGCGGCGTGTCCCGTGTGCGCGCTTGCGGGCAGGGCGGGTTTGGGCATCACGGGAATGAGTGTCATGCCGCACTTGGGGCACTTGCCCGGCTTGTCGAGTTTCACGTCGCTGTGCTCCGGCATCGGGCAGGTGTAATGCTCCACCTTGCCGCCGGGCTGCATTTTCGCCAGCGCCGCCGCCGAGACCGGAACCAAAGTCATCGCGCACAGCGGGCACTTGCCCGGATGTTGATACTCGATGGAAACGTGCTCGGGCATCGGGCAGACATAGGTGTGTGGTTCGGCGGCCGACGATGTTGCGGCAGACGCCGCTGTCGGAGTCGCGGATTTCATGTCGTGGTCCGCGTGCGCGGCAGCTTCGGCCGCGCCGGGCTTTTTGGGGTGCAGCATTTTTTGAATCGCCTCGCGCAACTGGCTTTCCGAATCGAGCATGAATTGCCCGGAAGTCACGACGCGCTCGCCATCCTTCAGGCCGCTCAAGACCTGATACATGTCGTCCTCCGCGCGCGGACCGAGCGTGACGGTGCGCGGATCGAACTTGCCACCGTCGAGCGCCACGAAGACGGTGTTTTTTTCGCCGCTGCGCAGGATGGCCATGTCCGGCACCAACAGCGCCGATGGTTCCAGTTCGGCCTTCAGTTCCACGCTGGCAAACATGCCCGGTTTGAGCAGATAGCCGGGGTTGTGAAATTCCATGCGCACGCGGGCCGTGCGGGTCTTTTCGTCCACGGTCGGGTAAACGTAAGTGACACGCCCGCGAAACTGGCGGTCCGACAGGTAAGAAAGGGTGACGAGCGCCTCCTGCCCCAGTTGAATGAATGGCAGGTCCTGTTCATACACTTCCGCGTAAACCCAAACCAAACCGAGATCCGCCAGCCGGTAAAGTTTCATGCCGGCTTCCGTCATCATCCCTTCCACCACCATTTTCTCGGTCACGAACCCGTCAATCGGCGCGGCCACGCGCAGGGTCTTGGTCGGTTGGCGGGTCTTCTCCAGTTCGGCGACTTGCTCGTCTGAGATGTCGAAGAACTTCAGTTTGAGCCGGGCGCTTTCCAGCAGCGCGTTCCGTCCCACCGGGTCCGTCGTCGGGGCGCCGCGGAGGGCCAGCAGGTATTCCGTCTGGGCGCTGTAGAGTTCCGGCGAATAGATTTCAAAGAGCGGGTCACCCTTCATTACCAACTGGCCGGTGGCGTCCACGTAGAGCTTCTCAATCCAGCCTTTGAATTTCGTGGTGACATCCGCCAGCGCGGGTTCGTTGTAGTCAATCGTGCCCACGGTTCGGATCACGCGGCGCAGCGGGCCGTTGAGGCCGTTCCGGATGGCGTAGTCCGTCGCCGCGCGCATCCGCGCCTCGAGCTCGGCGGTGGCGCTCTCCAGCACGTCGATCTCGGCGGCGGTGAAGCGGTAATAGGCGGTCTCGTCCCAGTACGGCTCGCCCTCGATCTCGGCGAAGGCGAAGCCCATCCGGCGGGCACGCTCCAGCCGGTCGGGGCGGGGATCCTGGGGCAGGCGCTGCATCGCCGCCGTCGCCTCAGGAGCCGGAACTCGAGAAGCGCGACGCCGTGCCGCCGAAGCCGCCGCGGCTGGAGGCGACCGCGGCGCTGCCGGCGCTGCGGGCGAAGGAGACGGAGCGCAGCGAGCTGCCGCCGCCGCCGCTGCGCCCCCAGAACCAGGAGCTGCCGCTGCGGTGATAGGAGGATGAGGAGGACGAGGCGGCAGCGGCGCAGATCTGCTCGGCGTCCGGGCGGAGTTCCCGCCGCGCCCGCTCGCACTCCTCGCGCCGCGGATCGCCGCAGCCGCCGAGCGTGAGCACGACGCCGCCGCCCAGCAGCACCAGGGTGATCGCCCGGCTCCGTTTCATGCCGGAAAGGATAACCCGATCGCGCCGGGCAGGCGAGCGGGCATCTGCGGCCCGTTGCGGCCGGAACGCCGGGCAGGACGCGGGGGCGTGGTGGCGGCCGCCGGCCACCATCGGAACCGCGGGCGGGCGGACGCGTGGCGGAACCTGGGGAAAAGGCTATATTCGACCGCATGGCGGACCCGGCCCGGCTCTACGAGACCGACTTCTACGCCTGGACCCGGGACCAGGGCGCCAAGCTGCGCGCCTGGCCCGAGCACCTGCGGCCCAACGGCATCGACATCGCCAACATCGCCGAGGAGATCGAGGGGTTGGGACGGTCGGATCTCCGCGAGATCGAATCGCGCCTCTCCCACCTCCTGGTCCACCTGCTGAAGCTTGCGGTCAGCCCGGCGGAAAGACCGCGCCGCGCCTGGCGGATCGAGGTGATGGAGGCGCGGCGCCGGCTGTCCCGGTTGCTGCGCGACAGCCCGTCGCTTGCCGCCCGGCTGCCCGGGATCGCGGTCGAGGAATGGCCCGTCGCGCGCGAGCGGGCCCTGGCCGAACTGGAACGCGACGGCGTCACCGAGGCCGACATCCCCGCCGCGCCGCCTCCGTTCCCGCTCGATGCGACGCTGCTGGAAGCCGGCTGGCTGCCGCCGAACCGGCATGGGCTGGCGCCCTGAGGGGGGCGCATTGACCCCCACGCCCGCCCGGCCCAGTCTGCCGCCGACGAACCGCACGGACCACGCCCGCCGATGACCGCCGTTCCCGGCGCCGCCCCTTCCGGCCCCGATGCCGCGCCTGCTGTCTCGCGCCGCCAGGATCTCCGCATCGTCACGCTGATCGGCTTCGGACACTTCCTGAGCCATTTCTACATGCTCTGCCTGCCGCCGCTGTTCTTCGCCTGGCAGGAGAAGTTCGACGTCTCCTACGCCATGCTCGGCCTCGCCACCGCGCTGATGGGCGGGACCACCGCGGCGCTGCAGACGCCGATGGGCTTCTGGATCGACCGTTTCGGTGCCCGGCCCTTCCTGGTCGGCGGCACGCTGCTGATGGCGCTGTCGATCTCCGGCATGGCCTTCGCCCCTTACTTCTGGGTCATCTTGGCGCTGGCCGTGCTGTCGGGCGTCGGCAATTCGGTGATCCACCCGGCGGACTACGCGATCCTCGCCGGCAGCGTGGACAAGACCTTCATGGGCCGCGCCTTCGCGCTGCACACCTTCAGCGGCAATCTCGGCTTCGCCTGCGCCCCGCCGACGATCGTGGCGCTGATGACGGCGATGGGCTGGCGGCCGGCGCTGCTGCTGGTCGGGCTGCTCGGCGTGCCGGTGGTCGGCGCCATCCTCTGGCAGAGCCGCATCCTGCGCGACCAGGCAGGCAGGGCGAAGAGGAAGCAGGCGGGCGGCGGCGGCGTCAGCGGGCGCGAGCTGCTGCTCAGCCGGCCGATGCTGCTGTTCTTCGCCTTCTTCCTCCTGACCTCGATGGCCGGCTCCGGCATCCAGAGCTTCGTCATCGCCGTGCTCGGCGAGTTGTGGGGCACGCCGGTGGCGATCGGCTCGATGGTGCTGACCGGCTACATGGTGGGCGCCACCGGCGGCACGCTGGTCGGCGGCTGGGTGGCGGACCGCGCGCGGCGCAGCCTGGTCGGCTTCGTCGTCCTGCTCACCCTGGTGGCGATGGCGTTGCTGCTCGCGATCGGCCTGCTGCCGATGCCGCAGGTGCTGCTGCCGGTGGTCGCGGTGGCGGCTGGGCTGGCGCTGGGTTCCTCGCGCACGCCGCGCGACGTGATGCTGAAGGACGCGGCGCCGCCGGGCGAGATCGGCAAGGTGTTCGGCTTCGTCTCCTCCGGCCTGCCGCTCGGCTCGGCGATCATGCCGGTGCCGATGGGCCTGCTGATCGATATCGGCCATCCGGAACTAGTGCTGCCCACGGTGGCCGGGCTGCTCGGCCTG
>JAANMX010004357.1_pt1 | contig 11271 bp, 10 predicted proteins | sample 7279681 | NCBI WGS metagenome assembly JAANMX01 (sample SAMN14094542, study PRJNA606508) | bioreactor metagenome | isolation source: A lab-scale SPAN reactor treating ammonium-rich wastewater day 351 | place: Ireland: Galway | collected 2018-01-01
TTGGAAGGCTGCGCTGACCCGCTTTACCATTCAGTTCGGTGACCGCATCTCCGTCAACTGAAGTCCGAACCGTTTACACAAAAATTCGGACACGCCCCACATGCAATCTTCTTCACATATTTCTCCTTATCGCCAGCTCAACAATGCCGCACGTAGCGCTCCTTCGAGCGGACTTATTCATTCACCAGCTTCCCAGTGCGTAGTCTGTCTACCGCACCGTCCTCTCGTACCCAGGCGTCTACGTCTTCCTTCTTGAACTTCCAGAAGCGACCAACCTTGTGTCCAGGCATACCTTTGGAGGTAACCCAGGTGTAGATGGTGTCTTTGGCTACGCCGAGGTAGTCGGCGATTTCATCGACAGAGAGCCAGCGGTCGTTCATGTTTGCATCCAAGCAGAATGTGCTGCGCCCCAATGGCAGCAACTGAGCCAGTGTATGCAATTGTGGTCAGGTATAAAAGGTTCGATTTGGGTTTGTTTGGGTTTGGCTGGGTTGAGCGGGTTATTTAGATGATCGTTGCTGGAGTGAGCAGGCTTGAGGCCCAAATTTGCTTCGGGTTGTGGATATCAACTTTGGTGCACCAATGACAAACGCCCGGCTTTGCCGGGCGTTTCCATATCAGCGATTTGCAAGTACTGAGAATATTTGCAAGTTCAATGAGAACCTACAAAATCAGACGTCGATATTCCCCGCTCGCAGCGCATTCGTCTCGATGAAATCCCGGCGTGGCTCCACCTCGTCGCCCATCAGCATGGTGAACACGCGGTCGGCCTCGATCGCGTCGTCGATCTGCACGCGCAGCAGGCGGCGCACCTGCGGGTCCATGGTGGTTTCCCAGAGTTGTTCGGGATTCATTTCGCCCAGGCCTTTGTAGCGCTGGCGGCTGGTGGTGCGTTCGGCTTCCGAGATGAGCCATTGCATGGCCTGGCGGAAGTCGCTGGCCTTTTCTTCCTTCTGGCGCTCGCCTTCGCCGCGCTGGACGCGGGCACCTTCGCCGAGCAGGCCACGGAACGTGTTGGCGGCTTCGGCCAGGGCGGCGTAGTCGGCGCCATTGACGAAGTCCTGCGTGATGACGCTGCTCTTGACGTTGCCGTGGTGGCGGCGGCTGATGCGCAGCAGGGGCTTGTCGGTGCGGGCGTCGAACTCGGCGGCCACTTCGGCGGGGATGCCGGTGGCGGAGAGTTCGCGCAGCCGGGTCTGCAGCAGTGCGGCACTGGCTTCGGCATCCTGCATGGTTTCGAGGTTCAGCGCCACGCCGTCGGCCACGGCGCGCAGGGCCTCGAAGTCCATGAAGCCCGAGAGGCGCGCAATCACGTGCTCGGCCACCTGGTGCTTGCGCGCCAGCTCGGCCAGGGTGTCGCCGGACAGGGTTTGCGGCTGGGCGCCGCCGGTGGTCACGCTGGCGTCCTTGAGGGCGATGCGCAGCAGGAAGCTGTCGAGCGCCGGGGCGTCCTTGAGGTACAGCTCTTCCTTGCCGGCCTTCACCTTGTAAAGCGGCGGCTGGGCAATGTAGATGTGGCCGCGCTCGACCAGCTCGGGCATCTGGCGGTAGAAGAAAGTGAGCAACAGGGTGCGGATGTGCGCGCCGTCCACGTCGGCGTCGGTCATGATGATGATGCGGTGGTAGCGCAGCTTGGCGACGTCGAAGTCGTCGTTGCCGGTGCTGCCGCCGGCCTTGCCGATGCCGGTGCCCAGGGCGGTGATCAGCGTGAGAATTTCATTGCTGGTGAGCAGCTTCTCGTAGCGCGCTTTTTCCACGTTCAGGATCTTGCCGCGCAGCGGCAGGATGGCCTGGAACTTGCGATCGCGCCCCTGCTTGGCGGAGCCGCCGGCGGAGTCACCCTCGACGATGTAGATTTCGCACATCGCCGGGTCTTTCTCCTGGCAGTCGGCCAGTTTGCCGGGTAGGCCCATGCCGTCGAGCACGCCTTTGCGGCGCGTCATTTCGCGCGCCTTGCGGGCGGCCTCGCGGGCGCGGGCGGCTTCCACAATCTTGCCGCAGATGATCTTGGCGTCTGCCGGGCGTTCCTGCAGGTAGTCGGTGAGCAGCTTGCCGACGATGTCTTCCACGGGCGCACGCACTTCGCTCGACACCAGCTTGTCCTTGGTCTGGCTGCTGAACTTGGGCTCGGGCACCTTCACGCTGAGTACGCAGCACAGACCTTCGCGCATGTCGTCGCCGGTGACTTCGACCTTGGCCTTCTTGGCGAACTCGTTTTCTTCGATGTACTTGTTGATGACGCGGGTCATCGCGGCGCGCAGACCGGTCAGGTGGGTGCCGCCGTCACGCTGCGGGATGTTGTTGGTGAAGCACAGCACCTGTTCGCTGTAGCCGCTGTTCCACTGCATGGCCACTTCCACGCCAATGTGCGTGCCGGGGATACCGCCGTAGGTCTCGGCCGGGCGCTCGCCTGCGGCGTAGAACGAGGTGGGGTGCAGGACGGTCTTGCCTTTGTTGATGAACTCCACGAAGCCGCGCACGCCGCCAGCGCCCGAGAAGTCGTCTTCCTTGCCGCTGCGCTCGTCGAGCAGGCGGATGCGCACGCCGTTGTTCAGGAAGGACAGCTCGCGCAGGCGCTTGGCCAGGATTTCGTAATGGAACTCGTTGTTTTCCTTGAAGATCTCGGTGTCGGGCAGGAAATGCACCTCGGTGCCGCGCTTTTCCGTCTCGCCGGTCACCTTCATGGGCGAGACTTCGACGCCGTCCACCGTTTCAACGATGCGGTTCTGCACAAAGCCGCGGCTGAATTCGAGCACATGCACCTTGCCTTCGCGGCGCACCGTCAGGCGCAGCATCTTGCTGAGCGCGTTCACGCAGCTCACACCCACGCCGTGCAGGCCGCCCGAGACCTTGTAGCTGTTCTGGTTGAACTTGCCGCCGGCGTGCAGTTCGGTCAGCGCGATTTCCGACGCACTGCGCTTGGGCTCGTGCTTGTCATCCATCTTCACGCCGGTGGGAATGCCGCGGCCGTTGTCGGTCACGCTGATGGAGTTGTCGGTGTGGATGGTGACCACGATGTCGTCGCAGTGCCCGGCCAGCGCTTCGTCGATGGAGTTGTCCACCACCTCGAACACCAGGTGGTGCAGGCCGGTGCCGTCGCTCGTGTCGCCGATGTACATGCCGGGGCGCTTGCGCACGGCCTCCAGGCCTTCCAGGATCGTGATGGCGCCTTCGCCGTAGCCTTCGCTCGCGCCGGCCTGGTGGGCGTCAATCTTGGGCACGGCGGGAGCGCCGTTGCCGTTGTCTTCGGGCTCGGGCAGTTGGGTTTCAGCGGTCATGGTCGGCCTTGGCTGTCGGGGGAAACGCGGGCGTTTCCGGAGTCTTCAATAGAAAATGGTCTCTGGCGCAATGTGGATAAGCGCTAGCAGCTATAAAACAAATAGCAAATTCGTCAAATGCGCATCGGCATCACGACGTATTTGAAGCTGTCGCTGTCGGGCAGCGTCAGCAGGGCCGAGCTGTTGCCATCGGCCAGCGAGATCTTCACCATGTCCTGGCCCATGTTAGACAGGGCATCAATCAGATAGGTGACGTTGAAGCCGATCTCGATGGCGTCGCCGCCGTAATCGATGTCGAGCTCGTCCACCGCCTCTTCCTGCTCGGCATTGTTGCTGGCCACGCGCAACTGACCCGGCTCGATGTTCAGGCGCACGCCCTTGAACTTGTCGCTGGTCATGATGGCTGTGCGCTGCAGGCTGGCCAGCAGCGGTGCGCGGCCCAGGGTCACGCTGTTGTGGTGGTTGCGCGGAATGACGCGGTTGTAGTCGGGGAACTTGCCCTCGACGAGCTTGGTGACGAATTCGAGTGTGCCGAAGCTGAATTTGGCCTGGTTGCTGGCGAAGCGCATCTCCAGCGCGCCGTCGGCGTCGCTGAGCAGGCGCTGCAGCTCGATCACGGTCTTGCGCGGCAGGATCACTTCCTGCTTGGGCACTTCCACATCCAGCGTGGCACTGGCGAAGGCCAGGCGGTGGCCGTCGGTCGCCACCAGGCTGAGCTGCTTGCCTTCGGCGACAAACAGGATGCCGTTGAGGTAGTAGCGGATGTCCTGCACGGCCATGGCAAAGGCCACCTGGCCCAGCAGGTGCTTGAGGGTCTTCTGCGGCACGCTGAAGGCGGGGCCGAAGCTGGCGGCCTCCTGCACGAGCGGGAAGTCTTCGGCCGGCAGGCTGGCCAGCGTGAAGCGGCTCTTGCCGCCCTTGAGCACGAGCTTGTCCTGGCTGGTCTCCAGGCTCACCGTCTGGTCCGACGGCATGGTGCGCAGCACGTCGATGATCTTGCGCGCATTCACGGTGGTGGTGAAGTCGCCGGTGTCGCCGCCCAGTTCGGCCGTGGTGCGGATCTGCACTTCCAGGTCGCTGGTGGTGAGCTGCAGCGCATTGCCGGTCTTGCGGATCAGCACATTGGCCAGGATGGGCAGCGTGTGGCGGCGTTCGACGATGCCGGCGACCGATTGCAGAACCGCGAGAACCTTGTCTTGTGTTGCCTTCAGGACGATCATGTCAACCTCTTGTGGTTTTGGGTACGGTGCGCGGACAGCGGCATGGATTCTGCCTCCTCCCTGTTGCACAACCTGCCATTTTGCCCTCTTGGCGGGGCGGTTTCCCTTGGGGACTGCACCAGCATGGCGTCAGCCTTTGAGGGTCTGTTCCAGCACGTGCAGCTGCTGGTTCAGTTCGGTCAGTTGCTGGCGCTCGCCTGCAATCTTGCGCACCGCGTGCAGCACGGTGGTGTGGTCGCGCCCGCCGAACAATTCTCCGATTTCCGGAAGACTCTTTTGCGTCAGCTCCTTGGCCAGGTACATGGCAATCTGGCGCGGCCTGGCAATGCTGGCCGGGCGCTTCTTGCTGTACATGTCGGCGACCTTGATCTTGTAATAGTCGGCCACCGTCTTCTGGATGTTCTCCACACTGATCTGCCGGTTTTGGATGGAGAGCAGGTCGCGCAGGGCTTCCCGGGCCAGCTGGATGGAGATGTCCTTCTGGTTGAAGCGCGAGTACGCCAGGATCTTGCGCAGCGCGCCTTCGAGTTCGCGCACGTTCGAGCGCACGTTCTTGGCCACGAAGAAAGCCACTTCCTCGGGCATTTCGGCACTCTCGGCGCGTGCCTTGTTGATCAGGATGGCCACACGCATTTCCAGCTCGGGCGGCTCGATCGCCACCGTCAGGCCCGAATCGAAGCGCGAAACCAGTCGTTCGTGGATGTCCGCCAGGCCCTTGGGGTAGGTGTCGGACGTCATCACGATGTGGCTCTTCTTGGCCAGCAGGGCCTCGAAGGCGTTGAAGAATTCTTCTTGCGTGCGGTCCTTGTTGGCGAAGAACTGCACATCGTCGATCAGCAGCAGGTCGAGCGAGTGGTAGCGCTCCTTGAATTCGTCAAAAGTCTTGCGCTGGTAGGCTTTAACCACATCCGAAACAAATTGTTCGGCATGGATGTAGAGAACTTTGGCGTCGGGCCTGTCCTGCAGCAGCTTGTTGCCCACGGCGTGCACCAGGTGGGTCTTGCCCAGGCCGACGCCGCCGTAGATGAACAGCGGGTTGTACAGGTGCCCCGGCATGCCCGCCACATGCATGGCAGCGGCACGCGCCATGCGGTTGGCCGTGCCTTCCACCAGGGTGTCGAAAGTCAGCGCCGGGTTCAGCCGGTTGCGCAGCTGGCCGCGCGCGCCCTCATCGGCCGTAGCGGCGGGCGCTGCGGGTTCCACCGAAGGTGCTGGCGCCTGGTTGGTGGCCTGCGCATAAGTGCGGGTGCTGGATGTGCGCTGAGCAAGCGCTAACTCCAGCGCAATCGACTGACCGTAGATGGCTTCCAGCAAAGCCGCAATGCGGCCCACATACTGGGCCCGGATCCAGTCGAGCGTGAAGCGGTTGGGAACGTACAGTGTGACCTTGGAGAAGTCTTCGGCCACCTGTGCCGTGAGGGGTTTGATCCAGGTGTTGAACTGCTGGGCAGGGAGGTCCTGCGAGAGCTGTTCGGTGCAGGCCTGCCACAGGGCCTGACCGGCATCGTTGCCGTGATAGGGGGGGGTGCCGCGCGCGGGTTCCTCGGTCATTTAGGAGATTCTTATTGTGGATAGGAGGAACGGTTCAAGGCCCGGGATTGTAGCTTGTCAAGGAGTTATCCACAATCTGGAGCGGGGTTGCAAAAGGCCGTTTCAGGGCCTTCCACAAGGTCAATTCGCCGAGCGGCATTGCCTCAAGGGGCCAAGCCTGCGATAATTTCGGGTTTCCCTGAATGTGTTCAGGGTAATTTGACCCTGCGGCGCCTTCTTGTGAGGGCGCGCTTCTCTACTGAACCCTCGAGGAATTCCCATGAAACGCACTTACCAACCTTCCAAGACGCGCCGCGCCCGTACCCACGGTTTCCTGGTGCGCATGAAGACCCGTGGTGGTCGCGCCGTCATCAACGCTCGCCGTGCCAAGGGCCGCAAGCGTCTGGCGGTCTGAGGCCCTTCCGGGTCTTGACCTGCTCCCCGGTTTGCGCCCGCAGGTTCCAACGGGGGCGCCTTCATGCAGCGGCTGAAAACGCGCCCGCAATTCCAGGCCACCATGGCCGGTGAAACCGTGGCCCGCACAGCCCATTTTGCGCTGCACCGTCTGGTGCTCGGCGCGCGTGAGTGCGCGCCTGCCTCGGAGCGCCCCGGCGCGCAGGCCCTGTTCAGCGGGCCGGACGTCTGGCTGGGCGCCATGGTGCCCAAGCGCTGGGCGCGCCGCGCCGTGACGCGCAACGCCATCAAGCGGCAGATCTATGGTGTGGCGGCGGCCCTGGAGCCGACTTTGCCACCGGCCGCCCATGTGGTGCGCCTGCGTGCCACGTTTGACCGCAAGCAGTTTGTCAGCGCCAGCTCCGACCCGCTCAAGCAAGCCGTGCGTGCCGAGCTGCAACAGCTATTTGAGCGCGCGCTGGGCGCACGCAAGCCCGCTTCCGCCCCGGGGGCGGCATGATGCAGCGCCTGCTGATCGCGTTGGTCAAGGGCTACCGCCTGTTGCTCAGCCCCTGGCTGGGATCGGCCTGCCGTTTCGAGCCCACCTGCTCTGCCTATTCGCTGCAGGCCCTGCAGCAGCATGGCGCGGCGGCGGGCACCTGGCTGACGCTGGGGCGGCTGGCGCGCTGCCATCCCTGGTGCAGCGGCGGCCATGACCCGGTACCGCAGGAGGCGCCCCGCGCCACGCGGCTGTTTTCGCGGCTGATCACGCCTGCCTCTTCCACCACCTCACCAAAGAAGTCTCCATGAACGACATCCGCCGCACGATCCTGTGGGTGATATTTGGCTTTTCGCTGGTCCTGATCTGGGACAAATGGCAGTTGCACAACGGCAAGCAAGCCACCTTTTTCCCCGGCCCGGCTCCGGTGGTGACGGCCAGCGCGCCCGCCGCATCGGGTGCGGGGGCGTCGGCGGTGCCGGTGTCGTCCAGCGCATCGGCTCCGGCGGCCGCCCCGGTGGGCGCCGCTGCGGTGCCTGCGCAGGTGGAAACGGCGGCACCCCGGGAGCGCGTGGAGGTGAGTACCGATGTGCTGCGCCTGACCTTCGACAGCGAAGGCGGCTCGCTCACCCATGCCGAGTTGCTGCAACACGCCGATCTGGTCGATGGCAGCAAGAAGTTCATGCTGCTCGACGACAGCGCCCAGCGTGTGTACGTTGCCCAGACCGGGCTGATTGGCGGGGCCTTCCCCACCCACAAGACCGTGATGAACGTGGCGCCCGGAGCCCGCGAACTCAAGGACGGCGAAAACGAACTGAGCGTGCGCTTCGAGTCGCCCGACCTCGGAGGCGTCAAGCTGGTCAAGACCTGGACCGTGAAACGTGGCGCCTACGACATTGCCGTCCGGCACGAGGTGGTCAACACCGGCACGGCGCCCGTGGCGCCCAAGCTGTATCTGCAACTGGTGCGTGACGGCAACAAGCCGCCAGGCGAATCGTCTTTCTACTCCACCTTCACGGGTCCTGCGGTGTTCACCCAGGACAAGAAATACCAGAAGGTCGAGTTCAAGGACATCGCGGAGAACAAGGCCGACCATGCCAAGGAAAGCAGCAATGGCTATGTTGCCATGGTGCAGCATTACTTCGCCTCGGCCTGGCTGCTGCCCGAAGGCACGCAGCGCGAAATCTTCATGCGCAAGGTGGACGCCAATCTGTATTCGGTCGGCATGCTGGTGGCCCTCGACAGCATTGCCCCGGGCGCCAGCAAGGCGCTGGATGCGCAGCTGTTTGCCGGTCCGCAGATCGAAACCATGATGGAAAAGCTCTCCCCCGGGCTGGAGCTGGTCAAGGACTACGGCTGGCTCACCATTTTGTCCAAGCCGCTGTACTGGCTGCTGGACCAGCTGCACAAGATTCTGGGCAACTGGGGCTGGTCCATCGTCGCCCTGGTGCTGCTGCTCAAGATCGCGTTCTACTGGCTCAACGCCAAGGCCTACGCCAGCATGGCCAAGATGAAGGCCGTCAATCCGAAGATCATGGAGATGCGCGAGCGCCTCAAGGACAAGCCGCAGCAGATGCAGCAGGAGATGATGCGCATCTACCGCGAGGAGAAGGTCAACCCGATGGGTGGCTGCTTCCCCATCATGATCCAGATCCCGGTGTTCATCGCGCTCTACTGGGTGCTGCTCTCCAGCGTGGAAATGCGCAACGCGCCCTGGATCGGCTGGGTGCATGACCTCTCGGCCCCCGATCCGTTCTTCATCCTGCCGGTGCTCATGACCCTCAGCACGCTGCTGCAGACGGCCCTGAACCCCGCGCCGCCCGACCCGATGCAGGCCAAGATGATGTGGATCATGCCGCTGATGTTCAGCGTGATGTTCTTCTTCTTCCCGGCGGGTCTGGTGCTGTACTGGCTGACGAACAACATCCTGTCGATCGCCCAGCAGTGGCTCATCAACACCCGCATGGGCGTGCCGCCGCAGTTCAACCTGCCGAAATTTAAGTAACCCCCTGAGCGGCTGCGCCGCTTCCCCCTTTCTCTCGCGCTGCGCGCGGGAAGGGGGACGACACCAGCGCGGCGGGGCGGCCCTTGCGCGGTGTCCCGCGCCTGGGCTGCGCCAGTTGTTGGCGCTCTTTCCCCTATCGATTGCCGCCATGCTTGCCCGCCACCACGACCCCATCGTTGCCATTGCCACGGCCCCCGGACGCGGGGCCGTGGGCATTGTGCGCGTCTCGGGCCAGGGGCTGGGGGCGTTGACCGAGGCCCTGTGCGGCCGAGCCCTGCGCCCGCGCGAGGCCACCTACCTGCCGTTTCGCGACGCCGACGGCCAGGCCATCGACCAGGGACTGGCGCTGTATTTTCCGGGGCCGCACTCCTATACCGGCGAAGACGTGCTGGAACTCCAGGCCCATGGCGGCCCGGTGGTGCTGCAGATGCTGCTGGCGCGCTGCCTGGAAGCGGCTGCACACATCCACCCCGCCACGGCCCAGCCCACCCTGCCCGGCCTGCGCGTGGCCCAGCCGGGAGAGTTCACCGAGCGTGCCTTCCTCAACGACAAGATCGACCTGGCCCAGGCCGAGGCGATTGCCGACCTGATTGACGCCTCCACCTCCGCAGCCGCGCGCAGTGCCAGCCGATCGCTCAGCGGGGCGTTTTCGCAGGAAATCCACGCCTTGCGCGATGCGCTCATCCACCTGCGCATGCTGGTCGAGGCGACGCTGGATTTTCCTGAAGAAGAAATCGACTTCCTGCGCAAGGCAGACGCGCGTGGGCGGCTATCAAATCTGGAGCAAACCCTGGCCCAGGTGATGCAGCGGGCCCGCCAGGGCGCACTGCTGCGCGAAGGCATCAAGGTGGTGATTGCCGGCCAGCCCAACGCCGGCAAAAGCTCGCTGCTCAACGCCCTGGCCGGAGCGGAACTGGCCATTGTCACGCCCATCGCCGGCACCACGCGCGACAAGGTGCAGCAGACCATCCAGATCGAAGGCGTGCCACTGCACGTGATCGACACGGCAGGGCTGCGCGAGAGCGAGGATGAGGTCGAGCGCATCGGCATCGCCCGCGCCTGGGACGCCATTGCCGGGGCCGATGCCGTGCTCTTCTTGCACGATCTGACACGGTGCAGCACGCCCGAGTATCAGGCGGCAGACGCCGCCATCGCGGCCGCCATGGCCGAGCGGCTGCCCGCCTCGGTGCCGGTGATCGACGTCTGGAACAAGTGCGACTGCGCACCATGGGATGGGTCTGTCGATCGTCCGAACCATGTGCGGCTTTCGGCCCGCACCGGCGAGGGCCTGGTGCCACTGCGCCAGCAGCTCCTGGCGGTGGCGGGCTGGCAGTCGGCGCCTGAGGGGGTGTACATCGCACGCCAGCGCCATGTGCAGGCCCTGCAGGCCGTGGCACGGCACCTGGACATGGCGGCGGGGCAACTCGACTCTCCGGGCCCGGCGCTGGATCTGCTGGCTGAAGAGCTCCGCCTGGCCCAGAACGCGCTGAGCGAGATCACGGGCGAGTTCTCGTCCGACGATCTGCTGGGCGTGATCTTTTCCAGCTTCTGCATCGGAAAGTAGGGTCCGCGCCGTTTTCCTATTGTGTAAGTATGGGTAAACAACGCTTGTGCAGCAGGGGCATTGCGGATAGCTTCGTCGGGTTATGAACGCCGTTACACCTTCTTCGACCAAGCTGGACCTGCAAGGCTTGATCAATGCCATTGCCCAGTCCGATGCCGACGACAGCCTGAACAACCCGCTCAAGCCCGAGCAGTGGGACATCCTGACCGCCTACCTGCAGCCCTGCACGCTGGCTGCAGGGCAGCTGCTGTTCAACCAGGGCGCGTCGGACCGCACGCTCTACATGGTGGAAAGCGGCAGCCTGAGCGTGCACTACGAAGACGAAAAAGGCCGTCTGCGCATGGCCATCGTGGCGCCGGGTACCGTGGTGGGCGAGGGGGCGTTTTTCTCGCACCGGCCCCGCAGCGCCACGGTGCAGGCCGCGGCACCGAGCAAACTGTGGGCGCTGACAGCGTTGCGCTTCACCGAATTGAGCAACCGCCAGCCAGCCCTCGCGCTGAGCCTGGCCATGGCGGCAGGGGCCGTACTCTCCAAGCGGCTGGGCAATCGCCGCCGCCGCGTTGCGTCCACCTGACACTCCGGGCCCCTGCGGTGGGCCAGGCAGCGGTTGACCTCGACGGTACATAGTGGCAAGTTACACTCTTTACGGAAGCGCCCGGACGCTCACCGGAGAAAGAAAACCATGTCATTGTTCAGTTGGTTCACACGCAAACCTGCCCCAGCCAAAAACCGGATGGCCGAGCCATCAGGGCTGCTGAACGCCGATGCCACTGTCCCGCTCA
>JAANMX010004359.1_pt1 | contig 11270 bp, 10 predicted proteins | sample 7279681 | NCBI WGS metagenome assembly JAANMX01 (sample SAMN14094542, study PRJNA606508) | bioreactor metagenome | isolation source: A lab-scale SPAN reactor treating ammonium-rich wastewater day 351 | place: Ireland: Galway | collected 2018-01-01
CGGATCAGCAGGTATTTGCCCCGCCGCTCCAGGCGCCGGATGGGCCGGTCCGCCAGGGCCCGCCGGATCTGCGCCGGCCGGGTGGTCTCGACGGGGGCGAGTTTCGAAAAGTCGAGCCCCACCACTTGCTTTCCCTCCACCAGCCTCAGGCTGCGGAGGATGGTCTCGACTTCGGGCAGTTCGGGCATGACTCTTTTCTATAAGCCCGAAGGCCCCGCTTCAATCTATTTTGCCTTCCTTTGGATGCCGGGGTTGAGGCCCCGCTCGTGGACCAGCTCCAAGAGCGGATACCCGGAACCCAGGCGCCGGTTGATCGCCTCGAAGTAGCCCCGCATCTCCGCGCGTTCCAGGAAAAGTTCGGGATGCACGCTGTGGATCCGATAACGGCCCTCCGCCAGGCTGAAGCCGAATTGGAGTAGGAATTCCCCGGAGCTGCTGTAGAACGACCACTCGATCTCCCGGGTGGCCTCGTCGAAGCGCTGGAAGACGTCCAGCACCGGGCTTAGGTCCTCGAAGGTGAGGGCGATCTGCCGGGGGCCCTGCGGGCGCTCCCGCGTCTCGGGGAAGGGCGGGGGGTGCGGCGATTGGCGGCGGATTTCGTCCAGGCGCTCCCGCCGGCGCTGCGAGACCAGCTCGGCCAAGGCCTGGAATTTAGGTGGTTGGGTCATGGTTGCCTCCTTGTGGCCATACATTACATGGCACATAAGTTACAAACAGCATGCCAATAACCTTGTGGATAAAATTTTCCTTACAGAATGATTTCAGAAGCTTAGCGTCTGTGGATAAACTGGGGATTTCTCAGAATGAAAAACGATTTTGAGAAATTCTCAAATTGGCGTGGGTTTTGGGGGGCTAAAGCGGGCCGACGTCGCCATTTTCGCGGATTTTTTCATCCTCGTAGGGGGCGGCCCAGCGGCGGTAAAACTCCTGCGTGACGCAGTTCAGCACCCCCATGATTTCATTGATGGTTGAGTATTTTTTTCCCTTGGCCTCGAGGTAGCTCAAGAGCTGCCGGGTGATCAGGTAATTGAGCTCTCCGGCGTCGCCGGGGCGGGGGTCTTTGTCGAGTTTTTGACGCTGTTCCGGCTTGATGTAGGGCATGGCCGCTCCTCAAGAAGAAAGACTTGGTCGCGATTTCGCTTTGGCGTAGCTTGCCAGCATGACGCATCCCGAGCAAGCCATTCAATATATCCACACCAACTTCGAACGCTTCATCCGGGAATTGTCCGAATACGCGACGATCCCCTCGGTGAGCTTCCCCGGCTACCCGCAGGAGCCGCTGAACGAATCCGCCCAATGGACCGCGCGCAAGATGAAAGACGCGGGCCTCGAACACGTCGAGATCCTCGAGATTCCCGGCGCGCCGCCCTTCGTGGTCGGCGACTGGCTGCACGCGCCCGGCGCGCCGACCGTCCTGCTCTACGCCCACCACGACGTGCAGCCGCCGGGCCGCCCCGAAAAGTGGCTCTCGCCGGCCTTCTCGCCCCAGCGCCGCGGCGACCGCCTCTACGGGCGCGGCGTGGTCGACGACAAGGCGGGGGCGCTGATGCACCTCTTCGCCCTCGAGGCCTATTTGAAGACCTCCGGCAAGCTGCCGGTCAACGTGCGCTTCCTGATCGAAGGCGAGGAAGAGACGGGCAGCGAGCACCTGGGCGAATTCGTCCGCCGCTACAAAGACCGCCTCAAGGCCGACGTGATGGTCCTGACCGACACGGCCAACCTCGACCTCGGCCTGCCTTCGCTCACCTACCGCCTGCGCGGCTTGGTCGATGCGATCGTCGAGGTGCGCACGCTGGACCATCCGGTGCACAGCGGGATGTGGGGCGGGCCCACGCTCGACGCGCTCAGCGCGCTCAACCGGATCCTCGCGCGGCTCACGACGGAGGACGGCAAGATCGCCATCCCCGACTTCTACGAGGGCATCCAGCCCGTGGTCGGCCTCGAGAAGGAACGGCTGCGCGCCTTGCCCTTCGAGGAGAAGAAATTTTTAAAAGAGGTCGGGGCCGTCGAGTCGCTGCAGCTCGCCGGCGAGCGCGACTTCAGCGTCTACGAGCGCATCTGGTGCCGGCCCGCCTGCGCGATCTTGGGCATCGACGCGCCGCAGGTCGCCAAGACCAGCAACCAGATCGTCGAGTCGGCCCGCGCGAAGGTCTCGATTCGTATCGTCAGCGGGATGGATCCGGAAAAAAGCCGGCAACGGCTCTGCGATTTCCTAAAACAAGACCCGCCCTACGGCGCCCAGGTCACGGTGAAGCCCGGCACGGCGGGGCGGCCCTGGAAGGTCGACCCGGTGGGGCCCGCCTACGAGGCCGCGGCCCGGGCGCTGAAGAAGGGCTTCGGCCGCGACGCGGTCTTCATCGGTTGCGGCGGGTCGATCCCCTTCGTCGAGCCGCTGACCCACGAGTTCGGCGGCATCCCGGCCCTGCTGATCGGCCTCGAGGACCCCTTCTGCAACGCCCACGGCGAGAACGAAAGCCTCTACCTTCCGGATTGGAAGAAGGGGATGGAGTCGGCGGTGTGGCTTTTTTCGGAACGAATCGTCTAGCCTGTTTATCAAGCTCATTGGGAGGATCTATGAAGCACACCCGAGTCTTTCTCACGCTGTTCAGCATCCTGGCCTTAGGCGGCCTCGCCGCCTCCGAAGGGCTGGCCAAGTCCGTCGAGCCGAAAGAAGAGACCTACCAGGCCCCCAAGCAGGGCAAACAGCGCCTGGCTTACTGCTACGAACCCGACAAGGGCTGCGGCAAAAAGGCGGTCGACGCCTGGTGCAAGACCAAGGGCTACAAAACCGCCAAGGAGTGGAAGGTCTTGGAGCAGAACGGACGCAAGGTGAAGGCCACCCGCTACATCGGCAGCGAGGGGACCTGCCGCGCGCGCGGTTGCCATACCTTCGAGTCGATCACCTGCCGCATGGGGCCGCCGACTTTCTTTTAGCCCGCTTTCCGTTGCGCTTTAATCGTTGTCGTGGGCCTCCTCGCCCTTAGGGTTCGCCTCCGGACCGCGGACCTCTCCCCCCGGCTCCGCCTTGCCTCCGCCGGGTCCGATATGGGCTTGTGCGGCTCCGTATTGGTAGACCAGGGCCCCGCCGCTGTGCCCCACCTGTAGGGATAGGCCGGCTACCGCCAAGAGACCCAGGACCGAGGCAGTCCGTGCAGCGGCTCCCAATTTATCCTTCCGAATCAGGCTGGCCCCGCCGCTCAATATCAGGGTGAGACCGGAGGCCCAAAAAAAGACATCAGCCTTTTCCTCGTGCTCTTCAACGACCGTTTTGACGACGACCTTCTCGACCTTTTCCTCGTCGTTCTCCCCAGTTTGGAGCGCCACATAGGCCGAGGCAAAGAGTATCAGGTGAAAGAAGGCGACGATGGCCCAGCTCTTTTCGGAAAGCCAGCCGCGCCAGATGCCCACCGCGAAGGCGATGGCGAGGAGGGGCAGGAATATCGCCAGCCCCAAGGGGAGGTGGACCAGGGCGGGGTGCAAGGGAAGGTTTGACATGGGGAACTCCTTTGAAGAGATATTTCGGCATCCGATAGGGGCCGAATTTCCAATTTATAGTTAAGTAAAGGGATTTCCCATGACCTTCGTCATGAGTCGGAGGCGAGGGAAAAGTTCTCGGCCTTCTTAATGGAAGCCCTCCTCTTGTCCCTTCTTTGTTATATTTTTTCCTTTCCCAATTAGTAACTGATCGGTTACTATCTTGCATGGCAATAGAACTGCCTATTGCGGCCCTTCAATATAAATTATGGTCCCAAAATCCGCTCCCTACGACGTTCTCATTCTCGGGGCCGGGCTCTCCGGCCTGGCCACCGCTTATTACCTTAAGAAGACCCGACCCGAATGGAGCATCTTGGTCGTCGAGCGCTCCGGCACGGCCGGGGGCCTGACCGGCAATTGGATCGATCACCGCTTCGGCCCCGACAAGAAGCTCCAGATGCCGATGCACATGGTGTTCCGGCAGAAGTACAAGAACCTGCTCAAGCTGGTCGACGAAGAGATCGGCGGCTCGCTCTCGCCGCTCTACAAGGGCTACACCATCATCACCGGCGACGGGCAGCGCCACCGCCTCGCGATGGAGGACTGGACCTCGCGCCGCCTGCCGCCGCCCTTCCACGCCCTCGGGATGTTCGCCAAGCTCAAGATGCCGCTGCGCGAGAAGTGGGACCTCTTCAAACTGGCCTGCGTCTCCACCTACTGCGCCAAGGAAATTTTGGAAGGAAAGCAAGAGCCGCGGCGGGTGCCCAACACGCTCAGCCTCGAGAGTCTCGAGCTGATCCTCAACATGGGCGCGAAGTCGCGCGACTTCCTCGAGGCGGTGACGCCCAGCATCTACAACCTGCATCCCTGGTACACCAGCGCCCCGCGCATGGCGGGCGTGATGGCGGGGACGATGACGCTCTCGCAGGACTCGCTGCACTACCACGTCTTCGCCAAGAACTATAACGCCGCCTTCATCGACCGCTTCGTCGCGCGATTGAAGGAGATGGGCGTCGAGTTCCGCTTCTGGACCGAGGCGCGGCGCCTCGAGGCCGACGCCGACGGGCGGCGCGTCGAGCGCGTCTGGGTGCGGCCCTCCGGGCCCGAGCATTCGCAGGCGCGGCGCTACGTCTGCGAAAACTGCGGCGCGGAGAATTACTTCCTGGACCGCGCCTTCTGCACCCGCTGCGGGCGCGACACCACCTTAGACCGCGTCCGCTCGGGAGAGATCGCCAAGCCGGTGGCCCGCGAGCTGTGGATGCATTCCGAAGGAAGCGGCTGCGTGCCGCTCGAGTGCCGGCGGCTGGTGACGGCCATGTACCCCCACATGATCGCGAGGCTCTTGCCCGCGGGGTCGCCGCTTAGGCGCCACCCCTACGTGCGCTCCTTCTTCTCCGCGCGCGGCAATCAGACCCAGCTCTCGGTGGGACGGGTCTACTACCGCAAGCCGGTCACCCGCGGCGACGGCGAGATCACCGGGACGCACAATCCCTACCTGTGTTTCAACGGCTGCCAGTCGGTCTACAACAACTTCGGCGGGGCGGACTTAGGTTACGAGGGCGACGTGGTCGATGTCCTGCTCGACGTCGGTGTCGTCCGCGACGCCCACACCCAGGAAGAGCAGATCCAGCGCATCCTCTTCGACTTGCAGCGGGTCTATCCCGACGCCGATCCGGCGTTGGCCGAGCACGTCTCCTTCGCCGACATCTATCCCGACGTCCTCTACTTAAGCGAGCAACCCGCGATCGCCGGGCTGCACCGCTTCTTTGACACCCACCGCACCGGCGCCGAAAACTGGTACGTCGCCGGCTGCCACAGCGGCACCATCGGCATCGGCATGGAGTCGGCCGTGCAAAGCGGGATGGCGACGGTCAACTGCCTCCTCGAGGACGCGCGCCTGCCCGACCGCATCCCCATCCAGAGCTACGAGATCCACTGGGGCAGCCGCATGACCGCCGGGCTCGGCAACGCCATCGTCTGGTGGAAGGGGAGGGGGCGCTCCTTGGGGCGGCTGGCGGGGAATACCTACTCGATGCCGCCGAAGTGAGGACCTCGCCGTCGGGACGACGTCCCAACTCTACTTAATGCCTCTGTCTCTCCAGCTATTCTCCAAACCCCAGGAAACTTTAGGAATTTGATGCGGAGCTCGGTTTGATTCCGCCCCAGGCGCCACAGAGTGGGGGCTTCGAAGTATATGTGTGGTTGAATGTAAGTTTTTGTTGAATTATGGACTATCTGCAACACTTTGGACACTTGGTTAGATATGTAACTATATGTATTTAATATTAAATTTATATTCCACTTCTGGCAAGCCCTTTGCTTTATCTAAGTGCAGGAGGACGGAATGGAAGCGCTGGTCAATCTCATTATTCAGAACTCGAAGGCCCAACCCAAGGCGATGAATCCCCGCCAGGTTTTCTTCCAAGAATTCGACCGCGCCCTCCAGGCCGCCAATGCCGGCGCCTCCGTGCCGGGTTGGGAGACCCTCCTGAACCACCTCGAGGTCTGCAGCCGCGCCGCCGGCCTCTCCGCGACGGACTGGGCCCAGCGCAAGAGCACCCTCCTTTGGACCGCGGCCCAGGCGGCCTAAGTTATTTTCCAGCCGATTTCATGGACTCGCCCCGACTCCGCTCCTAAAATGAAAGGCTCATGCAGCCCTTCCGTTGGCGGGATCGTTGGAACTTGCTTTTCCATGAGGCGGATCGCCGTTCCCTCGCCTTGGGCGGACTGGCCTTTCTGCTCCACTTGGGCTTCGGCTGCGGCATGGCCTCGGCCAATGCGCTCTTCGTCAGTCGCGTCGGGACGGAACCGCTGTTCTACGCCTACCTCGGCGCCTCGGTCCTGACCTTCCTGTTCGCGGCGGCGATCTATTACGGGGTGGACTCCCGGTTTCGTCATCGGATTTTCCTGCTCAGCTTTCTCTTTTTCTCCAGCGGCGTGTTTTGCTTATGGGCGTGGATCGGCCATCGCCCCGAGCTTCTGTGGCCGGTCTTCGCGGCGCGGATCGCCTCGGACGTCCTCTTCGTCCTGGCGCTGTTGCAGTTTTGGCTCTTGGCCGGGGATCGCTTCACCCACTTCGAGGCCCGCCGCCGCTTCCCCTGGTTCGTCGCGGCCGGCGGCCTGGGTTACATGGCCGGGGCCTGGCTGCTCCAGGCATTCTCCGGAATCTTTCCGGCCCTCGATTTCTTCCTGGTCTGGGCGGGGGTCCTGGCGGCCGCGCCGCTGTTTTTGGTCCTGCTGCCGCGACCCATGGCGTCGTCGGCGGTCGCTCCGGAGGCCGAGGCCGCTGCGGCCGTAAGCACCGCCTCCGCCCACCGGCTGCTGAAGACCTTGTTCGTCTTCTGCTTCGCCTTCACCTTTTTCCTCTACGGCGTGGACTACCTCTTCAACACGGTCGCCCTGCAGGCCTTGTCGGATGAAAATCGCTTGGCCGCCTTTTACGGGCGCGTCTCTTTCTTTTCGCTGCTGGGGGTCCTGCTCTTTCAGGCCCTGATGGCCGGCCCGCTGTCGCGGGTGCTCAGCGTCGATCGTTCCATGCTGGTGCTCTGCTTCGCCTTATTTCTAGGCATCGCCCTCTTGACCTGGCAGCCCTCGCTGGCGACGGCCGCCTTCGCCGAGGGTCTGCTGCTCTATTTTTTGGATTCGAAGGCGGTGGGCCTGCTGCAACCGGTGGGCAATCTCTTTCCCGATCGGCTGCGGGGCAGGGCCAAGGTGCTGCTGGACGGCTTCGCCCCGCCTTCCGGGGACTTGGTCCTCCTGCTCGTGGCCACGGCGCTCGCCGCCACCGTCGGCGCCTTTCGCCTCGCCTACGTCTTGGCGGCGGGGAGCTTGGTGTTTTTGCTCTACCCCTGGCTCTTTCGCCGGCATTACCTGGCCTATTTGCTGGATTGCCTGGCGAGCCCCGACGCCAATCAGGTCCTCAACGCGGTGCAGGCCTTGGGCGAGCCCGACAAGAAATCCGCGGCGCCGGACTTGCTGCGCTTGCTCGAGGGATCGGCGGATCCGGTCTTGAAGCGCCACCTCATCCTCAGCCTGGGCCGGATGCGCAGCGAGGCGGCCCTGCCCAAGCTGATCGCGCAGTTCTCCCAACCCCACGAGGCCCTGCAGCTCGCGGTGGTGGAGGCGCTGGGATATTTTCGGAATTATCCGGCGCTCTTCGCCCTCCACGAACTGATGAAGTCGCAGGACAACGTGAGCTTTCAGGTGCGGATGAGCGCCACCCGCCTCATGACGGAGACGGTCGGGCGCCGCATGATCCCCTTGCTGCGCGAGGCCCTGGCCGAGGACAACCCGCGCATCCAGGCCAACGCCCTCGAGTCGCTGGCCCTGTTGCGGCGCAAGGAAATCGTCCCGTTGGTGCTTTCCTTCCTGAACAGCGGGCACCGGCGCCTCCGGGCCAACGCGGCGATCGCCCTCTATCCCTTTCGCGCGCATCGCGCGGCCGCGCGGAGGACGGTCGCGGAGTTGTTTCGATCGCCCGACCCCTTGACGCGCTTCGCGGGTATTTATGCCATCGGCGAGTTGAGGTTGGCGGAGTACGAGCCCGATCTGAAGGGCCTGCTGAGCGCCTCGGAGCCCCGGCAGCGCCGCGCCGTCTTGACCGCGCTCGCCAAGCTGGGCGGGGCCGAATACGTCCGGGAATTCTCGCGCGGCCTGGCGGAAGAGGACGAGGTCGCGGCCGCGGAGTCCTTGCAGGCCCTGGCGCGCTTTCCCGCGTCGAGCCGGTGGCGGGTCTTCGAGGAGGTCTCGCGGATGGGGGCGCCCGAGCGGAAGCGAATCCTGGCGCGCCTGGACCAGAGTCCCTTCGACTTCTCCCAGGAGCGGAGCTTGCTGGTCAACCGCGAGGAGTTGATGTTTTTGCCGAAACGCTGAACCGGTATCGTCTCAATGCCCCATGTGCCCGGCCGAGACGTTGCACGCCGCGCGCTCCGCGGGCGTCATCGCCTCGCGGTCCACCGAGGAGGGCGAGCCCGCCTCGCAGGCGCCGGCCGTCTCGGAGACGGAGATCCGCTGCATCATGCCGTTGTCCTCGTGCTCGCCGATGTGGCAGTGGTAGACGAAGTCGCCCAGGATCACGGGGTTGGTGAAGGGCACTCGGATCTTCACCGAGCCGCGCGGGTCGGCGGGGGTGGGGCAGGTGCAGTTCGTGCAGTTGCCCGAGTCGTCGCATTGGCAGCGGTCGGGGTTTTGCGCGTTGGCCGCGCGGAAGTCCAAGGCCACGGTGTCCTGCCGCCCGATGAAGTCCACCGGCTGGCCGTTCTGCTCGATCACCTGAAAATCCAGCTGATGGATGTGGAAGACGTGGTTCTCGCCGGTGCAGTTGTTCAGCGTCCACTCCTCGACGCAGCCCAACTGCACGTTGGTATTGGTGAAGCTGGGGTCGAACTGGGTGTTGTTGATGCAGAATTGGGAGCCGTCGCCCATCTCGGAGAAGTCGAAGGTTCGGCTGCAGCAGAGCGGGGCGTCCCGCAGGTCGGCGACTTGGGGGAAGTTCTGCGGCAGGGGGACCTCGGGGACCGCCTCGCCCTCGGAGACCAGCGTGGCCAGGGTAGTTTGCGGGTAGGTGTCGCCCTGCGGCCCCATCGAGATGCCCCGCGTGAGGAAGGCGTATTCGCCCGGCGGCCCGCCGACCACCAGGAACTCGCTGCGCGCGCTGGTCGGCAGCAGGATGTGGTCGCGGGGCACCAGCTGGTTGTGCAGGTTGCCGTCGCGGGCGATTTCGTAGAGGGTGTGTCCCTCCAGCTGAATGTCATAATAGATGTCCGCGCCGATGTTGCCCACCCGCCAGAGCTGCACCTCGTTGGGCTGAATGGTCACGGTGGGGTTCACCTGGCCGTTGAGCGTGCGCATCGTCGGATTGGCGCTGACGGGGGGATTGGGCACCAGTCCGTTCACGATCTGGATGTCCTTGAGCATCATCACGCGCTGGGTGATGCCGCTGAGCTCGGGAAAGGGATCGAGGATCCCGTCGACGATGAGGGCCCCCGACATCCCGCTGCCCACCTGGAATTCGGTCAGCCCGTGCATGTGCGGGTGGTAATAGAACAGCCCCTCCGGGTGGTCGGCCGGGACGTGCACCTCGTAGTCGAAGGTGTCGCCCGGCGCGATCGTGAGAAAGACGTTGTCGCCGGGCTGAAGCGGCGAGACGTTCATGCCGTGATAGTGGAGGTTGGTGTCTTGGTCGATGAAGTTATTGAGATTCAGGAAGATCGTGTCGCCGGGCCGGACGACCAGCGTCGGCGGGACGAAGAGGTCGTTGTAGACGCGCGTGGTGACGGTGACGCCGCCGACCTCGATCTTGCGCTCTTGGGCGGTGAGGGTCGTCTGCAGGACGCCGTCCTTGCTTTCGACCCGCGGGGGCTCTTGAAAGCCGGCGGCGCCGTTGGAGCAGGCGAGGGCGGTCCAAGCTAGCCCCAGCAGCGCGTAGTATCGTCCCCGTGGAAGTCTCATGGTCCCTCCTTGCCGATTCCTCCCAGATCTTCCCGGGCTAGGCAATTCTTTTCGGGCGCCGTTTTTTGAATTGGCCCTTTTTTGGAGGGAAGATTATGATGATAAGGGATTATTCATTCCAACATGCAGATCTTCGTCGGAAAAAATTCCCTGCTGTTCTGCCTCCTGTCCTTCGCCTTGTTCATGGCCTTCATCGAGGTCGGCTACTCGTTCGGCCTGCGCTACGCGAAAAAATACCCCTCGCGGGAAAGCTGGGGCGGCGGCGCCATCGAGGCGGCGGTCCTGGCCCTGTTCGGCCTGCTGCTGGCCTTCACCTTCGCCGCGGCCCAAGGCCGTTTGGAGGAGCGCCGGCAACTCATCGCCCAGGAGGCCAACGCGATAGGGACCGCCTACCTGCGCCTGGACCTGCTGCCTCCCCACGAGCGGGAATCGCTTCAAGGGAAATTTCGCGAGTATTTGGACGCCCGCCTCCGCGCCTACGCGGCCCTTCCGGACCTGAAAAAGGCCTACGAAGAGCTGTACCATTCCGAACAACTTCAAAAGCAGATTTGGAGAGAGACGCAGGCCGCCGTGCGCCGGGAGGCCTGGCAGCCCGCGGGGATCTTGGTCTTGCCCGCGCTCAATGAGATGATCGACATCACGACTTTGCGAACCATGATCGCGAAAAGCCACACGCCTTCCGTCGTCTTCCTGCTGCTCTATGCGGTGGGTATGATCACCGCCGTCATGTCGGGCTTCGGAATGGCGAAAACGCCGGGACGCAATTGGCTCCACCGTTGGGTCTTCGCCCTGGTGGCCGTGGACGTGGTAGAGGCGCTCGGCTTCAACGTAGTAAGGCTCAAGTTCGTCGTAGGAAATCGGCCATGCCGGTGACACGCCGCCGTGATGGCGGACTTCACCAAAGTCTTCCTTGCGCAGCCGGAACAGAGCCGAGCCGTAAAACTTCGTGTTGCCGCCCACGTAGTAATTCGTGTGCGGATGCAGGTCTTTGCCGTCCTTGTCGCGCCAGACTTCCTTGGTGTTGTACTTGCCGTCCTGGTTGACGGCTTTCGTGCTCCAATTGTCCTTTTCGCGCGGCACGTAAGGCCCGCGTTCGATGAGCAGGATGCGTTTGCCGCTGGGTGCGAGGCGATACGCCAGCGTTCCACCGCCCGCTCCTGTGCCGATGATGATGACGTCGAAATGGTCGGACATACGCGGAGTTGGTCGGGGGAAGGAGCGAGACCTTACAGAGTGAAGAAGTCAAAACGGCTCGCTTGTCCGTAATGAAAATGATATTCGCAAGTTCGTGAGTTCGGATATCGAAATGTGGCAGCCCCCAAACGATCCGACAGCGTTTGAGTCCC
>JAANMX010004360.1_pt1 | contig 11269 bp, 17 predicted proteins | sample 7279681 | NCBI WGS metagenome assembly JAANMX01 (sample SAMN14094542, study PRJNA606508) | bioreactor metagenome | isolation source: A lab-scale SPAN reactor treating ammonium-rich wastewater day 351 | place: Ireland: Galway | collected 2018-01-01
TATTGAGTTACTTTCAATAGAGGCCAGAGTCGTTATTGCATCTGTTGAAACATATTTAAAGTATGCTGAATCAATTGGCTTGACAGCAACCGCCGCTGCACCAGCCTAGGAATAGAACGGGTGGATGACCGTCAACCATAATGACGGTCATCCATATCCGATATAAGAAATCTCCTATTATTTTGTATTTTCAAAGGAATGGAAAAATTTTGTTTTTGTCGGGAAAGGATCAGCTTCTGAAATGCTTACAACAAAAACCGTAAGTATTGTTTGCAGATTCTGTGGAGGGAGAGGAAAGGATCCTTTTGGTATTATGTCTTATATTTCTACCTGTTGTGTATGTGGTGGAAGAGGTATCGTAACGGTTCAGTCACCTTATATCCGATGTGCTCATTGCAGCGGTACAGGGGCTATTAAGAGATTAACCTGTACTGCTTGTATGGGAAAAGGTGTTCAGCCAAGCGCTGCTATTTCTTCACAGGTATGCTCTGTCTGTCGTGGTTCCGGGGATGATCTGTCAGCTTCAGCGATGTATTGTTTGCGGTGCCATGGTAGTGGTGTTGTTTCTGTAAAGATAATGAATGTGGAATGAATTGTTAAAAATTAAGAATGATGATCAAATTTGAATGAAAACGACAATAATGGGAGTAGAGATATGGATACAATCGTAAATGAAAATACCCAACTTGAAGAACCGGGACTTTGCTTAGAGCCAAGCAATGGGTTTGTAGTTACTCCATGTATAGAGGAAGTGGTTGAATCGGCTCTCGCATATCTTCAAGCCGGCTACCCCGTTCACTTATCAGGTCCTGCCGGAACAGGAAAAACAACACTGGCCTTCCATGTGGCAGCAAAACTTGGCAGGAATGTGACACTGATTCATGGTGATGATGAGTTCGGAACTTCTGATCTTATTGGCAAGGATAGCGGTTACAGCAAGAAAAAACTCTATGATAATTTCATTCATTCGGTAGTGAGATCTGAAGAGGTGATGCAAACTATATGGAAAGATAACCCTCTTACCAATGCATGCAAGAACGGTAATATTCTTATCTACGATGAGTTTAATCGCACAAAACCGGAAGCAAACAATGTATTACTGAGTGTCCTTCAGGAAGGGATTCTTGGTGTTCCTAAACGTGGCGGGCAGAGAAGTGGGTATATAGAGGTACACCCGGAGTTCCGCGCTATTTTTACCTCGAATCCGGAGGAGTATGCAGGTACTCATAAGACACAGGATGCGCTTATGGACAGGCTCGTAACGATACAGATCCATCATTTTGATTGTGAAACAGAAATTAAAATCTTAATAGCCAGATCGGGTATTTCACGGGAAGATGCAGAAACGATCGTTAATATTATTAGAAAATTGAGAAGTATGGGGGTTAATAATCATCGCCCCAGTATCAGAACCGGTATCATGATTGCCCGTATACTTGCTCACCGGGGCGGTCATGCAGCGTGGGAGGATCCAATATTTCGCCGGATCTGCCAGGATGTGCTCAACGCTAACACCATTAAGGTTACCCGTGACGGGAAACTGATAATGCAGGAAAAGATTGCTGAGGTTGTACAAAAGGTTTGTAATATGAAAAATTTACAGAAAGAAGAATCATTATTTTCTTCTATGGCATACTGTGGTTTAACCGCTAAAAAGTAAAGGTACAATAAAAATGGCTATTCAAAAAAGGAAGAGTGTAAAGGATATAAAGACACATGCCGGTATAGTAAATAAAAGATTTTTGCCCCATGAGGCATACATGAGAATTACTACCCTTGAAATGGAGCGGGTACATCGTATCAGGGAAATGGAAAGTGCGCGTCAGCGCATAAAAACTGTTGCTGACCGGATTAAAGAGATAGATATTGAAAAAAATATCCTATTAGATCGTATTAAAGCAACTACCGAAAGTTTTCCTGTGAATACGAAAGCGAGCATAAAAACGGATGACATCGCCAGAGATAACAGAGGACAACTCCTCAGATATTAGGTTATACATGGGATACCTGTTGAAGTACACAGGAAACGTATCGCGAGATATACAGGGGATTAACTATGACTAATAACGGAAAATACATTTATGGCTTTACGAGGAACGATGTAAGGTTCGGTTTCAGCCTTGCAGGCATTGATGGTAAGCAGGTGTATACCATTTCAGATAATGGCATTGCTGCTGTGGTAAGTGATGGTCCGGGGGGCAGACTCCGACCGGAACGAAAGAATCTGAGTGCCCACAATAGCGTTATCAAAGAGGTCATGAAGACATCCTCGATTCTACCTGTTTCTTTTGGTGTTGTGGCTGATAATGAAACAGGCATTAAAAAGATCTTAACATTAAATCATACTAGCTTTGTAAATCAACTAAAGAGGTTAGGTGATAAGGTTGAAATGGGCCTGAAAGTTATTTGGGATGTGGAGAATATCTTTGAATTTATGGTGAGAACACATCGGTCGCTTGAGCTTTTCCGGGATAATATTTTTCTAAAACCTACCGGTGCAACGCAAGAGGAAAAAATGGAACTGGGGAGAATGTTTGAGGCTATTATGAATCAGGAGCGTGAAAAACATACGGCAACGGTACAAAGCATTTTGAAAGGGTACTGTTGCGAAATAAAAGTAAATAAACCCAAAGATGAAAAAACAGTGATGAAGTTAGCATGCCTTGTGGAGAAGGCAAGTCTGGAACAATTTGAAAAGGGAATTTTTGAAGCAGCAAAGGTGTTTGATGACAATTATGCCTTTGATTTTCACGGGCCATGGGCGCCCCATAATTTTGTAGAGATAAAACTGAAAATGGCATGAATATCAGTTTGTGTAATTGTTTAGCCAGATGAAGTTTGATGGGTATTCAGAACGGGAAAAGAATCTTTCGCTTATAAAAAAGTGAGATCTTTTATTCCACGGAGAGTGACAAAGGGAGAAAAAAATATCCTTTCTCATTTCTGTACAACCAAACTTCAGGCAACTGAATAATTACCGGTTTTTTGGTTTATCAGGAGGAGATTATACTATGTTGTTAGTTGATGATATTTTGTTTTCACCAGTAAAAGGCCTGTCGTATATATTCAAGCAGATTCATAAAGCTGCCGAGGATGAGTTCTTAAACGAAGAGGATATTACCGTACAACTATCCGAACTTTACATGATGCTTGAAACGGGCAAGATTACTGAAGAGGAGTTTGATAAGAAAGAATCGGAACTCTTAAATCGGCTGGAACAGATAGAAGAATATAAAAAGAAACAGTATGGAGTAACGGAAGAACAGGAAGAATGTAATGAAAGCCGTGAGATTGAAGAGGATGAAGAAGATTGAAGAATTTGGCCTCATGCTGCAAGGCAAGAGCATGCGAAATGTCCTGGCTCAATTGAAGGCGATTGAATTATAGTCAAATACCTATGATTTTAGAAATGTAAACGCCAGAATCGGGCTTAAAATCAAGGGATTCTCCAAAAACTTTTCGAAACATAGATTTTTTTAGCTATAACGGGAGAATTCAACTCTTATTTTTCTTACTATTAACACTCAAGAGGATATGTGCAGATTCCCTTATTTCTAACAAATACCACAGTATCCTTAATTTGTTTTGGGGGTAAAGGCGGTGTTGGTAAAACAACATCAGCGGTAGCAACTGCACTCTATCTTGCAGATAAAAATCCACAAAAACGCATCCTGCTAGCCTCTCTTGATCCTGCACACTCCCTTATGGATAGCCTGAAGAATACAAACGATTTCGATAATCTTAAGGTATGGGAGATAGATGCACGGATATCTTTCCAGAAATTTATCGAAAAGTATAGTAGCGCACTTAAGAAAATAATCAATAGAGGTAGTTTTCTTGATGAGGCTGACATTTCTAATCTTCTTTCCATTTCGTTACCCGGAATAGACGAATTGATGGGAATGATAGAATTGGCGAATTTAACAGAAAGTAATGCTTATGATAGTATTATACTTGATACTGCACCAACCGGGCATACTATGAAATTCATGCAAATGCCTTATCTCGTAAAGAAGTGGACCTACGTTCTCAACTTGATGATGGAGAAGCATCGATATTTATCAAAGCTGTATGTAAAGCGCTATCAACCCGATGACGCCGATGCATTTATTGAAGCATTTATAAAGGGTGCAAAAAAGATTGAGCGTATGCTGCAGGATAAGTCATGTGAGTTTGTGCCAGTAATGTTGCCAGAAATTTTGAGTATGAAAGAAACACAGCGTTTTTTGTCTGTTTTAAAGAAATATAAAGTTCCGGTAAAGACGGTTATTATTAACCGCGTTTATCCCGTAAGTGATTGTTATTTCTGCAGCACACAGTATTCACGGCAAGCAAAGCATGTTGATGAGATAAAATCTTCCCTACATGGATATAATCTCTTACGTATGCCTTTATACAATGCTGAAATTCAGGGAAAAGAGTCATTACTAAAGTTTGCACAAGCGATGGTGAATTCTTTCCATCAAGATGATACCAGGGAAAGAAGCAACCTCATGATCCATTCTCCCGTACCTCCCTTAAAAGAAATAACCAGAGGAGAGGTAAATGATTCGCTGCAAAAAGAAATTTTTACAGCAAAATATAAGATCAAGGATACATATCCTGTGCAAAATAATTGTTATGGAGATGAATGCTTTGCCCTCAGAAAACAAAATATTATGCATGCTGATGAAGCTTTTTGCCTGACTCAAGATAATAATCAAGGTGTTCAAAATGGCAGTTTAGGAGAATTTCCGGGCGATACCCGCTTGAGTTCCTTGCTTCCAAAACAGACAGGGGATTTCCCTGAATTTCCTCTTCATAAAAATGAGCCAGGAGGAATGAAGGTATTCTCGAATGAGATGAAGCGATTGCCTGCGCTAAAATCCAGCCTGGAATTTTTACTGTTTAGTGGTAAAGGAGGTGTTGGTAAGACAACTCTAGCATGCGCGACGGCGCTGTCATTGTCAAATTCTTATCCGGAAAAGCGTATATTACTTTTTTCAACAGATCCGGCTCATTCACTCTCAGATTGTCTGGATGTAGTGATTGGAGGTGATGGTTTATCTCTTCATAATCTATCCATTCAGGAAATGAATGCAGAAGAAGAGTATCAAAAACTAAAGCTTCTTTACTCAGAAGAGATCCGGGATTTTATGACAGCTTTCACAAAAAGAGATGCTTCTGTTCACGTAGTGTTCGAGAAGGAGATTATGGAATCTCTTATAGAGATAACACCACCTGGCATTGACGAAGTTATGGCTATCACCTCAATTATTGATTACATGGATAAAGGGAGTTTCGACATCTTTATTCTTGATACAGCTCCAACAGGACATTTCATACGATTTTTAGAAATGCCGGAGCTAACGCTTGATTGGTTAAAATTTTTTTTTAATCTCTTTTTAAAATATAAAAACAATGTCCGTATGCCGAAGATTTCGGCTTTTTTGGTAGATCTATCAAAAAAGATAAAAAAACTTTTAACCTTACTCCATGATAAGGAAAAATCTCTCTTTATTCCCATTGCTATTCCAACCGAAATGGCCTACGAAGAAACAAAAGATCTTTTAGAGGCTGTAAAGAGACTAAAAATTCCCATTGAGCAGGGGATTTTAAATATGGTACATCCATATCCGGGAAAGGACATCATCGGTGCTGAATGTCCTGTTTGTGTAAACAGGATTGTATATGAGGAAAAGATGCTTTATGTTTTCAAAAAATTGTTTCCCGTTGATTCCTTATGCATCATTCATAAACAGGAGGGAGAGATTGTAGGAATAAAAGCATTACAATCACTAGGAAAGAAGTTATACGGAGATGCCCTCAATTAAGGTATGAAAGAAAGTACAATCAAAGAATATTTTATTGGATGGTAACAATGGTATGGATATTTTGAAGAACCTGTTTAAGCTATTTCATAAAGTGTTTTCAATGCTGAGGGAACGCTTTTTTCTTATTACAGATCCGGAATTACCTCCTCCCCATCCTTCTCCCTTTCAGGGGGAGGGTATGGGTGAGGGTGAATTACGACAGGGAAATGATCAGATACAAAATCAGCCATGGGTCCATTTGTCTGCAGAGGAAAAGGAACTGATAGAAAAAAGAACTGAAGGTTTAGCAACCCCTTCATTCTTGGAAAATCAGCATATTTCCCTCTGTGAGACGCTGGATCGTGTTCTTAACACCGGTGTTGTAATACACGGTGATATTACTATCTCCGTGGCTAATATTGATCTGATATACATAGGATTGAAGGCTTTGTTAACCTCCGTGGAAACTGCAAGACAGGCACAATCAGAATCATCCGCCCAGCGATTTAACCGGGAAACATACAAATGAAATCTCTTTACAGTAACCATCGTCAACCGGCGCTGTCTCTAATGGAGATCTGTAAATAATGTTGAACGGACAAATAGACTATCTGTGCTATCCCATTCAGTAAAGAGATTAGGTTGGGAGAAACAGAGTCCACAGATAATCTAAAACAGGAAAGGCCGAATATGGACAAACAGCGTGGAGTTATAAATCAATCAACAAATTCTGCAACGATTGCCGATGTGTTAGAGCGAATTTTAGATAAAGGACTTGTTATTGCGGGCGATATTAAGATTAAGCTTGTTGATATTGAACTCTTGACCATTCAGATACGCCTTATGATTGCCTCTGTGGAGAAGGCAAAAGAGATGGGTATGGATTGGTGGATTACCAATAAGGATTTCAACTCTCAATCCACTACGGTACAGAATGCAGATGAGTTAGAGGCACTCAAAAAGCGTATAGAAATACTCGAATCTAAGAAATAAGATACGAGGAATAAAAAATGGACAGCAAAGAGCTTGAAAAACAAAATTTCATTTTATGGTATAGCGTGTATGCAACCGAAAAAGAACTTGAAATGGCTCGAACCTTTTACAAAGGAACCCTGGATAAGCTCTTAAAGGAATATGCCGAAGAAATTGATAAAATTGACAAAACAAGGTGTTTGTATAAAGGGATTTTTCAATCGAAAAAGATGCAAACACAGTATTTTGACGCAACATTGAAGATTGAAAGTAGCTGATTCTCTATACGAAAAAAGCATTTTTTTGAGGAAGTCTCATACCACCCTTGGAGGTATTTATGCCTACTATTGAAACGAATGCACCGGATATATTTAGCTGTATCATGTCAGATGGGAAAAAAAACATTTTACCAAATCATATCAATATTGACCAGAAGGATGTGAGTAAGGGGCTTGCAAAATTAGTGCTTACGGTTATTGAATTACTTCGCGAACTTCTGGAACGCCAGGCTATCAGGCGTATTGATAGCGGCACATTGAGCAGGGAAGAGGTAAATAATCTGGGTATTACTTTTATGAAATTAGCAGAAAAAATGGAAGAACTTAAATCTCAATTTGGTTTAAAAACGGAAGACCTGAATGTAGATCTTGGTCCCCTCGGTAAGTTGCTATAAAGACATAAGAGTTTTACCGCAATACTTGCACCTCAATAAATAGGAAAGATACAGGGCAACGAAAGAGGTATATTGAGAATCCATTTTTTCATCTGCTATGCTATGTCTATTTCTTTCGCGAGATAGACATCTTGCACAGCATGCAAGAGTTCAACCCCTTCTTTCATCGGTTTCTGAAATGCCTTTCTACCCGTAATCAGTCCCATGCCACCTGCTTTTTTGTTTATCACAGCCGTCTTTACCGCTTGTTGTAGATCGTTTTCGCCAGAAGGTCCACCGGAGTTAATAAGACCAATCCTTCCCATATAACAGTTTGCCACTTGATATCGTGCCAAATCTATTGGATGATCAGAAGTTAGTTGCTTATAAACAAGGGGATGTGTTTTACCGAACCTGAGTGCAGTATACCCACCGTTATTCATGGGTTGTTTCTGCTTTATAATGTCTGCTTCTATGGTAACTCCCAGATGATTTGCCTGTCCTGTTAAATCTGCGGATTCCTCGTAGTTAATGCCATCCTTTTTAAAATTCTCATTCCGCAGGTAGCACCAGAGTACGGTAAACATGCCTAAGTTATGTGCGCATTCGAATGCATCACGAATCTCTTCTATTTGTCTGCGTGATTCTTCTGAACCAAAGTATACCGTAGCTCCTACCCCTACGGCTCCCATATCAAACGCCTGTTCAACGGATGCAAACAGGGTTTGATCATAAGAGTTCGGATAGCTTAGAAGCTCATTGTGGTTAATTTTCAGGATAAAGGGAATCTTATGAGCATATTTTCGTGAGACAGCTCCTAAAACTCCCAGCGTTGAAGCAACTGAGTTACAACCTCCTTCAATAGCAAGTTTCACAATATTTTCCGGATCGAAATAGAGCGGATTTGGCGCAAAGGCAGAACCTGCTGAGTGCTCTACACCTTGATCCACCGGCAGTATTGAAAGGTATCCTGTGCCCGCAAGTCTCCCCTGATCAAAAATCTCCTGTAAGGTTCTTAAAACCCTGTTCGGCCTGTCTGATAGAGCAAAAATTTTATCAACAAAATCAGGTCCTGGCAGATGCAAGTTGTCTTTCGTAATGGTAGTACATGTATGCTCTAAAAGGTATTTAGCGTTATTTCCTAAGATAGTAATAATCTTATCTATCATATTGGCCATATTTTATCCGCATTTTTTAAAATAAGCCACCCTTGACAGCGACTCGTGAAAAAACGAAGATGTAGGGCGAGGCTTTAGCCTTGCCCTACTCTACATTAAAAGCAGCCACGAAGATTTGCTCTTATGCAGGAATACATCCTTCTCTATTCTTATAACTATCCCATCCTTATGTTTCTTCCAATTTTTTTTTAATCATTTCAAACTCTTCTCCGGTAATCTCTCCTCTGGCCAATCGCTTTTCTAAGATTTCTAAAGCTGATTCTTTGGTTTCGGTTTCAAATCTTTTTCTCACACCTTTGCTCGTTACCACAAGTTCGTATTTTATAATTAAATAAACTGCTACACCAATTACGCAAAAAAAGATTAACCAGGTAAACGGATTAAACCACCAAAACATCTCATATCTCCTTCCCTGTATAAATTAGAAGTGAATTATATGTTATTTACAAAGGAGTGCGCATTTCTCTGTTCCTGCAAATCTTTCACCCTTATGCTTATTCCAGTTTTTTCTTAATCTTGTCAAATTCCTCTTCAGTAATTTCCCCCCTGGCAAAACGTTTCTCCAAAATCTCTAAAGGCGATTCTCCAACACTACCGGCAAGGCTTTTTTTTGCACCTCTTTTCGTTAGAATAGGTGTGTATCTGATAACCAAATAAGCCACCATGCCAATTACGAGAAAAAAAAGTAACCAACTAAAAGGCCCGTGAAACCAAAACATGTAATTTCTCCTTCCATAGTATGAAACATATATGAAAGAGCATCTTAAAATTTAAGAAACTATGTCTTTCTTCCATAAATCATCTTTTAATTTATTCTTAATTTTTTCAAATTCCATATCGGTAATTTCTCCTCTGGCATAGCGTCTTTTTAAAATATCCAAAGTTGACTCTTCGGGATTAACTTTTTTGTAGTGTTGGTAGCGTTTGTTTGTTTTGTATTCCAGAAAAAAATAGACCACAAAACCAATGATAAGTATATCGATTAACCAACCTACCATATACATATAATATCTCCTTTATCTATGCTGTTTTAGGAATTTTACAATTTGAGTGCAAAATGCAGGTAAATCAAAAGGATTGCGTGAGGTGATTAAGTTACCGTCTACTACAACTTCCTTATCAAGAAATTCAGCGCCTGCGTTTACAACATCATCTTTTATCGCATAAAAACATGTTGCCTTTTTACCCTTTAGTATCCCGGCTGAAACTAAAACCCAACCAGCATGGCAAATTGCAGCAACGAGTTTTCCCTTTTGATGCATAGTTTTCACAAAGGTATTTATTTCCTCATAACGCCTTAGGACATCAGGCGCATAACCGCCAGGGATAATAACTCCTTCAAAATCATGGGTATTTATATTTTTTATTGAGAGTTCCTCTTGTGCAGGGTATCCTTCTTTGCTCTCATATGACTTTTTTGTACCGGTACCTACAAACACTGTCTCAATACCCTCTTCACGTAAACGCAGGTAAGGATACCAGACTTCCAGAATCTGATAATGATCTTCGATAAGTACAGCTATTTTCATTGCTTGTTCCTTCCTTTATTACTATTTCCCGTAAACGACGAAACGAAATGAATAGACCCGCTAAATTATTTTGATTTATCTACTGTAATTCATCAACAATCCTTGCCATGATAAAATCATTTTCTGTTAACCCCCCGGCTGCATGCGTAGTTAGGGTAATCCTTAATTTGTTATATACTAAAGTCAGGGTAGGGTGGTGTCCCTGCTCTTCAGCGATGACAGAGATGAGATCAAGAAAATACTTTGCCTCTATAAAATCCTTGAATTTGAATTCTTTCTTAAGTTTTTGTCCTTCAACTAATTCCCAATCCTGATACAGAGGAATTAATCTCTCAATAGTTTCTTCCGGTAAAGGAGGAGTACCCCCTTCGCAGGGCTTACAATGGGCAGGAACTGTTTCCTTGATAGGCAATTCCGGATTTTTTACTATTTCATGTAAATTTTTTACAACGTCATCATAATCAGGTGGATGTGTTAACTCTTCAACTATCTGAACGTATCGGACTTCATTACTTTTATCCAGAATAATGACGGACCTTGCTAAAAGATTGAGATCTTTTATAAGGACTCCGTAGTTTATACCAAAGGAAGAATACTTATAGTCGGATAGAATGAAGGCGTTTTTAATGTTGTTTGTTTCACAAAACCTCTTTTGAGCGAAGGGTAAGTCCTTACTTATTCCCAAGATTACCGTTTCTTCAGATACTTGAGTGGCTCTTTTGTTAAACTCTTTTACCTGTAAATCGCAAACAGGGGTATCGAGGGAGAGGAAAGACGTGATAATTTTTATCTTCTTCTTAAAATCATCAAGTGTTATTTCTTGTAATTCTCCGGATGTGACTTTAAAATTAGGCGCTTTTACTTGCTCTTGCAGCTTCCTTCCTACTAAGGTTACCGGTTTTCCCTTAAAGGTTGCTTTTATTTGCATAGATATCCCTTCTGCTTAATGTAACGTTTAGGAAATGTAAAGTGCCACAAAGTCACTAAAATACCAGGGTTTTTCTTTATGCCTTTGTGTCTTCGGGGTATAAAAGGTTGCCGAAGGCATATTTTAATGCTTAGGAAATTCAAACAAAGAGTTCCTCCCCCTTGATGGGGGAGGTTAGGTGGGGGTGAAGGAAAAGGACAACCACCCTCCCCTAACCC
>JAANMX010004363.1_pt1 | contig 11261 bp, 11 predicted proteins | sample 7279681 | NCBI WGS metagenome assembly JAANMX01 (sample SAMN14094542, study PRJNA606508) | bioreactor metagenome | isolation source: A lab-scale SPAN reactor treating ammonium-rich wastewater day 351 | place: Ireland: Galway | collected 2018-01-01
GCACCGCCCTTCGCGGCCTCCTTGCCTGCAGTCATGCGGCGGTCTCCTTTTGTTGCTGGCTGCGCTCGCGCTGGCGGCGCAGGACTTCACCGGCCAGGCCCAGGTAGGCCACGCTGCCGCGGCTGGCCTTGTCGTAGCCGAGGATGCTCTGGCCGTGGCTGGGCGCTTCGGCCAGGCGCACGTTGCGCGGCACGATGGTGCGGAACACCAGATCGCCGAAATGATTGGTCAGCTCGGCCGACACCGCGTTGGCCAGGTTGTTGCGCACGTCGAACATGGTGCGCAGCACGCCTTCGATTTCAAGCGCAGGGTTGTAGCGGCCCTTCAGGCCCTCGATGGTATCGATCAGCGCCGACAGCCCTTCCAGCGCGTAGTACTCGCACTGCATCGGCACCAGCACGGAATCCGCCGCGGTCAGCGCGTTGAGGGTGAGCACCGACAGCGACGGCGGGCAGTCGATGAGGATGAAGTCGTAGCCATCGCGCAGGGTTTCCAGCGCCGCCTTCAGCCGGCCTTCGCGATTGGCCGCATCCATCAGCTGGATCTCGGCGGCGGTCAGGTCGATGTTGCCGGGCAGCAGGTCATAGCCATCGGCGCAGCGCACCACCGCCTCGGCCGGCAGCGCCTCGCCCAGCAGGACGTCGGTCACCGAGGCGTCGAGCTCGCGCTTGTCGATCCCGCTGCCCATGGTGGCGTTGCCCTGCGGATCCAGGTCCACCAGCAGCACGCGCTTGGGCGTGCGCGCCAGCGCGGCGGCGAGATTGACGGCGGTGGTGGTCTTGCCAACCCCGCCCTTCTGGTTGGCGATGGCGATGATGCGGGCCATGCGGCGTGTGTTTCCTGCGGCTGGGCCTGCGCCGGGGCAGGCAGGCGACAGAGGATTATGCCTTATGCCTGCGTCCGCACGATTTCCAGCAGGTGGCGCTCGGCGGAAAGCCCGGGCACGCGCAGCGGATGGGTCGCAGCCAGCCGCCAGCCGGCCGGAAGCGCGGCGATCTCGTCCTCCGGCAGCACGCCCTTCATCGCCAGCAGCCGGCCGTCGGGGCCGGGCAGGTGGCCACCCAGCTGCAGGATCAGCGGCAGGGTGGCCAGCGCGCGCGCGGTGATGGCGTCGAAGTGGGTGCCCGGCTGGAACGCCTCGATCCGCGCTTCCGCCACCTGCACATTGGCCAGCTTGAGCTGGCGCACCGCCTCGCGCAGGAAGCGCGCCTTCTTGCCGTTGCTTTCCACCAGCGTCACCTGCAGCCCCGGCGTGGCGATGGCCAGCGGAATGCCGGGCAAGCCGGGGCCGGTGCCAAGGTCGGCCAGCGTGGCGATGTCGCGCACATACGGCTGCATCGCCAGCGAGTCCAGCAGGTGTTTGGCCAGCATCTCGCGCGGATCGCGGATGGCGGTCAGGTTGTAGGTGGCGTTCCAGCGCGCCAGCAGGGCCAGATAGGCCAGCAGCGGCGTGGCCAGCGCGGGATCCAGCCCGAGCTGGTGCAGGCCGGATTCCAGTTCGGGGCGCAGTGCATCCATGCCGGCATTGTAAGTTGCGCGGGGTTTCAGTCGGCCAGTTCCACCCACACCGGGGTGTGGTCGCTGGGGCGCTCCCAGGTGCGCGGTGCGCGGTCGATGCCGGCGGCCAGGCTGCGCGGCTTGAGCGCCTCGCTGATCAAGACCAGGTCGATGCGCATGCCCCAGCCACGCTCGAAGCCGGACAGCCGGTAGTCCCACCAGCTGTGCTGGCCGGCCTCGTCGTTGAACAGGCGGAAGCTGTCGTGCAGACCGAGGCCCAGCAGCTCGCGGTAGGCGGCGCGCTCGGGGGTGGAGCACAGCACTTTCTCATGCCAGCGCTTGGGGTCATAGACGTCGCGGTCGTCGGGCGCGATGTTGAAATCGCCCAGCACCACCAGGTTCGGATGCAACGCGATTTCGTCGCGCAACCAGTCGCGCAGCGCCGCCAGCCAGCGCAGCTTGTAGGCGTACTTCTCGCTGCCCACCGCCTCGCCGTTGACCACGTACAGATCGACGATGCGCAGTCCGCCGATGGTCGCCGCCAGCACGCGCTTTTGTGGATCCTCGAAACCGGGGATCGCGCTGACCACGCCGTCGGTTTCGATCGGCAAGCGGCTGAGCAGGGCCACCCCGTTGTAGGTCTTCTGTCCGGAAAACACGCTGCGGTAGCCGGCCGCAAGCAGTGCGTCCTCCGGGAACTTGTCGTCGGTCTGCTTGGTTTCCTGCAGCGCCACCACGTCCGGCTGCGCCTCGCCCAGCCAGCGCAGCAGATGCGGCAGCCGCACGTTGAGGGAGTTGACGTTCCAGCTGGCGATTTTCATGGATGGATTCTAGTCGCTGCGTGCGCCGTGTTCACCGCCCGCTGCCGCACCGCGCCCGATAATCGGCGGATGGACAGGAACGCAACGAGCGCGCGGCTGCGTCCGGCGCGGGCGGAGGATGCCGCGGCGGCGGTGCCGCTGCTGCTGCAGGCGCTGGACGTGCTGGCGCTGGAGCTGGCCGGGGTGGAGACGCTGGCGGCGGCGGCGCCGACGTTCGCGGCGCTGTTTGCGCTGCCCGGCAACCGCTACGGCTGTGCGCAGGTGCAGGTGCTGGAGGTCGGCGGGACGGTGGCGGGGGCGATCCTGGCATATCCCGGTCGCGACGAGGCGGCGCTGGCGCGAGTGACGCTGGACTGGCTGGCGGCGCACGCGCCGGGGCGGGCGCTGCGGCACCAGCGCGAGAGCCGCGACGACGAGTTCTATCTGGACGCGCTGGCGGTGGCGGCCGCATTCCGCGGCCAGGGGCTGGCAGCGGCGCTGATCGAAGGCGCCTGCGCGCACGCCGCCCGGCTTGGCCACGCCCGCGCCGGGCTGCTGGTGGACGATGCCAAGCCTGGCGTGCGTGCGCTCTACCAGCGGCTGGGCTTCGTCGAGGACGGCCGCTGCACGCTGGCCGGGCACCACTACGCGCACATGGCGCGAGCGCTGGCGGCAGCCTGAGCCGCCGCGCGTCGGCGCGGTCTCAGCGCACGATCAAATCGATCAGCCACTTCGCTTTCGAATACGGCGGCTTGAGCAGGTCGCCGCCGGTGCGGCGCGCCTGCCACAGGATCGGCAGCAGCTTGCTCATCGCATCGAAACCGATCTGGCTGTGGTAGGCACCCATGCCGCTGGCGCCGACGCCGCCGAACGGCAGGCTGGTGATCGCGTTGTGGAACAGGGTGTCGTTGACCGAGACGCCGCCGGCGAGGGTGGCGTGCAGGATGTGCTCGACGGTCGCCTTGTCGTGGCTGAAGGGGTACAGCGCCAGCGGACGGTCGCGGCCGTTGATGTAGGCGATCGCCTCGTCGAGGCTGGCATAGCCCTTGATCGGCAGCAGCGGGCCGAAGATCTCGTCCTGCATGATGCGGGCGTCGTCGCCCGGTTCCAGCACCAGGGTCGGCGGCAGCAGGCGCTGCGTCGGGTCGGCGCTGCCGACGAGGGTGACGATGTCGAGGCCGCGCGCGCGGGCGTCGTCCAGATAGCCGGCCAGGCGCGCGTACTGGCCGTCGTTGACGACCCGCGTGTAGTCGTCGCGATTGGAAAAATCACGGCCGTAGCGCGCCTGCACTTCCCTGCGCAGGGCTTCGATGAAAGCGTCGCGCTTGCCGGCCGGCAGCAGCACGTAGTCGGGGGCGATGCAGGTCTGGCCGCAGTTGAACCACTTGCCGGTGGCGATGCGGGCGGCGGCTTTTTCGAGCGGGTAGTCCTCGGCGATCAAGACCGGCGATTTGCCGCCCAGCTCCAGCGTCAGCGGGGTCAGGTTGGGCGCGGCGGCGGCCATCACCTTGCGGCCCACCGCGGTGGAGCCGGTGAACACCAGATGGTCGAACGGCAGCGTCGCGAACGCCGCGCCGACTTCGGCACCGCCGATGGCGACGGCCACGCGGTCGGCGGGGAACACTTCCGCCAGCAAATCGCGCAGGAAGGCGCTGGTGCGCGGGGTGTGTTCGGAGGGCTTGAGGTAGACATGGTTGCCGGCGGCGATCGCGGTGGCCAGCGGAATCAGGGCCAGGTTGACCGGGTAGTTCCACGGTGCGATCACCCCGACCACGCCCAGCGGCACCGGCCGGATCTGCGCCCGCGCCGGCCAGAAGCGCCAGCCCACCGCGGCCCGGCGCGGCTTCATCCAGCGCCGCAGATGCTTGATGAGGTGGTCGATCTCGTTGAGGGAGGCCATGCCGTCGGCGATCCGGCTCTCGTCCAGCGAGCGATGGCCGAAGTCGGCGGCCACCGTGCGCGCCATTTCGTCCAGCCGCCGCTTCAGCGCGGCGCGCAGCCGCAGCAGGTCGTCGCGGCGCTGGGCGTAGTCGGGCTTGCGCGCCTGCCAGGCGCTGCGCAGGCGGGACAGGGTGGGCTGCAGTTCGCTGCTCGGGGTGTCGGCGGTCATGTCCATACGGGGCAGTGTAGTCGCGCCGGCGCTAGAATCCAGCCATGAACATTCGACCCTATCGCGGCGTTCTGCCGACCCTCGGCGCGCGCGCCTACATCGACCCGCAGGCCAGCGTGATTGGCGACGTGGTGCTGGGCGCGGACGTGTCGATCTGGCCGTTCACCGTGGTGCGCGGCGACGTCAACTTCGTCCGCATCGGCGATCGCACCAATATCCAGGACGGCAGCGTCATCCACGTCAGCCACGATGGCCCGCACGCGAAACTGGGCGGCTTCGCCACCCGCATCGGCTCTGATGTGACGATTGGCCACAAGGCGATCATCCACGCCTGCACGATCGAAGACGCCGTGCTGATCGGGATGGGCGCGGTGGTGCTGGACGGCGCGGTGATCAGGAAGCACGCCTTCATCGGCGCCGGCGCGCTGGTGCCGCCGGGCAAGGTGGTGGGCGAGGGCGAGCTGTGGCTGGGCAATCCGGCAAAGAAGGCGCGGATGCTCACCGAGGCACAGATCGAGGCGCTGTATTACAGCGCCGGGCACTACGTGCGGCTGAAGGACGAGTATCTGGCCGCAGGCTAATCCGCTGTCACCAGCGCATCGGCGTGGGCGCGCAGCTCGGCGTAGATGGCCTCGGTCTCCGGGCGCAGGCCGTGCCAGAGCAGGAAGCTTTCCGCCGCCTGTTCCACCAGCATCCCCAGCCCGTCGATGGCCTGCTGGCAGCCGGCGGCGCGCGCCCAGGCGAGGAAGGGCACGGCCGCTTCGCCGTAGCTCAGATCCACCGCCGCGCTGCGCAGCCCGGTCAGTGCCATCGGCAGCGTCGGCAATACGCCGCCGCGGGTGGCGGAAGTGGCGTTGATCAGCAGGTCGAATTCGCCCAGCCGGGCAAGATCGTCAAGGCTGCGCGGATGCACGCGGCCGGGTTCGCCCAGCGCATCGACCAGCGCCTCGGCGCGGGCCAGCGTGCGGTTGGCCACGTACAGCGAATGGATGCCGGCATCCAGCAGCGCCGGCGCCACCCCGCGCGCCGCGCCGCCGGCACCCAGCAGCAGCACCCGGCGGCTGCGCAGGTCCAGGCCGTGGCGTTCGGTGAGGTCGCGCACCAGGCCGCTGCCGTCGGTGTTGTCGCCGCGCCAGCCGTCGCCATCGCGAAGCAGCGTGTTGACCGCGCCGGCGCGGCGGGCGCGCTCGCTGGCATTGCCGGCGCACAGGGCGAAGGCGTCCTCTTTCAGCGGCAGGGTGATATTGGCACCGGCCACGCCGCTGGCGGCAAGCTTCGCGGCGAAGTCGGCGCGATTGGCCTCGATGGCGACGTAGTCCATCGTGATGCCGCACTGCTTCGCGAATGCGGCGTGGATGCGCGGGGATTGCGAGTGGGCGATCGGGGAACCGAAGACGGCGTAGTGCTGCATGGCATTCTCCCTGTCCGTTGTTGCGGGGCAATCGTCAGTGCAAGAGCACCCCTCCCCAGCCCTCCCCTGCTGCGCAAGGGAGGGAGCAAGGGGGCTTCAGCCTCGCAACCACCTTGCCGCATCCAGCGCGAAATAGGTGAGGATGCCATCGGCACCGGCGCGCTTGAACGCGGTCAGTGCTTCCATCGCCACCATCCTCTCGTCGATCCAGCCGTTGGCGGCGGCGGCCTTGATCATCGCGTACTCGCCGCTGACCTGGTAGGCGTAGGTCGGGCGCTTGAACTGCTGCTTGACCCGGTACAGCACGTCCAGATACGGCAGGCCGGGTTTGACCATCACCATGTCGGCACCTTCGGCCAGGTCGAGGGCCACTTCGTGCAGCGCCTCATCCGAATTGGCCGGATCCATCTGGTAGGTGTACTTGTTGCCCTTGCCGAGGTTGCCGGCGCTGCCCACCGCGCTGCGGAACGGGCCGTAGAAGCTGCTGGCGTACTTGGCGCTGTAGGCCATGATGCGGGTGTGGATGTGGCCATTGGCCTCCAGCGCATTGCGGATCACGCCGATGCGGCCATCCATCATGTCGGACGGCGAGAGCACGTCCACGCCGGCCGCGGCATGCGCCAGCGACTGCTTGACCAGCGCCGCGATGGTTTCATCGTTGAGGATGTAGCCGCTGTCGTCGATCAGCCCGTCCTGGCCGTGGGTGGTGTACGGGTCCAGCGCCTGGTCGCTCATCACGCCCAGTTCCGGGAAGCGCGATTTCAGCGCGCGGATGGCGCGCGGGATGATGCCGTTTTCATCCCAGGCGATGCGCCCGTCGGCGGTCTTGGCGGCAGGATCCGGCACGCCGAACAGATCGAGCACGGGCACGCCCAGCTCCAGCGCCTGCTCGCCGACCTTCAGCAGCTCGTCGATCGACAGCCGCTCCACGCCGGGCATCGCGCCGACCGGCGCGCGGCCTGTTTCCTCGTGGACGAAGACCGGGTAGATCAGGTCGTTGGCGGTGAGGATGTGCTCGCGCATCAGCCGGCGCGAGAACTCGTCGCGGCGCATGCGCCGCGGGCGGACGGGAAGCTGCAGGGGATTGGCGTTCATGCGGGCATTTTACGCCCGCAGGCTCGAACCCAGGCCCGGGCTCAGAGGATGCCGCCGCCCAGCATCAGCCGCAGCGAGCCGATTCCAATCGCGATGATGCACAGGAGCAGGCCGATGATGCCGCTCACCCGGCCCTTGCCGGTGGCGATGGCGATGATGGCGAGGATCGCGCCGACCACCGCGAACGGGATCATGAACCAGTTGCCCCAGCCCAGCAGCGGTATCAGTGCCAGCAGCATCCACAGCAGCGACAGGATGCCCCAGATCAGACTGACGATGCCCATGCGTGTTTCCCCCGGATTGGCCAGCCCCACGATATGCAGGATGTCGCCCGCCAATGCAAGCGCGGCGGCGCTCAGGCGTGGCTGCCGTCGATCTCCACCGCCAGCTCGCGGCGGCAGATGTGGCCGTGCAGCAGCAGCCGCGGCACACCCGGCAGGCGCGCCTGCAGCAGGGCATCGACCTGCGCCAGCGCATCGGCATCGCGCACGTACACCTTCAGTCGCGTGCCTGCGCCCAGCTGCGCCGGCAGCTGCGGCCGCAGCAAGCGGGCGGTGTCGAGCAGGCTTTGCAGGTTGACCAGCACTTCGTCCAGCTGTGCTTCCAGCGAATCGCCGTGCTGCGAGGCGTGGCCGACCACCGCGGCGGTGCCGGACAGCAGCAGCGGCATCGCGTCCGATGCCGGCAGCAGCGCGCGGGCGAAGCCCGGCGGCTGCGGGCCGTACTGGCGCGGGTAGCGCCAGGCCTGGACCTGGCGCGGATTTTCCAGCGGACTGCCTGCGGCCTGCGCGCTCAGCCAGTACAGCTGGAAGCGCCCGGTCGGCGCGGGATGGCCGATCGCGGTGGCGGCCGGCAGCTCGCCCGGCACCAGCGCGCGACCAATGCCGCGCGCGCGGCCGACGCAGAAGCGGCGGTAGCGCTCGGCGTCGCCCTCGCCCTCGGTGATGGCGTCGAGATAATTCCAGATTCGCAGCGGATGCGGATGGTCGCTGCGCGGCAGCCACTGTTGCAGGCGCCGATAGGCGGCCTCGGCGACGGCTTCGATGTCGCCGTCGTCGGCAAGTTCCAGCGCGCCGAACTGCAATCCGCTGCCGCTGCTCCAGGCGATGTCGCCGGCGCGGCCGTGGCGGACGGGGCCCTCCACCCGCCAGCATTCCAGCGGCGCATCGCCGTGGGCCGGCAGCGCCACCGACAGCCAGCGCGGGTCGTCCACCGCCGCGATGCCGCCAAAGCCGAACGCGGCCAGCAGCGAGGGGTCGGCCAACACGGCGGCGGGCGACGTGGCGTCGAAGCTCACGCGCAGGGCGGAGTGGGCAGCGATGGGGGCGGAGGAAATTGCAGACATCAGGGCGCGGATGATACCGCGGCACTCCGCGTCGCCCCCACCATCGGCAGGGGCGCGCCGGCGGCGGGCGCGCTAGGATCGCCGACGGTGCGCACGGGCGCGAGGACTCTCGGGGATGCAATGGCACGACATTCGAATGCGATCTGGCTGGCGGGGGCGCTGCTGATGGCCGGCGCGGGCACGGTGATGGCGCAGGCGGTGACCACGGTTGATTACGAGCGCGCGGTGAAGATGCTGGGCGACCGCACCGCGCCGCTGCTGGATCAGTCCCTGAGCGCGGCCAGCTGGCTGGACGATGACACCCTGGTCTATCGGCTCGGCGATGGCGGCAAGGTGCAGGTGCTGCGCTTCGACCCGGCCACCGGCAAGACCTCGCCGGCGTTCGACGCCAAGGCGTTGGCGGCGGCGATGACCGCGGCGGCCGGCGGCAAGGGCAAGCCGGTCGATCCCGACAAGCTGCCGCCGCTCACGATCACCCGCAATGCCGATGGCAGCCTGAGCCTGCGCAGCCGTTTCGGTGATGACGCCTACCGCTGCGTGGTCGACGGCTGCAAGGCGGAAGCCAGGGTCGAAACCAAGGCCGGTGGCGAGCCGGGCGCAGCTTCGCCGGACGGCAGGCGCGAAGCCTTCATCCGCGACTGGAACCTGTGGCTGCGCGATCTGGCCAGCGGCAAGGAAACCCAGCTCACCTTCGACGGCGTCCGCGACTACGGCTACGCCACCGACAACGCCGGCTGGAAGCACACCGACGAGGCGATCGTGGTGTGGTCGCCGGATGGCAGCAAGATCGCCACCTTCCAGCAGGATCAGCGCAAGACCAGCACCATGACCATGGTCGGCACCAATGTCGGCGCGCCCAAGGTGCAGCAGTGGAAGTACCCGTTCGTCGGCGACGAACACGTGACCATGATCGAGCGGGTCATCATCGACCTGTCGGCGGCCACGCCGAAGACCGTGCGTCTGCAGATGCCGGCCGACCAGCACCGTTCCACCTGCAGCGACGACATCGTCTGCAATGACGGCTGGGAAGACGTGCAGTGGGCCAAGGACGGCAAGACCCTGGCCTTCGTCAGCACCGACCGCGGCCACAAGTCCGCCACCCTGCGGGTGGCCGACGTCGCCAGCGGCAAGGTGCGCGACGTCTACACCGAAACCGTGGCCACCCAGTACCAGAGCGCGCCGACCCTGAGCTCGGTCAACTGGCGCTACCTGCCGGAGCGCAACGCCTTCCTGTGGTTCAGCCAGAAGAGCGACTGGGGCCATCTCTACCTGCACGATCTGGGCACCGGCAAGGCGCTTCGTCAGCTCACCAGCGGCAGCTGGAACGTGATGAAGATCCTGCACCTGGATCCGGCCAGCGGGCGGCTGCTGGTGACCGGCGTCGGCCGCGAGGCCGGGCGCGATCCGTATTTCTCGCACCTCTACGGCCTGTCGCTGGACGGCGGCGAGGTGCGCCTGCTGACCCCGGAAGACGCCAACCACGCGGTCAGCGTTTCCGAGGACGGCAGGTACATCGTCGATACCTACTCGACGATTGCCAGCGCGCCGGTGACGGTGGTGCGCGCTGCCGACGGCAAGCAGCTGGCGGCACTGGCGAAGACCGACCTGACCCGGCTCAAGGCCAGTGGCTGGGTGGTGCCGGAGTCGTTCACGGTCAAGGCCCGCGACGGCAAGACCGATCTGTACGGGCAGCTGTTCAAGCCGTCCAACTTCGACCCGAAGCGCAAGTACCCGATCATCACCTACATCTATCCGGGCCCGCAGGTCGGCTCGGTGCGCAGCCGCAGCTTCGCCCCCGCCCACGGTGACCACCAGGCGCTGGCCGAGCTGGGTTTCGTGGTGATCGCGCTGGACGGCATGGGCACCCCCCTGCGCAGCAAGACGTTCCAGGATGCCTACTACGGCAACATGATCGACAACACCCTGCCCGACCAGGTGGCGGCGCTGAAGCAGCTGGGCGAGCGCCATCCGTGGATCGATGCCAGCCGCGCCGGCATATGGGGCCATTCCGGCGGCGGCAACGCCACCGCCACCGCGATGTTCCGTTACCCGGGCGTGTACGGGGTCGGCATCAGCGAATCGGGCAACCACGACAACCTGACCTACGAGGACGACTGGGGCGAGCGCTACCACGGCCTGCTGGTGAAGAACGCCGATGGCAGCAGCAACTACACCGGTCAGGACAACGCCTCTGCCGCGAAAAACCTGGAGGGCAAGCTGTTCCTGATCCACGGCATGCTGGACGACAACGTGCCGGTGCAGTCCACCCTGCAGGTGGTGGATGCGCTGATGAAGGCCAACAAGGACTTCGATCTGCTGTTGCTGCCGCAGGCCCGCCACGGCTTCGGCGTGGACAGCTACTACGTGATGCGCCGGCGCTGGGATTACTTCGTGAAGCATCTGCTCGGCACCGAGCCGCCGAAGGCGTTCGAGGTCAAGCCGCAGTTCTGACCTGTTTTTCCTTCTCCCCGTTGACGGGGAGAAGGTGCCGAAGGCGGATGAGGGGTGGCATTACGCAAAACCGCCCTCACCCGGCTTCGCCACCCTCTCCCGCAGGCGGGAGAGGGGACAGCCGAGAGTCAGCGCGCGCCCTGCCCGAACAGGATCTTCTTCTGTTCGTCGGTCATCGGCTTGCCGGCATTCGGATTCACCTGCTGCGCCAGCGCATACGCGCGCTGGGTGGCAGGGCGCGCGGCAATCGCCTCGCGCCAGCGGCGCAGGTTGGCGAACGGTTCCAAATCCAGCGGCGCGGCGGTGTAGGCACCGACCCACGGATAGCAGGCCATGTCGGCGATGCTGTAGTCGTCGCCGGCGATGAAGGCGCGGCCTTCCAGCCGCCGGTCGAGCACGCCCAGCAGGCGTTCGGCTTCCTTGCGGTAGCGCTCGCGCGCATACGGCACCACCTCCGGCGCGTAGACGTGGAAATGGCCGTACTGGCCGGTCATCGGCCCCAGCCCCGCCATCTGCCAGAACAGCCACTCGTCGACCACGATGCGCTGGCGC
>JAANMX010004364.1_pt1 | contig 11260 bp, 13 predicted proteins | sample 7279681 | NCBI WGS metagenome assembly JAANMX01 (sample SAMN14094542, study PRJNA606508) | bioreactor metagenome | isolation source: A lab-scale SPAN reactor treating ammonium-rich wastewater day 351 | place: Ireland: Galway | collected 2018-01-01
GCCGGAAGGGTGGAGCGTTGACCGCGCCCGAGAGGAGATGGTCAAAGAGAAGGCCCGCGTTCTCGAAGGCCGCACGAACGAGGCGAAGGCCGCGGCGGAGGCGACGCCCAAGGGAGGCCCCACCCTCCGAGTGGTGTTCGCTCGCTATATCCGCGAGGTCCGCGGCAAGTTGCGGACTTGGCCGGAACTCCTCGCCATGTTCTCGAAGCACGTCAAACCGCACGCGCGCATCCCTATCTCGTCCGTCGATGAGGCATGGCTCCGCACCCTTCACCGCCGAATCACCTCCGGGGGCCACCCCGGAGCGGCGAATCGCGTCCTTTCCCTTATGTCCGCGGTGCTCTCGTTCCACTTGGGCGAGGGGACGCCCAACCCCGCCGCGGCGATCAAGCGCAACCCCGAGACGGAGCGGCATCGGACGTTGACGGAGGAGGAGGAGCGCCGATTCCTCCGCGCCGTTGACCAGTACGAGGCCGAACCCGCGGGCGTCCCCGGCTCGAAACCTCTGGACCCCGCGAAGTTCCGCGCCAAGCAAGCCGCGGCGCAGGAAGCGAAGCGCACCGCGGCGGACCTCCTCCGGCTCCTCTACTGGACGGGCCAGCGCGCCGGGAACGTCCGCGCTATGGAGTGGTCCGCGGTGGACTTGAAGGCCCGCACTTGGACGGTTGCGGCTCGCCACTACAAGGGCGGAAAGCCTCACGTTGCGGCGCTCCCGGACGAGGCTATCTCAATCCTGAAGCGCCGGAAGGCCGCGGCGGGTTCGGACGCGGTGTACGTCTTCCCCGCGGGGAACGCGAAGAGTGCTCGCGGATACTTTGTGAACTATCACAATGCGTTCCACCGCGTGAAGGAACTCGCGGGGATCGACGCGCGCGAGGGCCTCCACCGGGACGATACTCTCCGCGCGCATGACCTCCGAGCGGGCCTCGCTACCGCAATGGCGAACGCGGGCGAGAATGCGTTCTCTATCCAACGTCAACTCGGCCACCGGAACATAAAGACCACGATGCGGTACGTCCGTCAATCCATCGCCGACGTGCAAGCCGCGGTAGACCGCACCGCCGAGCGCCGGCGCGCCGCGAACGGGACGAGCGCGGAGGAGGTAGCGTGAAAGCCAAGCCGATTCCCGACAACTCCCCGGAGGCCCGTGAACGTCGCGCCCGCGCGAAGGCGGACGCGGAGGCCCTCGCCAGCATCAAGCGCCGAGAGGCGGAGATTGAGGCAATGGGGCCAGAGGAGCGCATCGCCGTGCGGCTCGTGGAGCGGGCCGGAGGCGATATCTACCGCCCCGCGTATGAATCACTCGTGGCGGATGCCTTGGCGAACGGCGGTATCTCGAAAGACCCGCGCGGGGCCGCTCATCGTTCGGAGAAGGTGGTACGGAATGCGCGTGCGGTCCTCCTCCGTCGCCTTCAGGAGGACGAGGCGCAACGTGCCGGAGTGGGCGGGCACGCGCCCACCGGGCGAATGTCAATGCCCATGACCCGGAAGGCGATTCACGCTCTCGTCCGCACTCGCTATCCGCGGGACACAAAGAACCTCGAACGGTGGTGGCAACGCCGCATCGTCAAGGCCGGGATTGTGATTGACGAGGAGCACTATCGAGCGGTGAGCATCGACCTTGGACAACTCATCGCGTCCCTTCCCGAGCGCCGTCTCACAGAGGCGGATATCGCTCCGTACCTCGCGTGAAGTGACGCCGAAGTGACGCGATCATTTTCGCGCACCCCCTCTAGATAGTGACCGGCGCGCGCCGTCGGACTCTACTTCCCATGATGGGACACAAGTTCCCATCGCCGGAGAAGTAAGCCGATGGGTACTCAATCACAGACACCGAAGACAAAGCGGCGGGCCGGACGGGAACAATCTGTCCTCCTGGCCCTCCCGCCCGATGCCCCGATCACGCTCTCAGAGGTGGCGATCATCGCCGCGTGCTCGCTCCGCCTCGTCATGCAGGAGCGGACGCTCGGACGAGGCCCCACCGTCTACCGGGTCGGCCCGAAGACCCTCCGCTCCACCGTTGGCGACGCTCTCGCATGGGTCAAGGGTCGAATGGAGGCTCGCCCATGAGCACCTCCTACCCCTACCCGATTGACGAGACGCGGTTCCTCTCGATTGCACAAGCCGCGTGCATCGTCTCCCTCTCACAGAAGACGATCCGCCGACTCATGGACGCGGGCGAGATTCCGTTCGTCCGCATCGGCAACTCCATTCGCATCCCCATCTCATGGCGGGATGAACTCCAGAAAGTGGCGACGCGGGAGCGGAACTCCGGCGAGGAGGCCGCGAACTCGTGAGCACCGCTCCCTCCAATCCCTACGCCGCGTGCGAACCCTATACGAGCGTTGAAGGCATCTCGCCGGACGCCGCGGCAATCGCCGCGTTCCTCCGAGCCTTGCCTCACGAGGGGTTCGTAGTCGGACTCTTGAACCCGGAGGCGAAGCGGATGCTCGCCTTCTCGTTCGGGCGGGCCGACATTGACGCGAACGCCGCGGGGATTGCGAAGGCGAACGCGGGCGGGTGGAACGCATACTTCCGACCGAACGCATACGAGCGGACGTTCTCCGGGGGTTCGCACCCCGACAAGGCCGACGTTCGCTCCGGCCTCCTCGTCCATATCGACGCGGATGCACCGAAAGACCTTACCACCGATGAGGCGCGGCTCGCATGGTGCGAGGCGAAGGCTCGGGAACTCGAAGCGGACGGGGCGTCCCTCGTCTGGTTCACCGGGGGCGGAGTCCAAGCCGCGAAGTTGCTCCGCGAGCCGATCACTCTGGGCGAGGCCGCTCTCGCCCATGAGGAGTTCGAGGAGGTCAATGTCGCTTGGGCCTCTGCCCGCGGTGGCGACAAGTGCCATGATTGCTCCCATCTCCTCCGCATCCCCGGCTCGGTGAACTGGCCGGACGCCCGCAAGCGGAAGCGGGGCCGCGTCCCCGCTCTCGCTCGGCTCCTCGCCCACCACCCGGAGAGCCGCGTCGATTGGGCCTCGCTCCCTCGTGAGACGCCCAAGGCGAAGGCGACGGCCAAGGGAGATACGGCCTCCGCGAGCATCGACGCCGCAAGCGTGAAGCGTCTTCAGCATCCCGACGAACTCGGCTCGGGCGTCTCCGATTCCGTGAAGGTCTACATCTCGAACGGCGAGAACCCGCAGGAGCCGGGGCACTTCCCGAGCCGGAGCGAGATGCTCTATTGGGTCACTCTCGAACTCGTCCGCTCGGGCATCGCCCCGGAGGTCATCTACTCGCTCCTCACCGATCCCAAGTTCAAGGTGAGCGAGAGCGTTCTCGAAAAGGGCCGCGGTGCGGATCGTTACGCCCGTCGCCAGATTGATCGGGCCACCGCGGAGGTGGCGAACGAGGCCGCGGACTTCGAGGAGAGCGATGGGAAGAAACTCCCCTCGCAGCATAACGCCCGCGTCTTCCTCAACCGTGAAGGGGTTCGCATCCGGTATGACGAGTTCGCGGATCGGTTCCTCATCGACGGACTCGGGGGGTTCGGCCCGCACTTTGACGACAAGGCGAGCACCCGGCTCCGGCTCCTGGCCCGCTCGAAGTATCACCTCTGGATATCGAAAGAGGATTGGTCGGACTTCCTGACCGACCTCGCTCTCTATCAGCGATTCCACCCGGTGCGGGACTACCTCGATTCCCTCGTATGGGATGAGACGCCGCGGATCGACCGTTGGCTCGTGGAGTTCGGCCAAGCCGCGGACTCGGAGTACGTCCGAGCCGTCGGGCCGCTCGTGCTCATCGCCGCGGTTCGTCGCATCATGGAGCCGGGGTGCAAGTTTGACGAGATGCTCGTCCTCGAAGGCTTGCAGGGAAAGAACAAGTCCACCGCTCTCGGCATCCTCGCGGTGCGTGAGGAATGGTTCTCCGATGATCTGCCTCTCGATGCCGACACAAAGCGATTCATCGAAGCGATTGCGGGGAAGTGGATCATCGAGGCGGGTGAGTTGAAGGGGATGCGGAAGGGCGAGGTTGACGCCTTGAAGTCCACCCTCTCCCGCCGCTCCGACCGTGCCCGCCTCGCCTATGGGCGTCATCCGGTGGAGATTCCGCGGAAGTGCATCATCATCGGGAGCACGAACTCCGAGCACTACCTCAAAGACTCCACCGGCAACCGTCGATTCTGGCCGGTGCGGTGCGGGGAGTTCGACGTTGAGGGCCTCCGCCGCGTGCGGGATCAACTCTGGGCAGAGGCCCGCGTCCGCGAGGCTCGCGGCGAATCCATCCGCCTCGCCCCTCGTCTGTACCCCGCCGCGGGCATGGAGCAAGAGGCCCGCCGCTTGGCCGATCCGTTCGAGGAGGCTCTCGAAGTCCACCTCGGCCAACGCACCGGCAAGGTGCGGGCGCACGACGTTTGGACCATCATCGGCAAGGCCGACGTTGGGCGACGCTCTCAGGAGGACGCTAACCGGCTCGGCGAGGTCATGCGTCGCCTTGGGTGGGAGCGGATCAAGCGGCGATTCGGCAACGGGCCAGAGTGGGCATACGTCCGCGGCTCAAAGGCCGAGCGTGAGGAGTCTCTGTTCGTCCAGACGAACGAGGCTGGGGAGGTCACTTCGGTTGACCTCTTGCCGGACTACTCGGCGATCACGGAAGGCGGGGGAGCATGAGCGTTCCCCTCCTCGTGAATCGGGGTACGGAGCCGGGGAACGTGCGAGATGATGCACGCCGCGGCATCTCGTGCGGTGCTCGTGCGTTCGCGTGCGAGCGGAGCGGTGCGTACCTCCCGTGCCTCTTGTACCCCGCGGTTCTCTATAGCACTCCCGGCGCCCCGCTAGGTGTCTCCTCATTCCTATTCCTCTTTGGAGAAGAGGAGGAACGGGAGGTACAGAGTGAGTTCAGCCTAGAAAACGCGGCGAAAACGCGCACCCCCACAGCAGGAACGGGAGGAGGCACGGGGGAGGAACGGTGCTCGCTCCGCATGGGCGGACCCCCCGTTACCCCGCCCCGAACGCCCCATAATCCCTCGCGCGTGCGAGGGGCCGATAAGAGCCGCCGCGCCGCAGTCACCCGATGCCCCATCCGCTCGTTCCGGGCCTCACCCCGCCTCCTGGCCCCGCCGCGGGCGTTCCTCTCGGACTCTGGCCCGTTGGCTAGTCGGGTGGCTAGTTCGCCTTCTCCGGCCCCTCTGTTCGGTGCTCATAACCGAGCCTCGTTCGGGTGCGATAACCCGCCAGCCTGTGAATCTGGGCTGTCGGTGGGGTCTGGAGGGGTTGTAGCGGATGAGGGGGTGGGGGAAAAAGTAGGGGATATGCGGCCTGACCACCCCCTCCACCTCCGCGGCGGGCCAGAGATTCGGACGACGCGATTGTTAGGAGTTTGTACGTTATGACCACTACCCCCTCCCCCAACTCGTTCCGCCGCGGACCTCTGACCGAGCGCGAGTTCAACCTCGCGTGCGAGGTCTACGCCCGCACCGGCTCGAAGAACGCGGCCATCCTCTCTATAGCCGGAGGCGCAACCGATGGATCGGGCCGACCCTCGCGGCGGAAGACCCTCGAAGACGCCCTCCGTGCGAACCCACAATGGGCAGCGCGCTGGGCCGATGCGAAGGAAGCGGCGCTCGGCCTCGTGGAGGCGGAGATTGCGAAGGCCGCTCTCACCGTCGATGAGCGCCCGATCTTCGACTCGAAGGGGAACCTCTTGGGCGTCCAGAAGGATTCTCGCCCGCGCAATGACATGCTGAAGTTCCTCGCCCGCAAGTTGGACCCGGACGCTTGGAGCGAGAAGCGCCAACTCCAGATGAGCGGCACGGTGGAGCATCGACACGGACCCGCGGACGGGTTCGGAGTGCTCATCGCCGCGGAGGACGTTCTCCTCCTCGAAGGTGAGGACCGCGCGGAGTTCGTGCGGCTCCTCTCTGTGATACGCGACGCAAAGCAATCGGAGACACGAGATGTCATCGACCAACCGACCACCCGACCCGTTCGGCGACTTGATAGCGGAAGCGAAGGCGACGCTCCGTCGTGAAGCGGAGTACGCCGCGCTCCGTGCGAAGGTGAAGGACGGGAGCGCGAGTGAGGCGGAGCGATACCGCTTCGAGAACTGGCCCCGGACGATCCTCGTGGACGGGGGCCGAGTGGCGCTCATCGTTGCGCCCGAGATGAGCATGGAGCAATGGAAGGCCGCGGTAGCCCGGAGCCGCGGAATAAAGGAAGGGAGCATTTATGGTTGACCTCCTCAAACAAGCCGAAGGGATCATCGACGCGGACCTCATCGCGCCCCACACCCAACGGGCGATCATCTCCGCCCTTCGAGCGGCGGGGCCGGATCGGGTCAAGCCGGAGCACTTCATCTCCGCGGCCAAGGCGCACCGCGCGAAGGTTCGCGTAGTGGCCGCGGGATGCGGGTGGGCGCGGTGCGAGCATTGCGGCCAATGGCGCGCGATCGGTGAAGCGCCGTCGGAAGACCTCGCGGAGTGCGCTTGCACTCTGGAGATTGAAGACGAGGCCGTTTTCTGGGCGCTCGCTCTCTACGTCTATTCCGGCGGACCCGTTGCCGCGAGCATCTCGCTCCCGGCCTCTGTGACCGAGCGGGCCAAGCGCTTCGAGCAATCGACCGGGGGCCTCATTTCCTGACCCCCAGAGTCCTGCCACCTCTGCTAACGCGGAGGTAGGCGGTTTCCTTCGGGTTCCCGCACTCGCTCCGATTGGCGTCGGCAGAGTGCGGGCCAAGTCGGGCGGCGCAGTGATGCGCGCCGCTCGGCATTCGATCCCGGCTTGTTGTCGGGAATCGCTCACTCGCCGCGTTACTCGTACTGGCGCGGCGGGTTTCAAGTCCCGGCATTCGTTGCGCCGGGTTTCGCACCGTCCGTTTGGAGCCTCTCACCATGAGCACCGCCCCACCCCTTGACACGAGTATCAGCATCTCATCCGACCCCGCAACGCTTGACGCGGTGCGAACCCGGTACATCATCGGCACGAACGCGGGCGGGGAGGACGTTCTCCACCCCGCGTTCACCGCGGCCCGCGGCGCGATGGAAGCGGCCTACACCCGCTCCCTCACGATGAGCGGCGCGGAGCGCGCCCTCCGCGAGCAACGGAATGCCGATCCCGCGCAGCAACGCCGACTCCGCGCCGGGGTGGAGAAGTCCCTCTCCGAGAGCCGCAAGGCAATCGGCACGGCGCTGGAGAGCATCTCCTCCCATCGGGCGAAGTTGGAGGAGGGCATCGTTGAGACGCTCGGCATCCCGACCATGCGAACCTCTATCACGGACTCGCAGCGCGGCGCGGACGTTCGAGCCGCTCTCCGCAGCATGGGCGAGAGCGCCCGTCGTGAAGCGATCCGTACCGCGATTCAAGCCGGGGACCGCGAGGCGGTAAGCGCGGTGCTCGCGGCCTCACCCTTGGCGAGCGGCCTCTCGCGGAATGACCTCGAAGGCATCCGCATGGACGCGGAGCGGAAGTTTGCTCCCAAGGAATCCGAGATGCGAGACAACCTCGACAAGTTGCGGGAACTCGTGGCCCGCGGCGGGGACGCGGTGGAGTCCCGGTTCTCTCCTCTGGTTGGCCGGGGAGATGATCCGAGCGCCCGAGCGGAGTCCGCTCTCCGCGCTCTCGAAGGGGGTGCGGCATGAGCGATACGAACCCCAACAATCCGACCGCGGAGGAACTCTCCGCCCAACTCACCGCCCTCCGCGCCGGCCTCGCCAAGGGGTTCGGCCTCGAAGAGTCCGCCGCAACGGACGAGGTTCTCCTCGCCCGCGCCGGTGAGGTTGCCAAGGAGCGGGACGAGGCCCGCTCGAAGGCCGCGGACGTTGAATCCCGCTGGGCGAATGAGAAGGTGGACTCGGCCCTCCGCTCGGCCTTCGAGAAGTCCGGCGCGGGACGCGAGCACGAGGAGGACTTCCTCCTCCTGGCCCGCGGCCTCTTCGAGGTTGACGAGAAGGGCGGAGTTCGCACCCGCAAGGATGCGCCGAACACCCTCCCCGGCATCGACCCCGCCGCTTGGATTGTGGCCGAACTCCAATCGAAGCGGCCCCACTACTGGCCGACCTCCGTAGGCGGAGGCGCTCGCGGGGCCGGGTTCATCCCGAGCACCGGGGCGGACGATTCGTGTTTCGACCCTCGCTCAAAGAACTACAACTTCACCGCGCAACTCGCGGCGGAGGCGAAGTACGGCCCCGCGTTCGCGGATCGGGCGCGAGAGCGATACCGCGGGCGGGGAGGTGCGCGATGAGCGAGGCAAGCCGCGTCATCGCGCGTGAAAACTTCCGCGCGAACCTCACCGCCACCCTCGTAACGTCGATGCTCCGCGATCAAGCGGTGAACCGTGTGTGCGCCGTCGTCACGGACGCGGGGGGTTCGTTCAACGGATTGACGGCCCGCACCGCACAAGCCAAGGTCCGGGCCACTCTGGGCGAGGAACCGCTCCGGCACGTCATCCAGTATCACGCCACCCTCGCCGCGCGGGAGTGGCGGGGAGCCGCGGACGATGCTCTCCAACTCGCGGCCCGCCGCGCGGTCCGAGCAATCGGCCCCTTGCTGGGCGATATGGCGTACCTCTCCGCGGCTCGGTTGCTCGTGGAACTGGCGGGTTCGCACCCCGAAGCGCTCTCCCCGGAGGTGGCCGAGCACGTCAAGCGGCGGGTTGCCTAATCACGGGCGTAGAGCGAGGGGACCACCGCGCGGAGGGACTTCTCCGCGGCTTGGAGGAATCGCTTGTTCACGTCGAATCCGATTGCCTTGCGCCCATTGTTCACCGCGGCAACCAGAGTGGTTCCCGCGCCCGCGAACGGGTCTAGCACGGTTCCCCCCTCCGGGCACGAACTGAGGATGCGAGGGACGATGAGACGCTCGGGGAACATGGCGCTATGCCCATCGCGCCCCGGTTGGACGTTGACCTCCGTAACGTCATGCGTCTCGTCCCCGAGCGCCGAGAAGTCGTAGTAGTATGTCGCCCGGCCCTCTTTCGGGCGCTTGACAAAGTGGAAGAGATGCTCGTGAGTCAAGCCTAGCCGATCCTTGAACGGACGAGGAGGCACGTTCGGCTTGTACCAGATCAGATCATTCCGCAGAATCCAACGCTTGTCCTGAAGCGCGATAGCGACGCGCGAGGGGATGAGGAGGAGTTGCTTCTCCTGGCGGAATCCTCCCATCGGAGTCTTGCGCCGGAGCCGATCATCTCCGCCTAGTCCCTGCCTCCCATTGGGCCGGATGCTCGACCACCGCGCGAAGTAGGTGTCCCCGATATTGAGCCAGAGGCTCCCGGTCTGCTTCAATGCTGGGCGCGCACGCTCCAGAATGCCGACAAGGTTTGAGACGTACCACTCCGGCAACGGCTCCAACCCGAGCATTCCACCATGAGCGCGATACCACTCGAACGGCGGGGCCTCCTCCATCTCGTGGCCCTCTGCCTCCCACTCTTCAAGAATGTCCCAGTTGTGTTCCTTCTCGTAGTCCCGAAGTCCCCAGTAGGGCGGACTCGTGAGGAGAAGGTCAACCGACTCGGGCGGGAGTTCCGGCAGCAAGTCGAAGGCATCTCCGTGCCGGAGGGTCCACTTCGAGGTTTGGGCCACCGTCCCATTGCGCTTCACTCTGTCATCCGTGCTCGTGGTCATGGTGGCTCCATCCTCTTGCAGACTATTGGCTGTAGACCCGTAGTCTCTGCCCTTTAGGGTTCCCGGTCAAGTGGCACGGGAAACCCTCGAAAAATCGCTCGGCATCGTGGTCCGCGAGTACCGCACCCGCTTGGGCGTCTCGCAGGAGCAGTTGGCTTTCCGTGCGCGGCTCCATCGTACATACGTCAGTCTACTCGAACGCGGGAAGCGGAATCCGTCCCTCCGCGTGCTCGCCACCCTCGCCCCGGTGCTCGGAACCACCCTCACGGACCTCGTGGCCGGGGTGGAGAAGCGCCAGAAGGGCGGTGGATGATGGGGGCGAGGCCGACGCCCCCGCGGGGCACCACTACCGGCAACTTCATCGCCGAATGGTTCGGGCATCGGGTTTGGCCCACCGTTGACGGGACGCCCCTCGCGGTGTCCAACCAGAGCGCCGGACTCTGCCCGTTCCTCTCCTCCGCTCTCGAACACCCCAAAGCCTGTATCAAGACCGCGCGGGGATTCGAGGGGCCTACGGGTGTCTGTACGATCAGCAGTGACAGCAACGGGACGCGCCAAGATTGGCTCGCGTGCCCGCACCGCACGTTGGACCAGCCCTTTACGCTTCTCACCGCGGGGGTTCGCACCACCTACCGAATCGCCCCGGAGACGCGGATCATCCTCGTCCCGGTGAGCGTGCTCGGGCACCCCGCCCAACAAGCGCGAATCGTGGAGGCGCTCCGCTCGAAGTCTGCGCGCGTGTTCGGGTTCGCAGGAGGGAAACTCGGCGGCGAGGTAGACCTCCCGGAGACGGACCACTCGCCCGGTGCGAAGGTAGACGTATCGGTGATTGAGTTGACCGGAGTAGACGAAGCGGGCCGCCCTTCCCAGTTCGGGAAGCATATGTTCTACGAGATTCAGACCGCGGACTTTCACGGGAGTCCGCTTCACGCGGTGCGGCAACTCCGCGAGCATCTCCCGACTACTCCCGGCGAGAACTATCACGCGGCCCTCTCCGGCATGGTGGAGGTGGCCGGGACGGGAGTTGAAGGGCCGAACAAGGCGAACATCTTCAAGCGGACCATCTATCAGATGGTCCTCAAGATTCAGATGGCGCACCACCCCGATTGCGCCGGGTTCGTCATCGTTCTCCCCGTGCCGGTTTGGGACAGTTGGCTCCGCCACCTTGGGCGTCCGCACCTCGAACCCGTGAAAGGTGATACCTCGTGCCTCCACCTCGTAGGGCCGGACGAGAGCGGCGGGGAGATACTCGACTCCGCGCGGGCATGGGTGTTCGTCTTCGACGTTGACCGCGAGGCCCCGGCATCTCCGCACCCGCTCCGCATCGTTCACCGGGTGGCGACTTCCTCCGCGGCGCTCATCCACTACGCATTCCAATCCGCCTCGCAGAGGGCGATTGAGCAAGGGGTCATCAAGCGATACCGCGGGGTGTTGGAGGGCCGAGTCCTCCAAGGCTGGAAGGGCGGACTCGCCGCGGAACCGGACGCGGACGAGTGAATCCGGCCCGTCCCCGAAAAAAACTTCGAGGCCCCCGCGAAGGCCGCACGGTCTAGCCATTTTCTAGCCAAATGAAAACGGCCCCATAAAAGGGCCGTTTCAAGCGAGGCGGACGGGACTCGAACCCGCAACCACCGGATCGACAGTCCGGTACTCTAACCAATTGAGCTACCGCCCCAATCGTCTGCTTGTCGCC
>JAANMX010004368.1_pt1 | contig 11251 bp, 5 predicted proteins | sample 7279681 | NCBI WGS metagenome assembly JAANMX01 (sample SAMN14094542, study PRJNA606508) | bioreactor metagenome | isolation source: A lab-scale SPAN reactor treating ammonium-rich wastewater day 351 | place: Ireland: Galway | collected 2018-01-01
GATCCTTCCGTCCGTCTGTTCCCAGATTTCCGGACCCGTCGAAACGTAATGGGCCTTCGGATTGTCGAGGTTATTCCATTGGTCGGCGAACAGCACGCCGTTGGGTTCGGATTTGCGCAGTTCGTCAGCGAGACGCCTTGCGATGTGCTGATAGTTGTTCGGGTTGCTGTAGGGGAGCGCCGGAACCTCGACCAGCTCGGCTCCGCATAACCGAAGCATGTCTTTCTTTTCACGGCTTTGTGTTTCCGGAATGACGATCATCGTGCGATAGCCTCTGGCGCTGGCGACGATGGCAAGACCGATGCCGGTATTGCCGGCCGTGCCTTCGACGACGAGGCCGCCGGGCTTGAGGTCGCCACGCTTTTCGGCTTCCAGGATCATCTGCTTACCGGCGCGATCCTTGACGGACTGGCCCGGATTCATGAACTCGGCCTTGCCGAGAATGGTGCATCCCGTTGCTTCGGAGGCGTGCTTCAACTTGATAAGAGGTGTATTGCCGATCGCTTCTACGACGTCGTTATCGATTCTCATGAGATGCAAAATTCTCATCGGGCTGTTGGAGGATTGCAGATAACCCTAGTTGAGGGGAGAGGCGGGTACAAGGGCGCGCAGAATCACACTCCAGCAAGCGACGCTTGGGGCCGACGAGTTTCTACGAACCGACGACGAACCCTCGCAGCGCTGCATGAAATCTTCGTAAGATTGGCGGCCACGCCTCGGTCCATGTTTCAGGAAATGCAGTAAAATCAGGTCTTTTCCGATAGAATCAGAACTCCGGCTCCAGTGGAGCGCGTCTAATGTTCTTGCCTCCGCAGGACTGTCCGTCGCCTGTTCGGACAGCTAGAATAGGGCGGTTCTTTAGAGAAAGCATTACGTCCGGTGGCTGCGTCGCTTTATTCCAGAAAAGGTTGGTACTGCCGTGCTTCAGGCTCACGCCAATACCTTCCGCCGCCTCTGTCCTCCCTCAGGGGGCCGGTGTGAGTGCTTCCGCCGCCAGGGCTTTGAGCCATCCCCGGAGATGCGCGACGTGGATCTGGCGTTCCGCCATGCTCCTGCCGCTATGGGCGGCGGTCGCGGCGTCGGCCGGCTGCATACTGACACGGGATATTCCGGATCCGGCGCTGGATATTCCAATGGGGTACAAGGACGCGAGCGCGTCCGCCGTGGCGGACGCCCTGCCGGCGCTCGACTGGTGGCGCGGCTTTCGCTCGTCCGAACTCACGTCCCTGATGGAAGAAGCCCAGACCGTCAACCTCGATATCGCGGCTGCGGCCGCGAGGATCATTCAGGCCGACCAGCAGGCCCGGATCATTGGCGCGGCGCTATTGCCGAGCGTCAGCATCGGCGGACAGGAAGCCTATTTCCGCACGTCCGGTTCGAGCCAAAGCGGCCTTACCAATCGTGGCCGGGAAATAGTGAACTACTCGGGCACGTTGAGCGGCGCCAGCTATGAGCTCGATTTCTGGGGCAAGAACCGCGATGCCACGCTGGCCGCGCTGGAGACGGCCAACGCCAGCCGCTTTGACCGCGACGTGGTCGCGCTGACGACGCTGGTCAGCGTCGCGAATGCCTATTTCCAGGTCCTCACGGCGCAGGACCGCATTCGCACCGCCGAACGCAACATCGCCAGCGCCCGGCGTATTCTGGACGCGCTCAAACAGCGGCTGAGCGCCGGCACCGGGTCCGACCTCGACGTTGCGCAGCAAGAGAGCGTGCTGGCAAATCTGCGCGCGGCCGTTCCGCAACTCAAGCAGACGCTGGTTCAGAACATCAACGCGCTCGCGACGCTGGTGGCCCGCCCGCCGGAAAGCGTGACCGTGAAGGGCGGTTCGCTCAACCACATCACCGCGCCACGGGTGACGCCCGGGCTGCCGTCCGAATTGCTGACCCAGCGCCCGGACATCCGCCGTCAGGAGCTGCAGCTCGCTTCGGCGACCGCGAATGTCGGTAGCGCGCGGGCACAGTTCTTTCCGAGTATTCAGTTGACCGCGCAGGGCGGCTACCAGAGCCCGGCGCTGGTCGCGCTGTTCGCCCCCAATGCCGCATTCTTCAACCTCGCCGGCGCACTGACGCAGCCGATCTTCGATGGCCGCAGGATCCTCAGCAATTTCGAACTCACGAAGGCGAGGCAAGACGAACTGCTTCAGACTTACCGCAAGACGGTGGTCTCGGCGTTCGCCGATGTCGGCAACGCGCTGACTGCCGTGCGTCAGACCACCGAGCGACTGCGCCTCCAGCGCGAGGTCGTAACCGCTTCGCGCAAGGCGTTCCAACTCTCCGAGCAACAGCTACAGGCCGGCACCGCCGACATCATCATCGTGCTGAACACGCAATTGACGCTTTTTCAGGCGGAAGATGTCCTGTCGCAAGCGCAGCTTGCACGGTTACAGGCGATCGTGAGTCTTTATCAGGCCCTGGGCGGCGGCTGGGAGCCGCGGATCGAGAGGGCGGCCAATGCTCTTTAGACCGGACCTGGACGAAACAGTGAAAGCAGCCGGCGACGGGTTGTCCGGCACGAGAGCGGCGAGCGGCCGTCGGCGTCGTCCCGTGTGGATCGCCATCACGTTTCTGATCGTCGGAGGACTTGCCTATCTCGGCTGGACCTCGTTTGCTCAAAAGAAGCGCGATGGAAGCTGGGAACGTCCCGATCGCGCCATTCCGGTACTGGCGGCAACGCCGCGCATCCAGGATGTGCCGGTCTATCTCGACGGCGTCGGAGCCGTCCGCGCGCTGAGCACCGTGACGGTGCGCTCTCAGGTCAACGGCAAGCTGATCGCCGTCAACTTCACCGAAGGTCAGGACGTCAAGAAAGGCGACGTGCTGGGCGAAATCGAGCCCGTGATCTATCAGGCCCAGTACGATCAGGCGGTCGCGAAGAAGGCACAGGACGAAGCGCAGCTCGCCAATATGCGCCTCGATCTGAAACGCTACGAGCAACTGGCCGCATCCAACGCCGGTTCGAAGCAGCAGGCGGATACCCAGAGGGCGGTCGTCGCGCAGCAGGAGGCGCTGGTCAAGGCCGATCAGGCCGCCATCGACAACGCACAGGCGATGCTCGGTTTCACCAGGATCGTCGCGCCGATTTCCGGTCGCGTGGGCCTGCGCCAGGTCGATCGCGGCAACATCATCAACGCTGCGGATGCGACCGGACTGGTCATCATTACGCAGCTTCAACCCATCTCCGTCCAGTTCAGCCTTCCGCAGCAGCAGATCACGCGCGTGAATGCAGCGGCAGCCAAGGGCGAGATCGAAGTCGATGTATTCGGAAACGACGGCACGACAGTCGTCGACACGGGCAAGCTGATCGGCATCGATAACCAGGTTGATCCGACGACCGGCACCCTGAGGCTGAGGGCCGCATTTTCGAATGAACGTTTTCAGCTCTGGCCGGGCCAGTTCGTCAATGTGCGCATCAAGGTTGAAACGCTGTCGCAAGCGACGGTTATACCGACCTCGGCGGTGCAGCGCGGCCCGCTCGGAACCTTCAGCTATGTGATCGGCGACGACGACATCGTGAAAGCCAAGCCGGTGACGGTGCGGCAGCAGGACGAGAAGGACGCCGTTATCGCCAAGGGAATTGCTCCCACCGATCGCGTGGTCACAACCGGATTCGCCAATCTCTCCGACGGCGCGAAGGTGACTGTCGGCCAGAGCGATCAGGTGCCAACGGCCGATCTCGCGCCGCCGGCGCGGCAGGACAGGCGCGGCGCTCGCCGAGGCGGTGATGGCAATGGCAGCGAGCGTCGCGGCCGCCGGAGCGAGAGAGGTCAGAATCAATCGGGCAGCGGGCCACAGGAAAACGGGCAGTCCGGCGGGGGTCCGAAGCCTCGGCCATAACTCCAGAGGTGCGGCACTGAATATCTAACCCACGGCAGCGCGCCGCCAGACGAGTTGATCAGACATGGGTGTTTCGGAACCGTTTATCCGTCGTCCGATCGCGACCTCCTTGCTGGGGATCGCGCTGATGATCGGGGGCGCGCTCGGCTATTGGGCGCTGCCGGTCTCCGCGCTGCCGCAGGTCGATTTCCCGACAGTGCAGGTGGGGACTCAACTGCCGGGCGCCAGTCCCGATGTCGTGGCGTCATTGTTGACGGCGCCGCTGGAACGTCAACTCGGACAGATCCCGTCGCTGTCGTCGATGACGTCGACAAGTTCGTACGGGCTCAGCCAGATTTCCCTGCAGTTCAACCTGGATCGGGATATCGACGGCGCCACGCAGGACGTGCAGGCGGCCATCAACGCGGCCGCGGGAATCCTGCCGAGAAACCTGCCGTACCCGCCAACCTACGCCAAGGTGAATCCTGCCGATGCGCCGGTGATGACGCTCGCCTTGACCTCCGACACGGTCTCGATGCGCGCCATGAGCGATATCGCGGATACCATTCTCACCCAGCGCCTCAGTCAGATCTCGGGCGTCGGCCGCGTTGCCGTGCTCGGTGGGCTGAAGCCGGCGGTACGCATCCAGGCCGATCTCACGCGGCTGGCCGCCTATGGCATTTCAATGGAGGATCTGCGCACCGCGATCGCCAGCGCCAACGTTTCCGGCCCCAAGGGGTCTCTGGACGGCGCGCAGCAAGCCTATACCATCGCGGCCAACGACCAGGTCACAACGGCCGACGCATACCGACCCATCATTATCGCTTACCGTAACGGTTCTCCGGTCACGATCGGCGATGTCGCCCGGATCGTCGACGGACTGGAGAACAATCGCACCGGCGGCTGGTACAATGGAACGCCGGCCGTCATCATCGATATCCAGCGTCAGCCCGGCGCCAATGTGATCGAGGTTGTCCGGCAGATCCGGGAGGAGATCCCGAAACTCCAAAGCGCGATTCCGGCCGGTGTCGACCTGACCGTCGTCAGCGACCGAACCGTGACAATCCGCGCATCCGTCCACGACGTGCAGTTCACGCTCATTCTCAGCATCGTCCTCGTGACGCTTGTCGTGCTGCTTTTCCTGCGCTCGCTCCGGGCGACGTTGATCGCAGGGGTGGCGCTGCCGCTGTCGCTGATCACCAGTTTCGGCATCATGTATTTCGCAGGTTTCAGTCTCGACAACCTGTCGCTGATGGCGCTGACGATCGGTACCGGATTCGTGGTCGACGACGCCATCGTGATGATCGAAAATATCGTCCGGCACATCGAGAACGGCGAGAGCGTCATGGAAGCCGCGCTCCGGGGCGCGCGCGAGATCGCCTTCACCGTGATCTCGCTGACGGTTTCGTTGATCGCGGTGTTCATCCCGCTGCTGTTCATGTCCGGGCTGGTCGGAAGAATGTTCCGCGAGTTCGCTCTGACACTGACGATCGCGGTCGTCACGTCAGCGGTGGTGTCGCTCACTTTGACGCCGATGATGTGCTCGCGGCTGCTCAAACGCTCGGAAGGAGGGGTTTCGATCCCCGGAGTGGCGGCGGTCAACCGCAGTATCGACCGGATGGTCGCGTTCTATCATTGGACGCTGTTATGGGTCCTCCGGCATCAGCAGGCGACACTGGGCGTCGTCTTCGCGACGATCGTCGCGACGATGCTGCTTTATGCCGTCGCGCCCAAAGGCTTCCTGCCCCTGCAGGATACGGCGTCGATTATCGCCGTAACCGAGGCGGGGCCCGACGTCTCCTTCGCCGAAATGCAAAGGCGTCAGGCCGAGGTCGCGGCCGTCATCAAGGCGGACCCTGACGTTACGGGCGTCGTATCCGTCATTGGCGCCGCTTCGGTGAATCCGACCACGAATGCCGGCCGCCTGGTGATGACGCTGAATCCGCGCAGCGACCGCCGTGACGACATCGCGGCCGTCATCACGCGCCTGAAGGCGCGTGTCGCTTCGATCCCCGGCATGACGGTTTATTTTCAACCGGTGCAGGATATCCAGATCAGTTCGCGGACCAGCCGCTCGCTGTATCAATACACCCTGACGGGGACGGACGCGGCCCAGGTTTCGGAATGGGTCCGCAAGCTGGTCGAGGAACTGCGCCGCGATCCGCTCTTCCGGGACGTATCCTCGGAGGCGCAGGACGCAGGTCTTCGCGCCGCGCTGAACATCGACCGCGCACGCGCGGGCCAGTTGGGCGTCAGCCTTCAGGCGATCAACGACACGTTGAACGATGCCTTTGCCCAGCGGCAGATATCGACGGTCTATGGACAGTCCAACCAGTATCGCGTCGTGCTGGAGGCCCTGCCGCAGTATCAGCGCGACCCCTCTATCCTCTCCAAGCTCTTTCTGCCGGGCGTGGCGGGGGCCCAGGTGCCGCTATCCGCCGTCGCGACGCTGACCCGAACCACCGCGCCGCTGGCGATCTCTCATCAGGCGCAATTCCCGGCATCCTCGCTCAGTTTCAATCTCGCTCCGGGAGAGGCGCTGGGCGATGCCGTGAAACGGGTCAAGATCATCGAGACCCGCATCGGCATGCCCTCCAATATCGCCGGCATGTTCTCCGGTGATGCGGCCGAATTCTCGAAATCGCTTGCCGGTCAGCCCTGGCTGATCCTGGCCGCGCTGATCACGATCTACATCGTGCTGGGGGTCCTCTACGAAAGCTATATTCATCCGATTACAATCCTCTCGACACTGCCTTCGGCGGGTATCGGCGCCATTCTCGCCTTGATGCTGTTCGGACAGGATCTGTCGGTGATCGGCCTGATCGGCATCATTCTTCTGATGGGCATCGTGAAGAAGAACGCGATCATGATGATCGACTTCGCGCTGGAAGCCGAACGCCGTCAGGGCATGTCCTCGACGGATGCAATCGTGCAGGCGTGCCTGCTCCGGTTCAGGCCCATCATGATGACGACGCTCGCAGCGCTGTTCGGCGCGCTGCCGCTGGCGATTGAAAGCGGCACCGGATCGGAGTTGCGGTTCCCTCTCGGCATTTCGATCATTGGCGGTTTGCTGCTCAGTCAGCTGCTCACGCTTTACACCACGCCCGTGATCTATCTGGCGCTCGACCGGCTGAACAAGCGGATCGAGCAAGCGGTTCCGACCGGCGGTTCGGGGCCGCCGCCAGGCGCGATCGAGGGCATGAAATAATGGCTTCGATCTCCGAGCCGTTCATCCGGAGACCGGTCGGCACCACGCTGCTCGCCATCGGGCTGTTCCTCATAGGCGTCGTCGCTTATGGCGTGCTTCCAGTGGCTTCGGTTCCCAATGTCGACTTCCCGATGATCAGGGTGTCGGCGAGCCGGCCGGGCGCGTCACCGTCGGTGATGGCCGCCACCGTCGCCGCGCCGCTGGAGCGGCGCCTCGGCGAGATCGCCGGCGTCGAACAGATCACATCCTCGAGCACGCTGGGCGCCACCAGCATCCAACTGCAGTTCGCCATCGGGCGCGACATCGATCACGCAGCGCGCGATGTGCAAGCGGCGATCAACGCGTCGCTCGCCAATCTGCCGACGGATCTGCCGACCTTGCCGAAATTCCGCAAGGCCAATCCCGCTGCGTCGCCGGTCTTTATCCTGGCGCTGACATCAAAAACCATGCCGACCAGCGCCATCTATGACGTCGCTGATACGGTTCTCGTTCAGCGCGTTTCGCAGGTTCCTGGAGTGGGCGAGGTTTCCGTGAGCGGCGCTGACCAGCCGGCTGTGCGGATCGCGCTCAATCCGGTCGCGCTCTCGAACGCAGGCATCTCGACCGACGATGTCCGGACCGCGATCGTGAATGCCAATCCGCTTGGTCCCGTCGGAATCTTCAATGGCGACCGCCAGAGCGAGACGCTATCGACCAACCGGCAGATGCGTAGCGCGGCGGAATTCAGGGACATCGTTATAAAGAGTTCGGGAGGAAATTTCGTTCGGCTCTCGGACGTGGCCGAGGTCAAGGACGCCACGCGAAACAGCCGCTCGATCGCCTGGTTCAACAAGCAGCCCGCGGTGCTGATCCAGGTCACCAAGCAGGGCGATGCCAATGTCATCGACACGGTTGACCGGGTGAGGGCGCTGCTTCCCGAACTCAAGAAATGGATCCCGGCCGGTATCGAGGTCTCCATCATCGTCGATCGCACCGGCACCATCCGCGCAAGCGTCGAGGACATGGAATGGACGCTGCTGGCGACAGCTTTCCTGGTGATGGTCGTTGTCTTTGCGTTCCTTCGGCGATTTACGCCGACGGTCGCGGCAGGCGTATCGGTTCCGCTGGCGCTGGCCGGTACATGCGCCGGGATGTGGCTCGCGGGATTCTCCATCGACAACCTGTCCCTGATGGCGCTGGCCATCTCGGTCGGTTTCGTGGTCGACGACGCCATCGTCATGATCGAGAACATGTACCGCAATCTGGAACAGGGTTTGCCGCCGTACCGGGCGGCGCTGGAAGGAGCGCGGCAAATCGGCTTTACCGTGCTTTCGATCAGCCTGTCGCTGATCGCCGCCTTCACGCCCCTGATCTTCATGGACGGTGTTGTCGGCCGGTTGCTGCGGGAGTTCTCGCTGACACTCACGTTTGCGATCGTTGTGTCGACGGTCGTGTCGTTGACGGTCACGCCGATGATCTGCGCCCACTACATCAAGCGCGCGACATCCACGGATGCGACCCGGTTCGACCGGCTGGTTGAGGGCCTGCTTTCGCGAATCGTGGCGTTCTATACGCGCACGCTGCGCGTCGTGCTCAGGTTTCCCGTCCTGATGCTGCTGGTTTTCTTCACAACGATCGCCCTGACGGTGACGCTGTATATCAAGACGCCGAAGGGCTATTTCCCGATCGACGATAGCGGCTTCATCATCGGTGCGACGCGCGCGTCACCCGACGTTTCCTTTCAGTCCATGCTCGAGCTTCAACAGCGCGTCATGGATATCGCGATGGCCGATCCCGCCGTGGAGGGTATTGGCTCATCGATCGGCGGCGGCATGCGCGCAGGCTCAAATCGGGGATTCATGTATATCAGCCTGAAGCCGCCCGCTGAACGGGGGAAGTTGACCACCCAGCAGGCGATCGATCGGCTTCGACGAAATCTTGGTGACGTGCCGGGCATCAGCCTATTCATGTTCGCCGCACAGGACATCCGGAGCGGAGGACGTCAGAGCGATTCAAACTACCAGTACACGCTCACCAGCACCGACCTCGACCTGTTGCAGAAATGGGCGCCGCTTGTCGCCAAGCGCATGCAAGCGATCGAAGGAGTCACCGACGTGTCGAGCGACCGCGAGGCCGGCGGTTTGCAACTGACGCTGTCAATCGACCGGCAGAGGGCGTCCAGCCTCGGGGTCAGGGTTCAGGACATCGACAACGCGCTCAACAACGCGTTTTCGCAGCGGCAGATTTCGATCGTTTACACCCAGCGCAATCAGTATCAGGTCATTCTGGAAATCGATCCGCGGTTTCAGGAAGATCCATCCCACCTCGAACGCATCTTCGTCGCGGGAGCCAACGGCGTGCAGATTCCGTTGTCGGCCGTCGCCCGCTACGAGCGCGATCTGTCGCCGCTCGCCGTTTATCATTCACAATCGTTTCCTTCGGTGACGGTATCCTTCAACACATTGCCGGGCGTGGAACTTCAGGATGCTACCGCCAACATTCAACGCGCCGTCGATGAACTGCACATGCCCGAGGGCATCCGCGGAAGCTTCGAGGGAAGCGCGGCCGACTTCCGCAAGACATCGGGGCGACAGCCGCTGCTAATTCTCGGCGCGCTCGTCGCGGTGTATATTGTGCTCGGGGTTCTCTATGAGAGTCTCGCCCATCCGCTCACGATTATCTCCACACTCCCATCCGCGGGCCTCGGAGCGCTTCTGGCCTTGCAGATCACCGGCACGCCACTGACGATCATTGCGTTCGTCGGAATCATTCTTCTCATCGGCATCGTCAAGAAGAACGGAATCATGATCGTCGATTTCGCGCTGGAAGCCGAACGCCAACGCGGGTTGTCATCCGCGGACGCCATCTTCGAGGCGTGTCGCGTACGCTTTCGGCCGATCATCATGACGACAATGGCCGCGCTTTTCGCCGCGATACCGCTGGTGCTCGCAACCGGCCCAGGAACGGAACTACGGCGACCGCTCGGCATCACCATCATCGGCGGGCTTCTCGTTTCGCAGATCCTGACCCTCTATACGACGCCGGTCATCTATCTCCTGATCGACCGGATTCGGCGGCGAGGCGAGGCCATGCCCGCCGCCGCGCCGGCCGAATAGGCGGAAGCGATCGGTTGCGGGCCGGACCGGTGCGGCGTATAGCGGGCAATGTCCAGCAACTCCGAAAGCTCCGCCGCAGAACGTGAAGCGCTCCCGCAATGCGAGCGCTGCCGCAAGGCGGAAGTGCTCTGTGTTTGCGGCAGCATCGAGCAGATCAAAAGCCGCACAGCGCTGCTTCTTCTGCAACATCCTCAGGAGCAGGATAAGGCGCTCGGAACCGCCCGGCTGACCGCGCTGCATGTCGAGGACGCCGTGCTGAAGATCGGTCTGTCCTGGCCCAGCCTGTCGAGAGCATTGGGACGGCCGGTGTATGACCCCTCGCGCTGGGCGGTGCTTTACCTTGGCTCGGTCAGGGCCGATCGCTTCAATACCGACCGCACCATCGTCGCCATCGATCGCAACGGCCAGATGAAGGCCGATCAACGCGCGGCTCTCACGGATATCGAGGGCGTGGTGCTGCTGGATGGCACATGGAGCCAGGCCAAGGCACTGTGGTGGCGCAATCCATGGATGCTGAAATGCCAGCGCGTCGTCCTGGCGCCCGTGCGGGCCTCCCGTTACGGCAAACTGCGCAAGGAGCCGCGACGCGACGGCCTCGCCACGATCGAGGCAGCGGCGATCATGCTCGCCGGACTCGAGGATCGGCCTGACATCGAGACCACATTGCTCGCGAGCTTCGATCGGATGCTGGCAAAATATCAGGAGGTGCAGGCGGACATGCCCGAACTTGCAACCCGACCGAGACGCCGCCGGCGCCGGTAACGCTGGCCATGATAGGCCCATGACGCCCGCACCAGCCGCACACGTCGTTCGATCATTTCGCGAGCGGCTGAAGGATCGGCCACTTTTGAGCTGTCGGCTGGATCAGTCTGATGTATCAAGTCTGCTCGAACCGAGCAGGCGGGGGGCCAGGTTGAATATTCGCGCACTAACCAAGTCGCTGATCATCGGGATTGCTGTCCTTGCGCCGACCCGGTGTTTGGCCGCGGGTGTGCCGGAACGCTTCATGGGCGTGTGGCAGGCCATCGAAAATGAAGATCAGGCTTGCAAAGCCTCGGACTGGAATTCTGACCGGCACCCCGATACGCACATCAAGATCGAGGCAGGGCTCGTTCGCTATCATGAGAGCGAG
>JAANMX010004369.1_pt1 | contig 11251 bp, 10 predicted proteins | sample 7279681 | NCBI WGS metagenome assembly JAANMX01 (sample SAMN14094542, study PRJNA606508) | bioreactor metagenome | isolation source: A lab-scale SPAN reactor treating ammonium-rich wastewater day 351 | place: Ireland: Galway | collected 2018-01-01
ACAAAGATAGTCAATTTGTTTATTTAAGCAACTACTTAAATACAGAATGTCAAAAAGAACCCGATTTTGTCTGTCGGGTTGTGTCGTCATAGCCTTGCCCATAACTCGTTTATAGGTCTCACAAAGTCAGACGAATACAACCATAATTAGCCGTATAGGTCTCATTAACGTGAGACTTTATTTTTCCAAACTTAAATAAATTTTTTTATAAATCATCAAATGGCGACTTTATTTTTTGTAAACTTTTTGTTGATACATGTGTATAAATCTCGGTTGTTTTACTGCTTTTATGACCGAGTAATTCTTGTATAAACCTTAGATCGGTACCCGATTCTAACAAGTGTGTAGCATAAGAATGTCTTAACCAATGCAGTGTTACAGGTTTGTTAATTTTAACTTTTACTAATGCCTGTTTAAGCACATTCTGTAAACTTTTTTCGCTGTATTGTTCGCCGGCGTTTTGTCCTTCAAATAACCAGTTCTTTGGTTTATACATTTTATAATACTCACGCAGCATTTCAATCACTTTATTTGAAACAGGCACAATTCTGTCTTTTCTTCCTTTTGCCTGCCTAACAGTCAACAGCCCCCGTTTACTATCTATATCTATTAGTTTCAGATTCAGCAATTCGCCTCTTCGTAAACCGCAGGCATAAATCAAACTAAGCATAGTTTTGTGTTTTACATTTGTGTGGGCTTTCAGAATTGAAGAGACCTCTTCTTTACTAAGCACATTTGGCAACTTATATTCACGTCTTGGTCTTGCTATAATATCAACATCCAAGCTGCTGTGCTCTACTTCTCTAAAAAAAAGTTTAATTGCATTTACAACCTGGTTTTGATATGAAAAACTCAGTCCGTTTTTTATGATGTATTCATTAACGTATCGCACCACATCATCATTTGTTAAATCTTTTACAGGCTTGGGAAAGGCAAACATTAAAAATGATTTTGCGGCATCCAGATATGTATTAATTGTTGATGCACTGTATCGCTTGTGTTCCATCCACAACTTTAGTTTAGATAAACTCTTTTCAACTTCTGCAGAAACTTTAAACAAGGGCTTTTCTGCTAAACCAGCAGTTTCTATAATCGCCTTATCATTTAGCGCACCAATCAGGTTACTTAACTCAAATCTGTCTTTAGCAATAAACCATTTGTTCTTGGTTTTACTCCATCTTGCAACACCAAGTGTTTTAACTGCAGAAATTAACCCGGCATCTTTCGGGAATCTTAAAAACACCACGTTGATATTGTGATGTTTTCCCGTCTCGAGAATTATTTTTGGCTTCATCGATAAAAATCGGCGTTTATGTTTTAGCTTAAATTAATATTTCTGTCAATGATTCTTTATGTGCCCTAATCGTTTTATCCAAATCTTCTTTGCTATGAGCAGTTGAGACAAACAAAGCTTCAAACTGTGCCGGTGCAAGATAAATTCCTCTTTTCAGCATTTCGTGAAAATATATTCCATAAAGAAGCGTATCTGATTTCACCGCAGATTTAAAATCATCAACCGGCTGTTCAGTAAAAAACATGCACATCATCGAACCAACTCTGTTCATTGCATAATTTTTTCCAGCCGCTTTCAGATTTTCCTTGAAACCTTCTTCAAGATATGCAGATTTCTTTTCGAGCGTTTTATAAACCGACGGATGATTCTTAATATATTTAAGCGCAGCAAAACCAGCAGCCATTGCAAGAGGATTTCCGCTTAAAGTTCCTGCCTGGTAAACAGGTCCAACGGGTGCAATCTTTTCCATTATTTCTCTCTTCCCGCCAAAAGCACCAACAGGTAAACCTCCGCCAATAATTTTTCCGAAAGTGGAAAGATCTGGTTTTATTCCGAGCACTTCCTGCGCACCACCTGCAGCAACACGAAATCCTGTCATCACTTCATCAAAAATCAAAATTATTTTTTCTTCATCGCAAATTGCACGTAACTCTTTTATGAATTCATCTTTTGCTTTCACGACTCCCATATTCCCGGCAATTGGTTCAATTATAATTGCAGCAATTTGCTTTTTATTTGACGAGATTAATTTTTTTACTGAATTAATATCGTTGTAATCAGCAAGCAGTGTATCTGCCGCATTTCCTTTTGTAACACCGGGAGAAGTTGGAACACCGAGAGTTAAAGCACCGGAACCAGCTTTGATTAAAAAATAATCTGCGTGTCCATGATAACATCCCTCAAACTTTATAAATTTTTCTCTTCCTGTAAAACCACGCGCAGCACGAATTGCACTCATTGTTGCTTCTGTTCCACTGTTTACCATTCGCACCATTTCAACTGAAGGCACAAGTTCGGTAATTATTTTTGCCATTTTAACTTCAAGTGAAGTTGGCGCACCGAAACTCGTTCCGTTTTTTATAGCTTCTGATAAAGCTTTTATTATGAATGATGGATTGTGTCCGAACAGATGAGGTCCCCAGCTTCCGATATAATCTATAAACTTATTTCCATCCGCATCCCAGAACTTTGAACCCCTTCCCTTCTTTATAAATAACGGATCGCCGCCGACTGATTTAAATGCGCGGACGGGAGAGTTAACTCCACCCGGGATATATTTTTTTGCTTCTTCAAATAATATTTTGCTTTTAGTTGTATTCATAAAATTTAATCCTTATAAGAAATCGAACGCTGAGCTGCCTGACGGTAGGCAGGTGACGCAGGTTAAGCAGATAAAAAAATCAGTGTAAATCAGCCCAATCAGTGTCATCTGCGTTCTATTATTTTATTTAAATAGTATTTGATAATCCTTTTCTTTCCCTTTTTTCCACCAGTCTTCAGGAACGACTCGCCATGAACTTATGATTTCAGGAGTGATTATTTTATTTTCTTCAATCCATTGAATCATTGAATGCCGGAATTCTTTTTCTGTTGATGAAACAATTCTACCTGGTAAATCTTCCAGAGGAATCTCCGCTCCGCGGGTTAGATGACCTCCTCCTCCGCTTCCGCGGTAAGAATTAATCGCAGTCAGATAAATAGAATCGGGGTAAAATAATTTTCCATCCGATAAAGAGTTTATTGTTATTCTATCTCCTGCTGGTTTTGAAACATCTACAATATAATTTAATCCTGCTGCGGAAGAATAGTTATAAAATCTTTCTTCGGTTTCAGGTATTCCGTATCTGTCAGAATATTTAATGTTTCCGTTTTCATCTTTTTTAAAAAGAATCAGGTCATCATTTTCATTTTTCATTTGATTGAACCAGCCGCCGTAGGAGAATTCGAGATAGTTTTTAATTTCTTCGCCGGATAGTTTCATAGTATATAGAAAATTTTCATAGTGATATAGTTTAAAAACATCCTTCACATAAACCCAGCCCGAGTCAATTTCAGTATCGAATGACAACGGCGCAGTGAACGATATGTCTGCGTTTGTAATGTCTAATTGTATTTTATGAATTAAATCGACGAACGCAGATGGTCCGAACAAAGATTCCCTTGACGAAATACTTTTTGTAAACCGTCCGATTGGTTTGTTCACATAGTTTTTTACAATGTTAAGATTCATCATGAACTTATTCATAAAAGAATCATCGGGTTTATAATTTTTAGTTTCGATAATTTCGCCCGCGATGTTTTTTCTGATCCATTTTGATGACGAGCGGTCATATTCAAATTGAATATCAGCAGCGGCAATATTTCTCGCCCTTGAGGTTGGACCAAGGATTAAAACGCTGTCTCCACTGACGTTAGTTGTTTTAAAATTCCATCCCTGATGATCGTGACCGACGAAAACAATATCGAAACCAGAAACCCTCTCGGCGACAAGCTGTGATGCGTTTTCATTTTTGTAAGTGTTTTCGTCTTCTCCGTTATAAGTATAATCAACACCAGAATGAAATAATCCCACAAGAAGGTCAGGTTTTTCTTTTTCTTTAATTATCTCGACCCACTTTTCAGCAGATTCAATCATATCCTCAAACATAATTCCCGACCAGAGTTTTTCGGGCAGCCAGCTTGTCACGCCGGGCGTCGTTAACCCAAGAACGGCAATACGGATACCGCTTCTCTCAATAATTGTGTAAGGTTCAAAGTACGTTTTCCCGGTATTAATGTTCGTTGTATTCGCTGCAAGCCAGGGCACATTAATTTCATTTCTGAATTTATCATAGACTTCATGACCCGTTTCGATATCGTGATTTCCGATTGTTGCGGCGTCATAGTTCATAAAATTTAAAGCATCGGCGAATACATTTCGTCCGGTTTCATTAATAAAATTATAGTAATAAGAAATTGGATCTCCCTGAATCAAATCACCATTATCAAGCAAAATTACCTGCTGGCTTTCTTTGTTTCTTTGCGATTGTACATAAGTATAAACCTGGGCAAGTGAACTTGTAGTTGAAATATTGTTAACTAAATCAAAAGGTAATAAAGCACCGTGGACATCGCTTGTTTCGATTATTTTAATATTAACAACCTGTGCAGAAGAAACGGTTTGCAGTGTAAAGAAAAGTAAAATCAACTCAAACAAAACAAACATATTCTTTTTGATCATACATTCCGGAGAGTTTGTTGAAAATTTTTCTGCAAAGTTAAGGATAAATATCCATCAATGAACAGAATATAAACGAATGGAAACAGAATAATCTTAAATTGATTTTATCCAGGCAGCAATTTTTTCTACACCGTCAATTATAGTTGAGCAATAGATGGTCAAAAATTCATCTGTAATCTGATCTTCGGGACTGAAAGTTTCTGCTGCGGCAAGTGCGCGGGATCCATCAAAATCAACATAAGCAAGTCTCGCCGTAAATTCTGATTCGGGTCTGCCGAAGACACTACCGGGAAGAATAGCAACTCCGGTTTCCTCAAGTAATTTTGTAGTCATCTCCGCGCTGGTAAAAATATTTTTTGCTCTGAGTTTGTCTGCATAATTATTAAAATTGCAGAAAAGATAAAACGCACCGTCGGGCTCGGGGCATACAATATCAGCATAAACAAGAATACCACGAATTTTCTCACCAAGTGCTTTCAGAATCTTCCTTGCATTCCACAAATATCTTTCGATTTCAATTCCACCTTTGAATGCTTTCACGGCTGCATATTGAATTGGTGCGCTGGTAGTGGTGAATGTTTCGCTTGCAACGGCAGCCATCGTATCAATTAAATTCTTTAGAGAATCAGGAAAAGTAAATGTGCCAAGTCTCCATCCGCCGGCGCCGCACCATTTACTCAAACCTCCCGAAACAATAGTTCCTTCCGGATAAAACCTGGCAATCGAAGTATGGGTTCCGCTAAAATCCAGTTCTCCATAAATTTCATCCGATAAAACAATAACACGGAATTTTCTTGCTACCGAAGCCAGTTCTTCCAATTCTTCTTTTCTGTATGTAACACCGGTTGGATTTGAAGGATAGTTTAAAATTACCAAACGTGGTCGTGAAGGATCAGACATACAAATTCTGTGTAAATCATCCGGCAGTAATCTCCATCTGTGATTTTCTTTCTTGTTGATCCACACAATTTGTCTTCCGATTATTTTTGCCTGCGGTGCATAAGAAACCCAGCTTGGTGTTGGAATAAGTATATCTCCGTAATAAACAAATTGGAGGAGAAACATCAATTCTTTTGAGCCGGGCCCGATTAAAATATTTTCAGCATTACATTGAAGATCGTTTCTTCTTGAATGATAATCTGCAACGGCTTCTCTCAATGAAAGCAGACCCTTTACTTGCTGATAATCTTTCTGAAATGCGTTTGCACGTAATTCCTCAACAACAATTTGGGGAACCGGAAATGGCGAATAACCAAGTCCGAACCTGTAAATTTTTGTCCCCTGTTCCTTAAGTTTATTTGATAACTCATTAATGTAAAGAGTTGCTGACAGGGACATGCCCCGCACATTAAGATTAAGACTTAGATCAAAAAAAGAATTTTGGTTATGCATATAATTATTCGAAATCTATTTCGGTTTCATTAGGTTTAAGAATATTGTTTAGCTCATCCGTAAAGAAAAATTTATCTTCACCAAATGCAGGCTTGAGATCGGTGTACCACGTTGCATTCTCATCAAACCGGGTAAAGAAAGATTTAGCCACCCAATCAGATCCTCTGCCTTGAATAAATCGCATTGTGAAAACCGTTTCATCGCCAATTTCATTAACTCCGAGTATCTGCATTTTACCGGGAAGACAGGACATACTTGGTCCACGCACTGATCTGCAAATCCCGCTAACAGATTGATATGCTTCTCTGAACAGTTTCCAGACATCAACCAGGGGGAGAGAAAAATAATGATCTGCGCCGGTATTTCTCGCCACAAACATATAATAAGGAATGCATCCAAGAGCAACCTGCTTTTGCCACATCTCAGCCCAAAGTTTCGGTGAATCATTTATGTGCTTTAGTACAGGAGATTGCGTTCTTATAACTGCACCGGTTTTTAAAATTCTGTCGATTGCTTGTTTAACAGCCGGAGGTTTTAGTTCAACCGGATGATTAAAATGAGCCATAAAGGCAAGATGTTTCCCGGCTTTTTTTACATCACTAAAAAGCCGCAATAAATCATCAGCATCATCATCTGTAAGAAACCGGAATGGCCAGTATGCCAAAGCTTTTGTCCCGATCCGGATATGACGGAGATGTTTTAAGTTTTTTTCAAGAAGCGGGCGGATATATGTTTCAAGAATTTTGGTTTTCATAATTAATGGATCGCCACCAGTGAAGAGGACATCAGTTACCTCATGATTTTGGGAAATATATTCTGAAAGAATCTCCGCCTGCTTTGATGCGAATTTCAATTCGTCCATTCCTACAAACTGGGGCCAGCGAAAACAAAAAGTGCAGTATGCGTGACAAGTTTGTCCCTGCCCCGGGAAGAACAAAATAGTTTCTCTGTATTTATGCTGCATGCCGAAAACTTTTTCTCCGTTCATTTGCGGGACATTGTGATCAAGCTGCCCTGCAGGCTGAGGATTAAGTTCCAGCCTGATTTTGTTTGCGGCTTCCTTTATTTCACTTTTTGATACGCCGTTTGAAATAACATTCTTTATAATAATGTAGTGATGTTCACGAAGCATGTTTTTACGGGGAAAAGTTAAAGTAAAAATCGGATCATCAGGAACCTTTTTCCAATCAATAAGATTTTCAACCACATAATTATTTGTTTTAAACGGCAGAACAGATCCAACCACATCAATTGCTTCAATTAATTCATCAGAAAGATTTGCAACCTGCGGAATACTTTTATAATTGTGCAGCATATAGGATTTATATGTCATGTTCACCTCGTTTTTTTATTAATTCTTATGGTATTTACCGTAGCTTCAGAAAATCATAGATGGCAAAACCAATTTAAAATAATCTGACTTTTATTCAAGGCAGAAGCCAAATAAAAATTAATTTCCTGCGATTATAGCCTTAAATCAGGAAATATTTTTTCAGCAATCGTGCGGAAAGATTTCAGGAAATTGGGGCGTGAGACGAAATGAAAAACCAAGCATTAAATAACTTTTTATTTAATATTCAATTCAAGACTTGTTAAATTTCATATTGAAACTTATACAAATGGATTCCCCTTAACTTATGCAACATAAAACTGCCGTTCTTCTTATAAATCTGGGAACACCTGACAGCTCATCAACAGGCGATGTAAGAAAATATCTTTTTGAATTTTTAAATGATCCACGAGTAATTGATATGCCGGTAATTGCCAGAGCAATTCTTGTTAATTTAATTATTGTTCCGTTTCGTGCCCCAAAGTCGGCAAAAGTTTACCAGGACCTTTGGGCGAATAATGGATTACCTAATGGAATAAAAGAATCACCGATACTTTATTACGGAAAATCTGTTCGGGAGAAATTACAAAACGCACTTGGAAATGAATTAGATGTTTACCTTGCCATGAGATATAAAAATCCGTCAATTGAAAATGTCCTCGCAGATATTTACAAAAAAAATTATGAGAAACTCTTGGTTATACCACTATTTCCTCAATATGCCTCGGCAACAACCGGATCGGTTATCGAAAAAGTAATGAAGATTGTAGGCAAGTGGTGGGTTATTCCCGAAGTAAAATTCGTCAACCAGTTTTATGATGACAAAGGATATATTGATGCCTTTGTTGAACAATCGAAGAAATATGAACCTGATGATTATGATCATATATTATTCAGCTATCACGGACTCCCTCTCCGGCAAGTTGATAAAGTTCATAAAGATGGAGCCGGCTGCGAAAAGCACAATTGTGAAACGGAAATAAACGATGCAAATCAATTTTGTTACAAAGCAACTTGTTATGCAACAACAAGACTAATTGCCCAAAGGTTAAATCTATCAAAAGAAAAATATACTGTTTGCTTTCAATCAAGATTAGATAAGGACTGGCTCGAACCTTTTGCTGATAAGATGATAGTTGACCAGGCAAAAAAAGGAGCGAAAAAATTATTGATTTTCAGTCCGGCATTTGTTGCCGATTGCCTGGAAACACTAATTGAGATTGGTGTTGAATATCAAAAATTATTTGAAGAACACGGCGGGGAAAAAGTTCAACTTGTTGAAAGCTTAAATGATCATCCACTGTGGATTGAAACGTTAAAAGGAATGGTTTTAAAATATTGCAAATGACACTTCATGAAAAAATATTAAACGCAGGAGTCGTCGGCGCAGGCGGTGCTGGATTTCCATCTCACATAAAAGCGAAAAACAAAGTTGATTTTGTTATTGCAAATGGTGCTGAATGTGAGCCACTTATTCATAAAGATTATGAACTAATGTTAAACTTTCCAAAAGAAATTGTTCACGGGTTTGAATTGCTGATGGAGAGCACCTCAGCAAAAAAAAGTTTTTTCGGTATAAAAGAAAAAAATGAAAAGGTAATTTTGGCAATAAGCAAACACCTGAATGGGAAAACAGAATTAACAAAACTCGGTGATTTTTATCCTTCCGGAGATGAATTCGAATTAGTATATGCATCAACCGGCAGATTAATTCCTCCGGCAGGAATTCCGCTTGATATTGGATGCGTGGTTAATAATGTGGAAACACTTTACAACATTTCTCTTGCTCAAAAAAATATTTCGGTTACAAAGAAATTTATTTGTGTTGCCGGAGCGGTAAAAAAACCATCTTCGTTTTTTGTTCCCATTGGAACAAGCTTTAAAGATGTGCTTGAATTTGCTGGCGGAATCAAAACAAAAGATTTTGGAATATTTGTTGGCGGCGTGATGATGGGCTATCTTACTTTTGATTTAAATGAAGTTGTTAAGAAAACTACAGCCGGACTTATTGTTCTTCCAAAGGATCACTATCTAATCAAAAGAAAAAATCAACCGGAACATAACTGGCATCGGATTGGAAAATCTGCTTGCGATCAATGCAGTTATTGCACCGAGTTTTGTCCGCGCTATTTACTCGGCTATCAGGTTGAGCCGCATAAAGTTATGAGATCACTTGGTTTTACAAAAACAGGCGCCGCCGTATGGAATCAGATGGCAGAACTTTGCTGTTCCTGCGGACTTTGCACTCTCTATGCCTGCCCAGAAGATCTTTATCCGAAAGAAGCCTGTGATAAAGCAAAAATTGAGATGAGAGAAGCTGATGTAAAATTCATTCAGCAGAAACCGGTGAAAGTTCATCCGATTAAAGATGGCAGAAGAGTTCCTCTTTCACAATTAATAATGAAATTAAAGCTTCAGGAGTATGATGTTGAAACGCCATTCAATCCGAAAAATATATCAGTTGAAAAAGTCAGAGTTCCGCTTCAACAACATATTGGAAAACCAGCACTGCCTGTTGTAAAAAAAGGCGACAAAGTAGATGCCGGACAGTTAATCGGTAAAGTTCCCGAGGGTGAACTGGGAGCGAATGTTCATTCGTCAATAAACGGGAAAGTTAAAGAAGTAACGACAGAAAATATTTTTATTGAGTAATAAGGAGTTTAAATGATCACAAGAAATTCAATCGGATTAATCGAAATGGGAAGCATTGCTTCCGGAATACAAGCTGCAGACATTATGCTTAAAACTTCCGAAGTAGAACTAATGATTTCGAGAACTATCTGTTCCGGGAAATATATAACTTTGATAGCTGGCGATGTTGCAGCAGTAACTTCGGCAGTTGATAATGCCGTGAACATAATCGGATTTGGAGTGATTGATCAATTTGTAATTCCGAATGTTCATCAGTCAATATTTCCAGCGATAGCCGGACACAATAATATACAAATGCTCGAATCACTCGGAATAGTTGAATCATATTCGGTCGCATCACTAATTGAAGCAGCGGATGCAGCGGTTAAATCAGCAAAAGTTGAGCTGGTTGAATTACGTCTGGCAATGACTCTTGGTGGTAAAGCTTTTTTTAGTGTTACCGGTGATGTTGCGGCGGTCACAAGCGCAGTTGATGCCGGGGCAAAAGTTGTTTCTGAAAAAGGATTGCTCGTTAACAAAGTTATCATTGCAAACCCGCGTCAGGAACTGCTTTCGGAGATGATCTGAAATGATTTAGTTCGCTAAATAATTTTTCGTTATCGGTTATTATTACTTCCGCCCTCTCGTTTCCCCAGAATTCACTTGACTATTAGATTTAAAATGTTATCTTGTAGTTGAGATAATAATGAAACTGGTCTTAAGTTTCATCGAACACAACTCATTGTTCTTTTCCATTATGATTTAATTAAAACTGATTTACAAAGTTATTTGAGGTTAGTTATGAGATCAAAAAAATATCAATGCGAAGGGTGCGGATATTATTGGGATATCAGATCAGGCGAACTAACACCCGAACAATGCCCGATTTGCCGCAGTAAAAAAATTTACAGAGCAATATCTCACAAAAGATTTGCAAAAAAAGCCAGACCCAAATTAAGAAGATCATATTCAATTTGAGGAAGAACAACTAAAACAACAATCAATTATTTAAAGGAGGGATCATGCGATGAGAATTGCAATCGAATCCAATGATGGAGTAACAATAAAATCTCCGTTTCTCCGGACGAAAGGATATGTTGTATATGAGATCATTGATGCCAGAATACACAACCTTGAGTACCGCGAGACTAAAACAGATGAAGCTGTGAAAACGGATACCGAAATTTTTTCACCACTTAATGATTGTAGTGCTGTAATTTCAAGAGGAATGGACAGAAAAAATCTTGATAGACTGAAAAAAGAAGGCAAAGAAGTGTTCATTACTTTTAAAAATTCTGCTAAGGATGCAGCGAACTTGTATGCAAGAGAAATACTGATTAACAATAATTTTATTAGTTGAACGAGTTACAATTTTCCGGCTTCC
>JAANMX010004370.1_pt1 | contig 11249 bp, 12 predicted proteins | sample 7279681 | NCBI WGS metagenome assembly JAANMX01 (sample SAMN14094542, study PRJNA606508) | bioreactor metagenome | isolation source: A lab-scale SPAN reactor treating ammonium-rich wastewater day 351 | place: Ireland: Galway | collected 2018-01-01
TTAGGGGTACAAGAAATCAATGAGCAACCCGTGGTGCACCGATGGCGCAAATTTGAATTTTTAACAAACTAATTGTCGATGTTTTAATGAAACGTTATACTAGTTTGTCATGTAACACATGTTGCCTATGCGGGCTCAGCGGACATTATGAATCTTACTGATGATCCAGGCAATTGGTTTAAGAGCCGGAATAACGGCACCCCGGTTTCTATTATCAAGCGTGGCGAGAGGGTTGACTTTAAGATCGATGGTTGCTGCACCAACACCCGGCATACTGTCACACTTCTTATTAAACCCAGGAATTCAAAACTTATCGTAGATCAGGATCAATCGAAAAGCGGAACGATCTCTGCCACTTTTGACGTACCAGGTGTGTATGTATTTATTTGCAAAGTCCACCCTTATATGACTGGTATTGTGGCTGTAAAGGATGCCAATGGGAATATCCCTGATGTTACGGCTGATTCTTTACCTTTCATTGGACATCTCGGAGCTGCCTCACTTCCTGCTAATACCGTTCTATCAGTTCTTCGTCCCGTTGCCCCTACGGATACAGATAAGGCAGCCAAGTGGGATATTCGTAAATCAACCGATCAGATAATTCCCAAAACCCCGGGTGTGGGGGAGATATGGATTAATACCCAATTTGAGCGCGTAGCTAAACAAAGAGATGAAAAAGGTACGCCCAAACCTGGCACTATTACCGTAGTGGATGCAAAGACCTTTGCAGTGGAGAGGGAGATTAATGGTCTGACAGCCGGAGGTAAATGGAACAACCCTCATAATATGTGGGCCAATTTTACCTTAGATACGGTCTACAATACGAACTGGTTCGGCACATGGATTAACAAAATTGACCGTCAAACCGGTAAAATCTTACAAAGTATCGATGTGGGTGAAGCACCTACCCACATTGTTACCATTCCTACACCTGGTTCATCTGAAAGAGGGATACTAACCGTACCTCTGAGCGCTGAGAATAATTTTGTGAAGGTAGAGGATGGTGTTGACGGATTGAAGATTATTGATGAAGAGCCTACCGGTGAGGGCAGAAATCACCCTCACGGCCATTGGTTAACATGCGGCCGTGGAGACCGAATGGTTGTTCCTAATGTGTTTAAAGGAATGGGTGTGGCTGGTTCTATCAGTATCCTGGATGCCTTTACGGGTAATGTCCTGAAGGAATTTGTACAAGATTCCGATGATCCGCTCCGGAGTGTGATCCAGATGCCGCTTGCCGTTGGGGAGTGCCATGTCAATGGAATAAGCAAAGCGTATGTTGCCAATGCTGTATCCGGTTATGTAACGGTTATTGATGTTGATGCAATGCAGATACTTAAGAATATACCAGTGACGGTGACGCCGGATGGGCAGACGGGAAAGGATATCCTTCATACCTTACAGGTACCAATTCAAACACCTGTAAGCTCCGGTGAAAGGTTTGTAGCTACCGCTATCCTGTCGCTCACCACGGTGCCGAATGCAAAAAGCAATTCAACTGATTATGTGGTAATTATTGATACCGCCACAGACGAGATCGTGGCATACCTGCCAACTCCTGGTGGTACTCATGGGGTGAACTGGGGTGCTAAGTTAGGAGGTGGGTATTATGCTTATGTAACAAGTCAGTTTGCTAACGTTCTGGCCATAATAGACCCGGATCCCAACAATGATGGAAAAGGTCCTGATGCCGCAGTCGTAGGTACAATCCTGCTTACAAATGGAAGTAAGGATGCAGGGGTAACTGACGGGACTGGCGGGCAAGGGATCAAACCACTGCCCATAACCCATGATGGTTGGATACAGCCTACGGTTGAATTGGCTGGCACTGGCGTTCTCTCTGCAGAGGTAGAAAACTGGATTAGCCAGCTTACACCACAGCAGAAAAATCCCGTTGATAGCGGTCATTAATTGCAGCGCCGTTTTTAACTAGGATGAGATGGACAAACAAGTTTATCCATGCCACCCTGCATATACGTATGTTAGGCCTCTGAAGTATCAGAAAGGAGAGAAGGTGAAGATCTTTTTGAGGTTTGTACTTTTGTGCTTTATGAGAGAGTCTTTTATGGTTTGGTGCTGTGGCGCTCTTCGAGAACTCAGGTCCGCTTGAATCCAGCGGGACTGCAGTGGAGCGCCTCTTCAGTGTCTATAGCCCGGTTCTTTTTGAAAGAAGCTGATAATGTATTTGACATAAATAACAGCAAGGACTTTTATGCCCGTATTGGATATAAAATCGGGGGTATGGGGGTGCTGGGGGTGGTGCAGTAGAGGAGTCGGAGACAGTTCCTGAGAACTGGCAGGAGACATCTCTGACGCTTTCCGGTTTTTTTATAGAGTAGATAATGGATTCTTTAATGATCCGGTTGCGGGAACAGGTTTTCACTCCAATGGAAACCATTTCTGGCGATATGGTACAGAGGCTGATTTCTACTGGTGGAATTTTAACCTCTTTGGGGCTGCTACATTTTTTAAAGACAGTACAGAAAGTGATGTAACCATAGGGAGTGAAAGCGGCAGTAACTTTGATGCCAGTCTCTATACTGCTGAGTTACGATGGGTAGCATTGCCGTGGGTTATTCCGGCTGTTCGTTTTGAGAACATGAACCCATCGTACGATGTGGGTGACCTCAAGAGCTTTAACCGCTACAGTGCTGATATTACTGTGCTTCTTCGGGCTAATATAAAATTCCTTGTTGGCGCCGCCCTTGCAGATGGAGATGCTCCGCAGATGCCCCTTTTTGACGATACCTACAGACTGGGTATGATGATAGCATTTTAGGAAGGCTATTTACTGTAGAAATTTTGTAGTTACTCAAACTCATGCTGGATTGCAAGGGTGTTATGGATAAGGGTTGTACAAAAAGGTAATATCATGTTGTTGTAAAGGAGGATTGATGGAAACATCTTAATCCCCTTTAAAAAAGGGGAAATATGGATATTGCTTTCTTTTGGGAAATAGGAAAAGGAATTAACAATCCCTGTATTCCCCATGTGATAAGGCTTTCTAATTTCTCACTTTTCTAAAACACTTATTCGTCTCCCCCTTTTCTAAAGGGGGATCAAGGGGGATTATGAGGTTGCCTCGGATAAAACCCTCGCAATAAATAATAGATAGATACACAAGAAGAAAAAAATGAGAAATAATTATATATCATTCATAAAATACGGTGTACTCTTTTTAAGTTTTGCCTTTCTTTATGTAACAATATCTGCTGCTGTTGAGAAAACGACACCGGGAATCAAAGGAATAAGTGAAGATGAGCTTATTCCGGCAAAAGAGGTTCTGACTGTGAAATATAGAAAGATTCACAAATCTTCTCGCATGGACGTGGGGTCATTGAAGGGTGCATTTAAACATGCAAAGGGAGTTAAAATCGCACTTCAAAAACAGGATAAGGCATTTCCTTTGATTATCAGGAATCAATGACAAGCGTAGAACATGTATCGGGTGGAAGAGCCGCTCATAATCTGCTTTCTGAGTTAAGTCGGGGAATGGTGGTAGAGGATTTAAATGCAGAAGGTTTTGGCACCCTTACCACGCAAGAACATCAGGACGTGAATGGATGTAGTAAATATAAGAATGGGGTCTGGACGGTAATCATGTATCGTTCATTAATTACCAAGAATCATGATGATATACAGTTTGTTCCTGGAGGGAAAACATATTTTAATATAGCAATATGGGGTGGTGGGAAAGAAGACAGGAACGGACAAAAAAATCTGTCAATCCAATGGCATCCTCTACTATTGGAGCAGATTGCTTATCCATAAGCTGCCTGTTTCCTGTATTGTGTACGGGCTAAATGACTGAACTGATAGAGCTATATAAACTTTAAAATTGTTTACCGTATTTCCTCTTTTCAAAAGGGAGATCGGGGGAATTACTATGAGATTACAACGGTATGGGTTTGTGAAATTTTTTTATTTTATATTGACATACGATCTTTTTTTATTTATCTTATTGAGACTGAGTCTTAATTAATATCATTTGATTGATTAGTTCAAAACTTAATTTCTTAAGAGCCCTCTCAGTCGCTTTGCGAACCCCTTAAATTTCTTTAAGCAGACTGAGGGGACTCATTGAATGTATAGGAAATTCATAAAATGTTTATAGGAAAGTTGCTTTTTTTCTATATTTGAGGTTATCGCGGCGCAATATTTGCGATACATTTAAAAGGATTTTTGCTTGTATAAGGAGAGTAAAATGTCGCCCTTAAGTATTCTACCAGGGAGGATAAGATATGAGAATACCTATCTCATGGGAAAGATGTATGCCTGCAGATATTTGCAGGAATGCATTATAAATTATTTAAAAGGATCAGTAGAGGTAATTGTTAATCACAGAACAGGAAGAATCCTGGTCAGGTTTGATGAAAAACAAATTAACCGACAGACCTTAATACAATATATTGATCGCACCATACAGGAGTGTAAGGATTGTGAGGATTCTGAGAACAGGGTAACCAAAGATTCGTCATTTGCAGAGAAAAAGGATTCAAGGGTATCATTGATAAATATTGCAAACGTTGCAAAGCATCCGTTAGTAGAGGCTGTTGCACATGCGTTTTTACCAAAGCCGTTAAATATTCTGGTCCCAATAGCAATAAAGGGAATTATAGGAAAGAATTAATGTAATTACTGAAAATTACATGGAAGATCTCGTAATAATTCGGTTTTTAGAAAAAAGCTGATGTAGGGCGAGGCCTTAGCCTTGCTTTCCCGCCTGAATCTTTACCTGGGATAGCAGACCTAAAGGGCATATACATCAAGTTAAAGACGGCAACACGGACTGTACAGACGCATTATTATACGTCTGTACAGTCCGTGCCACCCTGAAAACCGCTTACAGAAAATGAAAATTCCTATTTTAGTTTGATGCATATAGCCCTAAAGGGTTGCCCTACAGGATTGAAATCTCTGTACATCCGGGCAAAAATTGTCTTCTGATGGCGACTGGCGACCTACTATGGTTTGCAAAACACGCAGATCTGCGATGTCCGAATTTCTACACGCCAGGTAAGATTCTTTGCTTTGAAGCAAAATGACAGGCGTAATATCAGGTTGGTTCTGTACAAGGAGATCTTTATGGAAGAAAAGGTTGAAGGAAAGGGAAGAGATAAAGATAACAAAAATGAAGAAGGAACGTATAAGGAGAGGCGGCATAATGAAGGAGGAAAACAGAGAGAGGGTTATTTTATCAGCAAGCGAAGTCTTTGGTTATTGGGAAGCGGTGCGCTTGGCGCCCTTGCAGTTGTTGGGTTCGGTAAGTTCTCAAAGAAAATAAGGCCCGTAGCAGTTGGAGCTGTAAAGGAAGGCTTTACGTTTAGTGAGTGGCTGGCAACAAAGTATGAGAAGGTGAAAGAGGATGTAGAAGACATCGTAGCAGAAGCAAAACATGAATATCAAAAAGATGCTGAATTAACAGCACATATAGCGAAAAAGGAGGAAGATATACTTCGGAGAGTAGAACAAAAAGTAGAAGAGGTTTTAAGGCAAAAACTTAAAAAAGAGGAGGTATAACATGCATATTATTGGCAGAACAGGAATGTATTTTGGCTCGGTTTTAAACATCTTGAGTGGCGCTACAGCGGTGTTCCTCGGAACGTATTTTTTTTCAAGAATTAAGGAGAAACAAGAAACGGAAACCCGGCTCGAGAGAATAGAACACATACTTCAAAGACTCTCAGAGGAGAAAGAAAAGAAGTAATGCATTACCGTGTTATCCATGAACTCCCTCAAAGGGTAAAGATATGTCTCTCCCTGCCTAAAAGGCATATTCCTGATAATTCCCGGATAGAGGGACTATTTTCACCTATTGAGGGAGTTCATAAGGTATCCTTTCATTACCGAACGGGAAGTCTGCTTATTCATCACAATGGCAGCAGGACTGTAAGGGATACTGTGTTGAAGACAATACAAGAAATACCCATACCCTTTGAGAGAAAAGGGAAGGCAAAGCACACTATGCTTGAACGGAAAAAAAAGATTGTAGTATTGGCGGGGACTCTCTTCATTATGAGACCTGTTATACCTCCCGTACTAGCGCCGTTAATCTCTTTGTATGGCGCCATACCTATCTTGAAAAAAGGCCTCAGGGCAGTTCTGAACAGGCGCTTAAATGTAGATACCCTTGATTCTACAGCTATTGGCATATCATTAATCCGAAGAGATTATCTTGCAACAAGCATTATCACCTTCTTTTTGAAGGTTGGCGACTATCTTGAGGAGAGGATACGGCAAAAATCAAGGGAGAGTCTTGCAAGCATGTTCGAGTGGCGGGACGATTGGGCATGGGTAAAGAGGAACGGCTGGGAATTAAGGATTCATGTAAAAGAGGTAATGGCAGGCGATCTTGTCGTTGTAAGGGCAGGGAGTAGTATTCCCGTGGATGGTATGGTTGCGGAGGGCGTGGCGCTGGTAAATCAATCATCGATCACCGGTGAACCATTTCCTGTCCCTAAAAATGCAGGATTGATGGTTTACGCAGGTACTGTACTGGAAGAAGGTTCTTTGATAATACAAGCTATAAGAGTTGGTGATGAAACAAGGGTTTCTAAAGTAATTAAGGTGATTGAAGAATCAGAAGGTCTAAAAGCGGATGTGCAAAACTATGCAGAAAGGCTTGCAAACAGGATAGTTCCTTATAGTTTCCTACTGAGTGGAGTAACCTATCTCCTTACCAGGAATCCATTAAAGGCGATTTCAGTACTGCTGATAGATTACTCATGCGCCCTGAAATTATCAACGCCGTTAACGATTATGTCCGCAATGATAGCTGCGTCGAGGCGCGGTATTCTCATAAAAGGCGGTAAATTTGTAGAGAAACTAGCAGATGCAAATGTCTTTGTTTTTGATAAAACAGGAACCCTTACTGAGGCAAAACCAAAGGTTTTTGATCTTCTCCCCTTTAGCGGTTTTAGCCGGGAATATCTGTTAAAAAATGTAGCATGCGTGGAAGAACATTTTCCTCATCCGGTAGCTACTGCTGTAGTTAAAAAGGCAGAGGAAGAAGGCATTGTTCATGAGGAGAAACATGCGGAAGTGGAGTATATCCTTGCTCATGGTATTGCATCGAAGATTAAAGGGAGAAGGATACTGGTGGGAAGCAAACATTTTATACACGAAGACAACAGGATTCATGTGGAATGTGAAGAACGCGTAATAAAAAATTTTGTGGATAAGGGATATTCATTGCTTTATGTAGCTATGGAAAATGAGCTTGCAGGTATCATAGTTATTGAAGACCGTATACGAGCAGATTCGCACATGTTTCTCAATATGCTTAAGGATTTGGGGATAGAACGGATCATTATGCTTACCGGTGACCATGAGGCTGCCGCACGGAATGTGGCAGAAAAACTTGGAATAGATGAATACTATGCACAAGTTCTTCCTGAAGGAAAGACAACAGTAGTGAGAGACCTGAAAAGTAAAGGTTACGTAGTTGCAATGGTTGGAGACGGCATCAATGACTCCCCCGCTATTTCCCTTGCAGATGTTGGTATATCTATGAAGCATGGTGCAGATATTGCAAAGGCGACATGCGATATCTTGCTCCTGGAGAGGGGGCTTGATGGAATTATCGAGGCAAGGAAGATCGCTCAGGATGCCATGTCCCGTATTCAAAGGAATTTTCGATATATTATAGGAATCAATACGGCCCTGATAGGACTTGGCATAGGAGGAATGATAAGCCCTATCTTTTCAGCTCTTGCCCATAACGCCGCAACAGTTATTGTATCTGCTCGTACACTGAGACCCTATAAATATACTTGATACATGATAAAAAGAACAGGATGAAAAGAGGTAAATTATGTCAGCAATGATAATCAGCAGTCTTGAGAGACTCATCGGTATGGTACAAAAACTTGAGAATTCTGGGATAACGACTATCCATTTCTACTCTGCAAAAAATAGTGGAGATTTAGATGTGGCAACAATTGCCTTTGTGCCGTTTGTAGACTTGGTGATATTGGGAAAAGATGCCCCTTACTCGTTATCTCTCAACCAAATAATAAAGGAAGCACAAACAAGGCACATACCCGTTCTGTCCGAAGAATGTATTGAAGCAGTAAGAGACAAAGGTTCTTTGGTATAAAAGCTGCATTCTTACAAATCAAAGAGTATCTGGAGCCTGTCCGAAAACCCCTATCAGCTACAGAAAGAATATACTTCACAAGAGGTTTTCGGATAGGCTCTTACTTGTATAGTCTCCCGAAACAAAGTTTCTCAGTAATTGTGGAGTTGTCAAAAAAACCATAACATGCCGTGTGTATCACGGAACACGGCATGTTATCCAGGAATTAGGTGTATTTATAGCATCCAGGAGATGAAACCGAACAAAATATGGTGCAAGTTGAGTCTTTGGTTGTATGCTGGTATAGGGAACGTTATGGATTCCCTAAAATGTCATTGCGAGGGTCTTGTCCGAAGCAATCCCTTCTGAAGCATGCAAAGGATTGCTTCGGACAAGACCCTCGCAATGACCCGTGGGATAGTCTCTCCTCTTAAAAGATTTTTGACAAGGAGGAATAAGGAATGGAAAGATTTACTTTTTGGAACATTCTATCTCTCATGTTGCTCGTTATAGGTCTTTTACACGTTCCCTCAATCTTGGGTCAGGAGGGAAAAAAGGGATTACATAATGCGCAAAGTTCTGATCAAGTCTCCTGTACAGAAGAAAAAGCACTATCAGCAGTGGTACAGCCAAAAACCATCGGGGTGCTGGTTCTTGCGCACGGGGCGCATCATGGGCATGGAGAGCAAGGAGCGGGTCACGTTCATGGAGAACAGCCCCCGGAAGAAATCCCATCGTGGAATGCCTCTGTTTTAGAAGCCGTCAAGCCACTCAAAGATACGTATCCGTTAGAAGTGGCCTTTGGTATGGCTGATCCGGAGACTATAAAGGAAGCGGTTCGCAAATTAGAAGAAAAGGGTATTTCCAGGGTAATAGTAGTTCCACTGTTCATCTCTTCTCACAGTCCAATTATAGGTAATTCCCGCTACATCCTCGGTCTGCAAAAAGAATTACCCAACACTACAGACGTTAAATCCTTACCCCGTTTAGAGAGTAAGCTAAGGTTTTCTATGACAGAAGCTCTTAATGATAGTCCTTTTGTGGCAGAGATCCTTTTGGAAAGATCTCGTGAGTTAAGTAAGAATCCGGTGAAAGAAACCGTTATCCTGGTTGGACATGGGCCTAATGATGAAAGCGAGAATAAGCTTTGGCTGGATGATATGCAAAAACTCGCCGGGTATGTCCGTGAAAGAGGAGGATTTAAGGAAGTTGAGGTTGCTACATGGAGAAGCGATGCCCCGAAAGAGATTAAAGACAAGGCAATTTATAAGCTGAGAACAATGGTAAAAGCAAGTAGGGAGGATGGAAGGGTTATTATCATCCCGCACTTACTTTCCTCCGGCGGTGTAGAAAATGAGATTGTTGAAGCACTAAAAGGGCTTACCTATATCTTCAATGGTAAAACCTTGCTGCCTCATGAGAATATAACGATATGGATAGAAAAGCAGGTAAAAGAAGCGTTGGCAAAATCCATGGAAAAATAAAAGTCGTATCAATAGAAGGAGTCTCAAGAATTATGGTTGTAAAAAAGTTCTTCTTTTTCATTCTTTTACTCATTACTTTTGCATTTCCTTTAAACCTGTCTGTAGGGCAATCCCTGCTTGAAGAGGAGGAACCGCCGGAAAATTATCAATTTCAAGTATTCATGGAGGAAGAAGAAGCCTTAGCTAAGGTTTTTGCTGGTTGCGATTCTATAGAATCCGAATTTCTTGTTCTTACTCCAAAAGGAAGAGAGTACATACAGGGATTATTGAAGAGACGAGATCTGGAAACAGCCTTTCAGGTCTATTTCGGTAAAAAAGGGAATGTGATAGATCGTTATGCCATAATTACAGAAGAGATGGGTTGTTTTCATCCCATCACCTGGATTCTCAGCACAGATACACAGGGGAAGATCCTTGATGTGGCGGTAATGATCTATCGGGAGACCCGTGGGCATGAGGTCAGCCGCAGGAGGTTTTTAACCATGCAAGGGTCTTACAAACAGATGTTTACTACAGCAAAAATTATTGAGGGCGTAAAAGCAGTAGTAGCCGCTGAGGTGGAGAGTGAAAAACAATTTTTTTCTCTGGCGCATAAAGCCTTCCAGGAAATAGAGCGTATTGAGAGGCTCTTTAAGAGGGAACTGAAGGCGTTAAATAAGAAGGCCGGAAAAACACTTTTTCCTGTGATAAAGAGGTTTTGGGAGTCATTAAACGCTGTTATGAATACGCCCAGCTTACTGAAGGCGCCTTTGATATAACGGTATCTCCGTTACTAGAGCGTTGGGGAATTTACAAGGGCACCTTGAAAGAGGTAAGGGAAGATAAGCTTCTATCACTTCTTCAGGCAGTTTCTTATAAAAATATCGAGATAGATGACAATGACAAGTTAATTTCTTTTACTCATAAGCAGACAAAGATAGACCTGGGACCTGTTATCAGAGGATATGCAGTAGACAGGGCCTTAGAGCTTTTCAAGGAATCAGGGGTAAGCAAGGTTTGTATAAACTACGGAAGTATTACCCGCATGATAGAACCGCCTTCTGAGAAAAATTCGTGGAAAGTAGGAATTCTTCATCCGGTAAAAGAAAACTCCGTGATAGGTTCTTTGCAGTTGGTTGATCGGGGCGTTGCATTCGTCGCTGATTATCCAAGGTATACCACGGTGCAGGATAGATTTTCTCTGCACTTTATTAATCCAAAGACAGGAAAACCGGTTAAGAATGGGAATTTGGCCGTTACGGCTATGGCTGGCACGGCAGAAGAAGCGGGAGTTCTGGCTACCATCCTTTTTATTCATGGAGCAGAGGATATACAAAGGTTCTCTGCGATTCTTCCTGAAAAAGAGTGGTTGCTTCTTTCTGAAAAGCAGAAAGGAGATATAGAATTTCAAATGTCTTCAGGAATGGAAAAAAGGTTTACGAAGGGAGAAGAAAAAATTTTTAAGTTTGGTAAAGGTTCGGGTTGTCCCTTTAGTCCTTAGTATCCAAATGATGAAACCAAACATATCATCAACAGAAGAACGATTCCCCGGTCTGTCATTGCGAGGGTCTTTTCCGAAGCAATCTTTTCTGAACTCTTCAAGGGATTATTTCGGACACTACCCTCGCAATGGTAATATGAAAAAGCAGCGTCCTTCCAAGGAGGTTAAAAAGCCTTGAACAGGCAATAACCTTTTGTGATATTAAATA
>JAANMX010004371.1_pt1 | contig 11248 bp, 8 predicted proteins | sample 7279681 | NCBI WGS metagenome assembly JAANMX01 (sample SAMN14094542, study PRJNA606508) | bioreactor metagenome | isolation source: A lab-scale SPAN reactor treating ammonium-rich wastewater day 351 | place: Ireland: Galway | collected 2018-01-01
GCAAATTTCCACGTTCTTCTCGAACGGCTCGTGGCTGGCATCAATCATCACGCTGGTGAAACCCTCGTCAATGCAGTCCTTGCAGAGTTGAAAGGAATCGCCGTGGTCCAGGTGAACGGCAATCGGAATGTTGGAGAGGCTGACGGCGGCTTCGATCAACTTCTTCAAGTACACCGGATTGGCATATTGGCGGGCGCCCTTGGAAATCTGGAGCATGACCGGCGCTTTCTCCTCCTCGCAAGCTTCAATAATGGCTTGGAGCAATTCCATGTTGTTGACGTTGAAGGCGCCCAGCGCGTATTTGCCTTTCAGCGCCTTGGCAAAGAGTTCTCGAGTGTGTGTCAGTGGCATAAGTTTTCGAATTCAGTTAATCAAAGGCCTGGTTTCCCCGGCCCATGTAGATAATAGGATTTACCCGAGTGAATGAAAACCAAAATTGCGAACCTGCGAACGGAGGGCATCGTGTGTTTCTGGCCTGAACACTATTCCCAAAGCACGAACCGCCCGTTCCCGAAGGAGGGGCGGTTCAGCCAATCTGAATGAATCGGCGGCGTCAGCGCTTGGGCGTAACGATCTCGGCCATCTTGAATATCGGCAGGAACATGCAGATCACCATGCCGCCGATGACCACACCCAGAAACACAATCAGGATCGGTTCAATGAGCGAGGTAAGCCCGGCCAGAGTGGTCTCGATTTCCTCGTCCAAGAAGTCTGAAATACGCTCCAACATGCTGTCAATTTTGCCGGTTTGCTCACCGGCGGTAATCATTCGGATGATCATGCTGGGGAAGACGGGATGCTTGCTCAGGGCGGCGGAAATGCTCTCTCCGCGTTCGATGTCTGTCGAAGCCACCTTGATCGCCTTTTCCATGATCACATTGCCGACCGTTTGCGAGACGATTTGCAGCACTTCCAGAATCGGCACGCCGCTGCGAATCAGCGAGGCCAGTGTGCGGGTAAAACGCGCCAGACAGATTTTGTGAGCAATAGATCCGAAAACCGGCAGCTTGATGCGTCGGGCATCCCAGAATTCCCGCCCAGGTTTGGTCTTGATGAAATAAAGCCAGCCGTAAACCAGTCCGCCTCCCCCCAGGATGAACAGCAGGAAATACTGCTTCACCGTCTCGCTGAGGTTCATCAAGAACTGGGTGGGACCGGGCAGTTCCGCGCCAAAACCTTTGTAAATGTCGCCGAAAACGGGGATCACCTTCACCAGCAGGAAAATCGTGATCACAATGGCGACCACCGTGACAACGGTCGGATACATCATCGCGGACTTGACCTTCTTGCGCAGCCGCGCCGTATTCTCCAAGTAAACCGCCAAGCGCGCCAAAATCTCAGCCAGTAAACCGCCTTTTTCACCAGCGCCCACCATCGAAACATAGAGCCGATTGAACGCATTGGGGTGCTTCTGGAGAGCCTCGGAGAAGCTGTCGCCACCCTCGACGCGGGTGCAGACGTCCTTGATAATGTCGCGCATCACCTTGTTGGGGGTTTGGTCGGCGAGCGCCTGAAGGGATTGCACCATGGCCAGACCGGCATCAATCATGGTAGCCAGTTGGCGGGTGAAAATGACCAAATCGGCCAGTGCCACCTTCCCGCCGCTGGTGCGTCCCTTTTTGCCGACCTTCTCCTGAATGGAAACCACCAGGAGGTTACGGTTCAGCAATGCTGCGACGGCTGCCTGTTCTGTCGCCGCCTCGACCGAACTGCGGATTTCGCGGCCACTTCCCGTTTCCCGGGCTACATAAACGAATGAAGGCATAATCAGAGTATCTTGATCCTATCTCGTTGCGTCGCAAAACTTCAAGTCCGGGATATTCGCCGGCGCATCAAAAAGCTGCATTTACTGGCAAGCAACACCCATTCCATCGCCTCCCTCACCGCAGCCGATGAAGCTGAAATGCAGTGGCGTTCACGCTGTCGCCGCGTCAAACGCACCCCTGCTGCCCAATCTTGATACAGTCCGCCTCTCATTTAAGAGGCATTACTTGCTTGATGGACATCCTCCCGTGGCGTCGCGAGGGCACCTCCGGTTGCCTGAATGGCGGTACGAGCAATCTCCCGCCCACAGGCCAGGTTGCGCGCTTCAAGCTGGGCTACATCACGGAGTCGGCGAAAGAGCTGGAGGCCGCGACGGGAGGTGCGCAGATAATCCGATGGCAGAATCGTTGAAGTGGTGATCAGTGACCGCCGACCTTGATCTATTGCTCCCACAGTGACGCAACAGGAATGGATCGTTCGTCTAACCTTCCTACTTCCTTGTGTGAGATTGCTGTCCAAAAGAGTTGTGTTTGGCGGAACCTCACACCAAACCGACCGGGAGCGAATCACAACTGGGTCAGATTGTGCCAAGGAGAGAATTGGACCTGGTTTTGCCGAGGCGCTTGAACGCTACGTTGGTTGGAATTGACTCCACGTTAATCCCGGCGGGACATGGTGCCGCATCAAGGCGCGGATCGTGGCACCGCCCTGCAACGCCGAGCGCGCCCCACTCCCCCACTGGCAGGAGACGATCCATCGAGCAAGGACGGTAGAAAGACCTTTCTCCATTCACGAACCCGGCTCGTGATCAATGTCTGCCTCGCGCCTGTCGCCCAGATGGGCGACCTGACAAGTCGGCCGACTTCGGGCAGGATTGGCGCAAACCTGATGAGTTCAGTGTGGAGCCAGGTCATGGTCAGGCACGGGAAATGAGGCTTTGGATTCCGGTTGTTCCCGCCTTGCCTGTGCCGAACTTTACTTCCGTCTCGAAGCGTGAATAGTTGTGTCGTGAATCAACAAAGTCTGGCCCGATGTCCTCAATCGGGTTTTGGCCGGGCAAGCCTCGCCCGGCTGATCGCGTTGGGGCTGCTGGCTTCCACATCGCTGGCGATGGCGGGCACGACAAACTCCTGGCGCGTCTTCAGGTCGCTATCGAGTGGAGCAACGACCGGGCCCAACAAGGTTAGCAACCCGGGCATGGAGACCACGGGTGCAAATCTACCACTTGCCGGCTGGAGTTCTTACGGTTCGGGCTACCTGGCCACGACGACCAACGCGCACGGCGGCGTCCGTTCGCTGCAATGCTCGGCAGTCGCTGCGGGTGAGGTTCACGGCGCCTCGCAAATGATTGTCCTAAACCAGACGACCCCAAAGGTGCTCAAGTTGAGCGGCTGGAGCAAAGCGCAGTCGGTCAGCGGCGTGCCCGACAGTGATTACTCCGTTTACCTCGACATCATCTATACCAACGGCACGCCGCTGTGGGGACAAACGATCAACTTCTCCACCGGCACGCACGATTGGGAATACAAGGAGGCGTTCATCATGCCCGCGCTGCCGATTCAGCATCTTTACTGTTACGCCCTGTTTCGTAATTCGCACACGGGCACAGTCTGGTTCGACGACCTCAGCGTCAAGGAGGTACAGGACGCGGTGGTGCAGTTCGACGGTGCGCCGGTGATAGCCAGCGCGCCGAGTCCGCTGCCCTACGACGCAGCGAGCCGGTTCACGCTGTTGAGCGGCGACGGATTGCAGGTGAAGGTGGCGCAAGATGGCGGCGTGATCGCGGCGGTGACGGACGGCACGAACAACCTGCGCGGCGCGGCGGAGGATTACGCCTCCGGGTGGTTTGTCTGCGACCGCGGCGCCGGGTCGGATTGGTGGAACGTGGGCGGCTGGGTCAGCAATAGCAACGGCGTTCTCCTGCAGCAGGGCGTGATCACAAACCTCAATCTCAGCGCGGAGATTCGCTACTCGACGACAAACGATGCCATTCGGATTCAAGCGACGGTTGCCAATCTGACTGCCGCTGATCGCGCCATCTCCCTCTACTTCGCTCTGCCGCTAACGATGGATTCAGGCTATTGGTGGCACTCGCCACGCGACCGCGTTGCGATCACTCAGTCCGTCGAAAGCGCCACGCTTGCGGACCTGGAATTGGGCGCACGCAACCAGGTCAGCGCCTATCCGGTCGCCACGGTCGCCAATTCTTCGGCGCTCACGCTCGCCGTGCCGCCCGACCGGTACCGGCCCTTCCGCATGATTTACAATGGTGCGACCAGACAATTCTTCGCCGTGTTTGACGTTGGCCTCAGCGCCACGCCGATGAACTTTCCGCAAATCGCCACGGCTGAATTGTGGCTTTATCGCAGCGATGCGGCGTGGGGATTGCGTTCGGGTCTGGAGGGTTTCTATCGCCGCTTTCCGGCGGCCTTTACCCGTGCGTTCACGAACGAAGGCATCTGGGTGGCGTTCGCCGACATTCGCGGCATCACGAACGTCAGCGATTTCGGCATCCGCTATCACGAGATCGGGTACAACACGGCGTTCGTGAAATCCGACGATACGAACGGCATCGGGTCGTTCCGCTATGTCTCCGAGCCGTGGTCCTATTGGATGAACATGCCGACGAATCTCTCGAACACCGACTATAACTCCGTCCATGATTACCTGCTCCAGCAGCACTCGCAGAGCGTCAAGGCGGCCACGGCCACGCTCAGTTCCGGCGCGCGCGATCCGAACGGCTTGCTCTCATTCTTTCCGGCGGCGGCGCCGTGGTGTTCCTACGGCGCGGCATTTTACGTCAATGCCAGCCCCGGCATTTCCAACCCGCCATACACTGTCACGAAGTTCAGCATCGAATGGAACAGCACTGTGCGCGACGTTTACAATCATCCCGGGAACGGCGTGCTGGACGGCGAATACATTGACAGCTTCGGCGCCGCGGCCACGGTTGCCGATCACAGCTCGAATCATTTGCGTACCACGACGTTTCCCCCGACCTTCACGCGCGACAATTCCACGCTGATGACGCCGTTGATCTTTGGCACGTACGAGATGGCGCGGGCTATTGGCGCGGACGTTCATGCGTTGGGCAAACCGATCATCGCCAACACCGTCTTCGCACCGTGGCCGCGGCTGCCCCTCGGCATCGGTTTGTTTGACTTTGCCGGCACGGAAATCAACTGCTTCGACGCCGCCGGGAGTTTCGTGCCGCCGTCGGATGACTCGCTCTTGTATGCGCGGGCTCTGTCGGGTGTGCGGCCTTACGGCTATTTGCTGAACACGGATTTCACCAAGGTTTCGAGCGCCGAGATGGAGGACTACATGCGCTTGTGTGCGGTCTATGCGATTTACCCGAGCGCTTTCAGCGCCGACGCGTCGAGCAACAATTATTTCGAGCAACCGGCCAATTACGAGCGCGACCGCCTGCTGTTCAAAAAGTATGTGCCGATCATCCGGGCGATGAGTCTCGCCGGCTGGCGGGCCGTCACCGACGCGACGGTGGACAACGCGACGGTGGGGATTGAAGCGTTTGGCACGAACGCCGCGGCGGGCCGGGCGTACCTGACGGTGCGGAATTCCAGCCCGCAGGCCGTGACAGCGACCATCACCTTCGATACGAACCGCTGGACGTTCCCCAACTCGCAATCGCTACGGCTGACGAATCTCTTTGATGGCGGCACTGTCACCATCAACCTGGCTGCGGGGAGCAACTCTTTCACGTTGACGCTGCCGGCGCAACAATGCAACGCCTACGCCGTTCGGGTCATTCCGCCGCCACCACCGCTCATTCTCAGGAACGATCCTGGATTTGGCTTTAACTCGAACCAGTTCGGATTCAATACGAGTGCTGCGCCCGGGTTGACCGGGGTGATTGAGGCTTCGACCAATCTGTTGAACTGGCTGCCGCTCAAGACCAATGCGGTGCCGGAATCCGGGATGGTCCCGTTCAGCGACGTCGGGGCGGCCCTGCTCGCGCGACGGTTTTACCGGCTGAGGCTGCAATGAGGCCGACGGCAGTTCCTGGATTGGGATGAACGGCCGCGGCGTGGATCATCTGATTGGCGACCGGGTCGAGCATCTCGTTCCCGCTCAAGGGCTGATGAACGGCCACGTTTGGCCCATCATCCAAGATGAGGGCGGGGCGATTCGGGCAGGCACTTGGGCCGGGTTCTTCGAATTGGAGCAGGGCCGCTTTGTGAACCAGTCGGACGGCACGCGCATCGGCGGCGCGGTGCTGGCCAACTGCGAAGACCACGAGAACGGAATCTGGCTCGCAACGGTGACTGTATTCCAGCAACAAAGGCCACGCTTCATCCGGCGACAACCCGAATTCCACCTGCTTGCAGGTAACGCCAAGCGTTTGATCGTGCCCACCCGCACCGAAACTGCGCCGGGAATTTTGCCGACGTAACTTCTCGCTCGTTTAACCGCTGGAAGCTCGCGCGTCATGGCAACTTGCTCATCTTCCGGGCCAACCGCAACTGGCGCATCAGCCGAATTCTCAAGTCCCAGATGTATCCCGGAGATCGGCCGTTCTTCGTGCTGTCGTTGACGAGTTCTTCGACAACCTCCGCGACGGTCCTGGAGATCACACTGGCCGTGTGGTCGACGTGGAACCTTGCGGCTTCCGTCAGTGACACACCCTTCAAAGTTTGGCGGGCCGCTACCGCATGCATGACGAGGATGTCGAGGTCGAAACCGGTAGGCCCCACCGTCTCCAAGGCGCGTCCGTAAATCAAACGCTCCTGGCCATTCAGCATCAAGCCGGGCAGTTCGCGCTTCTCCAGCTTCTTGGCCGGCCTCTCAGCTTTGGCTTCTGCCGATCGCTGGTCGGGATAACGTGGTCGATGTCAATCGAGTCCTTGTGAAGCACAAGGTCGATTGCTTCTTCACAAATGAAATAATCTCCCTTCTGCGTCTGGTGAAGATTTTCGATCAGCTTCTCGCGTTCTCCGGCGGATAGGCGGTTTAGATACAGTGAACTCATAGTCGGATGTTGGTGGTTGCGGATAGATGTTGCCGAAAGGTGTGGTGTTACGCCAGCCCCGCGCCGCCGTACATGTCATACACGTGCTGGTAAACCGCATCGCACTTGGTCTGGTAGATGGTGGATGTATACACCGGCGGGAGTTTGTCCAACCATTCCTCGATGCACAGCCGCACCGCCGCCCGCGTCTGTTGCCGCTTCCGCCAGTCGAGCACCAGCGCCTTGGCCTTCAACGTCTGGAGCATGTCCTTGGCGACCGCCTTGACCTGCTTTTCTTCCTTGGCCGTGATGTCCACGCGGGGCTTGGTCAGGATGTCGAAGATCGCCAGTTCTTCCTCAGTCATCTGCTCCCGCACGTGGCGCTGTTCTTCCTCATTCAGCTTCTTGGCAAACTTGAGCAGTTCCTCGAAGATGGCTTCCACGTTCGCGGACCCGGCGTTGTACTCGTCAATCAACTCCTGAAACTTTTCCAAGAAATCAATCCGCGTCCGGTTCTGGGCCAGCATGGCCTGTAGCTTGGCCGTGATCGCCGCTCGCAACCGCTCGATCTCCGCCCGCTTGTGCGCCCTCTTGAAAAACTTCCGCAACGCATCGAAATCAATCCGGCTCAAGTCCAGCGGCTTGGCATCCTCTTTGATCGTGTAGCCGCTGGTGCCAATGGACTGGTCCAGCACGCCCTCGATCTGCTGCATCACCCCGGAGATGTCCACCGGCGGCTGCAACGCCCGGATCATGTCCGCCAGCGTCATGAACAGGGTGCAGTACGGCGCAAACTGACTGGCCGCCGGGTCCGGCAGGATCGCCCGGTAAACGACCGTGGTACGCCCCGCCAGCGCGAGGAACTGCCGCTTGGAATCATCCGACACCAGAATGGCCTCCCGTGCGTGCTGAAGGGCTTTCACGCGCTCCAGCGCCTTGGTCTGGAGGATTGCGTCCACATCCACCCCGCGCTCCCTGCAAAAGTCCGCCGTCTCGGCGATGGCCTTCTTCAGCATGGCAATCAGTTCCGCCTTCTTCTCGACCGGCGTCGGCCCGCCTCCGCCACCCGCGCCGCCACCGGCGTAAATGGCCAGCGCCTTCTGCAAATCACGGAACACGCCCACGTAATCCACGATCAGGCCGTTCACCTTCTCGCCGAACACCCGGTTGGCGCGGGCGATGGTCTGCATCAAGGTGTGATTCCGCAGGGGCTTATCGAGGTAGATGGTCGAACAACTGGGCACGTCGAACCCGGTCATCCACATGGCGCACACGAACACCAGCCGGAACGGGTCCTCCGGGTCTTTGAACTTGGTTTCCAAGTCCTCCTTCACGATCCGCTGCCGGTGCGGCGTGATGTCCAAGCCCTTGGCCTTGAAATCGGCGACCTCGTTCTGCGCCTGCGACAACACCACCGCCATGTCGGTGGTCTTCATCCAGTTCAACGTGTCGAGGATCGCGTCCTGTTCCTCCGGCGTGGCCTTGGCCAAGGACTTTTTCAATTCGGCCTCATGCCCCGTCCACGCCGCCTTCACCTTGTCGTACATCCGCACCGCCGTCAGCTTGTCAATGCAGACCACCATCGCCTTGCCCTTGAAGCCGCGCCCGGTGAAATGCCGCACGATGTCCACCGCGATCTTGTCCAGTCGTTCCTCGCGGGTTATCAGGTGGTATTGCTTGCCCAGCACCCGCTCCAGCTTGCGCTGCTGCTCGTCGTCCAGTTCGGCGTCTTCGATCACCCGGTAAATGTCCTCGTTCAACTGTTCGTTGGTCAGTTGAAGCTCAGGGATGCGGTTTTCGTAGAACAGCGGGACCGTCGCGCCGTCGTCCACCGACTGCTTGAAATCGTATACGCTGACGTAATCGCCGAAGACTTCCTTGGTCTTTTCCTCGCCCGCAATCAACGGTGTGCCGGTGAACCCGATGAACGCCGCCTTGGGCAGCGCATCGCGCATGTTCATCGCGAAAATGTCGTACTGGGTGCGGTGCGCCTCGTCGGTCATCACGATGATGTCATCCCGGTTCGACAACTTGGGAAACCGCTGGCCCTTTTCAGTCCTGAACTTCTGGATCAATGTAAACACATACCGGTGATCCTCAGTGAGCAACTGCTTCAGGTGCTCCGCGCTGGTCGCCCGCACCCGGTCTTCCGGCTCCGTCACCGCGCCCACGCTGGCGAAATTCTTGTAAAGCTGATCGTCCAGTTCGTTCCGGTCGGTGACGCCCACAAAGGTCCAGTTGCCGGGAATCTTCCGCAGCACCTTTTGGGCGAAGAACACCATCGCGTACGTCTTGCCACTGCCCTGCGTCTGCCAGAACACACCCAGCCGTCCCCGGTTGTGTTTCAAGCCCAGCACCGCGTTGATGGCGTTGTTGACACCGAGGTACTGATGATTCTTGGCCACCACCTTCCTGATCTTGCCGCCCTTTTCCTCGAACAACGTGAAGTTCTCCACCAAGTCCAGCAGCCGGGTTTTTTCGCACGTGCCCTTCACCAGCGTTTCCAACGACACGCTGCCCGGCTCCGTCTCACTGCTGATCTTCTTCCAATCGCAGTAATGCTCCCACGCCGCCGTCACGCTGCCCATCCTGCCCTCGACACCGTTGGAGACGAGGATCAGGCCGTTGTAAACAAACAACTGGGGAATGGTCTGCCGGTAGTCCCTGATGTTGTCCTTGAACGCGGCCTCGACCCGCTCCTTGATGGACTTGAATTCGCACACCACCAACGGCAGCCCATTGACGAACGCCACCAAGTCTGGGCGGCGCTTGTACATCTCGCCCGTCACCCACAACTGCGACACCAGCAGGAAGTGATTGTTCGCTGGGTTGTCCCAGTCAATGACCCTGATCCGCTCCGGCACCAACTCGCCCTCCGGGTTGCGGATTTCCACTTTCACCGCGTTCTTGAGCAGCGCATAAACCTCCCGGTTGGCGGCGGCCAACGACATCACGCTGCGGTCGCGGGTCAATTCGTTTACAGCGGCGTCAATCGCTTCCGGCGGTGCTTTCGGATTTAGCTTTTTCAATGCGGGGACCAAGTGCCGCAACAGCACGACCTCGCCTGCGCTTTCCCGGCCCAAGCTGACCGCACCCTCATGCGTTGCACCCTCACCCCCATCCCCTCTCCCACTGGGAGAGGGGCGCAGGGGTGAGGGGTCAGCGCCACCAAAAACTTCGTGAAAGGCGCTGACTGTCTGCCAACCCAACCCGGCGAATATCTCGATAGCGGGTTGCTCGACCAACGCGTCTTCTGAGAACTCAGCGCTCATGGTGGAGATGTGGGGCACACTTCATCGGGACGTTTTCTACTCAAATAAGAACCTGATGCAAACAAGGGCGTTCCAAGATCATGCCCTTTTGGACTCAAATGAAGTCGCTCGCCGAATCCGTTCTGATTCCGGCCTTGCCAGCCCGCTGTGCATGATGTATACATCTCTCGGCTTTGGAATGGGACTACCCGTTCGGCGGTGGGCCACTGGGACTTCCCGGTGGCCCTTCGTTTTTCTCCGGGAAACACTTCAGCCCGTAACCCTCCACCTGACCGTACGGCCCGCGCCACAACTTCTCCCGTAAAACCTCCATCGCCCGGTTCGGCTGGCCGGGCCGCAACACCGACAAGGCTACGGGCCGCGCCACCATGTCGGCCAGTTGCAGTCCCTCTGAGTTGGTGCGCTTGTCCGCGATCACCAACCGGAATTGCAACGGATGGCCCAGCCCATTCACCCCTTCGCAGATGCGCCGGAACTCCAGTTCCAGTTCCGTGTCCTCCCGCTTCCCTCGCGCCTCGACGATGACGTGAGTAAGCCACTGCCCATCTCCGCGTTCCGCGAGCAGACGGAACACGCGCTCCAGCCCGTACAACAGGGCGTGATGGTAAAGGTTGGCGGGCGTGGTCGCCGGTTGCAGTTCCCGCTTGTCAATCACCACGGCAACCAGCGTGAACGCCGCCTCGGCGATAATCCGGGTCAGGCCATCGAAAAATGCCTCGCGGGGTTCACGGCTCATCCGGGAAAACGCGCCCTCCTTCTTGCGGATGTCGTGCTCGTGCAACACCACCATGTCATGGCCAAAGATCGCCAGCTTGAGCCGCCGCAACGCCGGAGTGACCTGTTCCGCATAGCTCGCCTTGGGAAACACGCAGAACGCGAGCGCAAAGAGCGGAAAGTCTTGGTTGATGATGGTGGTGCCGTGGTCGCCACTCTCGTCCACGAAGACGAGGTAATCGCTGAACTGGTCTGGTTCGCGCAGGCTCATGCGGTTTCGATCTCCAGCTTCGACACGTCCAACGCGCCGGAAATCAACTTGGGCAGCAGCAGGTCGCGGGTCCGGCGGAGGTTGGCGGCGGCCAGCGACATCACGCTGAGGTCGCGGGTCAAATCGTTTACAGCGGCATCAATCGCTTTCGGCGGCGCTTTGGGGTTCAGCTTCTTCAGTGCCGGGACCAGATGCCGCAGCAGCACGACCTCGCCCGCGCTCTCCCGGCCCAAGCTGACCGCACCCTCATGCCTTGCA
>JAANMX010004372.1_pt1 | contig 11246 bp, 7 predicted proteins | sample 7279681 | NCBI WGS metagenome assembly JAANMX01 (sample SAMN14094542, study PRJNA606508) | bioreactor metagenome | isolation source: A lab-scale SPAN reactor treating ammonium-rich wastewater day 351 | place: Ireland: Galway | collected 2018-01-01
GGAGCGCCAAACCCTGAGGTAAGGGAGACGTGCGGAGCCCGAGACTTGCGACCGATGCATTGGCCGGGTTCGCGGAGGATGGGGAGCGCCGTCTGGGCGAATCTGGAGCGGAGGCGAGCGCACCGAGCCGGGCGACGACCCCGGTTACAGCGCGATTTGGGCAATCCGTACCAAACTGCCGCAATCGTGTCACCAGGGTTCCCAGGAGCTGACCCGCCGGGAACACGAGCCGCAGATCACCCGTTGGTGCATCAGAAGGATTGGCCCGTCCGACCCTTTGCTGGTAGACCGACGAAGTCGCAGTCGGGACGATGCTCCCGGGCATGAGCGAGATCGGCGTCGGGTGTCCAGCAGGCGACAATGCGACCCTTATCGCACGCGAGGAGGCAGGCTAGCCAAGTGACGACCTGCGTGTGATAGTCGGGCGATGGCTGGGACAGGTTGGCGCATCGATCTGTTGCGTCGCGGTCGAATTCTGTCAGCCCTGCCATATAACAGTCCAGATCGGACGCCATCGAGAAATCTGTCGAGTCGGGGAGGAAATCATCGTGTGGGGGATCGAGTCCCACATCGGAGTCAAACCTGTTGAATGCGAGGATTGGCTGGGTGGCGAGCCGCAGGCCGGAACTGAGCATCGGGGGGCTATGGTGGGGGTCAGCGACCGTTATCGTATGCTGATAGATATAGCGGGACAACCCCCGGCGCAGGAGATCGAGAATCGAGGGCAGGTCGGCCGAATTCCTCCACCCGAACAGTATCCAGTCGGCGTCGCAAGTGTTCCATCGACCTGCCCATTCGGTGACGAGAGCGGAGATCTGGGCGGGGTCAGCCTGGGGCTCCTTGGCGTATGGGCAGAGGGCCAGCAGACCGTTGCATGGGGAGCAGGGCGTCTCGCGAGCGCCCGGTCCGGGGTGGTGGGCTTGGAGTGATGCTTCTGCTCTGGCCCTTTCGGCTTGGTAGATTTGATGGGCGATCTCCCGCAGTTTTTCCATGGGTGCGTCGGCGATCCTGTCCTGCTCCTCTTCTGGCAACGTGGCGAGGAGTCTCGCCGTGGTGAGCAGCAGGGGGGCGTCCCTGACGAGGCGCTCACGCAGATGCAGGTTCTTCATGTGCTTGTAGATGAACTCGGCGGTGCGCCACTCATATTCGCTCAGTTCGCGAGACAGGTGGCGTAGGTGGGTTTCGGATTGGCTGGAGAGAGACGACTTGTCGGCCAACTTCAGGAGGCATGTCGCGGCCCAGGAGCGCTGTCCTGGGGATGTGTGGCGCCGGGCCAGATTGCGCTCGAAGAGAAACTCAGCGGGACTGTCGCCCTCGAATCGTGCGAATATTGGCGCGATGCCGAGGTGACGGCAGATGGCGAGTCGCAAGCGGCCGTCGAGCACCATTCCCTCATGGAGGTAGATGGGACAGTCGGGATTGTACCCTTTCGACTCGAGGGATAGTTCGAGCAGTGCGGCGTCGCGTGGCGCGGCATCAGGAAATGCGCGGCACAGGGGGTGGATCTGCAGGTCCCGCCAGCCTGATAGGCGAAAGCGTGGCGCGACTCGAAGCGGTTGACCTTTGGCGTCGGGGTTGACTTGATCTGGTGGGGCGGGAGCCGCGTGGCCCGCCATTGATGTTTGGGGCTCTTTGCCGGATGTGGCAGGAGGGTCTATCGGTGGGCCGGTCACCCAAGCGGCGCCATGCGCGGCCCTTTGCGAGACCTGGAGATTGAGCCTCCACTGCAGTGGCCGGGCGGTGGACAGCAATGCGTGCAGCCGAGGGTGAGTCGATGGGTCCGTGGTCGATGCCCTGGCCGACTCCAGTGCCGCGCGCGTCTCTGCAAAAGCACGGAAGGTGGCCGCCAAGTATGCGAGCCAGATGCGCGCCTGGTCGGCCGGATCGCGCGGGCTGGCGAAGGCGCGGACGGTCGCGATGTCGACGTTGCGCCCAGTGGCGTATTTCCACTGGGTGTTGCGTCCGACGCCTTGCATTGCACCGAGTGCGGCGACGATCTCCTTGTGGGTCGGTATCGCGAGCAACTCATCGATGGGCTCGGCGCACGGGGTTGGGCTGTCGTCGGCGAGACATTTGTGCGCCCAGCACTCCGCGATGCGGGCGAGCAACTCAAAGTAGCCCCAGCCAAGGATGTTGGCGTGACGCGCCACCACGACCACGCGGCCCGGGAGGATCGGATTGCCCGCGCAGAACTTGCGCAAGGTCGGGGCCGTGATGTCACCCGCCGCGATCGGTGCTTGGAAGTCCGCGGGGAAACGCGCGAGCCATGACCGGAGGTTGCCGCTAGGTGTATGCTCGGGTGTCGGGTCGGACATCCGTAAGTAATAACGACTGGGCGCGAGCGAGATCAAGCAGGCATGAGAGTCCGTTGTCCGCCAGCGCCTCGTCCACCGTCCCGACCGCTGGGTCGATTGTATCAATGGCTTGGGCGATCGGCTCCTCATCGTTGGGCGCATCAATCCAGCTTGATCGCACCACCAGCCGACCCTCCACCTCCACAGACGCCCGCAAGTTAGCAAGCCGCAGCACTGCACAAGGAGCCTGGTGTTGTCCCGGCGGAACGTGCGGATCGTGTCGCGGTGCGGGTGGGTGAGGCCGCAGAGCCGGCTTCGACGCATCAAGTGATTGGAACGATCCTCGACGCCTGGTAAATGATGCGTGGTGTCGGCCCGCCAATTTCCGATCGTGCGGGATCTTGGGCGCGCAAAGCGGTCCGGGGGCGCACCGCACACCACAGACCTGCGATCGGCCGCCGGGAATTGCCTGAAGGCGTCACTAGGAGCCTTTCGCCCCCCGCTCGTAGTGCCGCGTTCACGCGGCCGCCCCGGTGGCCATGGGACGCGGCGCCGGCAGCGCCTTGCGGCGCCCGATCGTCGCCTTGGATTGCCGCGGGCGGCCAGGCGTGCACTCGCTGCCTCCTTCGCCGGGCGACGCGGGAGCAATCCTGACGCGAGGATTTGGGCCGGGCTCGGACCCTTGAGATGCGGCTCGCTCGCTGGTGAGCTAGGCGAAATCGCCCCGGTTCGCGCGGCGCGCAAACTCCTCGGCGGCGGCGCGCGACACGTACCAGCGACCGGCGATGCGGTGGGCACGGATCCAGCCGCGCTTGCGCCAGCGGCGGCCCGTGCTGCGGCTGTACCGGCCCTGGCGACGCAGCCAGATTTCGAAGGGTTCCCGGTCACGGTTGTCGTGAGGCAATGGCGCATTTCGTATTTTTTCCATTGCTCGGATTAGGGTTCGCGCTCTTGGGCGTCGGAACCCGGCGGAAATCCGTTAGACGGATTCAGAAGTGTCTGTATATGTGTGAGATACAAGAAAGTCGTTCTTGGAAAAAAATCACGGACGTGAAAAAACAACGAAGACATGTGTGGGGGTTGGCGAGAGATGTTTGAGCGATCGGGGCGCGAAGGGTCACGCGGCCGGGACCACCGTCAGCGCCCGATGTTGATCGTCGTCAAGGTGGCTGGCACCCGAGGGCATCTGAGCGCATGAAGGCCCTGACGGTCAGCCTTGGGGGGGCGCAAGGCGCGCTTGCACGGTCCAAGGCAGGCGCCGCGCAGACGCCTTGGCGCGCCCCATGCAGCCACTTCAGCGGGAGCGCGGTTCCCTTACGATCCCCAATGGCTGTGCGTCGGAGCCACAGATCATCGCGCGGGGGTATCAATGGGCGAACGAGACGCGGGTGGCCTGCCGCCGCGAGTGGCCGTCGGCCAAGTGGCCGTACACCTGCCCGATGAGCCGGCCGCCGTCCTGATGCCCGACCCAATCGGCGATCGTCATGAAGTCGATGCCGGACATCACGCAGTGACTGATGAAGTAGTGCCGGAGATCGTGGAGGTGGAACCCCTCGTCATCGTCGCTGGCCTCGTCGTCATCCATGTCCGCGTCAAAGGCGGGCTCAGGGGACGGGGGAGCGCTGGGCTGTCTAACGAGGTCCGCCGCGGGGAGATCCTTGCCCCCCTTGCGCGACGCCCGCTTGGCGCGGGGGGGAAGGCCGCGGCCTTCGAGGATGCCGGAGGCCGCGAGGGCCGCCTTGAAGGTGGCCTCGAACGACTTTGTGCGGCGATCGTTGCGCCCGCGCTGGGGGCTCGGGAAGAGCCACACCGAATCGGGCGCGCGGCTGCGGTGCATGCGGCGCAGGAGCCGCTCGAGTTTTGGGTGGAGGGGGATGTCGCGGCTCTTGCTGTTCTTGGTCTTTTTGAAAATGATCAGGTGGCGGTGTGCGAAGCTGACGTGCATCCATCGGATGCGCAGTGCCTCGTTGCGGCGGCAGCCGCTGTAGGCCATGAGCAGGACATAGTCGGCGAACTGGCGGCCGTTGCGGGAGACCCGCCTGGCGGCGCGGCAGAGGGCGGCGATCTCCCTGGCGGTGGGCAGGGGACGCTTCTTGGTCTCGGTGAGCAGTGCCGAGATCTCGTCGGTCGGCAGGGAGCGCAGGTGGCCGTGCAGCTTTGCCCATTTGAGCAACTGGCGCAGCGCGATGATGTCGAGGTTGGCGGTCCGGTTGGATATGCCTTGTCGCAGGCGTGCCTCGCGGACCCGCAGGATGTCGGAGGCCGTGAGCCGGTCGACGCGGATGGAGCCGATGTGCCGGCTCCACATCTGGAGGTTGTAGCGCTCCTTGTCGCGGGTGCCTTTCTTCTTGCCGGTCGGTGTCTTGATGTACTCCTCGACGAGGCTCTCGATCCGCGGGGTCCTCGTCGTGATGGGCATGTCGTTCTGTTTGCGTGCCAGCTTGAGCGCGTTGAGCTGTTCGACGGCTTGCGCCGCCGTCTGGGCTCCCTCCAGGGGAATCCGGCGCGTGCGGACTTTCCCGCCCTTTGGGTCCGGCACAGCCAGGCGGGCGTAGTAGCGACCGTTGCGGACCCAAAGGCCCCGAATCGGGCGATTGCGGCGATCCCTCGCCTTGTGGTATCCTTCCGGACCATGGGTGCCGACCGAAAGCCTCTCTTTGGCCTCTGCCGGGGGTGCGTCTCTCACGATTTCAATAGTGGCACAAAAAGCGGCACAGGGCAAGTTTGTGATTTCTGGAAATACATAAACAGTTGTAGTGACAATATCGCCCGAGTGGTGGAATGGCAGACACAAGGGACTTAAAATCCCTTGCCGGGAAACTGGCGTGCGGGTTCGAGTCCCGCCTCGGGCAGATTGGTTTGGAGGCTCCTCAATCTTCCAGATAGAATAATAGGTCGCTGAGTTTCCGTGTGGCGTCGGCGAGGCGCGGCCAGTCGCTCTCGCGGATGGCTTGGGCGATGTGGTCGAGTTCCGACCGGATCGCGGCGGCGTCGGCATCGGGGAGGGGGGCATCGAGGAGGGTGTTGGCGCGTCGGCGGAGGCTCTTGGCGTTGGCGAGCAGTTCGGCGGGGCTCTCCGGGTGGGCGGGGTCGGGCGGCTGGCAGTCGGCGGCACCCGCGGGATCGCCTTCGGATTCGCCATCGTATTCCGCGGGGTCATCGGGGAATGACGCGTTCGGGTCGTGTTCCTGGAAGAGCGCGGCGAGGTTGGTGCGGGCGGCGTCGAGATTGATGCGGTGCTGGCCCGCGGTGTCGATGGTGACGCTCTTGGCGAGGCCCGTCCGTTTCTCGGTGGCGGTGACGGTGAGCAGGCCGTTGAGATCGATCTGGAAGGTGACGACGACGGCATTGCCGGCGGGGACGCGGGAGAGGCCTTTGACCGAGAAGTTGCCGATCTCGGTGTTCTGGTCTGGGTATGACCCCTCGCCCTGATAGACCTCGATCCTGACATCCTCCTGGTTGTCATGGGAGGTGACGAAGACCTCGGCCTTGCGGGCGGGGAGTGCGGTGCCGCGGCGGATGATGGGGGCGCAGCCCTCGGTGTCGATGGGGCCGCCGGCGTCCACCAAGACGCCGATGCTGTAGGTGTGCGCGGTGATATCCACCAGGATGGCCGGTGCCGGTTGGCCGGCGAGCGCGGCGCCCTGGATGGCGGCGCCCATGGCGACAATGAGATCGGGATCGATCTCGTGGCGCGCCTCGCGCCCGAGGCGATCGAGGAGCAGGTCCTGCACCGCCGGGGTACGGGTGGCGCCACCGACGAGCAGTATCTTGTCAACCTGGGCGGCGGTGATTTTGCCGTCCGCCATCGTCTGCTGCAAACAGCCGAGGGTTTTCTCGAGCAGCGGCTCGATGAGCGTCTCGTAATCTTGGCGTGCGATCTCGGTATCCAGGTGCGCGGTGGGGGTGAGGTATTCCTCGCGGACGGCGGCGTAGGGCGCGTCCGAGAGGGCGATCTTGGTCTTCTCCATGACGGCCCTGAGGCGGCGCCGGGTGGCGGGGTCGAGTTCGGCCCCGGGCTGGGCGTCGGCGAAGCGGCCCGCGGCGAGCTGTGCCAACAGCTCGTCGAAGTCATCGCCGCCGAGCCGGGTGTCGCCGTGGCTGGCGCGCACCTCGACGATGCCGTCCTCGACGCTGACGAGGGAGACGTCGAAGGTGCCGCCGCCGAGGTCGTAGACCAGGAGGGTTTCGGCGCCGTCCTGTCCGGATCTGCCGGCGCCGTAGGCGAGGGCGGCGGCGGTGGGTTCGTTGATGATGCGGAGCACCTCGATGCCGGCCAATCGTCCGGCGTCCTGGGTGGCCTGGCGCTGGCGCTCGTTGTAGAAGGCCGGGACGGTGATGACCGCGCGGGTGACGGGGTGCCCGAGGTGGGATTCCGCGGCCTTCTTCAACTGGCCGAGAATGATCGCGGCGATTTCCTCGGGGCGGTAGGACTTGCCCCCGAGTGGCACGGGGTCTTCGGTCCCCATGAGCCGTTTGACGGAGAGCACGGTGGCGTCGGGGGCGGCGACGGACTGGTTCTTGGCGGCCTGGCCGACGACGAGTTTTCCGTTCGGGTCGATGCCGACGGCGCTGGGCATGAGGGGTTGGCCGGCGACGGGGATGACGGTGACCTTCCCGTCGAGCACGGCGGCGATGGCGCTGTTGGTCGTGCCAAAGTCGATGCCGACGACGAGATCGGGGGCGGTGTTGTCTTTCATAAAGGTGTCAATGGCGGCAGACGCGGACATGGACCGGGCGCAAGATGTCGCCGGTCGCGGCGTAGCGCCAGCCTGGCAGGAGGTCCTCGAGGACGATCCGGTCGGGTTGTGCCGCGTCGGCGGTGGCCTCGACGGCGTTCATGGTGTTCGGGTCGAATGGCTTGCCGAGGGCGCGCAGGGGTTCAAGGCCGCGTCTGGTGAGCAGCCCCTCGATGTGGGTCTTCAAGATCGAGAACGCCGCGGCCAACTGGCGCCGGTCGTCGCGCCAGGCTTCGAGGCGCTGGCGGGCGCCGGGCCAGAAGGAGGTCGCGTCGGCGGGTTCGCGGTCGAGGGCGGACTGGATGCGGGCGAGGCGGTCGGCCAACTCGATCAGGCCGAGGTCGATGTCGCGGTTCGGGTCTGCCGCCGGGGGTTTGGCGGGGGTGCCGATGCTGTTGCGGACGGTCTGATGGAGATCGTTCAGGGTGGCGGACATCGCATCCAGGACCGTGCCGAAGCCCTTCAGCGCATCGAAGGAACGGCGGGCGTTGCGACGGGACTCGGTGGCGGTGGCCATCAGTTCCTCGTGGAGTTGGTCGAGAGAGATGGGCTTGGCGGGCTCCTCTTGGGGCGGGGCGGTCTCCGGTTCGGGTGCGTCGCCGGGGTCGGGCAGCCCATTGGGCGGGAGCGAGTCGGTCTCTGATGGGGGAGGGGTGTCTGGGTGCATGGCTAATAGGCGGTCCGCGAGTGCGAGGAGGGGGAGGACGATGGGGCGTCGGGGCCGGTGGCGTCGCGCGCGGCGGCCGCGGCGGCGGCGGCGAGCAGGTCGCGGAAGGCCTTGGGTCCCGGCGGCCGCGCCCTGCCGGGGAGCCGGGCGAAGGCCTTGAGTGTCTCGATGATGCCCGTGCCGGGGGCATCGTCATGGAGCAGATGCCACCGCCAGCGGTCGCGCTCAGTGCGCAGCAATTCGTAGGCGGCCTGGATGGCCTGGAACTGGTGCGGATGGGTCTCCGGGGGATACTGCCGGAGCCCTTGCCGATAGGCGGCGCGCACCTCTTGATCGGTGCATTCGAGGGACAGATTCAATACGACGAAGGGATTCATGGCCCGAATAAATCCAATTGCCTATAGTCGGTGTCGGAAGATTTCCGGGAGCGTCTGCGGGAACGTCCGCTGGTTTGGCCCCGTCGCCCTTGAGTTCGGTCGATCGAGTCAGGCCCTTCCCGGACGACCCGGTCGAATATCACCCCAGGGACGCCCTGGGCGATGGCTTGCCGTCGGAGTTGAAGGATCGTGGCGTTGTCTCCTTGCAGGATGGCGCAAGCCAACTGGGGAGTCATGCCTGTCAGGACCTCTGCGGCATGGATCGAAAGCGAGGCCGCGCACTGGTCCCAGTCGTCCTCGGCGTCGTCATCCCAGTCTTCGTCGAAATCCTTGTCATCGCTGTCGGTGGGGCCGTCGAAGAAACGGTCGTCAAATGGCGGGACGAAGCCCCGGGGCGCGCCCATGCCTTGCTCGAGTTGTTTCTTGAGGTGGCGGGCCTCATCCACCACGTGGGTGAGCCGGGCGGTGGTGGCATCGGCGATCAGGCGATCCAATCGGTTCAGCACTGACTGGGAGGGATGGAGGGTGCCATCGGCGGCGAGCAATTCGAGATGGATGAGACGGATCTCTGGCGCGGCCCCGGGGGTCTTCTTCAGGTAGGCGTTGATCTTGGGGCGAAGGGCGTCGGCGACGATCCGCGGGATGGGCCAAGATTGGGCGTGGGGGCTGGCGTTCTTGAGGCGGCGGAAGAAGGCGAGCGCGCCCGGCGGGTCTTCGGGCAGCAACTTCCGGCGCAGGACATCGGCCAGGGTCTTTTCCAGCAACGCGCCGCAGGGGCGGCAGATTCGCGGCGCCCAGTGCTTCAGGCGCGTGGCGAACACGAGCACATCGAGCATGGCCCCGAGTTCGTGCCAGGAGGCGGGTGGTGCGGCGGCCCACTCCTCGTCCCACTCGGGTCGCCGCGGCAGGTCGTGGCCGAGGACCAGCGCGCGTTCGAGGAAGAGCCGCTCGCGGGCCGAGGGTGCCCGGCGTCGCGCCTCTTCCATGGCGTGGGCCGCGGCGGCGGGATCGGGATCGATCAGGCCGCGCTTCAGGCGCACGGTCCAGCGGCCCAGCATGTGCGGGTCGGCGGGCGGGCGGTCGGCGACCAAGAGATCGATCTCGTCCCAGACCTCCGGCGAGGATTTGTCCTTGTTCCGGTTCTCGAGAGTCTGGCGGAGCAGGGCGGCGACGAGCGTGGACTTGGCGAGGAGGTCCAAGGGGTCGAGGGCCAAGGCTTGGCGAAGGAACTTGGCGGCCTTGCCGAAGGCCTTGCGTTCGATGGCGCGGGCACCTGCCTGGAGGAGGAGGGTCTTATTGCCGGGAAACCGAGCGACCAGTTTGTCCAGCAGGCGGTTGCGTTCGGAGAGCTGCTGGGTGTCATCGAGCAGGGCGAGCAAGCCGAGCCAGGCGTCCTCGTTATCGGGATCGCGGGCGACGGCATCCTCGAAGGCCTGACGCGCGCCGGCCGCATCGCGGATGAGCGGTTGGTGCGCCGGACCGAAGAAGGCTAGCGGGGGTGTCTTGCGGGCTAGTTGCGTGCCGAGCCAATGCAGTCCCACCGCGTCCCGGATCGCGCGGCAGAAGGCGACCGAGCGGCTGATGTCGGAGGCCGCGGGCTCGTGGCCGCCGCGGATGGTGTAGGGGCCGGCGGGGTCGAACTTCACCGCGGTGAAGCCCGCCGCCACCAGCCGCGCCGCCGCCTCGGCATTGCGGTCGGGGTCGACCCAGAAGCCCGCGACGTCGCTGCCGGGCCCGGGGTAGAGGTAGGAATAGGCACGCAGCCGGGCGTTGGTGCGCCCGCCCAGGAATGCCCACACCGGCCGGCCCCGGGCCTTGCCGAGGATGTCCCAGCAGGCGATCTCGAGGCCCGAGAAGGCGCCCGTGACGGTGGGGTCTGGCCGCTGGCTGAAGCCGGCCGAATAGGCGCGCCGGAACATCAGCTCGAGGTTCTCCGGATCTTCGCCCTCCATGTGGCGGGCGAAGACATCGGCGATCACCCCGTCCATCGCCCTGGGGCCCACCGTCGCGGCATAGACCTCGCCCCAGCCGGTGATGCCGCAGGCGGTGGTCAGCTTCACCAGCGTCCAGTAGCGCCCGCCCCAGCCCGGCGGCGGCGGCGCGACGCGCAGGATTTCCAGCCCGGCGAGGCGCATGGCGGGGTTCCCCCTCAGCCGGCAGGCAGGATGACGTTGCGCCGTGCCCGCCCGGCGCGGGTGTCGGCGATCGCCGCGTTGATCGCCTCGAGCGGCCAGGTCCGCGTCACCAGCTCCTCCAGCTTCAGGCGGCCCTGGCGCCAGAGGTCGATCATCCAGGGGATGTCGCGGGCCAACACCACGTCGCCCATCGGCGAACCGATCACCTGCTGGCCCATGTAGGCGGTGACCACCGGCTCCCAGCGCGACTCGGCCCCCGACTTCGGCATGCCGACCGCGACCAGCCGGCCCTGCCTCGCAAGGAACCGCTGGGCGCCGTCGTAGGCAGCGATGGCGCCGGTCGCGACCATGACCGCATCGGCTCCGCGCCCGCCGGTCAGCGCCTGCACCGCCTCCCAGGGGCGGGCGGCGGCGGCGTCCAGCGCATCGGTCGCACCGAACGCGATCGCGTCGGCCCGCCGGTCGGGGTTGGGGTCGACGGCGACGATCCGGGCCGCGCCGGCCAGCCGCGCACCCTGAATGGCGTTCAGCCCGACGCCGCCGGCGCCCACCACCACCACGGTCTCGCCGGGGCGGATGCGGGCGGTGTTCACCGCCGCGCCAAGCCCGGTGATGACGCCGCAGGCCAGCAGGCAGGCCGCCGCCATCGGCATGTCCCCGGGAATCGGCGCGCACTGGCTGGCCTGCACGACGCAGCGGGTGGCGAAGGCGCCGCAGTTCAGCCCGTGGCCGACGGGCTCGCCGGCGAGCGTGGCAAGCGGGCCGCGCATGCGGTCGTAGGGGGCAGCGCAGTGGACCGGGGCGCCGCCCGCGCAGGCCGGGCAGCTGCCGCAGGAGCGGATCAGCGTTACGATCACCGGCTGGCCGGCGGCGAGGGTGGTAACCCCCGGGCCGAGGGCGACCACCCGGCCGGCCGCCTCGTGGCCGTAGACTGCCGGCAGCCCGCCGCCCCAGGCGCCGTCGGCATAGGAGATGTCGGAATGGCAGATCGCCACCGCCGCGACCTCGACGTCGACCTCGCCGGCGCCGGGCGG
>JAANMX010004373.1_pt1 | contig 11245 bp, 6 predicted proteins | sample 7279681 | NCBI WGS metagenome assembly JAANMX01 (sample SAMN14094542, study PRJNA606508) | bioreactor metagenome | isolation source: A lab-scale SPAN reactor treating ammonium-rich wastewater day 351 | place: Ireland: Galway | collected 2018-01-01
GCGAAGGGCCTTCGCCCTTCGGCGGGGGCCCGGTGGGGCGCCGAAGCCCGAAGGGGCTTCGCTACGGGTGAGAGCGCCGGCGGTAGCGAAGGGCCTTCGGCCCTTCGGCCGGCGGCCTGGGCCCACGCCGAAGCCCGAAGGGGCTTCGCTACAAATTTTCCTCCCCGGTGGTGCCCCGCGTGCGGGGCACGGGATCGGATCCGACCTGAAATTTCCCCCCGGTGGCGTCTCACACAGACGCCCCACAATTCTTGTAGGCCGACTGTGTCAGGCGGTAGCGGGAATGGAGTTTCCCCATGAGTGACATGGCGCGTCCGCGCGCCAGCGTCGGGGCCTGCTCCGACGATTCGTGTCGGCACTCTGTGAGGGGTTGCGCTCCCATCTTCAAGGGTACCGCTCAAGGCAAGAGGGCGACGCCTTTTTGGACGGTGGCAGAGCGCAGCGGCGACACCGCTTTGGCTTCCGGCGGAGCAGGGACCCCCGCCCCCAGCGCCCTGTCAAACACCGCCACCTCATCGATCTTCCCCTCGAATCCAAACATCCCATCGCTGCGGCCCCCCACGAACAGGAGGCTCTTGCCCGGTCGCGTCACCGTCGCCTCCGCGTCGATCTCTGGCCGCGGGTCACCATCCAAGTACACCCGAACCCGCGAGCCGTCCCGGACCATCGTCAGGAGATGCCACCGCCTGAACGCCAATTCGGTCCGCCCCACCAGCGCCTCCCGCATGGTGTCCCCGTTATAGAAAAGCAGCCTCCCACGAGTGCCCGGTCGCCCGTCGATGCCCATGTGATCGCCCTCGCTCGAACCATCGGCCCCGCGGGAGAAAAGGTACCCGACCACGGGCCTCGCGTCGTGGGGCATCGCGTTCCAGAACGACAGGCTCACCGAATACCGATCCCCCAACTCCGGCAGCTCGGCCCGCATCCGGCCACCCGCGAAATGTACCGCCCGATTGCCGCACTCCGCCGAGGAGAACGCCTCTCCCCCCGGTCCGGGAAGGAACAGGGCATATCCCGGTTCCAACACCGCATCCCGACCCTGCCCTGTTGCATCGGGCACCCGGGTCCCGCCATGCGGGTCCATGGCCCAGTAGGCCCACGGCCCCGAACCGAGGACCTCGGCTGCCCCTGCGCCGCGCGCCACTCGCGCCTCCCGCCTCAGCTTCCCGGACACGTCTTCCAACAGCCCGAGCACCGTCTCCACGATCTTTGGTTCCGCATCGACCTCCAGCCCCGCCGATCGCGCGGGCCATGTCGTGTACCCCCCGAGGTGGTGCTGCTCGGGCGGCGGGATGTACCCCTCCGCGCCGTTCGCCAACTCGATATTCATCATCGGCCGCAGCGGGCTCTGCATTTTCAATTTCAGGCCCGTGATCCCATAGACCTCGTTCGGCATGGCCGCGATGCCCCAGTCGCCGATCCGGATCGCCTGCAACTTCAACTCCGCCTCCGGATTATCCCGGATCCACTGCGCCTCCATCGCGTAAACCTCCCTCTGATCCTTGGGCACCCCCTGGATCCCGGCCGCGATCGGCGCCGCCCACGCCAAACGCGCCTCGTCCGGAAGCCGTCGTTTCAACGGCAGCCTGGCCTCCGCCATCGCGAGGCTCAGTCCCGGCAGGTGTTCCGATCCCCGCACGGCATCGAGCGCCAAATCGGCCAGACCCCGGCAGTAGCGCGCAAACCCATCGGGCTTGCCCTTGAATGGCTGCTGCGCCGCCGGCGACGCGTAATCCATGAAGTGCAGGTCGCCGCTGGTCCCCTGCGACATGAGCGCCACGAATGGCGGCCCCGCCACCGGTCCTTTGCCCAGCGCCTCCTCCAGGAGCCGGCACACCTCGCCCGTGAAGTCCGACGACAGCTCGGCGGCCCCGTAGTAGTGCATCGAGAAGTTGCCCAGCACCGCGAGCGGGCGCCCCTCGAGATCCTGCAGGGACAGCACCGTGAGGTCGGGATCAATCGGGCCCGAGGGTCCCGCCGTGTCGGGGTTCGCGTGCCCCGGGTGCATCATCGCCCGCACCGAGATCCGGCCGAAGGGATCCTCGCGCATCTTGTGCGGCAGATAGATCCACCGGCGACAATTCGTGTAATGCCCCGCATCGGCCACCGCCCATCCCGCCCGCGCCGGACGGACAACCGCCGCCGCCTCTTCAATGCTCTCCGCGATCTTCGGCACCAGAAACCCCGGATACTCCGGATCGGCCGGGCAGCCCAGCGCCCGCATCGCCGAAGGCGCGCTGTGCGTGTGCGTGGCGGATATCAAGATCCGGTCGTCCCGGATGCCCGTGCGCTCGCGGGCCAGCGCCTTGGCCCGGTCGCACAGTTCCCGGTCCACCATGCAGGTGTCCACCACGCAGATCGCGATGCGCTCCCCGCCCCCCTCCAGCACGAGGCTCCGCGCAAACAGCGGCTGAACCACCCGATCCGCCACCTTCTGCAAGAATCCCCCGTTGCGCAGCACCGGCAGCTTCGGCGGATCGATATTCACCGCCGCGGCCCCCGCCCAAAACCCCCGCCCCGCTTCCGTGCCATCGGTCCCATCCGACCCATGAGCCCCAACAGCGCCGCACACCAGCAACACGGCCATACGAATGGTGGCCGACCTCTCCCTCATCTCACCTCCTCCAGCATCTTTCGGATCGCGGCCCGGATCTTCGGTTCGGCCCCGATCTCCAGATGACTGCTCCGCGCCGGCCAGGTCTCGTACCCGCCCAGCGCGTGCTGCGCCGGCGGCGGCAGATACCCGGCGGCGCCATTCGCCAGGCCGATGGTGAATGTCTTCGGGAATGGGCTATCCCGCTTGATCGCGAGGCCCGTCTCGGCAAACGCCTCGCAGGGCGTGGCGACGATCGCCACGTCCCCCACCCGCAGCACCTGCAGCAGGATCGCCTCGCGGTCCGGAAACGCCGCCAGATGCTTGGCCTCTTCGGCATAGATCCGCTTCCACCGATGCTTGTTCTGGAACTCCCCTCCCGCCAACACGCGATCCGCCCAGGCGATGCGCCCGGCATCGGGCTTCCGCACCCCCAGTTCGATGGTCCTCTCCGCCATCTCGACCCCCGATGGCGGCTCGTGCCGCAGCCCATCGATCATCTCCCGCGCCCGTTGCGCCAGCACCGTTCCCGCGAGGTCCATGGCCCGCCATGGCGGGTGCGGGCCACCCTCGACGCGATTGGCGCCGATGTTACCGCTGGTCCCGTTGCTCATCATCGCGACAAATCGCGGATGCCCCGCGCCGCCGCCCAACGCATCCTCCAGGCACCGCGCGAACACCCCAAAATAATCCGCGCTGACCATCCCTTTCTCATATCCCCCCGCATAATGGACGCTGTAATTCGCGAGCACGGCCAGCGGCGCACCATCCGCGTGTCTCACCGATAGCACGGCGACCTGCGGATCCACCGGCCCCGCGGGCCCGATCACCTTCCCCTTCCCGGATACCGACGCCACCCGCTCCCCCGTCTCCCCGAATGGATTCGGGCCGACGCTTCCCGGCTCGCACAGGGCGCGCCGACAGGCCACCATCTCGGGCATATCAAACCACCCCGATGCGACGGTCGCCGATGCCAGATTCCCGTCGGCCATCGCCACGGCATCCGCGATCCGTTCCGCCAGCCGCGCCCGGTACGCCTCATCGGCCGGCCCGGTGTCGATCCGCACCACGCGCGGCGTGGCGTGCGAGTGCGTGGCCGACACGAGCACCCGATCCGCCGGGATCCCCACGCGATCCCGGATCATCGCTTTCGCCCGATCGGTCACCTCCCGATCCATCAGGCACATGTCAACGACGACCACCGCCGCTTTCACGCCGCCAAGCGCCATGACCAGAGCCCGCGCGTGCAGCGGATCGTGCACCCCCTCGACCGGCCCGGGTTTCGAAATCGGCCCATTCATCGACACGCCCGGCCCCGGCGTCACCTCCACCGCCGCCGCGCCCGCACGAAACACGCCGTCAGACGACACCCTGGCCCTCGCGCCCAGACTCCCCCGCGTCGCCTCGTTCCCGCGCGAGAGATGCCCTTCCGCGAGCGACCCGGTTTCGCTCCCCGCGACCCACGCGATGCCCCGCAACAACAGGTCCCGAAAGTTGGGGTCCTCGAACGTCGCCGCGAAATGTCCCGGGACGCAACCGAACACGCGCCCCTTGCCAGACTCGTAACACCAGAGCATCGGCTGCGCGGCCATCGGCGTGTTTCCCTTCGCCCCACGCTCCTCGACCGAGGTCGCGAGCACCGTCACGCCAAGCCTCACGGGTGTTGGCGGCCAGTACGTCTCGTCATTTTCCAACACCAACGACCGAGGCAACCCCCGACATATCGGGTGCTCCGGTGCCGTGACGTCCAACGACACCGCCCCGTGCCTAAAAAGCCGAAAACCGCCCACCCCGATCAGATCGGCCACCTCCTCCGAGGGGGCCGGCTTGGTCCACGTGGCGGAGTGGATGAGCACCAGCCCGCCGCCATCCTCCAGATAATGGCGCACCTGCGCCAGCCGATCGCCCGTCCATTTCAGGTAGCAATACGCCACGATCACGTCGGCGGCCCGAAACTGCTCCGCCGACGGCCACCCTTGGGCCAAAGCCACATCGTCGCCCAACAGACGCGACCAGTTCTTCTGCCAGAGGGGATAATCGTGGACCCCGTTTCCCGGCGGACCGTGGTCCTTCTCATCCGCGAGAAGGACGACCCGGAGATTTCGATTGGCCCCGCCCTCGGACCCGGGCACAACGCCCAGCATTCGCCCCGCCTCGGATATGTCCTCCGTCTTGGCCGCAGCCCAGACGGATCCCATCGCACAAACCAAGAGCGCGCCGACGCGGAAGAGTCCCCCCAAGATCCCGCCGTGGCGCCGCCTCTCGCGCGCGGCGCACCGGAGTCCGGCGCGTCCCCGCACCGCCTTCCACCCGGATCGCATTCGCATCAATCCCTCATCGCCCATCGCCCGGCCCAATCTCCCTCGGCGACGGGTTCTCGAACCGGCCAACCGGCCGCACCCGCGGACCCCGCCGATCCGCTTCACCGAGATCTTCCCGGGCCCTGTCGGCCAGCGCCAACAGGCGCTTCACCACCCCGGTTTCCACGTCGGCCAGATTTCGTGTCTCACCCAGATCCGCCACCAGATCGTACAGCTCTGCCGAAGACGACGATGCCTTCTTGCCGAAGCCACCTTGCTTGGTCTCCAGCGGCAGATACAGCTTCCACGGCCCGCTGCGCACCGCCTGCAACTGGTCCACGTAGTAATAATAGAATGCCTCGTGCGGCGATTTCGCCCCGGGCTCGTCGAACATCAGGGCCCGGATGTCGCGCCCATCGATGACGCGATCCCCCGGAACCACCGCCCCGGACAGACCCGCCAGCGTCGGGTACACGTCCATCAGGGTGCACACCTCCCGGCACACCGAACCGGCCCGGACCCGCCCCGGCCACCACGCGATGAATGGCACACGCATCCCCCCCTCCGCCACGGAATACGCGTTCCCCTTCAAGGGCGCATTCGTGGCTCCCCGCCCCGGCGGCGCCCCATTGTCATTCGTCCAGATCACCAGCGTGTCCTTGTCCAACTTCAATCGCACGAGCGCGTCCAGGATCTGCCCGGTCGACCAATCCAACTCCTCCACCGAGTCCCCCCAGGGACCGTTCGCGGACTTCCCGCGAAATGCCTCGCTGGCGAATGGGGCCTTCGTGCTCCCCGGCATCGCGTGCGGCAGATAGATGAAAAATGGCACCTCGCGACGCCCCTCGATGAAACGGATCGCCGCCTCCGTGTATCGTTTCGTGAGCCCGTCCCGATCCACCGGCGCCTCGATCACTGTCTCCCCTTCCATCAGCGGCAGCGGCGGCCATGTCGGCTGGCTCTCCCGCGCCACCATGTCGTCGCTGTACGGGATGCCCAGATAGTAATCGAATCCCTGCCTCGTCGGCAGGAACGGCGGCTGGTCGCCCAGGTGCCACTTGCCGATGCACGCGGTCGCGTAACCGCGCCCCTTCAGCACCTCGGCGACCGTCACCTCGTCCGGGTTCAGCCCGTTGCCCGACACCGGCCGCAACACGTGGTTGTCCGGCTCCGTGCGATCCAGCCCCACCCGCCGCGGATAGCACCCCGTCATCATCGCCGCCCGCGATGGCGTGCACACCGGCGCCGCCGCATAGCAATCCGTGAAACGCATCCCCTCCGCCGCCATCCGGTCCACGCGCGGCGTCCGGTTCTTCGTCGCCGGGTTATAGCACCCGAGGTCCCCGTAGCCCAGATTGTCGCAGAAGATCACGATGAAGTTCGGTCGCGCGGGATCCGCCGCCGCAACAAATCCCGACCACGGCTGCCCAAAGAGTGCAACGGCCAGAATGCCCACCTGCATTTTATGACAAATCATTTTGTATTCTACACCACCGCGCGCCCGCCATCAATGCCCCGCCAATAGGGTTATCCATCACGCCCGTCGGATCATTGGGTTTGGCGTTTCTGCGGAGGCGTGGCGGGCTGGATCTTGCCGGGCAGGTCCTGCGATGGCTCGCGGAGCCAGTCGAGGCCCACACGCCGGATGCGGGTGCGGCTGAGGCCGCCGACCGTCTTATTACCGGCGCAGTAGGCGAGCAGGACGGCGCCGTCTACGAAGTGGATGGCCGTGTAGCAATACCAGCCCTCGGGATCTGACTCCAGCACCTTGCGATTGGTCCATGTCTTGCCGTCGTCGGAAGAGATGCCCGCCACAAGTGGCGTGCGTTTGCCCGCCACGAACGGGAAGTCGCCAGAGTGATCGTTGTAGATCGCGAGCAGATCCGATGAACCGGGCAGCCGCTTGATGCTCGCAGGCGAGCATGGCGACTGCAACGACGTCGGCTCCGGGTCGCTCCACATTTTCCCGCCATCGTCGGACGTGCAGCCGTATTGCATTCCGAGCGTGGTGCGCGCCCAACTGAACACTTTCCCATTGGCGAGATCGACAACGCCTGGCTCCTGCAGGCCCGATCGGCAATGCGCGGGCGCGGCCAGCCACGTCTCCGATTCCACCCATGTCTGGCCTTCGTCCCCGGAGAGATACCAGAGGTCGAGCGCGCGGCTGTCGAAGACATTCTTGTAGTCGTAGTTGTTCGTGTCGGTGTGGCGCGAGCGATGAAACGCCACCGGCACCACCAATCGGCCGTTAGTCAACTGAATCACACGATCGTTGTTCAAGACGAAATAGCCCGGGGCTGCGACCACCAGCCTCGGTTCCGACCACGTTCCTGCCTCGTCTGCCGAGATGCGGACGTAAGGCCGGCAGTCAATCAGGCTGTTCTTCACCAGGTAAAACAGAGCGATCTTTCCGCTCTTCAGGCGCAGCAGAGACACGCTCATCACGTTTGCACCACCTTGGTTCTCGATGACGGTGCGCGGCTCCTGGCTCCAAGTGCGCCCGGCATCGTCGGAGTGGATCGCCACGATACGCGCCGGACTGTGGTCAGACCCGCCGCCGTAGAACTGGGTGTAAAGGAACAGGATGCGTCCCGACTTCACCGTGACGAATGAACCTTCCGAGTTGCGCGGGAACTCTTTCGACGGCTCGATATCAAGTACGACACGGTTCTCGGCGGCATGAAGCGAGGCGGCGAGCAGCAACGCGATGAAGGCGTGCCTGAATGGCGACGCCTTCTTCCGCGCCAACCCCATCCCCATCATCTCACACCAGCGCCCGCAGATGCTCGAGGCTCTTGGCCGCCTGGGCGGGCGTGCCGCATTCCACCGAGAACACGATGTCCCGCGGGCACTTCTTCCGCACGATGTCGATGATCCGCTTCCAGTCCAGCACCCCCTCGCCGCAGGCGCATCCCACCGGGGTGCCGGTCACCTTGCCCCGCTCCGCCTCGGAGTGCGCCACGGAGATGTCCTTCGCGTGCAGGTGCACCAGCCGCTCCGCCACGCGATCCAGCCACGCGTAGACGTCGTGCCCGCATAGGTACGCGTTGCCCGTGTCGAAGTTGATCCCGATCGCCGGGGATTTCACCAGATTGTAGATGCGATCCAGCCCATCGGGATGCCGGGAGTATTGCGCGTGCGGCTCGATCCCGATCTTCACCCCGCGGCGCTCCGCGATGAAGGCGGCCTCCTGGAGCGTATACTTGATCAAGACGAAGTCCTCTTCCTCCGTCGTCCACTTCGCCTTGATGCCCTCGTCGGTGTTGATGACGGGCACGCCGATCTCCGCCGCCACCCGGATGGCCAGCTTGATGTACTCGCCGTGCACGTCGGGTCTGCCCAAGGGGCCGTGCGACTGCAGGCCGGAGATCTTGAGCCCGGCTTTGTCGCACGCTTCCTTGATCCGCCACGGGTCGTCGAACATCGAGACCGTGTGGAAATACCCGGCCTCGCTCATCAGCTCCCGGCCGAAATGCACCATGGGCTCGAAGTATCTGTATCCCATCTCCGCGGCCTTCTCCACGGCCCACTCAAACGGCTTGTCGCTGCTGCGGGAAAATTCCGCGTTCAAACCGACGTGTATCTCTCCCATTATCGCGCTTCCTTCCTGTCTTTCATGTCGTCCGCCCAGAGCCCCGCGAGGGCCTCGATGCTGCGATCGACCAGCATCTGTCCGCCCTCCGGACCCACGCGGCTGCTCTGCACGACGGCGCTGTAGCCCCCGCCGCGCACGGCGCGCGCCGTGGGGACATAGCTGCCCGGCCCGGCGATTTGGATCACGAAGGTCTGCACGGCCGGGCTTCGGGCCTTCATCTGTATCCCGAAATCGGTGAACAGCTCGAAGTCGTTCGACGCGATCGCCACGTCGCCAAGGCGCAGGGCGTGCAATTCCATCGAATAGGTGCCCTCGGTCCCGGCCTGCTGCGCCTCGTAGCGCTCCACCACCGTCTGATTCCAGCGGTGATTCCAGCGCTGCGCGGGATCCTTGGCATATTTCTCCGCCTCGCGGCGCGCTTCCGCCACCTCGGCCTCCGTCACCTTCCGGAACGGGAGATCGATGTCCTCGACCCGATGGCGCAGGGCCACGTCCGCCCGGATGTCTTTCTTCGCCGCGTCATGCACGTCCTCCCAAGCCACCACGATGCGGCGCGCGACTTCCTCCAGCCGGGTCATTCCCCGCAGTTGCCGCATCCTCGCGTCGGCGGCCTTCCCGTACATCGGCCGCGAGACCTGGTCGCCCGCCGCGCCCGTCCAGGCCAACACGTGCAGCGCCTCGCCGTGCCGCTCGCGCAGCGACCGCCTCACGGGATCCCAGAAATCCGCGTGGAGCGAGCGCCCCCCCTCCGCCTCCTGGGCCGGACACGGCACGTTGATCGCCGTCGCGATCAGTCGCCCCCCCTCGTCCCAGAAGAACAGCGCATCCAGATCGTGATCCTCGTAGCCCTCGATCCCGCGAAAATCGTCACCGTCGGTGGCACCGTACATCTTCGCCGTCCCATCCGCATACACCGCCCGGCGATTCTTCGCCACGACCGCCTGCCCCTGGCCCCACCCCACCCTGCCCCGCTTCCGGCCCTCCCACGCCGACACGATCGCGTCCGCCACCCTCTCGGTCATGAATTCCGCATACTCCGAGGGCCGCATGATGCCGCCCTCCGGCAGGGCGTACCGTCCCTCCACCGTCACCGGCGCGTTGTGCGTGTGCGTGGCGCACAGGATCAGCTTCCGGGCATCAAAGCCCGGCAACCGGGGCTTCACCTTCTCCCGCACCGTGTCTCGGATGCCATCGCGGATGGCCACGATGTCGCACGACACGATGATGGCGCAATCCAGCGCCCGGTCCCCCTCCCGCGACTCGATCGCGAGCGCCGTCGCCGTGATCCGTGACTCGATCTTGTCGGAGACCCGGAGGTTCCGGTGCCCGTCCAGCGCCACCGGCCGATCCGGCGTGATGTCGGTCGTCGCCGCACCGACCCACAGCTCGGCCGCGAGCGCGGGCGCGCAGAATAGCGCGAGCATGCAGGCGGCCAATGCGGCGGCGGGTGAAACGCCGGCTCTAGCGTAGGTCCCGCGAACGACGGCCGAAGGCCCTTCGATACGACCATCCCCCCGCGCCCCTGCGTCCCTGCGCGAGACCACTGTCCCCGATCTAGAGCTTCCATCCATTGTGCATCGGTCTCCCCAGCATCGCGTTCGCCTCATCGTCGCCGACAAATCGCTCGGCCTTCGGATCCCATTTCAGCGGTCGCCGCAGCCGCCCCGCGATGTCGGCCACCAGGCCCAGATACGACGCGATGTGCGTCGCATCCACGTCGGAAACCGGATCCTTTCGCTTTCGGACGCAGTTCAGGAAATCGTCCTGATGTTGATCCGAGCGGTACAGGCGCCCGCCGCCCTCCGGGATTTTCGTCTGGAGGAGGGACTCGGGCTCGGCCCAGAGGCCCCGCCGCACGCCGGGGTCCACGGGCGTGTCTTTGGCGCGGGCGCCGCCCTCGCGGTCCACGTGCACCCACCCGTTCTCGCCGATGAAACGGCAACCGGCCTTCTGCTGGCCCGCATCCTTGAACCGCATCGTGAGCCCGTCCGCGTAGCGGAACGTCGCGTCCCAACCCTCGACGTTGTCGGTGAAGCCCTTCTCCCGGTAGTTGGCGCGGCACTCGACCTCGAACGCACCGGACCCGATGCGCGGCTCCCCCCAGTTGGCGATATCCAGATGATGCACGCCCCAGTTGCAGATGAACCCCGCGCAGTAATCCCAGATCAGATACCAGTCCGGCCACGCGACGCGCCCCGGGTTGTACGGCTTGTCCGGCGCCGGGCCCCGCCACATCGCCCAGTCAAAGCCCTCCGGCACCGGCTGCGGCTCCATCGGGCCATCGTGCTTCGGCTGATACTGCGGCCCAGGCGCCGCCACCTCCACCGCCCGGATCTTCCCCAGATGCCCGCCACGCGCCAGCTCGCACGCGAACAGAAACTGGCCCTTGGAGCGCTGCCAGGTGCCCGCCTGGAAAACGCGCCGGTGCTTCCGCACCGCCCCGCGGATCGCCTTTCCCTCCTCGATCGACACCCCCAACGGTTTCTCGCAGTACAGGTCCTTGCCCGCCGCCGCGGCCGCCGTCGCGATGAGCGCATGCCAGTGGTCCTGCGCCGCGATCGACACCGCATCGATGTCCTCCCGCGCCAGCAGCTCACGGTAGTCCCCGTACATCGCGCAACCCGTGTCGCCGTTCGCCTTGTCCACCATCCCTTTTGCCGCTTCCCGCCGCTCCCGGTACGGATCGCAGACCGCCACCACCCGGCATCCGTCCAATGCCAGGAAATTCCTCATGTTGCTGGTGCCCATCCGCCCGAC
>JAANMX010004374.1_pt1 | contig 11243 bp, 10 predicted proteins | sample 7279681 | NCBI WGS metagenome assembly JAANMX01 (sample SAMN14094542, study PRJNA606508) | bioreactor metagenome | isolation source: A lab-scale SPAN reactor treating ammonium-rich wastewater day 351 | place: Ireland: Galway | collected 2018-01-01
GCATCCGCGGGAACGCCCTCGCCATGGCCCCGCGCGGCTGGCCGCACAGCACAGCCGGAATGGACAGCCGGGCGCGAGGGCGCTAGCATGCCGGCCATGAGCTTCGACTTCAGCATTGGGTCGGACGCGCCCGGAGATCCCGCGGAGGTCAGGGCGCGCCGGGAACGGATGGCGCTTCAGACCGCAAGGTCCGTTGGGTACGACGAGGCCAAGCGGATCCTCGATGCCATCGTCGCGCCCGGCGACGCCTGGGGCGAAGAATTCCACAAGGCCCTCGAGGCATCGCGGGATGGCCTGCTCCTGACCGGCGACATCGAGAGGGACATCGGCTTCCTGATGGCGGCGAAGATCGGCAAAGGCATCTGGTTCTGGCGCACCGGCGTCGGCTGCGCCAAGGGATTGATCCCGGAGGACCGCGTGGCGGCGTTCCTCGAACTCGCGCGCAAGAAAGGGCTGGCGTAGCCGGGCTCAAGAATCGACGTCCGCCGGCGTGAGGCAGACATTCCTGTCTGCCGCCCGACGGCCCTGGTACGGCATGCCCGCACAGGATTCCCGAGGGCAGACAGGAGTGTCTGCCTCACCCCAGGCACCCAACATCCCGTTTGCCAAACGCCCGTCGCTATCCTAACCTCCCCCGATGCCCCCGATTGCCGACACATTCGCAAGGCGTCCGGCCCTCCCCTTGGTTGGTGCCGCGCTTGTACTGATTTCAATCCATCCCCCCGCCACCGCTCAGACCAACGCGCCGACTTCTGCCGCCCCCGTCGCCGCTACGGAGGATGCCCCGGCCGATCCCGCCGCGGCCCTCGCCCGGACCTCGCCGGGCAACTGGCTGCGCCCCCAGCCCGATTCGGCGGCCATCGCGATCACCGCGAACGCCGCCACCGATCTGACCCTGGACCACGCCATCGCCATCGCCCTGGCCCGCAACCCCCTGGTGCTCCAGGCCATCGCCGAAATCGAGCGCCAAGAGGGTGTCGTCATCGAGGCCCGCTCCGCCGCGCTGCCCCAGCTGAGCGTCGGCATGAATCTCGACGTCATCGACGAGTACCTGAACCCCGCCGCCGACGTCAGCCCAGCGACCACGCTGAACGATGACTACAACGGCAACGCCGCCACCCCGAAGCGCAAGATCCCGCCCAATACCGACAAGTCCCCCAACGAGAGCTGGCAGATCGAACTGACCATCGCCAAGAGCCTCTACAACGGCGGCGCGACCCGGGCCGGCATCGCCCAGGCCAAGCTGATCGAGGAGGCCGTCACCCACGACTTCCAGGAGCTGTGCCTCGCGACGATCCTCAACGTCCGCCAGCTGTTCTACGATACCCTGTACCAGCGTGGCCGCATCGTCGTCGAAGAGGAGAGCGTCGCCCTGCTGCGAGAGGACCTGCAGGACCAGACCCGTCGCTTCGAGGCCGGCACCGTCCCGAGATTCAACGTCCTTCGCGCCGAGGTCGCCGTCTTCAACGAGCTGCCCAAGCTCATCGAGGCGAAGAACGCGTACCGCAACGCCCTGGATCGCCTCGCCAAGCTCCTGGCCATCGATTACGCGCCGGGCACCGGGGAGGAGTTCACCCCGTTCGAGCCGATCGGATCGCTCGAGAAGACCGACCGCAACCTCGTGCTGGCCGAATGCATCAACGCCGCGCTCATGCAGCGCCCCCTCATGAAAGGCCTGATGAACCGCATCGAGGCCGAGCGCCAGGGCATCCTCATCGCCCGTTCCGGATGGCTCCCCAGGTTCGACGCGCAGGCCTCCTACCTGTTCCAGAACGACCCGTTCTGGGACGCCCCCGACCGCACCGACTCCGGATATGTCGCGGGGATCGCGGGGCAGTGGGACCTGTTCGACGCGTTCGCCACGCTCGGCCGCGTCCGGCAGGCCCGGCAACAGACCCGATCCGCCGAGCTCCAGCTCGAGGACGACCGCCGGCAGATCGAACTCGACACCCGAATCGCACACTCCCGCTACATCGCATCGCTGGAATTCATCCGCTCCCAGGAGAAGAATGTGGAGCTGGCGGCCGAATCCCTCCGCCTCGCCCGTTCCCGCTTCGATTCCGGCGCGGGCACGCAGCTCGACGTCCTCGACGCCCGCGTCCAGTTGACCCAGGCGGCCCTCAACGAGCTGAACGCCCGATACCAATATCAGCTCGCGCTCGCCGACGTGGACCGGGCCACGGCGGCAGAGGTGCAGTTTATCAAAGTGGAAAACGTCCCGCCCCCGGGCGCGGCAGCGCCCAGACCCGCGACGGGACAGGCACCCCCCCCGGCCACCGACCACCCCGCCAAGAGCCAGGCGCCCAAGAGGCCCACCTACGAAAGCAAACCGAGGTGAAGATCCCGCCCGGCCAACGCGTCGAATGTCCCGGGCGCCACCCGTGAGCCCCCCGCAGCCGATGAATCGCGCACGCCATATCCCGCGCATCGCCGCCGCCATCGCGGCCCTGCTCCTCGCCGCGTCGCTCGCCCCCGCCCAAAAAACGGTCGCCGAGGCGATCACCATCGCGCTCGGCTCCATGGGCTCCGGGCCACGGCCCGCATTCGTCGGCACCGCCGTCGATGATTCCGTCGACGGCGAGACCTGGCACCTCATCTTCCTCGGGGCCGGATTCGGCGCCGAACGGCGCATCGTCACCCTGGTCAACGGCAAAGTCCAGGCCGAGCCCCCGCGCGCCGTCTGGCCGTTCTCCACCGGCAATTACGACACCCTCCGCTCCCAGGAACTTGGCGTCGCCATCCCCTCCCTCCGCCGCATCGCCGCCGAACGCGCCACCCGATTCGGACTCAAACCCGCCAGCCTCAAATATGTCCTCAACCGCAAGGCCGGCGAACTCTTCGCCGTCTGGGATGTCTACCTCGTCGATCGCAAACGCATCGTCATCGGCCACATCCGCCTCGACGCCGCGAGCGGCACCGTCATCCGCGAGGAGTTCACCGCCGGCAATGCCTCCGACGCCCCGCCCGCCCAGCAGGCGCAGCCCACGCCGGCAAGCGCCAACCCATCGCCCGCTCCCACCACCGAGCGCGATCCCTCCGGCCGCACCACCCTCCGGCTGAATCGCTAGCTCGAAAATTCCAGACGTAGCCACGGCCGTGAGGCCGTGGGCCCCTCCGTCACCGGAGGGGCTACAATTTCCGCCCCGGTGGTGCCCCGCGCGCGGGGCATGGGATCTCGAAAATACGACGTAACTCGATAGTAGCGAAGGGCCTTCGGCGGGGCACCCCACCTTTGCCGTTGCCGGATCGTTCCATTTCGTTTAACCCACGGCGCTATGAAAACGAGATTCGCTGTACCGGGCGCACTCGCGTCCCTTGGCGCGTTCGCGCTGGCGGTTGCCTCCGCACAGGCCGCCTCATGGAAAGACGTGGAGACCTATTCCGACATCCGGAAGCCGATCGATTTGGCCAAGTTGGCGAAGGGCGAGATCCTCGGCGAGAGGATCCAGGTGCCCTCGACGCCTCTGGGCATCAGCGTGCAGACGTGTTACCTCGTGGGCGCGCCGCCCGCACAGGTCTTGTCCCGCATGCAGGACGACCAGACATCCGAGAAGGTGAAAGGCAGCAAGGATTTCGATAAGGAGGGCACTTTCCGGATCACCACGCCCGCGCAGGCCGCCGACTTCGCCCCGCTCTCGCTGGACCCCGGCCTCCGCCAGGTCAAGTCGCTGCTGGACCACGCCATCGAGGCCGACTCCAGGAAGGGGAGATTGAACCTCACCGCCGATGAGGCCAAGTCGCTGGCGGGCGCCCTTCGGGAGATCGGTTCCGCGCACGGGAAAGACTGGATGAAGGCCGGCAGGGACAAGATCGAGGAGACCTTCCGCGCTCTCCTGCTGGGCCGGGCGTCGCGGTTCCAGCAGGGCGGATTGTCCGCCGCAGCCGCCTACGACACCGGCTCGGGCCACATCTCGCCGAAGGACGAGCTGCTCATGATGACCCGCAGCCGGGCCAAGGCTTTCGAGCGTTTCTCCGCGCTCTTCGACGCGGCCCTGTCCGGCCAGGCGCCCGCGGGGGCGACCTCGCCGCCCCGCTATTACTGGGAATCCGCCAAGGTGCAGGGCGAGGAGACCTTCAACCTCGGCGCCTTCTTCGCGAGGCCCACCGACGGCGGTTTCCGCGCCCTCGAGGTCCAATACTACGTCAGCTCCAAATACTATACCTCGTTGATCCTATACGAGCTCTGGCCCGTCGACTTCGGCGGCAAGGCGCAGACCCTCGTGTGGCGCGCCGACTTCGTGTCCGCACCCTCGCTGCCCTTCCTCAAGGGCATCGAGCGCCTCGCCGCGGAGAACATCATGCTCCTCGAGGTCAAGAAGTCCGTCGGGGCCTTCATCAAGGAGTTCTGACACGATGGTCGGGGTGCTCGCGCAGCTTGCGCCCCACGAACCCGGCGACCTCCGGCGGCAGCCCCGCCGCCGCCTCGAACATCGCCAGCACCGCGCGCGGCTTCAGCCAATAGTTGGCGCCGAGGACGGGCGTGGCCTTGAACGGCATTCCCGTCCCCTCTCCGGGGTCCACGCGCCGGTGGGTATAGCCGACGCCCTCGCGCCACGTCAGCGCGCGCTCGATGCCGCCCTTGTCGTAGCAGAGCTGAAATCCCGATGGAGCGCCGCCATCATCGACCCAGACGATTAGCTCCATCGCGTCGCACATGAACCACCGGCGCCTCCCCTCGCCCGGTATCTGGCGGACCGACAGGATCTCCGAGAACAGGTTCATCCCACCAGGACCGCCGCCCTCCGCCCACTGATCACCGCCCCCTCGATGGTCGAGGGGAGGCCCGTGTCCGTCCAGTCGCCCGCGAGGAAGAGATTCGGCCAAGCGGTCTCCGGGCCGGGGCGGTGCTCGATCATATCGGGCCGGGCCTGTAGCGTCGCGTCGCGCGCCCTGTACACGAACTGGTGCAGGACTTTCGCACCGCGCGCGTTGGGCAGGAGCCGCCGACATTCGGCCAGCGCCAGCGCCACCAACTCGTCCGACCCCGCGCCCGCGTGACCATAGGCCGCGCTGATCAGCAGGGAAACCGATGGCCCGGAATGCGTCTCCATGTCGCAGGTCGCGTTCCGGTTGAAGAGCCAATGCACCGGCGAGTCCAGGAAACCGACGAACGGCTTGTCGCAGATCTCGCGATCGAGCCAAAGCTGGATAGCCACCAGCGGCGCGCCGCGCAACGGGGCCAACCGCCTGGCCAAATCCGATGCCGCGGGCATCACCGACCGCAGGGCGCCCCACGGCAGCGCCGAGACCACCGCGTCCACCTCCAGTTCGCGACCATCCTCGATGACGACCGCGGCGACCCTCCCGTCGCGCACGATCAGGCGCCGCGCGGCACACCCCAGCCGCACATCGCCCCCGCATGCCGAGATCACATCGATGGCCCGGTCCACCAGCAGGCGGCTGAGCCCCACCCGCCCAACGAGCACCCTCGCGTCCGATGCCCGCCCCAAAAAGGCCCGCCGCAGCACCTCGCCAAAGAGCGCCGCCGACGCGGTCTCCGCGGGTTCGTTGAGCGCCGCGATGCAGAATGGCCCCCACAATGCCCTCACCGCGTTCTCCGACTGCCCGCAGGCCTGCAGCCATTCCGACACGGTCGAGGCCTTCCACTTCGCGCCAGACCGATCCAGCGCCGCCGACACCAACACCTCGATCGCCCGGCACCGTTCCCCTCGAGTCAATTCCCCAAAACCGAACACCGCCCGCGCGAGATGAAACGGCGATGGCCAGCCCCGCGAATCAAGCCGCGCCTCGCCGCCAGCCCCAGAAACGTACGGCACCTCGAACCCGCGCGCGCCACCCAAAAACCCCCGCGCCCCGATGGTCTCCAGAAAGTCGATGGTCTCCCGATAGCAGCCCATGAGGATATGCTGGCCATTGTCGACGGCGTCGCCCGTCGAGGGATGCCGGAAGGAATGCGCCCTGCCGCCGGCGCTCGCGCGCGCCTCGATCACGGCCACGCGATGCCCGCCGCGCGCCAGCGCCACCGCCGCCGCCAGGCCCGCCACGCCCGCCCCCAGCACCGCCACCCGTGCCGAAGGCCGGGGGACCGGTCGCCGCCGCCTCTCCCCCACCATCGCCCCGCATACCAGCCAGGCCTTCCGCCACTTGGGCAACCGCGCATCATGCCCCCACACGTCGAAGCCCCGCGCGCGGATCCGTCGCAGCACGTCGTAATAGACCGCCCGCATCACCTGCGCCGCGCGCATGTTCGGGCGGTCCTCCGGATGCAGCGCCCGAGCCGCCGCCGCATAGAAATGCTCGGACCGCTCCCCCATCAGGCGGAACGCGTGCAGCGCCCGGTCGTCGATGACCCCGCGCTCCAATTCCTCGCGCGAGTAGCCCGCGCGCCGAAGGTCCTCCTCCGGCAGATAGATCCTGCCGTTGCCCAGATCCTGCCGCACATCGCGCAGGATATTCGTGGTCTGGAAGGCCAGGCCCAGCAGTTCCGCAAACTCCCGCGCCGAGGCGTGCCGATACCCGAAGATCTCGATGCTCACGAGCCCCACGCACGACGCCACCCGATAGCAATACTGCCGCAGTTGCTCCCAGGTCTCGTATCGCGGCGGCTCCACGTCCATCGAGACACCCGCCACGATCTCCAGCACGTGCTCCGGCGGCACCAGATATCGTTTCAGGATAGGCGCCAGTTCCCGCGCCAGCGGCAGGTCCGGCTCCCCCGTGTAGCACAGCTCGATCTGCCGGCGCCACTCGCCCAGCCGGCGCAGCTTCTCCTCCTTCGGCAGCCCCGCGTCGTCGGCGATGTCATCCACCACCCGGCAGAATGCGTAGAAAACCGACATCGCCGCGCGCCTCTCGGGATCGAGCGAGACAAAGGAGAGCGCCAGATTGGAACCGCTCTTGCGCGTGATGGACTCCCCGCTCTCCGCCATGGCCTTACCGCCCGCCAAACGCCGCCCGCGCCATCAGCCGCACGGCACACAGCCCGCGGGGATTCGGGCGCCGACGCGGGCTATCGAATCCCGCCGCCTCGATCCTGCCAAGGATATCCATCCCCCAGAAGCGCAGCATCCGAAACTCCGCCCTCACCCGCCCCTCCAGCAGGGTCAAAAGCCGCCTCCCAGAATCAAGGATCTCCCGCGCGCGGCGCACCTGGTACTGCATCAGCCGCAAAAACCCCTCGTCAAAATGACGCCCCCCCAGCGCCTCCTCCGTAACTCCGAAGCTCTCCCTCTCGTCCGCGGGCAGATAGATCTTGCCCCGCCCCAGATCCGCCCGCACCCCGTTCCAGAAATTCGCCAGCTGCAGGGCCGTGAAAATCCTGTCGCTCAACACCGCCCGCTCTTCGTCGCGGTGCCCGAAGACCTGGAGCACCAGCCTGCCGATCGGGTTTGCCCTCAGCCCACAATGCGCCCTCAGTTCCTCGAAGCTCGCGTACCTCGCCTTCGTCACCTCCTCCCGAAAACCCGCGATCAGGTCGAGAAATAGCTGTCCCGACAACCCCCGGGCCCCGATCGTGTGGCGCAGCGCGACAAAAATCGCCTCGCCGGCCTCGCCCTTGAGGCACAGCCCCAGTTTCCCTCCCCATTCATCCAGCAGTTTCAGGCGTTGCGATGCATCCGCTGGGGTGACCCCCTCGTCCGCAAGATCGGCGGCCCCGCGCGCAAACGCGAGTATCGCGTGCACGTCGCGCCGCCGCTCGCGCGGCAACAGGAACGAACCGGCCGGAAAATCCGGCCGGCCCCGCCGGGCCCGGCGCGCGCACTGCGCGTATGCCTCGTCCAAGGTCACCCACCCGTTTTATCCGCATTCCCCCGTGCCGCGAACAAATTCGCATAGGGCCCAATTTTTGTTTCCGGGCGGGCGGCCGGAAGAGCATGATGCATCCATGGCGAAAGACCGGCACCCGCACCGCACGCGTCGAGAGTTCCTGGGGGTGGCGCTGGCCACCCCGGCGGCGGCGACGGCGGCTGGACCGTCGCCGCGCGACGACGACGGCCGCCCGTACTGGTCCGCCATGCTGCGACGCGTGGTCGAACCGGTGCTCACCCATCTGGCGTCCGGCACGCTGAAGGCCAAGATGCCCGTCGAGGCTGCCACGGCAACCGACGCGCCGCAGCGGCGGCGCTTCACGCATTTCGAGGCCTTCGGTCGCGCGATGTGCGGGCTCGCGCCGTGGCTCGAGCTCGCCGAGACACCGGCGGACGAAACGGCGCTCGCCAACCGCATGGCGGCGCTGGCGAGACAATGCCTGGCGAATATCACCGACCCGTCGTGTCCAGATCGGATGGATCTCGGGGCCGGGCCACAGAACCTCGTGGATGCCGCATTTCTGGCCCACGCCATCCTGCGGGCCAAGCGCGAGCTGTGGGAGAAGCTCGACCCGTCCGCCAAAGGGCGCCTGATCGACGCGCTGAGGACCGTGCGTCAATTCAAACCCGGAAACAACAACTGGCTGCTTTTTGCCGCGATGGTAGAGACTTTCTTCGCGTGGGCGGGGTCCGACTGGCAAGAGGCACCGATCCAGCGCGCCTTCGACGCGCACGAATCGTGGTACAAGGGCGACGGCGTATACGGCGACGGCCCGGATTTCCACTGGGACTATTACAACAGCTTCGTCATCCAGCCCATGTACATCGACGCGTTGGAGCACATCGCGAGATTCACCGATCGGTGGACGGGGTTTCTCCGAGATGCGCTGGCCCGGGCACGGCGATACGCGGCGATCCAGGAACGCCTCATCGCGCCCGATGGCAGCTACCCCGCGATCGGCCGATCGATCGCGTACCGGTGCGGCGCATTCCAGTTGCTCGCGCAAATGGCGCTGCGCAACGAATTGCCCGACGGCGTCTCGCCCCCGCAGGTTCGCTGCGCACTGGGGGCGGCGATCCGCCGGACGCTCGGGGCGGAGGGCACATTCGATGGCGAGGGGTGGTTGCGCATCGGCCTCGCCGGCCACCAACCCGGGCTAGCGGAACGCTACATCAGCACCGGGAGCCTGTACCTCTGCAGCGCGGCCTTCCTGCCGCTGGGCCTGCCCGCCTCCCACCCATTCTGGTCCGGCCCTCCAGCCCACTGGACCGGCCGCGCCCTGTGGTCCGGGCAAGACATGCCCGCCGACCACGCGCTCCACCTCCCGGCCGCCAAGAAAGGATAGGCAAATGCGGCTCTTCCGGTGGCCAGGGGTCTTGCTCGCCGCGTGCGCCTCCGCCGGGGCCGGAACGTCGGCCCCCGAGCCGCCCCCCGACATCGACTACATGATCGTGGTCACCGGCGGCGAACTCCTTGCGGGCGAGTTTCCCGATGGGCACACGCACTTCCTCACGCGAACCCTCCGCCCGATGGGGCTGCACTGCGTCGGGTCGATGACGGTGGATGACCGGCGCCCGGAAATCGAGGCGGCCCTGAAGTTCGCGTGCGCCAAGGCCCCGCTGGTGATCGTGACCGGCGGGCTCGGTCCCACCGACAACGACGTCACCCGGGAAACCCTCGAGGCGTTCACGGGAATCGCACTGGTGGAGAGCGAGACAGTCCTCTCGGCCATGGAGCGCCGCCTCGATACCCCGCGCGACCAGATGCGCGCCAACCTCCGCAAGCAGGCACGCGTGCCGTCGCGCGGCACATGCCTCATGAACGCCAACGGCACCGCCGTGGGACTGGTCTTCGAGATGGGGGAGAAAGTGATCGTGGCGCTACCCGGCCCACCGCGCGAGCTGGAGCCCATGGCGCGGGATCAACTCGCGCCGTACCTCGGCCGCCGCTTCGGGACCCACCCGCCCGGCTGTTCCCTCACCGTGCGCTTCGTCGGCCTCGGCCAATCCGCCATCGACCAGGTGCTCGACGAGCGCGTCGCCCTCCCCAAGAACGCCATCCTCGGTTCTCGGTTCGATGGCTCGCGCGTGGATTTCACCTTCGCCATGCCACACGACACCGCCGGAGAAAAGGCCCAGCTCGACAGCCTTAAAGAGAATATCCTCCGCCACCTCGGCGACAGCATCTACGGATTCGGGGAAGATTCACTCGAGGATGTCGTCCTCTCGGCCCTCCGGGCGGATGCGCGGGCGCTGGTGATCGCCGAGATCGGGAGCGGCGGCGCGCTGGCGGCGGCGCTCAATGCCGCCCGGGGCGCCGACGGCGTTGTCGCCGCCGCGTTCTCGGCGCCGAGCGCAGAGCGCCTGCGCTCCATGCTCGGCATCGCGGACGACGCATGGCGGGGCCGCACCTCGGCGGAAGACCGCGCGCGGTCCCTGGCCGACGCGGCCGCGACCGCCTTCCCGGGGGCCTGGACCATTGTCACCGGCGAAAAGGTGACCGATCCCTCTGGCGCACACACGGTGCCCGTCGCCCTGCGTTCCCCAGACGGTCGACTGGAATGCTTGAGCCTCGGATCACCGGGCACCGACACCGCCGCTCGCGCGGCGCTCGTCACCCAATCGCTCGACCATCTCCGTCGCCGCATCCGCCGCACCGGCGACTGACCCCCCGGCGGCAAACTGCGCGCTATCCTCCCTTGCGCAAATAGCATCTCAACCCCCATGCCCTCCCCCACGAGCATTCCCCCCACCATCCGCCGATCCCTCGCCATCACTGCCCTTGGCTGGCTGATTTTTGCGGGAGGACTGGCATTGACCCCCATCAGCTTCATCTCCCTCCTCATGATTGTGGCAGGGAGTCCCGGGACGCAGACCTTTGATCCCGTGGGATTCTTCCTCGTGGTGATCGCGCCCCCGTTGGCCATCGTGGCGGGCTTTGGCGTCGTCCGCCGCTGGACCTGGGGCTGGCCCGCCGTCGTGGCCTCGCTTTTGGTGGCCCTCGCGTGGAATCTGTATCAGGCGTTCAAGCCGCTCCCGGAATCACCCACCGTGACGATCTCTCCCGGCGGCACCAAGATGACGACCTATCACTCCCGCTCCGCCACCGCCCTGCCGACCGCCGCTGTTGCCACCGCCCTATTGCTGGTCTTCTCCCGCGGGACCGTCAGGCGCGAATTCTTGGCAAAACGGCGATCCCCTTTCTCTCGATTCTTGGGCGGGCACGAGGGACCGCAGCCGCGACCACCGCGAGAGGGGGCGCCACGATAACCCACGTGTGCGCGAGGGCACCCCGGGTCCCTTCGCAACCCCGTCCTCGGCCATCTGCACCCCGGGGGCGCCGGAAACGCGCCCAAGCCGAAGAATTCCCTCTTGGAAGCCCCCCGAAACGGCCGCGCGCCCGGGGGCATGGGTGCCCCTCGGGCGCGCGGTCCTGGCGACGACCTACTTTCGCGCGGCCTGTAGCCGCACTAT
>JAANMX010004375.1_pt1 | contig 11242 bp, 10 predicted proteins | sample 7279681 | NCBI WGS metagenome assembly JAANMX01 (sample SAMN14094542, study PRJNA606508) | bioreactor metagenome | isolation source: A lab-scale SPAN reactor treating ammonium-rich wastewater day 351 | place: Ireland: Galway | collected 2018-01-01
GTGCAGCACATGCCCGAGCGCTTCACCGCGATGTTCGCCGAGCGCCTCAACAGCCTGTGCGCGCTCGAGGTGCGCGAGGCGCGCCAAGGCGATCGCGTGATGCCCGGCCGCGCGCTGATCGCGCCCGGCGGCAAGCACATGATGCTGGCGCGCAGCGGCGCGCAATACACGGTCGAAGTGGTCGATGGCCCGCTGATCAACCGCCACCGGCCCTCGGTGGACGTGCTGTTCCGCTCGTGCGCGAAGTTCGCCGGCAAGAATGCGGTCGGCGTGATCATGACCGGCATGGGCGACGACGGCGCGCGCGGGCTCAAGGAGATGCGCGACGCCGGCGCGAGCACGGTGGCCGAGGACGAATCCACCTGCGTGGTGTTCGGCATGCCCAAGGAGGCGATCCGCCTCGGCGGCGTCGATCGGGTGGTGGCGCTGACGCAGATTCCCGAGGCCATCCTGGGTTTGGTCAAGTAAGGGCCCGGCGCCGGCGCGCGCGGCAGGAGGACGCCCTTGCGCTCACGGCGCGCGCCCACTCCCTCGCCCACTCCCCGCGCTCAGCCCTCCGCGCGCCGCGACTGCGCCAGCGACCACAGGCTGATCATCGCCAGCGCGCCGACGATCAACGCCATGCCGGTGAATTCGGATGCATTGGGGCGCTCGCCGAGCTCGATCCAGCCCGCGAGCGCGCCGATCAGCGGCACGCCGAGCGCGGACAGCCCCGCCATGCCGGTCGACAGGCGCTGCAATACGTACAGCCACAGCAGCCATGCCAGTCCGGTGGCGAACACCGCATTGAAGACCAGCGCGCCGTAGAAGTAGGGTGTGGGATCGATCGGCCGCGACGGGTGCAGCACGGCGAGTACCGAGAGCGCGATCGCACCGAACAGCATCTGCCAGGCAGTGAGCGACAGCAGGTCGAAGGCGTGGTCGCGGCGCATGCGCTTGGCGACCACGGCCGACGCCGCCCAGGTGACACCGCCGCCGACCGCGAGCAGGTTGCTGAAGGCGCTGCCGCCCATCGACCAGGGCTGCAGCACCAGCACCAGCCCGCTGCCGGCAATCGCGATCGCCACCCACTGCAGGCCGCGCACACGCTCGCCGAGCACCCACCACGCCATCGGGATCACCCAGAACGGCATGGTGTAGACGAGCACCGCCGTCTTGCCCGCGCCGCCCGCCACCAGCGCCCACTGGATCAGCCCGGTGAATGCGGCGGTCTGCAGCACTCCGAGCAGGATCACCTGGCGCACCGCCACCAGCGACATGGGCTTGCGCAACACGAGCAGCACCAGGAACAGCGTGGCCGCACCGAGCACAGTGCGGATGGCAGAGAAGTCGAAGGGGTCGACATACTGGATGACCTGTTTCATGACCACCCAGTTGTAGCCCCAGATCAGGGACAGTGCGGCGAGCGCAAGAAGCGCGAGGCGGGGCGTGCCGGACGCGGACATCGGACCTCCAAAAGGAAAACGCCGCGGCGCCCGTGACGGGGACCGCGGCCAAAAGGCTGCCACCGGGGAGCACGGCGGCGAGTGAGTAACAGTACGGGGCGGATTATGCTCCGCCCCGCCGGCGGCGACATACGTCCGCGCTGATAAGCACTATCCGGGCCTGCAGTTGCGCTCAGGCCGGCTGCACCACCGGCACGCACACCCGGCGACGCATCAGCACCAGGTGCAGCACCGCGCCGAGCAACGCGCCGAACATCCACGAGAAACCGGCCCAGGCCGACAGCGCCGGCGTCCACACCGAGGCCACCGAGAACACGGACGCCACCGAGAACGCGACCAGGGCACGCGTGTTCCAACCCCTGTCGAAGTAGTAGGTGGAGCCCGGCTCGGCCGAGAACAGGTCCTGCACGTTCAGCTTCTGCTTGCGCACCAGGTAGTAGTCGGCGACCACGATGCCGTACAGCGGCGCCAGCACCGCGCCCAGCGTATCGACGAAGCCGGCGATGCCGATCTGGCTGAGCCCGGCCCCGACGGGCGGGTGATCGTCTCGCTCTTTCGCGGCCAGCCGCGCACCCTGCCCTTCACCGTCACCATGATGGAGCGCCACCCCAAGGTCTCCCAGGCCTTCATCCCGATCTCGGGCAGGCCCTACCTGGTGGTGGTCGCCCCCGCGGGCAATCCGCCCGCGGTCGACGACCTCAAGGTCTTCCTCGCTCGCGGCGACCAGGGCGTGAACTACGCCACCGGCGTCTGGCACCACCCCCTGCTCGCCCTCGACGCCGTGTGCGACTTCATCGTCGTCGATCGCAGCGGGCCCGGGCACAACTGCAACGAGGTACAACTCGACACCCCGGGAATCATCCCGGTGCCGAACTGACGAATGCAGCGCATGCCCCTGCACTGATACGTGCTATCACGGCCAGCCGCAGCGCGGTGCAGCCGGTCCGGCTAGAATCCCTCGCCTTCAACATGCACCAGAGGTGTGCGTCATGCTGCTCGGTCTGTCCCTGGTTTACGTCGGCGCGGCGCTGATCCTGAACGGCCTGTGGATGCTCGGCCGCATCAGCGATCGGGAGATCGCGGTCATCAACCTGTTCACCGGTGGGCTCACGCTGCTGGTGTCGTTGAAGCTGGCCTTCGGCGACGGCGCGGACGCGGCCTCGATCAAGGGCGCGGCGCTGTCGCTGCTGTTCTCCTTCACCTACCTGTGGGTCGCCTTTAATCGCCTGAGCGGCGCCGACGGGCGCGGGCTGGGGTGGTTCAGCCTGTTCGTCGCGATCACCGCGGTGCCGGTGGCCATCGACACGCTCACTGCAGCGTCGAGCACCTGGGACTGGTGGCTGGGGCTGTCGTGGGCAGCGTGGTCGGTGCTGTGGCTGATGTACTTCGTGCTGCTCGCGCTGCAGCGGCCGATTGCCCGCGTGACGGCAGGGGTCGCGATCGGGCAGGGGGTGCTCACCGCCTGGTTGCCCGGCTACCTGCTGCTGACCGGCGTGCTGCGCTGAGCGCACGCACCGCAGCTCGCCCTGCCCTGCACACACGCCTGCTGCGAAGGCCGTGCCGCCAGATCGGCGCACGGCCTTCCTGCCGTCTGGCACGCACATGCGCGCGTCGGTACGCGTATCGGAAGTCGAATTGCTGCGACGCCATAATATAAATTCCAGTATTCGACTTATTAGTCGGACGCACACCCTCGGCGGAAGTGAATCCCTAGACTCCGTCTCAAGTCAGTGCAGCCCGCCACGTCGCCCTGCACGAAAGCGCCGCACGCATCCGGCCCCTCCCGGCAGGTTGCGGACGGCAAAAGAGAGACGGATGAATAAATGGAAGGGGACAACCATGTCTGACCTCGCACTCGAAGATGGCTCGCAACCGGTCCATCTGGTCGACCAGAAGCTGCCGGGCGGCCGCCTCGCGGCCCTGGGCATGCAGCACGTATTGGTGATGTATGCCGGCGCGGTGGCAGTGCCGCTGATCGTCGGCCGCGCGCTCGGCCTCAGCCCCGAGCAGGTCGCCCTGCTCATCTCGGCCGACCTGTTCTGCTGCGGTCTGGTCACGCTGATCCAGTCGCTCGGCTTCGGCAGGCACTTCGGCATCAAGCTGCCAGTGATGATGGGGGTCACCTTCGCGGCAGTCGGGCCGATGGTGGCGATGGCCAACGTGCAGGGCGGTCCGGAAGGCGCGCGCGCCATTTTTGGCGCGATCATCGGCGCCGGCCTGATCTCGATCCTGATCGCGCCGTTCATGAGCCGGCTGCTGCGCTTCTTTCCGCCGGTGGTCACCGGCACCATCATCGCCATCATCGGCATCAGCCTGATGCGGGTGGGCGTGGGCTGGGCGATGGGCGGCCCTGCCCACCTGGCGCAGAGCGTGGACGTGCCCAAGCTGGTGCAGATGGTCGATGGCGCCAAGGAAAAGGCTGCTGCCGCCGGCGCCGAGCTCACCAGGCTGCCTGGCCCCATCCCGATGGTGGACAACCCGGGCTACGGCGCACTCGACACCATGGCGGTGGCCGCCTTCGTGCTGGTGGTGATCCTGCTGCTGGTGCGCTACGGCCGCGGCTTCGTCGCCAACATCTCGGTACTGCTCGGCATTGTCGTCGGCTGCGTGGTGGCGGTGGTGATGGGCAAGATGCACTTCGACAAGGTCGCCAAGGCCGACTGGTTCGACGTCGTCACCCCCTTCGCCTTCGGCATGCCGACCTTCGACCCGGTGATGGTGCTGACCATGACCCTGGTGATGATCGTGGTGATGATCGAATCGGTGGGCATGTTCCTGGCGCTCGGCGAAATCACCGACAAGCGCATCTCGCGCACCGAGCTCGCCGCCGGCCTGCGCACCGATGGTCTGGGCACGGTGATCGGTGGCGTGTTCAACACCTTCCCCTACACCAGCTTCTCGCAGAACGTCGGCCTGGTGGGCGTGACCGGCGTGAAGAGCCGCTGGGTGTGCGTGGCGGCGGGCGCGATCATGATCGTGCTCGGCATGCTGCCCAAGATGGCCGCGCTGGTGGAATCGGTGCCGACTTTCGTGCTCGGCGGCGCCGGCCTGGTGATGTTCGGCATGGTGGCGGCGACCGGCATCCGCATCCTCGCCAACGTCGACTTCAAGGGTAACCGCAACAACCTGTACATCGTCGCGCTGTCGATCGGCTTCGGCCTGGTGCCGCTGGTGGCGCCGCGCTGGACTCAGCACATGGCCCACGGCCTGCACCCGCTGCTCGAGTCGGGCATCCTGCTGACCGCAATCTCGGCGGTGGCGCTGAACCTGTACTTCAACGGCGGGCGCGAAGACAAGCTGGGCGCGATCGAGGCAGCCAAGGCGGCCGAGGCGCACTGATGACCGGGTAGGTGGCCAGGCCACCGACCGCGCAACGAACATCGGGGGCCACACGGCCCCCGATTGCCTTTCGGCGCGGCAGCACGCGGCGGCTGCCGGACGGATGCCCGCGCTTACTGCTTCGTCATGAACTCGAGGGTCATCGCCGCCAGCGCCTTGGCGCCGGCCGGCATCGCCGCCTCGTCGAAGTCGAAGGCGGGGTTGTGGTTCGGCGCCGCAGTGGCAGGCGTCTTACCCTCGGGCGCCGCGCCCAGGATGATGTACATGCCCGGCACCACCTTCTGGAACTCGGAGAAGTCTTCGGAGGCCATCAGGCGCGAGGTCTGCATTGCCTTGCCGCCACTGACCTTCTTCAGCACCGGCGCCATCATCTCGGTCAGGGCTTCGGGGTTGGTCGTCACCGGATAGGCGGACGGTCCGAAACTGACCTCGGCCGTGGCGCCGCTTGCGCTGGCGATCGACTCGGCGGTGCGCGTGATGCGCTCCTTGGCGTCGGCGCGCATGGTCTCGTCGAAGGCACGCAGGGTACCGACCATCTCCACCGACTCGGGGACGATGTTCTCGCGGTTGCCGCCGTTGATCTGGCCGATCGACAGCACGGCCGGCTCCTTGCTGATGTTGAGCTGGCGGCTGACGATGGTCTGCAGCGCGGTGACGACCTGCGCCGACACCACGATCGGATCGACCCCGTTCCACGGGAAGCCGCCGTGGGTCTGCTTGCCCTTGATCTTGATGCGCACGGTGTCGCCGCTGGCGAACTGCGGGCCGCTGCGGTAGCCGATCATGCCCGAGGGCATGTTGGGGATGATGTGCAGCGCGAACGCCACGTCCGGGCGCGGGTTATCGAGCGCCCCGTCCTCGACCATGGCCTTCGCGCCCCAGCTCTTGCCCGGCTCCGGCGGCGCCGACAGGCCCTCTTCCGAGGGCTGGAACACGAACTTGACCGTGCCCGGGATCTGCTCGCGCATGCCGGCCAGCACCTCGGCCACCGCCATCAGCATCGCGGTGTGACCGTCGTGGCCGCAGGCGTGCATCACTGGCGACTCGACGCCCATGTTCATCTGCTTGACCTGGGAGGCGAAGGGCAGCCCGGTGACCTCGGCCACCGGCAGCGCATCCATGTCGGCGCGCAGCGCGACGACCTTGCCCGGCTGCCCGCCCTTGAGCACGCCGACCACGCCGTGGCCGCCCACGCCGGTGCGCACTTCCATGCCGAGCGCGCGCAGGTGATCGGCGACGAGCGCCGAGGTGCGCACTTCCTGGCCGGAGAGCTCGGGGTTCTGGTGGATGTCGCGGCGCCAGGACACCATCTTCGGCTGCATGGCGTCAAGGCGGGTGCCGATGTCCTGCAGCGCGGCGTCGTCGAGCGTCTGCGCGCCGGCCATGCCGCCCTGGCCGATCAGCGCCAGTGCCGCCGCCAGGCGCAGGAGGGCCTTTGCATCTTTACGAGTCTTCATTTTGCTTGTCTCTTCCGGGTGGGTGGGGAGTTCGCCGGAGACCGGCCAACGATCGCCGTAGGCCGCGTAGCAGGACACAGCCTGTTCGGCGCTCGCCACATCATCATAGCCATCCGCGCGCTGCCGAGCGCCCCCTCGTGCCGGAACTCACCCCTCCCAATACGCGTCACGGTTATAGATCGCCTTCAGGTAATCGATGAAATGGCGCACCTTGGCCGGCAGGTAGCGCTGCTGCGGGTACACCGCCTGGATGTCGTAGCTCGGCACCGCGAACTCGTCGAGCACGGTGACCAGTTCGCCGCGCTTGAGCTCGGCCTGGATCTCCCAGGTGGAACGCCAGCCCACGCCCAGCCCCTGCTTCACCCAGCCATACAGGAGCTCGCCGTCGTTGCAGGCCAGATCGCCGTCGGCGCGCACCGCGAACAGCTTGCCGTCGCGCACGAAGGACCAGCCGCGCTGCTGCCCGCCGGCGAGGTTGAAGGCGAGGCAGTTGTGGCGGGCGAGATCCTCGGGCTGGCGCGGGATGCCGTGGCGCTCGAAGTAGTCGGGCGTGCCGCACACCACCCGGCGGTTCGGGAACAGGCGCAGCGCGACGTAGTTGGGGTCGGTGACCTCGCCGATGCGGATCGCCATGTCGTAGCCCTCGCGCACCAGGTCGACCACGCTATCGGTGAAGTTGAACGACATCCTCAGTTCCGGGTGCAGGGCCTTGAACGCGGCCGCGTGCGGAGCCACATGGCGACGACCGAACGCCGCCGGCGCCGACACCACCAGGTGGCCGCGCACCACATTGCGCCCTGCGCTGACCGCGCGCTCGACGTCGTCGAACTCGCGCAACAGGCCGCGGCCCTGCTCGAGGAACTGCTCGCCCAGATCGGTGAGCGCCAGCCCGCGCGTCGAGCGATGCATCAGCTTGACGCCGAGGCGCTTCTCCAGCGCATCGAGGCGCCGCCCCATGACCACCGGGGTCACCCCCTCGACCAGCGCGGCGCTGGCGAAGCTGCCCTTCTCGGCCACCAGCACGAAGCTGCGGATTTCGGTGTAGCGATCCATCCCCCCTCCCCTGGCACCGGGCACGCACATACCTGAAATATATTTCAGATCCTGATAGCCGACATAACGGGCTGAATATCTGGCCTATAAGTGCCAACGCAGTCGCCATTTCGATACTTTTAGTATCGCTAGAACCGACTCTTGCTGCCATTCATTGTTCCACCCCCGCTCCGTATCCTGCACCCATCGATTTCAACAACATCCCCATCAGGAGACGAGAAATGGCCCGCATGAGAGCAGTCGATGCCGCAGCCGCGGTGATGCGCAAGGAAGGCGTGAGCACGGTGTTCGGCGTGCCCGGCGCCGCAATCAACCCGCTGTATTCGGCGATGAAGAAGAACGGTGGTTTCCACCACGTCCTCGGCCGCCACGTCGAGGGCGCCTCGCACATGGCCGAAGGCTACACCCGCGCCAACCCGGGCAACATCGGCGTGTGCATCGGCACCTCGGGCCCGGCCGGCACCGACATGATCACCGGGTTGTACTCGGCCGCAGCCGATTCCATCCCGATCCTGTGCATCACCGGCCAGGCGCCGCGCGCCCGCCTGTACAAGGAAGACTTCCAGGCGGTGGACATCGAGTCCATCGCCAAGCCCGTGACCAAGTGGGCGGTCACCGTGCGCGAACCGGCGCTGGTGCCGCGCGTGTTCCAGCAGGCGTTCAGCATCATGCGCTCCGGTCGCCCCGGCCCGGTGCTGATCGACCTGCCCTTCGACGTGCAGATGGCCGAGATCGAGTTCGACATCGACACCTACGAGCCGCTGCCCGCCTACAAGCCCGCCGCCACCCGCGCCCAGGCCGAGAAGGCGATGGCGATGCTGAACGCCGCCGAGCGCCCGCTGATCGTGTCCGGCGGCGGCGTGATCAACGCCAACGCCGAAGCCAGGCTGCAGGAATTCGCCGAGCTCACCGGCGTGCCGGTGATCCCGACCCTGATGGGCTGGGGCACGATCCCCGACGACCACCCGCTGATGGCCGGCATGGTGGGCCTGCAGACCTCGCACCGCTATGGCAACGCCACCATGCTGGCGTCGGACTTCGTGTTCGGCATCGGCAACCGCTGGGCCAACCGCCACACCGGTTCGGTCGAGGTGTACACCGAAGGCCGCAAGTTCGTGCATGTGGACATCGAGCCGACCCAGATCGGCCGCGTTTTCGGCCCCGACTACGGCATCGTGTCCGACGCCGGCGCGGCGCTCGACCGCCTGCTCGAGGTGGCGCGCGAGATGAAGGCCGCCGGCACCCTGCGCGACCGCAGCGCCTGGGTCGCCGAGTGCCAGGAGCGCAAGCGCACGCTGCAGCGCAAGACGCACTTCGACAACGTGCCGATGAAGCCGCAGCGCGTGTATGAGGAGATGAACCTCGCCTTCGGCAAGGACACCTGCTACGTCAGCACCATCGGCCTGTCGCAGATCGCCGCCGCGCAGTTCCTGCATGTGTACAAGGCGCGCCACTGGATCAACTGCGGCCAGGCCGGTCCGCTCGGCTGGACCATCCCGGCAGCACTGGGCGTGTGCGCGGCCGACCCGCAGCGCAAGGTGGTGGCGATCTCGGGCGACTACGACTTCCAGTTCATGATCGAGGAGCTGGCGGTGGGTGCGCAGTTCAGGCTGCCCTACATCCACGTGCTGGTGAACAACGCCTACCTCGGCCTGATCCGCCAGTCGCAGCGCGGCTTCGACATGGACTTCTGCGTGCAGCTCGCATTCGACAACATCAACGCGCCGGAAACCGAAGGCTATGGCGTCGATCACGTCGCCGTGGTCGAGGGCCTGGGCTGCAAGGCGATCCGCGTGCGCAAGCCGGAAGAGATCCAGCCCGCCTTTGCCCAGGCGAAGAAGTGGATGGAAGAATTCCGCGTGCCGGTGGTGGTCGAGATCATCCTCGAGCGCGTGACCAACATCGCGATGGGGACCGAGATCAATGCCATCAACGAATTCGAGGAGCTCGCCGAACGTGGCGAGGACGCGCCGACTGCGATCTCGATGCTCGACTGAACGCACCGCCCCGAGGACGGGCCGCCGCCACGCGGCCGGGCCCGTCCGCAACCGACAACCGGAGACGAAGCAATGCCCAAGTTCAACGCCAACCTGACCATGCTGTTCAACGAAGTGCCCTTCCTCGACCGCTTCCAGGCGGCGGCGGAGGCCGGCTTCAAGGGCGTGGAGTACCTCTTCCCCTACGCCTTCGACAAGGACGCGCTCGCCGAGCGCCTGGTCAAGTACGGCCTGGTGCAGGTGCTGCACAACCTGCCGGCGGGCAACTGGGAGGGTGGTGAACGCGGCATCGCCTGCCATCCGGACCGCGTCGGCGAGTTCCAGGACGGCGTCGGGCGTGCGATCGAATACGCCACCGCGCTCGGCTGCAAGCAGGTGAACTGCCTCGCCGGCATCGCCCCCGCCGGCGTGGATGCCGCCAGCGTGCACGAGACCTTCGTCGCCAACCTGCGCTTTGCCGCCGCCAAGCTCAAGGAAGCCGGCATCCGCCTGCTGGTCGAGCCGATCAACACCTACGACATCCCCGGCTTCTACCTCAACCGCACCGCGCAGGCGATCGCGCTGATCGAGGAAGTCGGATCAAGCAACCTGTATCTGCAGCACGACATCTATCACATGCAGCGCATGGAGGGCGAGCTCGCCAACACCATCGCCAAGCACCTGCCGAAGATCGCCCACATGCAGATCGCCGACAACCCGGGGCGCAACGAGCCGGGCACGGGCGAGATCAACTACGCCTGGCTGTTCCGCTTCATCGACCAGCTCGGCTACGACGGCTGGATCGGCTGCGAATACAAGCCCGCCGCCGGCACCCGCGAAGGCCTGGGCTGGATCAAGGCGCTCGCTGGCTGAGCCGCAGTCGCGCCTGGCGGCGCCCCCACACCAATCGACCCAGCTTCAACCACATTCTGGAGACAAGATCATGGCAAACATCGGATTCATCGGCCTCGGCATCATGGGTGCCCCCATGGCGGGCCACCTGCTCAAGGCCGGACACAGCGTGTTCACCTACACCCACGGTGACACCCCGGCCATGCTGCTCGAGGCCGGCGCCCAGCCCTGCACCAATGGCGCCGAGGTCGCGCGCAAGGCGGACATCATCATCACCATGGTGCCGGACACGCCGCACGTCGAGGACGCGCTGTTCAACCCCGAAGGCGTCGCCGCCGGCCTGTCGAAGGGCAAGATCGTGGTGGACATGAGCTCGATCTCGCCGGTCGCCACCAAGGAATTCGCCAAGCGCATCAACGCGCTCGGCTGCGAGTACCTCGACGCGCCGGTGTCGGGTGGCGAGGTCGGCGCCAAGGCCGCCAGCCTGACCATCATGGTCGGCGGCAGCGAGGCCGCCTTCGACAAGGTCAGGCCGCTCTTCGAGCTGATGGGCAAGAACATCACCCTGGTGGGCGGCAACGGCGACGGCCAGATCACCAAGGTCGCCAACCAGATCATCGTCGCGCTCAACATCGAAGCCGTCGGCGAGGCCCTGCTGCTCGCCGCCAAGGCCGGCGCCGATCCCGCCAAGGTGCGCCAGGCGCTGATGGGCGGCTTCGCCAACTCGCGCATCCTCGAGGTGCACGGCGAGCGCATGGTCAAGCGCACCTTCGACCCCGGCTTCCGCATCGAGCTGCACCAGAAGGACCTCAACCTCGCGCTCACCACCGCGCGCCAGCTCGGCGTGTCGCTCCCCAACACCGCCACCGCACAGGAACTGTTCAACGCCTGCAGCGCGCACGGCGGCTCGAAGTGGGACCACTCGGCGATGGTGCGTGCGCTCGAGAAGATGGCCAACTTCGAGATTGGGCAATGAGCGGCCGCTGAGCGGCCAGCCCGATCGAATCCGGACCTGTTCGTCCCGGCCGGCGCGTCGTGTCCTCGCGGCTGAGCGCCGGCCACCCCACCCCCAAACCAGAAAGCGCCGGCAACGACCGGCGTGCCCCCCGGGCGGCACGTT
>JAANMX010004376.1_pt1 | contig 11240 bp, 8 predicted proteins | sample 7279681 | NCBI WGS metagenome assembly JAANMX01 (sample SAMN14094542, study PRJNA606508) | bioreactor metagenome | isolation source: A lab-scale SPAN reactor treating ammonium-rich wastewater day 351 | place: Ireland: Galway | collected 2018-01-01
GGGCGCGAACGCGGCGCGGCTGTCGTCCGGCTCGGCGCCCGGCGTCCCCGGCTCGGACCCCGGCCGGGCCGGACGCCAGAAGTACCAGTCCCGCTTGGCGGAGGCCGGGTCGCGGGATTCGACGAACCAGGCGTGCTGGTCGGAGGTGTGGTTGACGACCAGGTCCATGATCAGCTTGATCCCGCGGGCGTGGGCCTGGCCGATCAGCTCGTCCAGGTCGGCCAGGGTGCCGAACAGCGGGTCGACGTCGGTGTAGTCGCTGATGTCGTAGCCGTTGTCGACCTGCGGCGAACAGTAAACCGGTGACAGCCACAGCACGTCGACGCCGAGTTCGGCCAGGTAGTCGAGCCGGCTGGTGATGCCGGGTATGTCGCCGATCCCGTCGCCGTTGGAGTCCTGGAACGAGCGCGGGTAGATCTGATAGACGACCGCCGCGCGCCACCACCCGTCGGGGCGTGCGGCACGATCGGACTCCACCGATGTGGTCACGTTGTCTCTCCTGTCTGACGTCTGCCCAGTGCTGTCGAGCCGGCGGCACCGGCGGGCACGACAGAGGCTGTGCTCGGTTGGCGGATCTTCATGCAGGACGCTACTTGATCGCACCCTGGGTCAGACCGGACATCACCCAGCGTTGGGAGAAGACGTAGACGATGATCGCCGGCGCCATCGCCATCAGGTACGACGCGAAGCTCACGTTGTAGCTGTTGCTGAACTGGGTCTGGAAGATGCTGTTGACCACCGGGATCGTCTGCCACTCCGGCTGGGAGATGATCAGCGACGGCATCATGAAGTCGTTCCACGACCGCAGGAACGCGAAGATGCCGACCGTGGCGGCCATCGGCGACAGCAGCGGGAAGATCAGCTTCCAGAAGGTCTGCCAGGTGGTGGCGCCGTCCATCCGCATCGACTCCTCCAGTTCCAGCGGGATGGACCGCAGGAAGGTGGTGAACAGCAGCGTGTTGAACGCCAGGCTGAACACGATGTGCAGGATCGCCACGCCGACGTAGTTGTCCATGCCGAGGATGCCGGTCAGCTGCACCTGGGGCAGCGCGACGACCGGGAACGGGATGAACATGGCGGCCAGCAGGTAGAAGAACGAGTAACGGAACGGCTTGCGGTCCCAGTTGCGGACGATGGCGTAGGAGGCCATCGCCGAGACGATGATCGCGCCCACCACGGTGAGCAGGGTGACCACCGCCGAGACGAAGAAGGCGCGCGGGAAGTTGGTCAGCGCCCAGGCCTCGACGAAGCCGCTGACGCTGAACGGGTTGGGCAGGCTGAAGGCGTTCAGGTCGGTGGCCTGCTGGGTGGTCTTGAACGCCATCGCGACGGTGACGTAGAGCGGAACCAGCACCGTCAACGCGGCGAGGCCCAGCAGGGCGGTGGCCGTCCAGTTGACCCGCTCCTGGCCGACGCGGCCCCTGCGGGACACCTTCTCGGCGGGAACGACTGCGGCGATCGGCGTGCTCATTCTCCGGTGGACCTTCCTTGCGTGACGCGCAGCTGCAGCAGCGCGATGAGGATCGTGATGATGAAGAAGACGGCGGCGTTCGCCATCTGGTAGGCGTAGTCACCACCCTGGAATCCCCGCAGGATCGTGAACGCGACGGAACGGGTCGCCGTGCCCGGCCCGCCGTCGGTGAGGGCGACGATCTGGTCGTAGACGCCCAGGTAGTCCTTGAAGCCGATGATCACGTTGATGCCGACGTAGCCGGCGACCAGCGGCAGCGTGATGTGGACCAGGTTCTGCCAGGGCGACGCCCCGTCGATGGAGCTCGCCTCGTAGACCTCGCCGGGAACGGTCATGAAGCCGGCGATGTAGATCAGCATGGCGGACGGGATGGAGCCCCACACCGTCACGATCACGATCGCGAACCAGGCCCAGTCCTCGTTGGCGAGCAGGCTCGTGGAGAACGTCTCCGAGCCGAACATCTCGCCGAGGACCGGGAGCGAGTTGTTGAACAGGAACTTGAACACGTAGGAGTAGATGATCGCCGAGATCACCATCGGGATCACGAAGATCGCGCGCAGCGGATTGGTGAATTTGATCTTCGACGTGAGGCCGAGTGCCAGGAAGAACGCGACGAGATTGACCAGGATCACCGTCACGAACGCGAACAGGAACGTGAAGGCGTAGGAGGACACGATGTTCTCGTCGCGGAACAGGGCGATGTAGTTGCGGAAGCCGATCCAGTCGAAGTCACCGAAGCCGATCGAGTTGGTGAAGCTCATCGTGAAGCCCGTGATCGCGGGGTAGATGATCAGCAGGGTGAACACAGCGACGGCGGGGAACAGCAGGAACCAGTAGATCGGCTCCACCCGCCGCCGCGGCCTGAGCTCCTGGGCCAGGTCGGACGCCTTCGTCCGGGGAGTGGTGGTGGTTGTCATGGTGGTGACTCCTTTGTCAGGACCGGAAGGCGAGTCGGGACCAGTCCCGGTCCAGCTGTGCGAGCAGCGGCTCGGGGGCTTCGCCGAAGACAATGGACTGGAAGTAGTTGGGCGCCGGCAGGTTGTTCGGGATGAACTGCGACGGCCCCATGTAGAAGCGGCCCGAGTCGTAGAACGGCTGCATGCCGATGATCCGCTGGTCGGTCACCGGCGGGGCGGTCCTGGTGGTGCCGAAGCCGAGGAACTGGGCGTTGTACGGGTCCTGGATCTTCGGCTGCATCAGGTGCTGCAGGAACGCCCGGGCGCCCTCGCGGCCGTCCGCGACCTCGGGGATCCACAGCGACAGGTCGATGTTGACCCGCACCTTCAGGTCCGCCGGGTTGTCGGTCGCAGGCAGCGGGAACGTGCCGAGGTCGAGGTCGGTGCCGACCTTGTCGAACTCGCCGAACGCCCAGGGGCCCTGGAAGATCATCGCGGCCGCGCCGTTGGCGAACGCGGTGTTGCCGTCGCCGTAGCCGCGGCTGGCGGCGTCCGCGTTGATGTACTTGGTCAGCTGGACCATCTTCTTGACCGGCTCGAGCATCGTCTTTTGGAAGGAGACCTCCGAGTCGGGTCCGACGTCGACGCCGATCTCGTTCATCTTCCGGTAGAACTCGGCGATGTCGACCATGCCGCCGGCGGGGTAGTCGAACCAGCCCTGCATGATCGTCCACGGATCCATGAAGGTGGCGTAGATCGGTGTGACGCCCTTGCCCTTCAGGGTCTCGCAGACGTCGATCAGCTGGTCCCAGGTCGTCGGCACCGCGACGCCGTTGTCGGCGAAGATCCGCTTGTTGTAGATCACGGACGCCGCCATCGCCGAGTAGGGGATGACGCTGGTGCGGCCCGGGTACTGCGGGTACGCCTTGGTCAGCGCGACGATGTCCTCGCGGATGGTGGCGGCCTCGGGCAGGTCGCTGAGGTTCGACAGGGCGCCGCGTTCCATGAACCGGGCCATCTCCAGGTTGTAGTTCAGCAGGCCGAGATCGGGCGGGTTGTTGCGGACGAAGCTCGCCGACAGGTTGGTCGAGATGTCGTGCAGGATGCGGTACTTGCCCTGCGAGGCGGTGAAGTCCGCGGCGAGCTGGCGGAAGTAGGGAACGGCCTCGGGCTTGGACTGGTAGAAGGTGATCGTCTGCTGAGCGCCGGCGGTGCAGCCGGTCAGCCAGGGTGCGGCGCCGACGGCGCCGACCGCCCCGAGCGTGGTCAGGAAGGTGCGCCGCGACGGGGACCAGGTACGGAGTGGGGTGGAGGCCGTTGCGGGGTTGCCCGGTGAGGAGTGGGGCACGTCGTTGTCCCTTCGGGGGTCGTCAGTGACTGCGCCTCTTTCTGCACTGACTAAATAGAGTAGTCGCAGAAATATGACTGCGGGTAGGATGCCCGAAGCTCGCGAGACGGTCAAGGGGGAATCGAGGCATGAATCTCACCGACGGCCACCTGCATCATCGGCTGAGCACGTCCGCGGTTCTGGAGTTCGCGTGGGACGCCGGAGCCTTCCGCGCCGACCACGTGATGGCGGCGCTCGGCCTCACCCGATCGACGGCGCTGGCCGCCCTGGGCACCCTGATCGAGCTGGGCCTGATCAGCGAGCTGCCCAGCGCCGGTCCCGAGGAGGGCTACCGGCTGGGACGTCCCGCGCGCCGCTTCGAGCTGCGCGCCGAGGCGGGCGTGGTGGTCGGGATCGACGCGGGGGAGCGGCAGTTCACCGCGACCGTCGCCGATCTCGCCGGCTGCGTCCTGGCGCGGGAGCGCAGCCACGTCCGGGGCTTCACCGACGCCGCGCTGCTGCCCTTCGCCGACCTCGACAGGGGCGAGCGACCCGAGGCGGCGTTCCGGGTCATCGACGCGGCGCTGGCCTCGGCCGGCCGGACGCGCGCCGAGGTGATCGGCGTGGGCGTGGGGATCCCCGCCCCGGTGGACGCCGACGGCGGCTCGCCCTCGCACCCCTCCGGCTTCTGGCAGCACATGAACAGCGGGCTGCAGCCGGCGCTGAGCGGCGAGTTCCCGGCCGTCCGGGTGGAGAACGACGCGGCGCTCGCGGCGGTCGCCGAGGGCACCCTGGGAGAGGCGCGCGGGTACGACGACTTCATCGCGATCCTGGTCGGACGCCGGCTCGGCTCGGGCGTCTTCCTCGACGGCCGGCTGGTGCGCGGCGCGCACGGCGGCGTGGGCGAGCTGGAGGGCTTCACCTACGTCGCGGGCATCGGCAACACCCACGGGATCGGGCTGCGCACCGAACAGTGGATCCGCGGCGCGCTGGCCGAGGGCCGCGTGCCGGCGGACCATCCCTGGGCGCAACTGCCCGAAGCCGGCCTCACCGCGGAGGCGGCGCTCGCCGCCGCCGACCTCGAAGACCCCGTCTCGCGACCGCTGCTGGAGGAACTCGGCAACACGCTGGGACGGATGTGCAACGTCGTCTCGCGGTTCTACGACCCGGGCCTGATCGTCGTCTGCGGCGCCATGGCCGGGGCGCTGGGCGACCTGATCGAGATCGCCCGCAGCCACGTCCGTGCCGAGTCCCAGCTGCCGCCGCCGCAGATCGTCGCCTCGCGGCTCGGCGGCGACATCGTCTCGCTCGGCGCGGTGTCGGCGGCCCGCGAGGCGGCCCGCGCGATCGCGCTCACGCTGTTCACCGAGCGCCCTCGCGAGTAGGCGGCGAGCCGGTCGGCGGTCCCCGATCCGGGCCGCCGGGTTGCGTCAGTCGGTGGACTGGTGGGCCTGGCTGGGCTCCGGTCGCGGGGGCGGGGGTGGCGCGTCGAGCGCGCGCAGCATCCGCTCGAGCATCTCGCGGAGGTCGCTCCGGCCGGGCTCGGCCAGGTCGGTGGCGTACTCGACCCCGGGCGGGATGTAGGTCAGTCCGTACATCGTCTCGCGCCAGTCGGCACCGCCGACGCCCCAGCGGGTGTGGCCGTCGTCCTCGGCCTCGGCGCCCTGGCCCCACTGGCCGAAGTAGGCGCGCATCTCGTCCAGCGGCATCGCCATCACGGCGTCCGCCTCGACCGGCTGGCGGACCCAGGAGCGGGCGACCAGGATGAACTCCTCGATCTCCTCGGGTGTGAGCGGCTTGGGCCGGAAGAACACGCGGGTGTGCCGGACGTCGGTGAGCCGGTCGACCCGGAAGGTGCGCCAGTCGTCCTTGTCGACGTCCCAGCAGAGCAGGTACCAGTGCCGATCCGCGGGCGCGAGGGCGTGCGGATCGACGCGGCGGAGCGTCACCTCCCCGGACGCCGCGGTGTAGGTGAAACGCACCCGCTCGTGGTCGCGGCAGGCGAGCGCGAGCTCGCCGAGCAGCTCGGTCGAGACCGGCGCGCCCGACCGGATGCCCGCGGGCTGCCCGGTCTGCGCGAGCGCGTTGACCCGGCGGCGCAGGGGCGCCGGCAGCACCTGCTCGAGCTTGGCGAGCGCCGTCAGCGTCGTGTCGGCACCGCGCACCAGGCGTTGGGACGCCGCGAGCCGCAGCCCGATCGCCATCGCGACGGCCTCCTCGTCGGTGAGCAGCAGCGGTGGCACGGCGCTGCCCGCCTCCAGCCGGTAGCCGCCGGCCGCGCCCGGCGTGGACTCGATCCGGTAGCCGAGTTCGCGCAGGCGCTCGACATCGCGCCGCACGGTCCGCTCGGTGACGCCCAGGCGTTCCGCGAGCTCCGACCCCGGCCAGTGCCGGTGCGTCTGCAGCAGGTTGAGCAGCGAGAGGGCTCGCGAGGTGGTGTCCGCCATGGATCAAGATTGCCAGGGATCGCGGACAGGATCTGTCCGCATCGGATTCTAGGGTGGTCCCATGACCCAACCGATCATCGAGGCCCAGGGGCTCACCAAGCGCTTCACCGTCAAGAGCAAGACGGTCGAGGCGGTCACCGACCTCACCTTCGAAGTGACCCGCGGCGAACTCGTCGCCTTCCTCGGACCGAACGGCGCAGGAAAGTCGACCAGCCTGCGCATGCTCACCACCCTCATCCCGCCGACCTCGGGCACGGCCCGTGTCGTCGGCTTCGACATCCTGCGCCGTCCGGCCGAGGTGCGGGCCCGGATCGGCTACGTCGGGCAGCTCACCAGCGGCAGCTTCGCCCAGCGCGCCCGCGACGAGCTGCTCAGCCAGGGCGCGTTCTACGGAATGCCGAAGGACGCCGCCCGCCGTCGCGCCGACGAACTCATCGAGTCGCTCGACCTGGCGTCGTTCGCGACCCGGGCGGTGCAGCAGCTGTCGGGCGGGCAGAAACGCCGGCTCGACGTCGCGCTGGGGCTGATGCACGCGCCGCCACTGCTCTTCCTCGACGAGCCGAGCAGTCAAACGGGAGGTATCCGATTGGTCGCCTACCAGTCTACCGACTTCGCGCTGGCAGCGTAAGGCCGTTTTGCGGGCACTTAGCCACCTGTGGCGACCGGCCCCACATCGAGCAGGGAGCGGGTAGCCGAATCCGGCCTACGCTGGCAGGTATGGACGGCTGGAAGCAGGAGCACGCCGAGGCTGCGAATGTGGCCGTCGAGCACCCTCTTGTGGCCGCCGCGATCGAGGAGTATCTGGGCAATCTTGGGATAGAGGATTCCGGCTTGCCCACATACGGCATCCGCAAGGTCGCCGTCTATGCCGCCCAGGTCGCCCGAGCGCAGGCCCTCGGTATAGATCCCGAACGGCTCCGACTCACCTCCGAGGAGGCGCGATCCGAGCTGCTCCGCTTCGCTGCCCGCTCCGTCTTCGACGGCGTACCCACCTACCTCATCGAACGCCCAGAGGATGAACAGGACTGACTGACTGCCTCGTCAGCAAACCACTATGTACCGACTCACAGGCGGCGTCCCTGGTCGACGTAAGGACTGCCCGACGTAAGGGCAGCACTGGGTGCTGACTCCCGGAGCCGTCGGAGCCGAGCGAAAGCGGCCTGCGCTGCACGGTGCTCGGCGGCTTGCTCGGGTGTGCGGATGCTCTTGGCGTCTCCCAGCGGCGACGGGCCGCTAATCTCGTGGCGGTGTCGGTAGAGCGCGATAGCGGCCGCGTGCGCTTGCCACTGTTCTCTCGCCCTCGGTTGCGCAGGGGGCGTGCCGAGTCGTGAGATCCATGCGGCTTCGGCATCCTGTGCTTCGTTCACGAGTCGCCTAGCGGCAGCCTCAATGAGTGCCTGCCGCTCGTCGAGCGCCGTCTGCATGTCGCCAGGGATGGGCTGAGCTGGGGTGGCGATGAGCCCCGCGACCCGTCGCCTGCGGTTCTTGCCCGGTGCCAGTTGGCCGGTCGCCTGGTCGAGCATGGCCGCGAGCTGTGCGGCGGGGTCGGTCTGCTCATCGCCGGACATCAGCCGCGGCGCGAGCATGTTCAGCGCGACGGTGGCGAGATGTCCGGCGGCTTCGTGGCGGGCGAGCGCTGCTTCGAGGCGTTCGTAGTAGGGGCTGGTGAACACGTCGTCGGCCACGTCGTCGGGGAACGGTGCGACGTCGAGCAGCGTGGCCCAGCGGTCGATCTGCGCTTCGCGGGCGAGCACGTCGTACTCGTCCATGAGCGTGGACAGCGAGGCGTGGCGGTCGACCTCGAGTTTCAGAGTCTCGGTTGCCGAAAGGTCAGCATCGCTACGCTTCAAGACCTCGGCCAGTCGGTCAATGAGCGTCAACGGCTTCGGCTGGTCGAGGTGAGGCTCGACCTCATGCGGGTCGGGCACGATGACGTAGGCGTGGTTGCGGTGCTTGCCTCGGGTCATGGCGACGTAGAACAACTCCCGGCCTGCCTTATCCGGGTCAACGAGCGCGTGCGCGGTGTCGACGCTGGCTCCTTGGGCTCGATGGACGGTGCTGGCGTAGCCGAGTTCGAGTTCTTCGCGGACGTACTTCGCGGGCAACACGAGCGCCTTGCCGCGCGGCTGGTCGCCCTTGCCGAGGCGACGTAGCGCGAGGGAGCCGTCTTCGTAGCGATGGGTGACCTGCCAGCGGTCACCGTTCTTGACCCATGTCCTGCCGGTGGTCAGGCGGCGGTCGTTGAGCCGGGTGACGACCAGATCCCCGACCCCGGCGGTGGTGCCGTCGTGCAGCTCGACGCCCTCGGCTTCGACGCGCCCGGCTTCGATGAGGTCGGCGCGGGCACGGCCGTTGAGTTCGGCGACCATCTCGCCGGTGCCCGCGATCATGAGCGTGCGCAGGCCCTCATCACGGTCGGTGCGCCACGCCTCGTAGATCGTGTCGAGCATCGTCTCGGCGTCGCCCTCGACCAGTCGGCCCTGTTCGTTGTAGGCGTCGAGCGCCTTGACGTTGCCGTGCCGCAGGCCGAGGCTCGCGGTCTTCTCCCACTCGTTGACGAAGCGGCGCACGTCGGTGAGTTCGGGCACCCGGTGGCGGTGGCGCACGAGCATCCCGAACGCCCCACCCGTCTCCACGGCACTCAACTGCGCCCAGTCACCGATGAGGACGACCTTGGCCCCGACCTCTGCCGCGTGCGCAGTGATCCGATCCAGCGCGAGCGTGCCCGCGAGGGAGGACTCGTCCACGAGCACGAGCTGCCCTGCTTGCAGGCTCCAACGTCCTTTGGCGTGTTCGTAGAGGAACTTCGCGGTGTTCTCGGCCCGGATGCCAAGGGAGTCTCCGAGCACTTCGGCTGCCGCCGCTGAGGGTGCGAGACCGATCACGGAGTCGCGGCCGTGCGCTGCCGTCCACGCCCGGTGCAAGGCTCGCAGAGCCGTGGTCTTGCCGGCACCTGCCGGGCCGACGAGTAGATCGAGCGTGAGCCCGGAGCGGGCGATGCGGGTGATCGCGGTGGCCTGATCCGGGTCGAGCCTGACGCCTCTGGTCTTGCGTGAGACATGCCGGGCGACCAGCCGTGCTTTGAGCGCTGGCCCGGTGTCGTCCTGGCTCTGTTCAAGGAGGCGCTGTTCGGCGTCGAGGATGTCTTGGCTGGAGTAGGCGATCTGATCGACGGGCTGGAACCTGTTGCCCTCGTCCTCGATGTAATGCGCGGGCACGGCACGGTCGTAGGCCGGGGTGAGCCTGAGCGATTCCGTCTCGACGCGGGAAACGACCTGATCGAAGACAGCCAGCCGGTCGTCGGTGGTAGCGAACCTGACGCCCATGAGTTGCCGCGCTGTCTCGGCGTGCACGTTCCAGCGCCCCCAGGTTGCGCGCCGGTTCGCGACGGTCATCAGCACGACAGTGGCGAGGTCGTCGAGCTGCTCCAGGCCGAGGTCGTCCGCGCGCAGCAAGGCTTCGGCCGCGCCCCGTTCGAGCAGGTGCTGCGCCCAAGTGGTTGCGTCCTCGCCCAATGTGAGCGTCGCCCGTTCGCGCCACTCGGCGGTCAACTCCGCCAGCGAGTGCAGTTCCTTCTCGGGGCGGGTCTCCAAGGTCGCCTGCTGACGCAGTTTCGCCACCGTCCGGGCCGAGGGCTGCCTGCCGTGCTCGGCCACGTACTGCTCGATGAGACGGTTCTTGACGGCCTCGATCCCCTCGGCCCCGTCACGGGTGCCCGTGGTGCGGCGGGAGAACTCCGAGATGAGCGCGGCGGGTACGCCGTCGATCTCCCAGCCGGTGTTGCGATCCTTGCCGCGATCCACCGGCACCCACGTCACGCCCAGCAGCCGGGCGGTGTGATCGGTCAGGAAGGCGTTGTACGTCTCTGACAGGGCGACGGCGGTCTTGTGCAGGCGGCGCGAGTCCAGCGTCCGCCACCGTCCGTCGATGCCCTGCACCTTGTTCGACACCACGACGTGTGTGTGCAGTTGCGGGTCGGCGGCGCGGGAGTCGTAGTGATCGAACGCCGTAGCGATCACCCCGACGATAGGCATCTGTGCGACCCCGCCCCGACCCACCCTGGTTGCTGCGACGCGCTGTTCCAGCACGGCGATGGTGTCGCGCATCGCGGCGTGATGCGCCTTGGCGATCAGGGCTTGCGTGCCTGCGTCGGCCACGCCCCAGATCGCACTGACCGACTTCGGCGGGGAGAACGTCAGATCGAACCCGGCGACGGCGGTGCGCGGGGTCTTGGCGAGTTCTTCCTCGCGGATGCGTTGCACCGCTTGCTCCCGCTGCTCACCGTGCAACTTGGGGCTCAGCCGTGCAACCCGTGCTGCAATCCGCTCGCGCGGTGGCTGCAACTTCGGGAACCGGGTGCCGAGTCGTTCGCCGGTTACCGGGTGGATGCCTTCGCCCAGCAGCCGGGCGAGCTGTTCCTCGGTCACCGTGTCGCCCTCTGCCAACGCCGGGGAACGCCCGTTATCGAGGCTCATCAGGCCGGTGCCGACCCAAGTACCGGGCGGGCAGCCCGACTCGGTGTAGTACCGGGTCAGCGGGCTGCTCATCTCCCGGTCGCCGTCACCGACGACGACCGACTTCAGCAGATACTCAAAACCCTTGCCCGAGGACATGGGCCGGATCGTCATCACCACGACGGCCCCTCCCCGAGACGGGCTTAGAGGTGCCGTCTCGGGGATCAGGTGGGCGCTCCGCGCCCGAGCGGGGCACCCTGGTGCCAGACGTGTGGGGGACTTGTGGGGGACTTATACGGAGGCCGACAGCGGTCGTCCGGCTCGTGCGGTCCCTAGCAAGCAGGAGGCTCGTCTATCGCCGTGGTCCGCTATCTCGCATGCAGTCGGGGTAGGTGGTCGTGGATGAGGCGTCCGGCGTCGATTCCGGTGAATGCGACGGGGGTGTCACCGATGCTGTGGCTGACAAGGAGCGGATCGGTGGAGACGATGCTGGTGTTGGCGCCTAGAGCGGGGTGGCCTGCGCCGGTGATGGTGTGGCCGTGGACGCGTGCGGAGAAGGTCGTGGACGGCAGCACCGTATTCATGTACAGCATGAGCTCAACGGTATGGCGCATCTTCCGGCGGGCCAAAGAACGGGGCAAGTCG